>Ga0066673_10000730_pt1 | contig 10326 bp, 7 predicted proteins | sample GraSoiAngelo_122_FD_62302 | JGI IMG/M metagenome (GOLD analysis project Ga0066673, IMG submission 62302) | Grasslands soil microbial communities from the Angelo Coastal Reserve, California, USA - 14_0927_02_20cm | ecosystem: Environmental > Terrestrial > Soil > Grasslands | place: USA...
CCGCGCTGCCGCAAACGGCCCTCGAAATGGCCATCGTTCGGGGTGGTTTTCCGGAGCTACACGCCAACCCGGACATCGACCAGGTGGCCTTCTACAACTCGTATCTGGCCACCTACCTGGAACGGGACGTGCGGTCGCTCGCTAGCGTTGGTAACCTGAGGGACTTCGAGCGCTTTCTACGCGCCTGCGCCCTGCGTTCTGCGAACTTGCTAAACAAGGCTGATCTGGCACGTGACGTCGGAATCGCGCCTTCCACAGCTAACCATTGGCTGTCCATGCTGGAGGCTTCCGGGCAGGTCGTGCTGCTTGAGCCCTGGTTCTCGAACCGCACCAAGTCCATCGTCAAGAGCCCAAAATTCTACCTGGCCGACACCGGCCTCCTTTGCGCTTTATTGAATATTCGTTCTGTAGATGCCCTCCGTCAATCGCCGGCTGCGGGCGCGATCTGGGAAACCTTTGTTTTCGCTCAACTGCGTGGTCGCGAACGGCGCGCCGGGCGCTTAGGTAGTCTGTTCTTCTGGCGTGATCGCACACGCGAGGTAGACTTCGTGGTGGATGTCGGCGGGCGGCTGGAGCTTTTCGAGGCGAAGTGGACTGAATTACCGACCGATGGTGACGCGGTGAATCTCGATTTCGTGCGGACAGTTGTGGGTAAATCGCGCGTGGCTAGCGGCGCGGTGGTCTGCCGTACGCCGAATAGTTTTCCACTCGGCAATGGATTCCGGGCGCTGCCGGCGTCTCAACTAGGATGAATTGGGCTTCCAATAACACCCAAATCCAATATCTGTTCCCGATACTTGTTCGAGCGGTGCCGCTGCTTCCCGAGAAGTCCAACGCCGCTACTCAGCCACCGCAATTCCCGGTTCCCTGCCAGAAAAACGAGACTCAATTCGGTTCGGAGCTAGACAGCAGCCACGAACTGAGGAGCCACAACTCCCGCCCCCGCTCGGTGGAGCAGGCGGACTCAGCTTCCGCCGCCAGCTCTTGGGCGCGCCCGACATCGCCTGTTTCGATCGCTTTCCTGGCCGATTGACGAAGCCGATAGGCGTGGCCGATCAGCAAAAGCAGTGGTCGAAGGTCGGCTCCGCAACGCGAGCAGATGGCCGAACCGCGGAAGCGCGCTTGGCAGACGGGGCACTTGGGAGGTACATGGTTTGCGGTCAACGCCCCTCCACGAAGAACAGCAGCTCGCGCAGCTCCGCGCTAGCCTTACTCAGTGCCTCGGCGTCGTTCGAGCGGATCGCTCGATCGATTCTTTCGTGCAGTTCGATCGCTTCTTCTTGATCCTCTGAGTGCAGCGCGCCTAGCTGGCGTTTCGATTGCTCGACGAGGTCACAAGCTTCCTTGACCATCTCCAGGGCGTGCGGCAGATCGGTACTGGCTTTTTCCTCCGGCTCGCTCACCGCCTCCTGACTCACCCCGTGGGCGTCTTCCAAGATGAGCTCATTTTCATCCATCTCCGAGCCCCCGTCGGCACGAGATGAATAAAGCGCTTTCATACGCTCTCGCGCAGAGGCGATCTCCGCAGGGCTCATCTCCCGCAGTGCTCGAGTGATGGTGACGTGTTTGGACTTGCCCGTCTCCTTTTCAATGGCCGTGACGTGCAGGATGCCGTCCACGTCGAGCCTCATGCGGCAGAGCACCTCGTTGGGCTCTCGCGTGGGGCGCAAACCTTCAACCGAGAAATCGCCCACCAGGAGATTCTTGAGCGCATCGTCGTCCTCGCCCTGATAGATCTCGATTCGCACGGAGGTTTGATACGGATGGGCGGTTGCGTAGCTTTCCGTCCGAGTGACCGGCAACGGGGTGTTGCGATAAATGATGGGGTGATAGCAATGCCCATAAGGAAAGCCCCCGCGTTCTCCCAGGTAGGACGGGCCGAAGGAAAAGGGTGAGACATCCACTAGCACCCGCTGCACATCGTGGCCGGCCAGCCGAGAAGCCAGGACTCCCGCACCGAGGGCCACGCACAAATCAGGATGTACGTCCTGGCGGGGCGCCAGTCCGGTCAGTTCCTGGAGTCTGCGGTAGATCAGTGGCGTGCGGGTTGAGCCGCCGACCAGCAAGATGGCGTCGATATCGCTCGGACCTTTGCGCGCATCGCTGAGCGCTCTCGAAACGCTGTCGAGGGTGGACTCGATCAGCGGCCGGACCATCTCTTCGTACTCCAGACGGGAAAGTTCAACATCAAAGTTCAAAGGTTTACCGTTCTCACTGACCAGCGCTTCTTCCCGCACGCGGACGTAGGGCTCGAAACTCAGCTTCTTCTTGGCTTCCTCGGCGGCCCACCATAACCGGGCGCGCGCGACCGGGTGGCCGTGCTCGAGGTCAATTCCATACTGGCTTTGGAATTCCCGTTCCAAGCGCGCGAGCAAAAGATTGTCAAAATCGTCTCCTCCGAGTTGGTTGTTTCCGTGGCTGGCAAGGACTTCGGTGACATCGCCTTCGACGCTTACGATCGAGACGTCAAACGTTCCGCCGCCAAGGTCGTAAACCAAGGCGGTGTGATGCGCGGCATCGCCGAAACCGTACGCCAGACTGGCGGCCGTCGGCTCATTGAGGATGCGCACGACCTCCAATCCGGCGAGCTCCCCGGCTTCCCGCGTGGCGTTGCGCTGGGCGTCAGAGAAGTAGGCCGGAACGGTAATGACCGCCTTTCCGATAGGTTGATGCAGTTCGTTTTGCGCCCACTCCACCAGTCGGCGAAGAATCAGCGAGGAGATCTCCTGGGGCGTGAACTCCTTGTCTCCGAGCTTCACCGCCTCGGTCGAACCCATCTTTCGCTTGATGCTCCGGACGGTCAGATGCGGATAGAGGAGTTGCTGATGGCGCGCCTCCTGGCCCACGAGCAGCGCGCCGGCCGGGGAGAGGCCCACACAAGATGGCAGCATCCTGTCGGCCTCAGGGCCAAGAACTTCCACCTTGCCATTGACGAAAGCGGCGATCTCCGAGTTGGTGGTTCCGAGATCGATACCCGCGACCAGATCACTCATTTTTTCCATTCCCTCCTGCGAAGATTGGTGTAGGTCTGCGCGCTACCTTTACTTGTGCCGGGCGATGAACTTCCCCCTTCCACTCATAGCCCGCCCGGTACACTTCGAGCACTGTTCCTTCGGCTTCTTGATCGGTCTCTTCTACATCCACGGCGTGCATCGACTTGGGATCAAAGGGCTGCCCGTCGCACGCAATCTTCCGAACATCGAATTGCGCCAGGGCGTCCTCTAGGCGCTCCATGCACATTTGGTAGCCTTCTTCGAGCGCCGCTAGGTTCTCGCTGGCTTGGCGGAAAGCGCGATGCCGCGTCAGGAGTCTCGCCGTCCAACGGGACCGCAGGGAATCCTCCTGGCTTGTGCGGACCCGCTCAAGGCCCCCGGCCAGGCGGTCGCGTAGATCGAGAAGTACATCCAGCATTTCCCGGCGAGCACCTTCTTGGGCCTCACGGTGCATTTGAGGAAGCTGCGGGGCTAGCGTGGCGATCGGAGCGAGGGACTCACTGAGCTGCTTGAAGCTCCGCCCTTGCAATCTCACTTCCTGGGTCAGAGCCGTCACTGCCGCCCACATCGAATAGAGGTCCGACCGGCCGTCGTTAACCGCTTGCGGTTCCGCCATAACCGAGGAGAGCAGTTCGGCAGGAAGTCCTTGCGGGGGATCCTCGGCCCCCAACACGGAGTCCAGCCAAGCTGCAAAGCGGCGCACAATTTCTTCGCGATCGAGGCTCACTTCTCCCTCAAGACTGCCAACCAGGGGTCCGGTCCGGTGAACTTTCTTTCTTGGCTGCTTGCTGGCAGCAAAGAAACGAGAGGAGCATGGGGATCGGCGGAAAGAAACACGTGCTGGGCGCGACGACGCGGATCGCGCAAGGCTTCGTATGCGTCGCGGATGCGTTCAAACTCGGCCGGCTCGCGGTCGGGCGGATGCTCCTTGACCTTCTGAAGGTACGCGTCGCGGATCCGCTCATCGTCGGCATCGGGTGAAACGCCGAGAATCTCTCGCGGATCTTCTTGCAATTGGATGTTAGGCTGTCGGTTGGTTTTCAAAACAAGTCTCCTTGCCCCGGCAAATCGCGGTGGACCCGCTTCGGTCGTTTCCCTCTGGGCTGGCCCATTTCCGGTACCAGCTGGTTAGTGTCGTCTAGGGCGGATGGCTCATCGTCATTCTCCAGCTCAGGGTCATCGAGAAATACAGTTTCCCGAAAAGGAACCTGCAAGCGAGCAGGTCGATCCTTGGGAAATGCGCGCGCGTGCTTCTCGCGTTGGAGCACGGCGTGGATCTGCTCAGTGGTCATAGAGAAGTCGTGCCAATCATCGGAATCGAGCCAGTCGAAAAAGCCGCCGTTGCGGCGGCCCCGCCGTAGCTCGATCGCCTCGTTGATGATGGACATGTCTCGCCGCCGCCGCCCAAGCTCGACAGTCGCCGCGATACAGTCGTCGCGGCGCTCGAACTCCCATTCCGGCAGGGCTCGGGCGCGCAGCAGCAGAAACCGTGCTTCTTGGTCTGCTCCCAGTTCGAGGCCCGCGGCAGAAGCTGCGTAGGCCAGTTCCTTTTGGTTGGTCCGCAGGGCCGCCTTTCCGAGCATCTCTACTTGCCGGCTTTCCAGCTTACCGTGGGCGTTTGCTAACTCTTGCCAGAGCCGTGCGTGCCACGCCGTCGGGATGGTGAAGGGCACGCCCACGTCATCACCGAGAACGCAGACACGCGCTGTCGCCCGAACCAGCGACTCCGGAGGATCTAGGGATACTTGCGGAACATGACGATCGAAATCCGCCCTCGCCAATCCGCCGAAGGCGCCTGCATTTTCGCACAGAAGAATCGCCGCCGCGGAACTCCCCAGCAGGCGGCCGATCTGGGCGAAAAAGCGGGAAGCCAGTTCGGCATCGCCGCCCATGACCGCCGAAGCCCAGCGCAGGGCGACCACAAATGCCGGGCGATCGGCTAGCTGAGCTTGCGGCAATGCTTCAAGAGCTGCCACGTCCTGTTCAGCCAGGTGCGGCTTCGACTGCCGGAGGTGACGACCGGTCTGGGCGACCAACAGGCGAAGCGCAGCTCGGCGAACCTCGGGGTTTACCGCATCGAGCTTCTGCGCCTCCGCCAGAAAGGCGGTCGCTTTGTTGAGCGCCCCTCTCTTTTCCGCCGATTCCATCAGGTACAGCAGGGGCTGGCTGTTGAGCGGCAGCGCTCGGTGCCAACACTCGGCCACGTAGTCAGCGGCCCTACCATCGCATTCCTGCCTGGCCCAGTTCAGCCATTGTTCGAACGCTTCCCGATGTGGGTCCATGGTACAAGCGCGCTCGAAGAGATGACTTGGTGAGAGAAAGTAATAATCAACCTTTTTGTACTTCGCCTCTACCTCCCGAATGACCGGAGGCTGATCCTCATAGAAGGCTCGGAAACCTGAGAAGTGCTCCGCGAACTTGCTCGACAGCGATTCGAGCAGCTCACCGGGTAGCTCTAGCAGCCGCTCGGCCATATGCAAGTAGAGCGCGGCCGCTTCTGGGCTGTTCTCCCTAAACCAACCCTCGGCGACTGCATGTCGGCGAAATTGCTCCCATTGGGCACATATGATCGGTTCGATTGGTTCGCGGGAACTCTCGACCGACCGTGCATAAAGGCGCCAGAAGTAAGCGTTCTTCAGCGACGCACCGCCAAGTGCGGCCCGGACTTTTCGCGTGGGCAGGTCAAGTTCTAAAGCACGAACGGAGATGTGCTGTCGCAAGCGCTCCAGCAGCCCGGGATAGGCGAGGTCACAAGCAGTCATGGCGCGCTGGATTTCCGTCAGGATCTTCTCTTGGACCCTCGTTTCAAACGCGGCGTCCAGCGCCTGGAGCGCTCTTCTGAAGGACACTCTGCTTCCGCACACCTGGGACACCAGGGACTCCGCAGCGGGAGCCAGGCGCTTGTCGGCACTCGTACGAAGCATGGTCCGCAGGGCCGGAATCAGCCGTGCGGGAGCGGAATGGGGATCGATGATCCCGAGGCACCGTTCGCAGGCCTCGTCATCTTGCTGGTAGAAATAGGCGATGGCGCGCACCAGGATTTTCCACGAGGCCAACGGACCGCGATGAGAGACTTCCGGCAACACCAGAGCGGACTCTTCAGCAGGGCCAGCCGTAACCGCGGCAAAGGCCCTCAGGAGCGCGGCAGCAGCGGTACGAAGGGGGTGGTCAGCAGAGAGCGACCGACACTCGGCGAGGGCCGAGAGATCGCACACCTGACTCTTGATGACGTCTTCGATGGCCCTTCGTATTTCTGGTAGAAGAGCGGGGTCGTTAAGGGGCCTCAGCAATTCCTCAAGGTTTCCGCTCGAAGCGCTGACAAGAACGCCGACGTCCGCAAGCCTGGCCGCCGCCGACGAGTAGCGCTCGCGCACCAGTCCCAACAGCGCTTTAGCTTCTTCCTTCAGGCCGGTTTTCACTAGGGAACGAATGCGCGCCGCATAGGCATCCACTAACAAGGCTTCTGATTCTGGCCAACCGCAGCGCTTATGAATCTCTCTGGCCAGCTCCACGGCAGGTTTCGTTTTGCCTTTGGCGAGGAGGGCGCGCACGTCTTCCTCCTGTGGAATTGGCACGCTTGCACCCGTGCCGTGAACGGACGGACGGGGCAGCTTGGTCTCCCGTTTGTATTTCACACCCACTCTGGAGCTTCCCTCATTTTCTTTCTCGAAGCGACTAAGCTAACCAATCTTGCGAGGAATGACAAGATCCGACCTGTCCCGCCATTGTGAATTGCTGTGGAGAACAAAACGATCGAACGCCACGGAAGCGATGCGGCCGATCAAGGATGGAGGTCGGCATGAGACGACAAACTAGCACGGGCTTGCCTGTGCGACCTGTAACCCCGGAGAACCAAAGGAGGGATTTCTACATGCCCTTCCGCAAGCAGCCAGCGAGGACCGGTCCAGGAGGGGTTGAGTGAATAAGGATGTGAAAAACGAGGAGCATCGGGAAATCAGTAGTTAATGGGCGTGGCGCTGAACGATCTGCCACTTGATCTCCACCGACCCTTGGCGGATCGAAAATTTGTTCGGTTGGCATCCGGCGACGCCAGATCTAGATGAGGACCACGATAAATTGTGCGTTCCTCTGTAAACGACACCAGCAGCGACACTTAGAGTCTTGTACTGCGTACCTCTAAGCAGAGGTTGGGGAGTTCGAGTCTCTCCGGGCGCGCCACCGCCTTCTGGTTTTTGTTTTCAACAACTTCAAGCGATACCCTTTACCTCGTTTCGAACTCAAGTCCGACGCTCGGCCAGGATGAGACCAATCCAAATTTCATTTGATGTCCGGTGGTCCAACTGGACTGTTTCCGAGTGTGCCGTCGCCAGAGGTCGGGATCATTTCAACAGTTGACACCCCGCTGATCGCAGATTAATTTTCTCACGTCGGCTCCGAGGAACGCTGCTGTCTAGTGACCGCCAAATGCGCTTACTCCACTTGCGATTTGTTTGTTTACTTGGTCTGATTTTCGTCTTCGTCCGCCCTACGCTCGGCGAACCGTCGCTTGCGCCGCGCGTTGATCCGCGTGTTGAATTGCTCAGCATCGTTTTCCGTCTAGCTGGAAATTCCGAGTACAACATGAGTCCGCTCAAGACCTATACAGCGGACATCGATGCGTATTTCTCGCCCTATAAGGAGCACCACGCTGTAGCCCTGGCGAGGAAGCTGGCCGGCGAAAGGGACGTGGGTTTTGACGCTGTGATGGGTCTGGCCGTTCATTTGTCGCCCGCACCGGCGCTGAAGCCGCTTGTTGCCTTTACGGATGATATTCCGGACGCTCGCTTCGGTAAGGACAACGCGATCCTCTTTGCCCAACGGCTGGCCGATTTCTATCGCGATACTCATTTTGACAAATTCTTCGCGGCGCATCAGTCCTTCTATCATCTCGCGACGGAACGCTTTCGAGTGGTGTTAAACGATCTTGATCTGAATTGGTACAAGAGTTTTTATGGGGATGTTCGGATGGGTCAGTACCATTTGATTCTGGGGATGAATAACGGTGGCGGGAACTACGGCCCTAGAGTTGTTTGGCCCAATGGACATGAACAATTTTTTTCCATTATCGGGTGCTGGACTCAAGACGATTCGGGAAATCCCACCTATAGTGCGGATTACCTACCCACGATCATTCACGAGTTCAACCATTCCTTCGTGAACCCGGCGTTCGCAAAACACAAGAGCGAGTTTGCTTCTGCGAGGCAGGTCTTTGAGCGTGTCGCCGACAAGATGCGAGCACAAGCCTACGGAAACTCAGATACTATGGTCATCGAATCGCTCGTCCGGGCAGCCGTAATTCAGTATATGGAATCGCGAGGCCATGAAAGCCGTGAAGTCCGGTACCTTATGCGGGGAGAGCAGTTGACTGGCTTCGTATGGATGGACGAGCTTGTTGACTTGCTCCATCAATACAGCTCACAGCGCAGCCATTACCGAACATTTGAGAGTTTCATTCCTGCGGTAGCTCAGTTCTACCGTTCGCTCGCGCCGCGTATCTCGGAAAAGATTGCCAGCTTCAGTCAGCGCTGCGTTCACGTAAGTGGTATGCAACCTTTCCCGAATCACTCTGAGGATGCCGACCCGGCAATCAAAGAACTCGTAATCACTTTCGATAAGGCGTTGGATCCACAAGCCGGGCCTAAACATCACGGTTATTCGATTAGCTTGGGACCGGACGGAAACGAGCATTTCCCAATCAGCGGCGCGCCGGAATTCCTGCCTGGCAATCTGTCGATTAAGCTGCCTGTTGTATTGAAACCGGATTGGAACTACAGCTTCGTGCTCACCCCACTGGCATCCGCATCGCAGGATGGCTATCCGCTCGAAAGTTATACGGTCGCTTTCAAGACCAAACGCTGAGCGCGGCTTCAGATGCCTTGCGCGATGCGGGCTCAGTCTGCTAGTGGACAAGTGGCGCGAGTCTGTCAATAGGAAGCTCAGCCAGTGGCACGCTTGACACGAATTCGCTAAGAAAAGTTCTGAAATCGTCCCCTTGGGCGCGCCACTTCCTTCAAGCCTTAGTCCTCAATGATTTGGAGGAGTAGTCTTTCGTGGATTTAGAACTTTCACTCGGCAAGTCAATGGACCGGCGTTTCCAATACGTTTCCAGGTCCTTGAATTGAGCACCCTCGCTGACAGCCATCCAGTTGCGTACAGCGCTGGAGAAGGCACACAGTCTACGAAGGTTTCACCAAAGGCGCCGCACGCCATAGCTTTCGAAGGATACGTCATTGCTGATGATTGGCATATTGTCTGCCTGAGCTTGAGCAATGAGCATACGGTCAAATGGATCCTTGTGAGGTCCAGGCAAGAGTCCGGCGCGAATACCATGCTCTGCGGAAATGGCTAAAAGGTGAAAACCTTCGCGTTCGACTTGGCCAGAGAAATCCGCTGCCAGGTCAGTAGCGGTCGGCAGTTTTCCCAGCCTGACCTTGATAGCGATTTCCCAAGCCGAAGCAGCACTTACTATCAGCGTGTTTCTGGTTTCTGCAATAATCTTTCGAGCGGCCCGTGTTAGTGCTGGGTCATCCGAGAGCCACCAGAGCAAAGCATGCGTATCGAGGAGCGCGCGCAATTGGACTACTCCCAGCCCGACACCTCGCTCACCGGGAGGGGCTCAAAAAACTCTGGTCCAACCTGCAATTTGCCTTTCAACGACCCTGGCTGGCGTCTACCCTTTACTTCTCCGACCGGAACGAGCCGGGCTACGGGTTTTGACCCACGCGCAATGATCACTTCCTCGCCTTCGGAAGCCTTCTCAATTAGTCGAGAAAGATTTGTTTTGGCTTGGTGAATGGTGACAATGCTCATGGCAGCTCCTTAGCTAACCTATGTTAGCTTACCAAGCAGCGCTGGGCAACTCCCTTATGCTATTAACGTGTAGCGGAGGAAATTATGGTCAGTACCAAACGGGAATAGAGAAACTCAATACGGATCATTGGCGTTCCTCCTGGCTGAAAAAGGTGACATGGCTGGAGCACTGCGGATCGCACAAATGCGCAAGGAGCCGCAAGGTCGCTTCTCAATTCTCCTCGAAATTGCCCAACAGAAGGCTCGAACGGAAAGATTCCGCGCAGCACGCAAAATCCTTAAACAAGTGATTCAGATTGGTAACGAGCTCGTTCAAGAGAACGCTTCTAAGGCTACAATTCTCCTAGGCATAGCAGCCGATCAATGTATCGTCTCCGGCCCACCGTCATCATCGTCCTCGGATTGATCCTCGAACCAGGGTCCGATCGGCTTCGCTCCGGGCGGTGGCGGCGAGTACCGGATCCAGGTTGCAAGTTCCGAGACATTTTTGATCCACTCATCGAAGGTAGCCTTGAACGTCCGC
>Ga0066673_10000732_pt1 | contig 10315 bp, 13 predicted proteins | sample GraSoiAngelo_122_FD_62302 | JGI IMG/M metagenome (GOLD analysis project Ga0066673, IMG submission 62302) | Grasslands soil microbial communities from the Angelo Coastal Reserve, California, USA - 14_0927_02_20cm | ecosystem: Environmental > Terrestrial > Soil > Grasslands | place: USA...
AGATCGCTGTAGAACGCTTTGGAAACCTCGAGATCTCTGGCAGGCACGAACGCCTTGATGTCAGTTAGGGCACTCGGAAGCATTCTTTCTCCACGAAGATTTTGGCAGATTTGCTTTTCAGTATTGAGAAATTCGCCGACAGTATACGTGACGGTCCCGCTTAGATTGCCTGCCCTATTTAGCTTTTTCCCAGACAATTTTCCAGCGCGCAACTGAGGGGTCTTCTTTCTCAGTGTCGCTCAGGACCAGGCGTCCACCTTCAAAGGCATAAGGCCGGACTTGGCGCGATCCCGCGTATCCGGGATCGGTGGCCACTTCTGGGAGATGAATGATTTGCTTTTGCTTGGCGTCAATCTCGTACCGGCCACAGTAGGCGAATGTGCCGTCGGCGGCAGCGATCTTCTCCTCAGGCGTGGTATGCACCGGATCGGCCCATTTTGGACGGTCGGGATTCACAAGGTCAGCGCACATGTAACCGTCGCGCTGGTACATGATGAAGCCCTTACCGTGGGGTCCATAGGCGGGATATGGCCGAGTGGTCCCGTCTTTCATGGTGTCTTCAGCGGAAACCATCTTCCACGTGCCCACGATTCGATCGCGAATTTCCGATTCGGTTTGACTGAATGCCGAGGCGGCGCAAAGCAAAAATCCGAACAGAAGCAATGCGGAGGTCTTCATGTCGGCTATTTCTCCGGGTCGATAAAATTCCAACTGCGAGGCACCGCAGCGTATCACGTTTCCGAGCGCCGACTGTGCCCGAGCGAACTGGCCGACACAAGAGCCGGAGTTTTACCCAATCGACATAGCATTCATGCCGAGCAGGCGGGTTGGCCCACCTTTTCAGTTTCTCTTTTGACTGTCATTTCTAACTGAGGTTGCCGGAACCCCTTTGACTTCGCGACTACGCTGATCTCATCCCACACTTCTGCAGAATCAGCGTCATCGGGCACCACTTAGTGAACGCCGACTGAAACAGATTCAGCCCGACGAACGCCGTGAACAAGTACCAATAGGGCGAAACCAAATAGCCCAGGGCTAGCGAGAGCAGCACGAATACTCCCGCAATCATTCGCACTGCGCGTTCCACATCCGTGGATGAACCTCCCGATTTGAGCGGAGCAATTGTAACCTTGCTATGACGGACAAACAAGAATCCGTAACCTGGCCCAAGCTAGGCTTGATGAAAGCGGTGGCGGGCTGGCCCGCCCATTGCGGGTTTCGAAGAGTGCGATTCGAAGGGAAAAAAGTGATTGAACTTCGATTTACCACCAGCGCAGTCGCGTAAGCGGCGACTTTTTTGGCGCATCTTTAGTTATCAGCGGCAAATTTCGCCGGTCAGCGAAGTACTGCTCCAGTTTACGCGTGGCCAGATCACTGGCTTCAGCCAAGACTTTCTCGTCTTGCTTTTTCAGCCGTTTCCGAAAGAGTTTCATTTCCAGGCACCTGCTGCGTTAGCACCAATAGTATTCCATTCCCGGCATGCCGATGCTGAATTTGTAAGTTCGACGCCCGGCTCGGCCGTTGCGCCCTCACAATTGAGGTTGCCCCACCTTCGACCGCGCTCAGGTTGAACATCGCGAAACGGGGCACCCCGTGCACGGATTCCAGAATCGAAAGAGGACTGTCACTGGCAAGGAGAACATTATGGAGAAGGTAGTGCTCATTTCTGCCATCGTACTCGCGGGCGTGGTTCTTGCGCGGTCACAGACAAACAGCAGTCCCGTAAAGAAGAGTCAGTTAGATGGCACCTGGGAGCTGGTCTCGGGACAGCCGCTCCCCAAAGGAGCGCGGGACGTCAAGATAATTTCGGGAGGACACTTCATTTTTGTTGCTTATCATGCAGAGAACGGGAAGCCCCTTTATACAGGAGGTGGAACTTACACTCTGAACGGAAGCTCCTACACCGAACACATGGACTTCGCGAGCGATGAAATCTCCGGCGCCAGTCTCGTCGGTAAAGACCAGAAATTTACCGCAAAGGTGGACGGAGATACATTTACCCAAAGCGGCACGCTCTCAACTGGGAAAGCGCTGTCGGAAACATGGAAGCGGATTAATTGATTGGGGGTTGAATTCCGGACCCGGCTAAGCATGAAAGCTTGACTGGGGATGAAGTGAGGCGGATGAGAAATGATCGCGACCTTCGACTTGGCAGGTGGCAATCATCACGGCTTCGGATGACCGGCTGTGTATGGATGGCAGCATGGCTTCTGGGCGGGGGTGAACTCCATGATTTCGACGCGGGTGCCGTCTGGATCGTAGGCGTCCAGGCTGTCTTTTCCGTCGCGGCCAATCTCTGGGCCATCGAACGTCTGCAAGCCATTCGCGCGGAGCTGTGCCGCGGCGGCGTGAACGTCTTTAACACCGAAAGAGAAATGATTCTGCACGCCGAGTTCTTTATGGTCGGCGTTCGCAGGGATATTGAGCATGTATTCGATCCAGTCGGGGCCGTCGGGAACTTGAAGTTCGTACCAGTCGGTGCCGTCGTCTTTGAACCCTCCATACCAGTAGAGGCGAAAACCTAGAAGGTCGACGTAGAAGCGATTCTCGGCGGCCATGTCTTTGACCACGAAGCCGGCGTGGATCAGGTGAGTACTTATTTGCTTGTGCGCAGCGCCGCCAGTGATTTTCGGGGGTGCGCTTTTTGCGGATGATCTTTTGCCGGACGAACGCTGAACGAAGGCAATCGAGTTTCCTTCCGGATCGCGAACGTTGAAGTATTGCGCGCCGTCAGTAGCTTTTTGAATTGCGCCTGGCTGGAGGCCCTGAGCCAATAGATAACTCCGCATCTGTGCGACGTCTTTTGTGGCGAAGGCGGTTTCAGCCAGCCAGTTCTTAGGGGATTTTGTCTCACGCAGTAGGGGTTTTAGCACTACCCGCTGCTCCGAGCCAGGCACGAGGAAACAAGTCTCCGGGCCGGTGTCCTGCGGACAGCCGACTGTCAATCCGAGGATATCGGAATAGAACTTGCGGGAGCTAGCAACAGCGCTGGCGTAGATGGTTACGTGATCGATGCCGGTGATGAGCGCACGCTTTGGTTTTTCTTGAGCGAGCGCGGCAAACGCGGTTGATTGCAGCGCCAAGAAGAGCGCCAGAAGGATTGGAAACTTCAAGCTACGCGTGACTCTGAGCAGACCGTGCATGCTGCGAAATTCTATCGCAGACAAGCTTCCGCTGAAGTGACAGAATTCCAAGGACTTTCGCTGTCCTCAAAGCCTTCTTTTCAGGTCAAATGGCGCGCTCCGTCTGACGATAATAAAAAGCTTGACAGATTGCTTAGTGTTGTAGTTAAGTATAACACTAAGCAAGTGCGCATGTCCCGGCTAAATAGGCCGCCCCCGCGCTCAAGAAAACCAATGATTTTTTTTAGGAGAACCAAAATGAAATTGCATCGTCTGATGTTGTTGTTAATTCCATTGTCACTCTCTACCGTGGCTCTCACCCAGTCCGAGCCACTAAAATCAAATGCCCCAAAGCCTGAGGCGCAAAAGTCATTCGACACCATTAAATCCCTGGCGGGTAGCTGGCAGGGCCAGGTAATCATGAACCCGCCGATCCATGACATGGGAAAAGCGAACATGGAAGTCAGCCTTCACGTCACGTCCAGAGGGAATGCTATGGTCCACGAGATGAAGGAGGCAGGATCGCCGGACGATCCGGCGAAATACGATCATCCGGTCACCATGTTTTACTTGGATAACGATCGCCTGCTGCTGACCCATTATTGTGACGCGGGAAACCGGCCGCGAATGACCGCTAGAACGTCGCCCGATGGAAAGACAGTAGAATTCGATTTCGTTGATGTGTCTGGCCCCACAGATCACGGGCATATGCAGCACGCTGTGTTCACCATTGTCGACGCCAACCATCACATCGAGGACTGGACTTATCTGATGCCGGGGGACAAACCAGTACACGCGCGAATGGAACTGCAACGCGCAGCTGCCACCGTAGCTGCAAAATAAAGTAAACGTCTGGTAAGAGTTCTGGAAAACCTGATGGACCGTGAGTGGAACGACAATCAGCCGATTTATCGCCAGCTTCGGGACCGCGTCGTCGCGATGATTCTCGACGGCGTGCTGAAAGAGGGTGATCCACTGCCCTCGGTGCGGACTGTCGCTGCTGATTACAGGCTGAATCCGCTCACGGTCCTCAAGGGGTATCAAGAACTCGTGGACGAGGAACTAGTGGAGAAGAGGCGGGGACTTGGCATGTTCGTAAAAATGGGAGCGCGCACTGCGCTGCTGAAGGGCGAGCGGCAAAAATTTCTTACGGAAGAATGGCCCCGGATATACGACAACATTCAGCGGCTCGGGCTCACTCCCGAGGAACTGCTGGAGAACGGCACGGGACGCCGCGCAAAGGCGAAAACCAAGGAGGAACGTTGAGATGGCATGCATAGAAGCACGCGGTCTCCGAAAGGCCTTCGGGGCGACTGTTGCGCTGGACAGAGTTGATTTGCGTGTGGAAGAGGGCCGCATTCTCGGAATCATTGGCCCCAATGGCGCCGGAAAGACGACCGCCCTCAACGCGATTCTCGGCTTGACGGCATATCAAGGCGAACTGAGGGTGCTCGGTCGCGATCCCTGGGGTGATCGCGAGCAACTGATGCGGGATGTGTGCTTTATCGCTGATGTCGCGGTACTGCCGCGCTGGGCGCGGGTTTCACAGTTGCTCGACTATGTCGCCGGAGTGCATCCGCGATTCGATCGCGCCAAAGCAGAAGCTTTCCTGGCAAGGACCACGATCACGCAACGAAGGAAGGTCCGGGAATTATCCAAGGGCATGGTGGTGCAACTCCATCTCGCCCTCATCATGGCAGTTGATGCGAGATTGCTGGTGCTAGACGAGCCAACGCTTGGGCTCGACATTCTCTATCGCAAGCAGTTCTACGATTCCCTACTGAACGACTATTTCGATCGCAGCCGCACCATTGTGGTGACCACACATCAAGTGGAAGAACTGCAGCACATCCTCACTGATTTGATGTTCATTGATCGTGGGCGAATCGTGCTCAGCTGCAGCATGGATGACTTCGAATCGCGATACGCGGAAGTGACTGTCAATCCCCAGCAGATCGAGGCCGCGCGTGCGCTGAAGCCAATCCATGAACGCCAGGTTTTCGGGCGCAGCATCCTGCTGTTCGACCGAGCCGATCGCGACAGACTCGTGGCGTTTGGTGAAGTGCACACCCCGAGCATCGCGGATTTGTTCATTGCAGTCATAGGCAGTCAGACAGGCATGGCGCACGGAGCCGCGAGATGAATACTCAATCGAATGCGGTGCCGGAATCTGCCGTGCCGCGGGATTTCGCACTTGTCACAATCTCGCCGTTCCAAATGACGTACTGGTCGATTCTGCGCGAATTGTGGGAGAACCGTTCGATCTATATCGGTCCACTAGTAGCGGGCGGTGTATTTCTGCTCGGATTTTTAATCAACATGATTTCTGTGCGGCGCGGCAGCCACGGTCCGTGGCCCCTCGCTCCAGACCAACTACGCCAGATACTCAATGACCGATACGAAGTATCGGCTGCGCTGATCATGGGAACCGCCCTGATCGTGGGAGTTTTCTATTCTCTCGACGCGCTATACGGAGAGCGCCGCGATCGCAGCATTCTATTCTGGAAGTCACTGCCGGTATCAGATGTCATCACCGTGCTCTCAAAATTTGCCGTTCCGATTCTCATTCTGCCGCTTCTCAGCTTTGTCATCACGCTTGCTACGCAGTTCCTCATGCTTGTGCTGAGCAGCGCAATATTGGCCGGAAGCGGCGTGAGTATCGCGACTTTATGGTCGCACGTGTCGTTCCTACAGGTTTCGCTGGTGATCTTGTATCACCTTTTCACGGTTCATGGTCTGTGGTACGCACCACTTTATGGCTGGCTGTTCCTGGTTTCAGCCTGGGCGCCGCGGGCGCCTTTCATATGGGCAGTTTTGCCGCCATTCGTGATCTTGGGAGTGGAGAAGATTGCGTTCAATACTTCCCTTTTGCTGAGTTTGCTACAGGAGCGCTTGCTGGGGCCTAGTGGCGCGATGGCACCGGAGCACACGCACCAGGACTTTGCGGCTTCGCTCATTCCGCAGCATTTTTTCGGTGTGCCGGGTCTGTGGATCGGGCTGGCGATCGCTGCGGCATTCCTCTTTGGGGCCGTGCGGCTGCGACGCTATCGAGGTCCGATTTAGTGCGCTCGAGTTGATGCAACAGAATTGCGTTCGCTAAGGAGGCAACGAACATGAGCGCCACACGCCAACCGATAGTCCATAACCTTGAGTCCCCTACAACGGAGGTGACCATGACCTCGACTCGCAACGCCTCAATCCGTAACAGGATTATCAGTAACCCGGGCCGAGTCGCCGGACTCTGGTATTTGCTCCTCGTCTTCCTTGGCCCGCTGCGCCTTATGTATATTCCCAGCAAACTATTCGTTCATGGGAATGCGGCGGCGACCGTCAACAACGTAGCTGCACACCAGTTGCTTTTCCGGATGGGAATCGTCGCTGATCTGGCTGGGGCGGTCGTGTTGATCTTTCTCACGCTCTCGTTTTACCGCCTGTTCGGGGGAGTGGGTCGCAATCTTGCGGTGCAGGTGATAATTTTCGGGGGAGTGATGCCGGCGCTGATCTACTTCGTTGGTGTGGCATGCGATCTTGCCACCCTGACGATCGCGCGCGGAGCCGATTTCCTCTCAGCCTTCGACAAACCTCAGCGTGACGCGCTGGCCATGCTGTTTCTGAATCTGCGTGACCACCAGAACACCGGCGCCGAAATTCTTTGGGGAGTCTGGCTGTTGCCACTCGCAGTATTGGTTTACAAATCGCGTTTCCTGCCGCGCTTCCTAGGCGTCTGGCTCGTTATTAACGGAGTCGCTTATATCGCGCTGAGCCTTACGGGCGTGCTGTGGCCGCACTATCAGGGAAAGGTGTTTGCATATTCACAGCCTGCGTTGTTTGCCGAACTGGCGCTCACGCTGTGGCTGGTCATCAAAGGTGCGAAGCCGCAAACAATCGAAATTGTGGTTGCGCCTTCCGCCGCCTGATGGTTACTTTTCACTGCGCTGCGTAGTTACCATACCGGCACTCCGTCTCAAACGACATCTTGAACGCCCACTTTTCCACCACCCTTGTTGAGGATTTCACGGTCGATTAACTGCTTCTTAGGGTCTTTCGCCGATTAACAGAAATCTTCTTCTCTCCTACCCTGCTTGCAATGATTTGAATTCCACCGCGCCTTTTCGTCTACTTCGCACGCGTTTGGCTGGCAAATCAATTCGTTATTGCACGCGCTTCGTGTACCCGAAGTTCGTTGGTGTGCGCCGCGGCATCAGTGCGCCCGTTCACTGACGGTCCGCTTCGATTCACGCACGCCATCGCGATTCGTGTGCCCCGATGCGCCTGCACCAAGGGGAGGCATGATGAAATTAAGAATCTTTGTAGCGATAGCTCTGTCCCTCATCTGCGGTGGTTGTGGCGGTGGCGCATCACCGAGAAACTTTCGCGCACGCTCGCGCGCGCCGAAAGCGGCACAGCACGTCTTTCTGATTGTCGAGGAGAACCACAGCTTTGCGTCCGTTTATCCGGGCACTATGCCGTGGCTCAGCGCACTCGGAGACAAGTATGGAATCGCGACCGATTATTTCTCCAGTGAGACCGGATCACTCCTCGATTACCTGTGGCTGTCGTCAGGTAGTGGCGAACGAAACTTTGGCTGTGACGGCAACGGATGCAAGAAGACCATCACCGATGACAACATTTTCCGCCAACTGAACAAAGCCGGCATGTCGTGGAATGTTTATGCCGACTCATTGCCGAATGCTGGTTTCAATGGGGCAGTCGCGGGAAATTATGTCAAGCGGCACAATCCCGCGCTCTGGTACAGCGATGTTGCGAACCACGCTTCGGAGCAGCAGAAGGTTGTCCCATTCTCGCAGTTGGCGAAAGACATTGCGGGGGACAATTTGCCCGATTATTCCATCATTGTTCCTGACCTGATTCACGATGCGCACAATGCCAGCCCGCAGTCGGCCGATCAGTGGCTCAAAAAGAACATCGGCCTGCTCCTGAAGAGTTCATACTTCCAGCCCGGCGGAGACAGCGTCATGTTCATCACGTTCGATAATGGGGACAATGACGATCAGGGCCAGGTATTCACGGCGGTAATTGGGCAGCGCGTGATTCCCGGCGTCAAAGTGAACACGCCTTTCCATCACGAGAACACACTGCGGACAATAATGGAACTGCTGGGATTGAAAACTTTCCCGGGCGCCAGCGCGAATGCCGCTCCGATGAATGAGTTCTTTCAGTAACGCCATCCGGGCGAGCGCTCATTACAATGAAGCTGTGCCCGCCCACAAGCTAAGCTTCTCGCCTGAGTACGGCGAGAGTTTTTTTCAGGAACTCCCGACTGCGGCTGCGGTGTTCGTGCTGCGCGGTGAAGGCGAGCCGTACGTTAGCAAGACTGCGAACCTGCGGCGTCGTTTGCAGCGGATCCTGGGCGCTCCGAAAGAACAGACCAAGCGGCTCAATCTTCGCAATGTTGTCCGTGAAATCGAGTTCACTAGGACTGGCTCGGAATTCGAATCGCAATTGTTGCTGTACCGCCTTTTGCGCGAAAGTTTTCCGAAAACTTATTCCGCGCGCCTGCGACTGCGTCCCGCTCCGCTGGTCAAACTGCATTTGGAAAATGAATACCCGCGAGCCTCGGTGACGACGAGGTTATCCTCGCATGGCTCAAACCTCTTTTACGGCCCGCTTCCCTCACGTGCTGCCGCCGAAAAATTCGCCAGCGATGCTCTCGATTTTTTTAAGATGCGCCGTTGCGTTGACGATCTCCATCCCGACCCGTCGTTTCCTGGATGCGTCTATTCTGAAATGAAGATGTGCCTGGCCCCCTGCTTCAACGGCTGCACTGACGAGGAATACCGCGCCGAAGTTGCGCGCGTGCAGTCATTCTTCGATACGAGTGGCGAGTCACTCACGCGTGAACTCTCAGAACAACGTGATCGCGCCTCAGCCGAACTTGCATTTGAGGAAGCGGCGGCAGTGCATGCAAAGCTCGATAAACTTAAGCCTGTCCTCTCGCAGTTGCCCGAAGTAGTGCAGAGACTCGACCAACTCGATGCAATTGTTGTTCAACCCAGCTCAGATCCCAGCGCAGTCTGTTTGTTCCGATTTCAACATGCTCAGATTACCGGTCCAGTAGAGTTCCGCATAGAGCGCCGCCCCGAGGCTTTGCCGGCTGACGTTCTTGGTGGGGCAGCAGAGCGCGCAGTCAAGCCTCAGACGATGGAATCGCGCGTGGAAGAGATCATTGCGAAGTTTCCCGCGATTGCAGTGGCCTCGGCAGGGGAATGCACGGAGCACCTCGCCATTCTTAACCGTTGGTACTATCGTTCGCATCGCATGGGTGAAATCTTCTTCGCAGATCAGAACGGTTCCTGGCCCCTGCGACGCATGGTGCGAGGCATAGGTCGGGTAAGCAAGGGCGAGCAGTCGCAGGAGCTGCCATCATTTTCTGCGACCCAACCGGCGTCACCGCCATCCTAGATTGCGGGTTCCGTACGCCGCGTGTGTCGAGGGCTCCAAATGTCACTACCCAAAGGCGCGAGGCTCACAAAAAAGAAGACGCCAAATATGAACATTGACCAGTCTCTTCGTAAACACCTACTGGAACTACTCGATGGCGGGCACGCGCACGCCACATTTGATCAGGTGATAAAAGACCTCCCGGCAAAGTATCGAGGCGAAATTCCTCAGGGCTTGCCGCATTCGGCGTGGATGCTGCTCGAACACATGCGTATCGCGCAGTGGGACATCCTCGATTTCAGCCGGAACGCGAAATACAAGCACCTGAAATGGCCCGCTGACTACTGGCCCAAGAGCCCGGCTCCCGCAAATGCCGTTGAATGGGAGAAAAGCATTCAGTCTTTTCATGAGGATATCGACGCCATGAAGAAGCTGGTCAGCGATTCCAAAACGGATCTGTTTGCGAAACTACCCTGGGGCGAAGGTCAGACCGTTCTCCGCGAAGCCATGCTGATCGCCGATCATAACGCGCATCACTTGGCACAGATCATTGATGTGAGAAGGTTATTGGGAATTTGGAAGCAATAATAAGCTCACAGATTCATTGAAAAGTTTCCTTCGCGCGACTTCGTATCCTTCGTGATTTCGAACGTTTTAATTTTTACTGCTAAGCACACCCTTCGACTGCACTCAGGGCAGGCGTCGGTACACGATGGAATTCAGACGGCGGTCTTGAACTGCAGCCTGCTCGGCCTTTTCCTGAATACGACTCGCAGTTCCTTCCTCCACCT
>Ga0066673_10000735_pt1 | contig 10288 bp, 7 predicted proteins | sample GraSoiAngelo_122_FD_62302 | JGI IMG/M metagenome (GOLD analysis project Ga0066673, IMG submission 62302) | Grasslands soil microbial communities from the Angelo Coastal Reserve, California, USA - 14_0927_02_20cm | ecosystem: Environmental > Terrestrial > Soil > Grasslands | place: USA...
GCCCCTGGCGGATTTCCTGACGTAACGTATGCCCAGATAATACACGGAATCCTGCTGGCGGCAACTTGTAAGTCCCTCATTCGCAAGTTATTGGCGAGTTCCGGGAGAGGAGTGCGGAGACTATCGAAAAAGTTGGCGGGCGAGCCTGGAAGCCGGATTCAGTAAATGAGTATTGAGGGCGCGAAAGTGGTTAGGCAATGCTCAACCAAAGCTGATTTATCTGCAGGAGTTCACCTGGTTTTGTGGACGGCAGGGCAAACGCTCCTGGTCCAGTTCCGGCACTGCGCCGATTCCATGTGGAGGTTGGAGCGGAGAGCTAGGATTTGAACCCGCATTTTCCCGTGGGAACAGGACGCCTTGCCGAGTTAGACCATCTCCGCCCAATATAGCGTATTACGCTTGAGGATTTCGAAAGGCAAGAAAATGCTTAATCCTACTGGTGCCATCCAGAGAAAGGGTCTCCAATGGCCAGACAGTTGGTTAGGTAAGGGTTAGGTTGCCTGTAAATTGTTGAAAAGTGGCGGACGGGCCTGTAAGCCGGATTCTCCGGAAGAGTTTCCCATCTCCCGGCTCTTGTGTAAGTTACTGAAATCGAAGTGATACGAGTACCGCATTGAGTGTCAACTACATCAATGTGGGCACCAGCGAAATAATCTTGGGCACAGTTTGGGCACAGTCGCTGATCTCCTAAAACGGGACTTCCTGGGCGTTAGCTGGTGAGAAGGGATTTCTCAACAGCGATCGGATGCTAAACACTTCGGCGTTTATCAGGGGGTAGTCCGGTGCGGACACATTCTTCGCCAATACGATCTCCGTCCAAAGGCACATCTATGGAGAGTTGGTAGCAGGTCACCTTTGCCGATCCAATGCGGTCATGTCGTGCAAATTTCCACCGATCTTTATCAATAGTACGCTCAAGTACGTAGCGGGTTGACGGAGATGCCTTAGAATTCAAAGTGTTTGGGCTCACTCGGGAAAACGTCCCGCTCGTCCGGGACGCGAATCTCGTTGAAAGTCAGGGATGGTGAGCACTGGGGCACGTCCAGCTGAAGCCGCTGCTGCGTTGGTTCGGGTAGCCTCTGCAAGAGTTTCTCAGTTTCATTGATCGCACCCGGGATTGCCAGCGCAGTGGCGATGCAAGCTACTACTCCTGCTTTCTTGATTTCCTTCCCAACAGCTACGAGGGCAGTGCGCACACGCTTCTTCAGACGAACCCATATCTTGAAATCGATATGGCGGCTGCCAGGACGCACTCCCGTAACCTGGAAGTCCAGATCATAGAGGAGGGCAAGCGCCGGCTGCTGCCGTGCAAATTCCAAGGATAAGTAATATTTCAGGCCCGCTAAAACGCTGAGGGCGGTGCTGTCTTCCTGTGTATCGAGATTAAGGGTTCCTTCGATGACTCGCAGAACATCGGGAAGTTCAGTGAGCGTTGTAGGTATCGCCTTTAATTCCATCGCCGTGAAGTCCTTTACTGGCTGTTGCTGAAACAGTCGAAGATTACCACATTTCGGGAAACTCCCTGATTTCGGCGAACGAACACCCATGTGCATAGCCTGCGGAAGAGATGATTCGCACGAGGATCAAAAAACATGGGCTGGCGGCGGATCAAGGGATTCGTTATCAAGGAACTGCTCGAACCCTCTCAGAACGGTGGACTCAACTAAGGCTCCTCAACAGCTTCCCGAACCCGCGGGTCTAGCGTCTCAATCCTTCGAAATTCCCTCAACGCTGAATGCGCCGCAGGCGTATCGCTCATCGTCAGAAGCCTGACAGCGGCTATCTGCATTTCTACGGAGTCTTTCGGGTCGAGAAGTCTGCTCAGGTCAATCTCCCCTAGTTTCTGAGCGTGGAGATCGCTCAACCCAGCTAGGGCGAGGACGCGTGTCTCCGTCTGTTGGGACCGATCCTGGGCAACCGTCACAAGTGTGGGCATGAAATACTCCGGCCACAGCCCCATTGCGGTAATGGCAGCAACCCTGACTCTGGCATCAGCGTCGTAAACCAACTCTTTTACACCTGACGCTGCATTGGGACTGGGTAGTCGGCAGAGGGAATCTGCTGCAGCACTTCGGAGAATCGCCTCGCGGTGCTTCAGCAGTCTGGCCAGAGGACTCTCTGCTTCCATGCTGTTGAGCATCCCAAGTGCTTTCACAGCGGCAACACGCACCGTGAGATCCTCGCTATCAGCCAGAGAGGTGGCTGACAGAGCTCCTAGGCTCGCGGGATCGCCTATCCGTCCAAGCGCGAGCGCACTCTGTAGTCGAATCGTATTCGCACGTGCGCCTCGTAATGTACCGATCAGGGCAGTTACATTGTTCTTGTCACGCAGCTCTCCTAGCGTCCAGCATGCCTTTTGCACCACCCGCTCGTTCTTATCATCCAGAAGCTCACGGACCACGCCAGAGGCCCTTGGGTCGCCCTGTCGGGCGAGGCTTTCCAAGGCAGCAAGCCTCACTGCCTCAGTCTCGTCTTTGAGAGCCGCAGTCAGAGCCTCGAAAGATTTTTTCGTATGCACGGATCCTAGTGCTTTTAGCGCTTCGACTCGCACTTCGATCGGTTGCCGCTGGTCCGTAGCCTGCAAGATGGGTTCTTGTATTGCCTCGATGCCAATCATGTCCAGTGCCTGGGCTGCGCTTACGCGAACTGTGATCTGCGGGTCGTGTAACAGTGCGTCACCGAGCGCGGAAATAATGCTGGGATCTGCGAGTCGGCCCAGGGAAAGTGCGCTGCGACTGCGCGCCCGTGCGTCCGAGTCTTCTCGTAAGATGCTCGTCAAGTCTTGGAGCGGTTGAGCCCCATTCATATCTCCGAGTCTATCTATCGCCTCAATCCTCTCGGGTGACTTGATGTCCTTAGCCACGGCTGCAGTTTCAATCGGGGACCAGCCTCTGGGTGGACCCGTCTGTCCTTGGGGCACGTTTTCTCCGGCACGGCCCTTTCCCGGAACTCCATCTCTGCTTGCTTTCTCGTCCTTTTCTGTCTTCGACTTCGATGAAGTTTCAGGGGGAGGTTTCTGCTCCTGAGCAGGCTTCTGAGGATCTTGGGTACCCCACGGCACGGCTTTGGAGAAAGTGGAGCCCAGTCCAAACAAACAGATGCTCATGAATCCGTAGACAAGCCCGCGTTTCATGATTGGCCTCCCGGCTCGTGGATTACTGCGGAAAAAGCCTCACTTGCCAAGCATCTGCGCAGCGCTGCACAGCACCCGGGTCTTTAAGATATAACTTAACGTATCGCGCGGCGGCTGCTTCCGCAGTGACCCTGGCGTCCTTGTTAAAATGGCGTAGAAACGTGTCCTTGTTGATTCCCTGCCCGTACGGATTTACCGTTGAGCCGTGGTCCGTGTCTGATGTGGGATTGTGATCGGGATACCAGCCCGTCCGCAGGCTCGCTTCCAGAACCACTTGAAATCCAGGGTACTGATCTGGGCTCGACAGCACGTCCTCGATGATAGGAATATCACCCACCATTAGGTTTCGGTCGGTTCTGAACTGGCGGTAGAGTGTCACGTAGTTCGAATGGGAATAGAAGTCCTCTACAGCGTGAAGAATCTTTCCGAACTCGTGGGGATCTTTCTCAACCTTGGCGAGGTTTTCGCGCACCAACCTCATCAGGTCCTGGAAGTTGCGACGAACCGCCGGATAATCGAGTTTGCTGTCAAAATGGAATCTGGGCTCGTAAGGCGCACCACCGGGTGGCCACCACCCTCCCTCGGACAAGTCTGTGTCAACTGAGCCCTCTATCAGACTTCGGCGTTCCCAATCGGCCAGGCGTGCCGTGCGCGGGATTCGCTCAAGCGCCCGTGTAGTGATGCTCTTGTGACCGCCCATTAAGAAGGCTGATAGGCGTTGCGGAAGAAGGATGGCCAGCACCAAAATGGTAATTGCAAAACACCTTGCTGCGGTACCTGGCGCGGTCTTCATGCGAGTTCTTGCTTCCGTTTACTAGCCATATATTAAATCAGGGATAGAATGTCAAGCCATCAGCATCCGGCTCATCCGGCTTGAGTCCGCAGCCCATGCGTTGGTGGGTCAGGTGTGCTATCCGTGCGGAGAAGATTTTGCCCGCATATATTCATATATTATGGACCGGGAAGACACACGCCGATTTCAGGTGGCGTAGTCATTCGTGCCTCTGAGAGGTGGTGGAGATCGAAAACAAGAGCGCTTGGAATTTCAAGGACTTAGAAGAAATAGCTAGGAGCGCTAAGACATTGAAAAGGAACAATAGGGAATGCAAAGAAACCCTTATTGGCCCCGCAATGGCCCCTCGTTTTTTCGAGTCGGTGAAATTCCTTCGACGTGGGTTTTCCCCACTGCCCTAGCCAGCATGTCGGCTTCGGGCTCAAATCTTGCGGCACGGGTGGCAAGCCGACAAATGAAACATTTTTTCGGGAACAGAACGTTACCAAACTGAACGCATCTTAAATTTCGGAATTCCTACTTCGCGTTCAGTTGGATTGACAGAAGGGAAGGCCAGACAACTAGCCTACCTTTGGCAATTTCTGGATCAGCTGTTCAAATAATTTTAAGACTTGTTGCCCCTCTTCGGATCTCAACAGCAGGTCAAGCGCCGTCGCAGGACTTTTGTCCGTTCTTGCATCGGGCGGCAATTGGTTTTGTCCGAATGCCCGATTACCCATTTCGAGCTTGAATTTGTGCTGCTGTTCCTCAGGGAGTAGGGCTATGAACGGATCTATAGCGGCGAGTTCTAGCGCGAGCTTTCTGTTATACCTTTCCATCTCAAAGAATCTGTCCGCCTGCCTAACTGCGTAAGCGGCAAGGACGCCCACAGTAATTGTTATAAAGACGCGTGTCGCGAAGCCTCCCCACTTAAAATCTCCTTGAAGGGCAGGCAAGAAGGCGTAGCGTGCGAACAAGATTACCGCGATCATCGATGCGACTGCGATCCCTTGCCAGACCCACATTGAAGACCGAGCGTGATTTGCGGTTGTTTGATAGCCACTTGTAACTCCGAGATTGCCGATGACCCCTACCAGCTTCTCGACCTCTTTACGCCGGAGGTTTACTTGTTCAAGGATCTCGCTTGCAGTCTTGCCGTAATTGTCATGCAATTCTCCGAGGCGCTTCTGCGCGTCCGCGACGAATGCGTCGCGCTGCTTTGTAAACTCCGCGTCTTGATCCGCCAGGGCCTTGGTGTACTCGCCGATTAGATCACCTAACCTCTTTTGGGACTCAGTCTGAGCCGCAGTGAACTCTCGGCCGCGATTCTCCTGTGCTGCGGAGAACTGGCCCTGATGGTCGCTGATGGTCTTGCTTAAGTTGTCTTGAATCTTCAGAAGCGTCTCGTTGAAGCTGTTGCTCCGAGCCTGCTGTGCATCTGTGAAAAGCTTCTGTTGCTCTGATGCTTGCGCAGAAACTCTTTGGCGTTCCAAATCTAGCTGAGCTTTGAGGTCTGTAATGGCGGAGTCGGTCTCATTCTTGAGTCCATTGAGGGCTGATCTTATCTCTTGAAGCTCAGTAGTTAATTGTTTGCGGGACTCGGAAGAGAGGCGCGCTTGCTCCTCGACCACTGCGCGGTGTGCAGACGCCGCTTTAATCAGTGCAGTAAGTTCTTCTGATGTCGCTACTCCGGGAATCTGTGCAACGTGTGCTAGGGCCGTGTCAGCCGCGCTGTTTGCTCTATCAAGATGACCCCGGTCGCGGTCGTTAACAAACGCATCAATCTCAGCCTTCGCAGAGTCAAACGAAGTCGCGATTGGTTCAAGGGGCGCCGGAAGAACCGTTAGCGGGTCGCTTCCACCAATTCGTTTGCCGCAGAAGGCGAGCACGGTTCTTAACCGCTCCAAGGCTTCTAAGGCAGTGGATTCAATATCGTCTAAGCTAACCGCTCGGTCGATGCTCGGTCCTAGCGCCTGCATCGCGCCCCATACTCGATGATCCTGAATGCGTGTCGTCCATTCGCTCATATAACTGACCGCCTCGGCACGAAAAATGAAACGACCCTAGCCTGTGTGCGGACCCGATTTACCTAGACAGCGCTTTCTTAAGCTCTTTAAGAAGTTTCTCCGTCTCCTCCAACTTTCGCAGAACCTGCTGGTCACCTTTCAACGCTGCGAGACTTGTCCATGAGTAGCGTTGCAGTGATTCGGAAATTTGTTCGATATCCCCGAGCAGGCCGTGAGCTTTCTTCGACGGAGCGGGACCTAAGGTTCGTAAGGCGGTCTCTATGCTGCCGCCCACAGATACAAAATTCTCCTTGGCCACAGGGTCTCTCAGAACTTGCCGTAGTTTCCGTATATCTTTCGAATTTGTGATTTCTTGCTCGTTGATCTTCCTGATGATGTTGTCCAATACAGTGGGAGTGAGAAGCCTTTTGTTGAGGTTTTTGATCTCACGCGCCCATGTAATGGATGCACCGGGCTCCACGAGGTTCGTCAACTTCTCTGAGAGATCGTAAATTTCCACCAATTTGTCGAGTTCCCTCACCGTTATTCCCAAGATATTTGCAGCGCTGGCTCGCCCAACCATATTGACGAGGCTGTATGCCACCATTTCCTTTTCTTTGGTGTCCCATTCCCGTCTCTGGCGATGTATGTAAATCCAGACGCGAAATCGTTCCTCGTCCGTAAGCGTTCGGTCAGTAATCTCGGCAGGAAGAAGCTTGTACTGATCCTTTTTCTGTACCTCCACGAGAATCTTCGAGTTCGTCCACCGCCGATCACCGTCAATGATGCGGAATTTATCTCGATTGTCTGGGTGAGGCTCTAATAATAGCGGCTCGAAGATTCCCTCATTGGCCTCAATTTGCCTCTGTAGTTCAGGGTCCTCCTTCGGACCCATTCGGGGCTGTTTTTCGTTGGGAAAGACAGCGTATAGATCGACGGTATCTCTATACGTCCGCAGGAGTGTCCGGCCCAGCCGACGCTCCTGCCAATGAATTGACACTGCTGCTTCCGGCTCCATAAACTTGTCCTCCTTGCCTACGAAGCTGCCGAATTGACTACCACACGTTTGCTATCGAAAACTGGCAACTCCTCCTCTGCGTCACTATCGCTCTCGATGACAGCGGCGACTTCCGTCTCCACTTCCCTCAAAAGGTTCTGCATCCGCTTCACGAGCGTCCCCCGGTTTTTCCACACCCTACCATGTTCGGCTTGTTCTTTGACTTCCAGTTCTAGAATGTCTTCGGTCAGTCTGTTGGCTTCGGTGAATTTCGCGACGTACGACTCGGACGTGATCAGCCTGTAGAGTTGGCTCATCTTGCTCGTGCGCTCGTTCATGCTTAGATCTTGTACATGCATCATGACCATTGCATGCCGGAGAAGTTGGACTATGTTGACGACATGGGTAGGGGATATGACAATTACGCCCGATTCAATACACATGTCTTTTTGCCCGGCTGGGAACACCGTCGTTGCCAAGATGGCGTGTTCTGCTTTGGCCTCAACTTGGTCTTGCCGAAGCTTGGCTACAAACGTGTTCTGCCACGCCTGTCGATTTTTTGAATCAACAACAATTCGTCCGCAGACTTCGCCTTTGTATAGAACCTCATGCAGAATATCTGCTCCCGGCTGTCCTTTTCGAATCCTTGTGATTTTGTCTCCCTGGAATGCGTCGCGAAGTGCCTCGAACACGTCGATCTCGCCGCTGTCCCCAAGCTCGTTCGCGGTCTTTTTCTGCAACTGATGTTCCAGCATTTTGACTTTCTTCTGCAATGAGTCGCGGTGTCGGTTATGTTCCGATTGCTGCTTTAACAGGGCAAGGTTCTTGTCTTTCGCAAGAGCCTGGCGCTGGTCAGCCAGTTCCTTTTGCGCGTGTTTCGCAGCCTCTTCGTGCGCCTGCTTTCGAATTTCGGCTTCACGCGCTTCTGCTGCTTTGAGTTTCGCCGCCGCCTGATCGCGTTCGGCAGTGACCTTCCTTATCTGCTGGTCGGCGTCTGCCTTTGCCTTTTTCTCCGCCGCCTGTTTCTGTTTCTCAACTTCGAATCGCGCCTGCTTTCGAATTTCGGCTTCACGCGCTTCTGCTGCCTTGAGTTTTGTGGTCAGCTCTTCGCGTTCGGCGACTATTTTCTTGACCCGCTGGTCGGCTTCCTCTCTTACTTTCCTCTCCGTATCCCTTCTCTGCTGCTCGGATCGCTTCTTGAACTCCGCTTCCAAGTTCCGCGTGACCGCCAACTTTGCCTCGGCCAAATCTGTAGCTTTCCTTTGCTCCTGGTCCCTGAGTTTTGCTCGAATCTCACGGAATTTAATTTGTGAGAGTTCAGAACCGCACAACGGACACTGTTCAAGATTGGTTTCCACTTTGCCGCTCCTTTCAGCCGCACAGCAGGCATAAGCCGCGCCTGGTTTGGGCCCTGAATCCTTCGGAATCCACAAAATGGACTAAGAAGGACTGTTGCTAGTCCTTTTTACTCCTTGTGTGTCCCTGTGTCAAGCTCAAAATGAACGCACACTCAGCCGATTCAGAGGTGCCCCTGCCGAAGAAGGTCCCGCAGTTCTTCCATACGAAGCCAAGGTCTGCGCCTGTGAACCATCCGATGGCAGTTCGCGCATAACAAGGCAATGTCTTCGAGACGCGTCTTGTGACCCGGCATAAGATCGGACACTGGCACAGTATGGTGACACTCGATATATCCCTCTCCGACTTCGCCGTATACCGCATGGAAGTCGAAGCCGCATACATCACAAATGAGTCGTCCGCTCCGCGCCTTTGCTCTTTCCTTCGCCTTCCGAACTAATTCTGAATTGCGTTCTCGGCTTAGATGGGTTCTATACAGGATGGCGCCTTCTGCAAATTCCAGCTCCTCTTCTTCGTCTCCGAGCGTCGCCAGCGATGGAGCTTCATCTTTTGCTGCTTCGATAATGGCTTGTGCTATTGCTCGCAACTCCGCACGTTTGGTCGAAAACTGCTTCCAAACCTCTTCCTCCAACTTGCTACCGGCACGCAGCCCGGTTCCGTGGTATTCCGGGTCGAATCGAAGAAAGTTGCAGAGTTTCATGTACACGCCGTTGGGGTTTCTGAATTTTTCGTTTTGAACGCGCCCTAGCCGTGTTCCGAGCTTGTTCAGAACTTCGCTGAGTTCCATTACCGCTGGATGGTTTTGGCTGATTTTCGATGGCGGGTGACGGAAGTAAAGGTCGAGAGCGAGGATTAATTCATCACGCGACCATTTGGGGTTAATCGGAACTGCCGTGTCCTCACCAACTCCGGCTTCGCTGCCCGACTGTGACTCCAAAACAGTTCGCAGCAATGCGGCAGATCCAGCCCTGAGCTCCCTGAGCGCCTGCAACTGCTTGCCGCCGGTGTGTTCAGGTTCGACAAGAGAGAGTCGGTCTTGCGGCGAATCGAAACGAAGAAGAGAGGCGAGAGCTTGAATGTCAGCCTCGATCGAAATGATTTCTGTTCTCGGTTTCGCAATTGCGTGAAGGGGCGCATCATAAATGTGCGAGCCGAGCTCGATGAGGGCCTGTTCTTTCGGCACTACCTTGCCTACAACAAGCCTGCCTAAGAGAGTAAGCCTGCGCTCTCTCAGAGCGACTATCCACAGAATGTCGTTCTGTCTCAAACGACCGAATTGGGCACTGGCCGCGTAGTTGAGAGTCTTGCCGAAGTCCGCGTCCGGGTTATAAGTTCTCCAGTATTGTAAGAAGTGCCGCACTTATTTGCAGTCCCCCGTTTCACGGATCCCAGACCAGCCTAGGCTAGACTAAACGACAAGAAATCTCTTGGCGAATGAAAAGCGAATCTATAGAATGACGGCAGGCGAAAAATGAGCAAGGAACCGAGCTACGAGAGCTGAGGAATCTCCGGCTAGGTGGAAACCGTTCGGTAACTCGATTAGACTTTGCCCACACGGTGAATTCGGGGGGATATGACACTAACGGTTCTGGAGATTTGTGCGGGGGGAGGAGGACAGGCGACGGGTCTTGAAGCCGCTGGCTTTGATCTCGCCGCCGCCGTAGAGATTGACAATTATGCTTGCAGCACCCTCCGCAAGAATCGCCCACAGTGGAAGATAATCGAAGGGTCCGTCAGCGAAGTAGATGGCGCTGATTTTCGCGGCGTTGACCTTCTCGCTGGTGGTGTTCCCTGCCCGCCGTTCTCAATTGCCGGAAAACAACTCGGCCACGAAGACGAGCGCGACCTTTTCCCCGAGGCACTTCGCCTCGTTCGGGAGGCGAGGCCCACGGCAGTCCTTCTCGAAAATGTGCCGGGGTTTGCATCCGACCGATTCTCTGAATACAGACGGAACCTTCTCCGAAAATTTGTCCATTTGGGCTACGAAGCACAGTGGCGAGTTCTGAATGCTTATTGGTTCGGAG
>Ga0066673_10000736_pt1 | contig 10287 bp, 7 predicted proteins | sample GraSoiAngelo_122_FD_62302 | JGI IMG/M metagenome (GOLD analysis project Ga0066673, IMG submission 62302) | Grasslands soil microbial communities from the Angelo Coastal Reserve, California, USA - 14_0927_02_20cm | ecosystem: Environmental > Terrestrial > Soil > Grasslands | place: USA...
CATCGGGCGTGAGCCGCAGGCTCGCGATCGGCTGTCCGTCATCCGCGCTGAAGTGAGTAATCTGCCGCGCGGTATGGGCAAAATCGGGACCATCAGCGACCCAGACATTGCGCACACCTTTCGCATTAAACACCCAGGCCACACGATTGCCGTGCGAGGCCGCAACAAGCTCGCTCGGAAAACTGAAGCTCATGATCTGCTCGAGGGTGAAGGGAGCTTGTGCCCAGCAAGCGGACGCGCAGGTGAAGATTAGAATGGTCGCAATCATGAAATGAGCTTTCAGCGCCCGCGCGAGGGAATCGAGTAAGCGAATAGTGGCCTCGAAGCGATGCTCAGGGTAGACGCGCAAGATCATGCGCCGACCATGACTTCAGCCTTCCAGGTCCTTTTGTTCACTGTAAGGCGCTCCACAAAATCGCGTTTGACTGTATAGCCGATCCCTGGCGCATCAGGAACACGGATGGTGCCACTGGGCGTAACCTCAACTTCAGGTTCGATGATGTCCTCCGCCCAATATCGTTTGCTGGCCGAGACGTCGCCGGGCAGCGTGAAATTCGGCAGGGTTGACATAGCCGCGTTATGCGCGCGCCCGACGCCTGACTCCAACATCCCCCCGCACCATACGGGAATCGTGTGCGTTCGGCAAAGATCATAAACACGGCGCGCTTCCGTGTGGCCGCCAACGCGTCCAAGCTTGACGTTGATGATGCGGCATGCGCCTAACTCGATGGCCGCCTCGGCATGTCGCGAGTGACTAATGCATTCGTCGAGACAGAGCGCAGTTCTAAGGCGAGGTTGCAGTTTGCTATGTGAGTAGATGTCATCCCATTGCAGCGGCTGCTCGATCATCAGCAGGTCGAATTCGTCCAAGGCGCGTAAATGATCTGCATCAGCAAGGCTGTAGGCTGAATTCGCATCTACAGAGAGAAGTATCCGCGGAAACTCGTTTCGTACCGCGGCAACAAAGTCGAGATCTTTGCCGGGCTTAATCTTTAACTTAATTCGCTGGTAACCGTTGCTAAGTTCCTCTGCGACTCTTTCGATCAGCAACTTTGGGCTCTCTCGTATGCCTAAGGACACTCCGCATGCAATCTCGTTCAAAGTGCCGCCCAAGAGTTTGGATAATGGCAGATCTTTCTGTTGCGCCTCGATGTCCCACAACGCGTTCTCAACTCCAGCCTTGGCCATCTGGTGTCCGCGAATTCCACTCACTAGGGATTCCATATCAGCTGCGGTTCTCAACTGTTTTCCGATCAGCCGAGGGGTGATGAAATCGGAAATGACGTGCCACGCCGTATCCGTGGTCTCATAGTTGTAGAATGGCGCTTCTGTTGTAGTAACTTCTCCCCACCCGCTGACGCCGTCCGCAATGATTTCGACCAGCAGGATTCTTCGCTTCTGGGTCACACCGAAACTGGTTTCGAATGGAGACTTCAGGCGCATCTCCAATTCCCGCAACGTTATGGATTCGATTCTCATATGCGCTGCAGGAGATACTTTCCGCTCTGCTTGTCCAGCACGAAGCCAGTAATCGCAAAACCATCGGCAAACAGCCGCTGAAATTGCCGCCGGATCTGCGACTGTAATTCCTTTGCTCTTCCGGGATCCTGATCGCAAATTTCGAGGATGTTTCTGGGAACGCAAACCTGCTCTTCTGCGGAACCGGGTCCCACAACTTGTTTCGGGAGCATCTGCTCGATTCGCGAATCACGTATCCACCACTGCGCAACCAGACGGTCCGTTGGCAGGCCATGATGAAGGGGGCTGCTCGTGCGGCCATAGATGTTCGGCAGATACTCGCGAACAATAGCTCCCAAGCGCGCAATGTTGAAGTGCGCATTGCGAAGCTGCAGTGGGTCAAACGTCCACTCGATCAGGTTGATACTTCGGGAAAGCGCATCATCTCTCTGCGCGAGCTTCAATTGTCTGCCAATGCCCCGATTCTGGTATTCAGGGAGAACTGCCGTCATGTGAGAATGCAGGTAGAGCTCGCCATTTCGATGAGCAGCCACTGACAGCGCAGAGCCAATCGCGCGCTCGCCATCAAAGGCGCCAGTCACTTGTCCGCCAGTGCGGACGGCAACTACGAACATGCGGAGCGGGACTACCTCCAAATCTGAAAAACCCCATACCGTCTTCTGCACATCAACGCACATCTGAATCTCTTGAGGCTGGCAGAGCTGCCGGAGCGTGATTCCTGTCATCGTCGATTCGAACATATTCAATGTAGAATCTGGCATAAATTCAATGGGCATTGCTGCCGTTACTGGTCGAAACTACGCGGCCATACTCCGAACCTTTGCCCAGCCTAACAAACATGCCGTAGGCGGCGACTGAGATTCGGGCAATCGCTTCGGCACCATCATGTTCGTTATGCAAGTAGGTCGTCATAACAGAAATGACGTACGGCCGATTTTCAGCGAACACAATTCCGGAGTCTGTACGGACGCCTTCGAGTTCTCCGGGTTTATCGGCGCTTCTTACTCCTTCCGGCAAATCCCGCGAGATCGCGCTGCCCTTGTGCGTGGCGAGCATTTTTAAGAAATCGTCCGTCATTTCTTTGTTCAAGATTTTGCCCCGATAGACTTGTTCGAGCAACGTCATCATTTCGCGTGGCGTGGAAACATTCTCGCGGCCCTCGCTGGCGGCCTTGACGTCCATCATCTTGCGGCGGAGATGCGTATGCGTCAGACCAAGGCTGTCCAGCAAAGCATTCACATTTTCCATTCCCAGCCGATCGATGAGCACGTTGGTCGCGGAGTTATCGCTGACGGCGACCATCATCGTCGCAAGATCGCGGTTCGTGACTCGCGTCACTCCAGGTGTTAGCCCCAACATGATGTCGCTGTCCTGTACCATATCCTTCGCTTCAACCGTGTACAGATCCGCGAGTCTCGCTTTTCCGGAAGCACCCTGACCAGAAAGCTGCGCCTGATGGTAAAGCTCGGCGAGCACTGCGATTTTTATCGAACTCGCCTGCGGGAAAACTTCGTCTTCGTGAAGAAAAAACTTCTGTCCAGTCGTGAGGTCTTCGATGGCAACTCCCATCACGCCGTCGAGATTGCGGTCGATCTCGCGAATTTGTGATTCCAACTTGTCCCAAAGCACCTGCTGTTTCGCGGCCGTCTTTTGATCGCTGTTCTGGGCCTGCGCCGCTGGAGTTGCGGCAATGGTCCAGCAAGTGGCAATCACAAGTGTTGCTGCAAGCGTTCTCATTGTGACCTTAGATATACGTCAGCAATCTGCAACGCAAGCCCTGATGGATTGAGATCGGCCCGGTTGCATAACACGATTATCGTAAGATCGTCATTCAAAAAGCGCTGGATCGCAGTTCGAAAGCCAACCGTCTCGCCATAGTGCCACATCCGGTGGTGTCCTTTATAAGGATTCAGAAACCAGCCAAAGCCGTACTGAGCTGGAGTACCATCCGGCTCAATAACTCCCGGCACCTTCACAGGGATCAGTGCAGCACGCATCTCGTCGGGGCTCAGCAACGTATTGTTGTGCAGCGCGCGGTCCCATTTGGCCAGGTCCTCCAGCGAGGAATGGACTCCGCCATCGCCCAGGGTCGCGGATGTGGAGCTTTGATCGGTCTGGGTCCAAGTTCTGTTCTCGATAGTGTGGCCGAAGGCGCGATTTGGAACTTGATTTTTCCCGTGCACGTAGGCGACGGTATTGTTCATCTTCAGCGGCGAGAATATCCGATTATGCAAAAAATCGGGGAAGGATTCGCCTGACACCCGCTCAACAATCACTCCCAGCAGAACGTAACCCGAATTGCTGTACTCCCATTTGGAGCCTGGCGGAAATCTTGTGGAACTCTGATGTTTTAGCAACTCGAGAACGCCAGAGTCTTTTATTTGGATCTGCTCAACTGGAACATTGGGTTCGGGCTTTGGCATCAGGTCTTCATAATCCTGCAGGCCCGAGGTGTGGTTTAGCAACATGCGGATCGTAATGGCCTTTCCATACTCGGGAAAATCAGGAAAGATGCCCGTCAGCGGCTCGTCATATCTCAGTTTGCCATCACGAACCAAGAGCATAATGGCCATCGCGGTGAATTGTTTTGTGAACGATGCCAGGCGAAAGTTGGTGCGCTCGTCAATTCTGTGAAGAGTCTTAAGATCTGTTACTCCGTAACTACGCTCGAAGAGAGTTTCGCCGTTCTTAAGTACAAGTACGGCGGCGCCTGGAACATTCGTTGATTTCAGCCCGGCCGACGTGAGGATGGCATCTATCTTCTCTGATTCCATCGAATTTGTGGCGCTGCGTAATTGCATTACAGCTACACACAGCAAAGAACATACAGCGGCGGCGAGGGCAATCCCTACGCAATGGCGCCGAATCACTTTATTCTCCGGCAGGCGACCAGCAGATGAGTCCAGGGCTGATCATTCAGGCGGCTGATCTGAACTCCCGGATGACCGTAAGTCGTGTCGTGAATAAATCGCCCGTGACCGATAAACATTCCCGTATGCGTAATGTGATCAGGCTCGCTTCCAAAAAAGAGAAGATCTCCGGGTCGCAACTTTTTTTTATCTATTGGTACCGCTCCGCTCCACGCGGCTTGTAAATCGGCGTCACGCGGCATGATGATGCCACGGCTGCGCACCAGCATTTGGGAAAATCCCGAGCAGTCATAGCCAAAGCTCGACCGTCCACCCCAAGTGTAAGTCAGCCCGAGAAAGCGTCGGCCGAGAGCGATGGATTCCTCAATGCTCAACTGGCGCGGCGCGAGGTCGACATCCCCTGCTTGAATCCACGCTGTACGTTGATCCGGCAAGCGAACCTGAATCCAATCTCCGTCATCGCCCTGGCCTTGCGCAACTACTTCCAGCCGTGTTTCAAACGAAACAGTGAGAAGCGGCCGATGTGTCGTGACGTCGGTTTCGCGGTACAGATTTGCGGTTTTGCTGCTAACTTGCGCAATTTGGCCGGAACTCGCGTACCCTACATTCCCCGGCTGCAAGATGCGGAGATCGTGTTGCTGCACCCATCCCGAATATTGATCGTTCGTTCGCACCATCTCCCAGCCTGGTTTTTCCTCGAGTACTTCCACGTTGCTTCCCAGGACGGCCTGCGAAACCACATCCACATCTTCGCTCGCCGCTGAGTACATGTTGGCAACAGGGATGGTCACGACGGCTAGCCCTCGTTCGACGGCCAACAGGCCGTGTACCGAGACGAGGATAAGAATCAGCAGATATCCTGCGATATTGACGAGCCCGAAGCTCTTACGGCAAGGGCGCTTTCTCTTCCCGTAAGCTCGGCCGCCGATCATCAGTAGGGGAAGGGCCGATTGAAAAAAACTCCATCGACGATCAGAACCTGTAAATCCCCGCGAACTCCATTCTGCGCGGATTAGTGAGCGTGGAACTGTAATTGCCGAAGCTAGCCTGCACATCCCACTCATCCTGCATGGAGTAAGGGTCAAACCGAGTATTGTTGAACGCATTGAATACGCTCCAGCGCAGCTCGAAGTTCTGTCTCTCAGTGATCCTCCACGTCTTCGAGAGATTCATGTCCGTGGCGAGATAGCCATCGCCGCGTACCGGGTTGCGCACACCACTCTCTCCCGGAAACGCATAGTCGAAGGCCGCTCTTGCCTGGGTCGGGTTCTTAAAGATGTTAGGCGTGCCCTTGGTTATGGTGGTTCCGGTTTGGAACGGCGCACCAGTCAAGTCCGACCATCCCATTTCGTCCCAGTTGGTCGGCCATACGTATCCTTGAAAGACGCTTACCGGAAAACCGGACGTCCAGCGCGTTGTACCACCCAGTCGCCAGCCGCCGATTACAGCATCGAGCGCTCCATGAGCATTGCTGGCCAACGCCTTTCCGCGGCCGAAGGGTAAATCAACAACCCAGTAACCATTAATCTGATGCCGCAAATCGGCGTCGCTTGGACCATACATTTGGCGTGGATTCCAGGCGTTGATGACACTATCGGTCAAATAATGAACGCTACGTTCTGACGACGATTCAATGTCCAGCGCTTTCGAATAGGTGTAGTTCAGGCCAAACATCACTCCGTTGGACATCTGCTTGTTCAGGCTGACCTGGAGCGAGTTGTAGTTCGACCAGGCCATCGATCGCCAATCCCACAGCGATGAGTACTGGCTGTTGTAAAAGCTATACGGGCCGGTTTTAAGAAAAGTTGGGAGGCCGGACACGTCCATCAGAAAGTTTCCGGTGGTTTCGTTGTATTGGCTGCCGCATCCGGGCCCAAACACGTCGTACACGGCCTCCAGCAAGTTGGTCGTTGAGGGGGTGCCCGTCGCGCACGAGAGTGTATACGAAGATTGTGGCGCTAGCATGTTCTGCCAGTACTGTGCCGTCGGTCCAATGGTTGAAGCATTAATGCTGCTCTCCGGGACGCCATTACGCCATAGTTGCGACAAGCGCTTGGCTGCAGCGAAGTAGTCGATGCCCGTCTTCGGATCGAAAAGATCCATTGGAGTGGCAACATCATCGAGCACCAGCAGGCGATGAGCAAAATGGCCTACGTATGCGACATCGAGTGTCATCTTGCCGGGCAGTTGCCGCTGGACAGACAAATCCACGGCGTAAGAGTAAGGAGTCTTGATTGACTGGTCTATGCCGCGCGCAATGCTCAATCCGCCCTGCGTAGGTATCTGCGGGAACGTAATGGTTTGGGGAGGGGCTATGCCCAAATTGTTCAACAGCGAGAGTGGGATGTTATTCATATCCGACAGATTGATGCCGATGCGAGGCGCTTGGGCCAGCGGCAATGAGGCGGATGGATTACTAACTGTGGTAGAAACGCCGTACTCGCCAGAGGCACTGTAGAATTGCGCCAGTTCCGGGCCGAAATTCTGGTAGTACATTCCGGCTCCTGCTCGAATCGATGTCCTATCGGTTGGACTCCACGCGATGCCCAAGCGAGGAGCAAAGTTCTTCGTTTGCGAGCTATACACGCCGGGCTTCCCGTAGAAAGAACCTGCAGGACCAAATCCAAACGGTGCCCCGCCAAGCAGTTGATTGTCTGGAATGCCTTTATACATCGCTGCCTGACGCTGGCTAAACCACGTGCCCATATTGACCGTTGGCGTGACCTCCTGACCCGCGGTCTCCGTCATGGGTGTCATGAGCTGATAATTCAGACCGTACGTGATAGACAGGTTGCGGCGCGCTTTCCAGGTGTCCTGGAAAAAGATGTTGTAATTATCGACAGACCAATGCCGGACGATCGGGGCATTTGGTGCAATCGTCGTACCGCCCTGGGATCCGATCTTGTAGTTATAGACGCCATCGACCTCACTTTCGAGGCCGATCAAGGCCGCGAGAGGAAAGTCGTAAGAATGCGTGTCGCCGGGGTCAACGCCGGGAAGAGTATCCGCGGTAGTGCAATTGGAGAATCCTTGCGCAATACACGCGGGATTGAAGCCGTCGTTCTTGTTGGCAAAACCCCCTTCTTTAATCCAGTCGGCATTGGTGAGGACATCGCTGAAGTTGGCGCCGTAGTCATAATTGTTCAGGCGTGAAAGCAGAATATTGGTGCCAAATTGGAAGTTGTGTGATCCTTTGACCCAATCAACTGTGTCCACAATGTTGTGTACCGGCGCAGTATGTCCAAAGGAGTAGGAAATGTCTTGGTCGAGATCGCGCATCATCACCCACGGCTCGTTGGAATCACCGCCAACGCCAATGCTATCGCGCGTGAGCCCGTAGCTGAAGCTGTTCACCACGCGCGGTCCCCACAGGCTGGTGTAACCGACGGCAAAGCCCTTGGCCAAGTTCAGGATGGTTTGCTGCGGAGGCCTGCCCGGAAGAAATGGGGTGCCGGTGGCGGTGTTGGGAACATCGTGCTGATCGACGCCCGTGCCTCGGAAGAAGAGCGTGTGATTGCCGTTCTGTGTGATCTTGTAATCGATACGGCCGATGTACCAGTTCTCGCGAATCGTGGTCGGCGCAGCAAAACGGAATGTGCCGAAATTCGGGGCATCTGTGATAGCCGGGGCATTCGGTAACGGATACGTCTTAAAATATGCGAGCGCTCCAGGGCTAGGGCCGATACCTAATGGATCCATCTGAGCAAGCTCGGTTGGACCGAGAGCGTTATAGCCCGGTTGAATTGGATAGCTGGTACCGCTTGCTCCCGTTACATTGTTGCCGGAAGGACACGAGGATGGATTGGCGCATAAATACTGAATGATTCCATCCTGCAACATTGCACTCGGAACGACGCGACCCACGCTCTGTCCCACGTTCTGCCGGTGGCCTTCGTAGTTAAAAAAGAAGAACAACCGGTTCTTCTTGATCGGCCCGCCGATCGTTCCTCCGTAGTTGTTCCACACTAGTTGTGGAGGCCGGTTCGCGTCTCCGGCGCCTAATTGAGCATTCTTCACAAAAAAGTCGTTGGCTTCGCCAACTCCGTTGCGATTGAATTCATACAGCGAACCATGAAAGTTGTTGGTGCCACCCTTCGTGACCATAGCGATCTGAGCCCCCGAGGAGCGCCCCTCGCTGACGCCGTAGTTGGACGTAGTCACACGGAATTCGTCCACGGAAAAAGGCGTCGTCGGCAGCACGCCGTTAAACGCATACCCGAGGAATTCGTTGTTATTGCTCACCCCATCGAGCGAAATGTTGTTTTGATCGCTGCGCTCGCCGTTAACCATGCCGGCGCGGGTGTCGTAGTCATCCTGAAGCTTGTTTTCGCCGTTGAATGCTACGCCGGGTTGCAGACTGAGCAGAAGCACGTTGTTTTCGCCGGGCAAGGGGAGGTTCTCAATAGCATTGGCACCCATGGTTTGGCCGACGCTGGCATCGGTGGTGTTGAGCGGCGGTGCTTCAGTGGTAACGGTGACCACCTCAGCGATTGTGCCGACACTCATCTGGAAATTGAGCGTCGCCGGAAGATCCACCCGCAGAGTTACACCCGACTGCTCGTATTTCTTGAAGCCTTTGGCTTCGACAGTCACTCTGTACATGCCCGGAAGTACTTCCAAGAACGAATACAGGCCGTTTGTGCCAGAGGTCGTCGAGCGACCAGCATTGGTCTCAATATTGGTGAGGCTTACCTGTGCTCCGACAACCGCAGAGTCGGACGAGTCTGTCACTGTGCCACGGAGCGCCGTAGTCGCTTGTCCCCATGCGCTCGCCGCGTATAAGCCGAAGCAAACCGCCAGCAGCCTCGCTATCGTCCGCATAGATTTCTTGCCTCCTGTTGGCTTCCTTTTTCTGCAAATCTGATAGATGGTAAAAAAGCTCACTTTATTGAGCGGAACCTATATACCGCCTGAATACAGCCTTGTCAATGACAAAAAAATAAAATATGCAACATTTGTTTCTGCGCAAATAGTGTCAGCCGGAGTACCAACGGTAGCCGTGCCGCTGTTCCTGGTCCACCTTTTTCAGGATTGAGAGAGTGCGCGCCCGGCGGTGGTGCGCGCAGAGGGTAAAGAGGATATTAATAAAGCTGATGGGGGCGACATAGGAATTGCTGAACGGCGCCTCAACCCGGGTGAGGAAGCACACGTTGGAGAAGCGCGCAATGGGCGAAACAAATGTATCCGTGATTCCAACGCAGAACGCCCCATTGGCTCTGGCGCGCTGCAGTCCTTCCACGCTCTGCCGCAGGCCGCGACGGAAGCTGATGGCGATCACAAGGTCCTTTTTCCCGATACTCCGCACTGCATGAACGGTTTTGCCAGGCGTGATTGCGGTCACAACTGGCAGGCCGAGAAGCGTAAATTTGTAATCAATGAACTCCACCAGGGCGATGGCCATGTCCCCGCCCAGAACGAGAATGGACCTCGCGCGATGAACTCTTTCGGCGACTGAGGCGATTCGGTCCATATCTAACGTATTGCGCAACGCGTGCAGGTTCTGAAGGTCTTGGTCGAGGGCTTTGCGCGCCTGAGATATAGCATTTGAATCGCCTGCCGAAACCATGGCCTGCATTCCTTGCAATGAGGTCGCGCTGGCAATCGCCAGTTCATGCAAGTACGCTTTGAAATCCTTGTAGCTTTCAAACCCTAAACCCTGGACGATACGCATCACAGTTGCCGGATCTGTGTGTAATTTCTCAGCAAGCGCTCTGACGCTCATGAGCACGTAGTCGCGTGGGTTTTCCTGCACCGGGCGGATGAGTTCCTGCCGCTTCTTATGCAGCCTGGCGATGCGCTCGCCAAAACTCATGGATCCATTTGTGAATATTGCTGCAGGTATTGCGCTCATGGCCGACTCCTGGCTGTGACATCCGACACGCCACTATGCTTCGCTGGTCCAAAAGTGTAACATTTGTTTCCACGTAAGAACCAGGAA
>Ga0066673_10000751_pt1 | contig 10239 bp, 10 predicted proteins | sample GraSoiAngelo_122_FD_62302 | JGI IMG/M metagenome (GOLD analysis project Ga0066673, IMG submission 62302) | Grasslands soil microbial communities from the Angelo Coastal Reserve, California, USA - 14_0927_02_20cm | ecosystem: Environmental > Terrestrial > Soil > Grasslands | place: USA...
GCTCGTCGTCTGCACCGACGACGGCTCCCAGGGCCGCAAAGGGCTCGTGACCGAGGCCCTGTACGATCTGGTGCGGCGCGACCGTCCCGATCTGGTGGTGGCCATCGGCCCCTTGCCGATGATGCGCGCGTGCGCCGACGTGACCCGGCCGCTCGGCATTCGCACCATGGTCTCGCTCAACACCATCATGGTGGATGGCACCGGCATGTGCGGCTCGTGCCGGGCGACGGTCGGCGGCGAGATCAAGTTCGCTTGCGTCGATGGTCCCGACTTCGACGGGCACCTGGTCGACTTCGGGGAGTTGCTCTCCCGGCAGAAGCGATTCAAGGCGCAGGAGTCTCGAGCGAGCGACGACTACGCGCATATCTGCAAGGTCGAAAGGCAGCTCTTCCGCGAGGAGAAGCGCAACTACAAGAAGATCAAGGAGCTGCAGCCGCGGCAGACGCCGATGCCGGAGCGTCCTGCGGCCGCGCGCGCGCGCACCTTCGAAGAGGTGAACCTCGGCTACTCGCTCGCGGATGCGCTGCTGGAGGCGGAGCGCTGCATCCAGTGCGCGAAGCCGACCTGCATCGCCGGATGCCCGGTCGCCATCGACATCCCGCGGTTCATCCGCCATCTCCTCGTCCGCGACCTCGACGGCGCGCTCGAGGTCATCCACGAGGCGAGCCTCTTTCCCTCCATCTGCGGGCGCGTCTGCCCGCAAGAGATCCAGTGCGAGGCCCAGTGCATCATCGGCAAGAAGGTGGAGCCGGTGGCGATCGGACGCCTCGAGCGCTTCGTCGGCGATCACGCGCGCGCGAGACGGGTGCGGGCGAGCGCTCCTCCCAGGAGCCTCGGCAAGGTGGCGATCTGCGGCTCGGGTCCCTCCGGTCTGGCGGCGGCGGCCGACCTGGTCCGCCACGGAGCAGAGGTCACGCTCTTCGAGGCGCTGCACGTCGCGGGCGGCGTGCTCCGCTACGGCATCCCGGCGTTCCGGTTGCCCCGCGAGATCATCGATCGCGAAGTGAAGGCGGTCGAGGAGATGGGCGTCCGCTTCGAGACCAACAAGGTGATCGGCAAGACCTTCACCGTTCCCCAGCTGCTTTCCGAGAAGGGATTCGACGCGGTCTTCCTCGGCGTCGGCGCCGGAGCGCCCGCCTTCCTCGGCATCCCGGGCGAGTCGGCGGGGCAGGTCTATTCCGCGAACGAGTTCCTCACCCGCGTGAACCTCATGGGCGGCGACCGGTTCCCGTACCGGGACACTCCGCTCACGGTGGGGAAGAGCGTGGTCGTCATCGGCGCGGGAAACACGGCGATGGACTGCCTGCGGGTTGCGAAGCGGCTCGGCGCGCCAGCCGTGCGCTGCGTCTACCGGCGCAGCGATGCGGAAGCACCGGCCCGCGCCGAGGAGCTTCGCCACGCGAAGGAGGAGGGGATCGAGTTCTTCTTCCTGCATGCTCCGGCCGCGATTCTCGTCGGCGAGGACGAATACGTGCGCGGGATCCGATTGCAGAAGATGGCCCTCGGGGAACCCGACGCGAAGGGACGCCGCAAGCCGGTCCCGACGGGCGAGGTGATCGATCTCGATTGCGACATGGTGATCTATGCGCTCGGCACCAAGGCCAACCCGATCGTGACGCGAGCGACTCCGGGGCTGGGCCTCGACGCGCGCGGCAACATCGTCGCCGACGACGGAGGCACGCAGGCGACCACGCTGCCCGGCGTGTTCGCAGGAGGAGACATCGTGACGGGAGGAGCCACGGTCATCCTCGCCATGGGTGCCGGGCGGCGGGCGGCGCGCGCGATCGCCGCCTATCTCGAGTCGGGCAAGAAATGGCCGGTCACCCGCGAGCAGGCCGAGGCCTTCGTTCCCGCCGCGCCGCACGACACCGGGAGCAAGGCGCGAACCTGCCCGAAGTGCCGCCGCCCCGTCGAGGCCGACGAGGAGTACGTCTGCTGCGCGGGCGCTTCCATCCGCTGGCGCTGCGAGGGGTGCGCGAAGGTCAGCGAAGGCTTCGCCTTCCCGCACGGGATGTGCCCTCGTTGCGGCGGACGCTTGCAGGCCGAGGAGGAGCCGGCCGCGGTGGCGGGAACCGGGGAGATGGAAGCGATCCGCGGCGCCTTCGAGATCGAGCTCGGGGGGATGGCCTTCTATGTCCGCGCGGCCGAGGAGGCGAAGGACGCGGATTTGAAGAAGCTGTTCCAGCGGTTCTCGGCGATGGAGCGCGAGCACATGGCGCTGCTCACCAGCCGCTATCACATAGAACCCTTCGGTCCCGGGACCGTGACGCACATCGATCAGACGGCGATCTACGGGCCGGGAATCCTTTCCGTACCCGACGACGCGGCGAGCGTCTTCCGCACCGCCATCGCCTTCGAGCAGCGGGCGGCCGACTTCTTCACCGCGCGTGAAACGCGCTTTCCGGAAGGAAGCGCGGCGCGCAAGCTCTACCGCGAGCTGGCCGAGGAGGAGCGCGAGCACGTCGACATGCTGCGGACCGAGTACGCGCGCTTCCGGCAGGGAAAGCCGGGGCTCCTCTGACCGCCGCTACCAGCTCTCGCCGAACGGGCGGGCCTCGACCTCGAAGGACCAGGCCGAAGGACGCTGCTGCGTGAGCCGGAAGCCGACCTCCGCTACGTCGTCAGGCTTGATGAAGAACGAGTCCGGCTTGTCGGGCATGCGCTGCCGGGTCCTGGGAAGGTCGACTACGCCGTCCACGACGATGAGCGCGACATGGATGCCCAAAGGCCAGAGCGCGCGCGCCATCGACTCCGCGAGGTTCCTCTGCGCGCCTTTTGCCGAGGAGAACGCCGCCGACTTCGGGCCTCCCTTCCTTGTCGCGGTCGCGCCGACGAAGACGATGCTCCCGCGCCCGGCGCGCTTCATGGCCGGGATCACCTGCTTGGAAGCGAGGAATCCGCCCAGCGCATTGACCCGCCAGGCGCCCTCGAAGTCGGCGGGCGTCGCATCCTCGACGGTGCCCCAGACGCCGGAGCCCGCGTTGTAGACGAGGACCTCCGGATCGCCCAGGTCGCGGCGGATCTCTTCGAACGCGCGTGCGACGGAGGCGGCATCGGCGACGTCGCATGCGTAGGCGCACGCGTCGGACAACTCTCTTGCGAGCTTCGCCGGAAGCTCCGTCCCGCGAGCGAGCAGGGCGACTGAATAGCCCTCCGAATCGAAGCGCCGGGCAAACGCGGCTCCGTTTCCGGGTCCTACTCCTGCGACTACGCAGACTGGTTTCGCCATGTTCCGGCGCCTCCCTTCCCGTCGAGTCACAGGGAGATATGCTAAACGCGCCGGCGTAGTCATCTACCCAGGGAGCCCGGATGAAGCTCTTGCGAGCAGCAGCGGTGGCCGCGATCGCCCTTGCATCGACGGCGCATGCGCAGGGGAAGTCCCAGGCGAAGGGCGACATGACCTTCTTCGTCACCAGCGTCGGAGGCGGGAACGGCGCCAGTCTGGGCGGCCTCGACGGCGCCGACAAGCACTGCAACGAGCTCGCCAAGGCGGCCGGATCGAAGCACGACAACTGGCACGCCTACCTGAGCACCACGGCGCCGGGCGGCGAGGCGGGCGTCAACGCGCGGGACCGCATCGGCAAGGGTCCCTGGCGCAACGCCAAGGGCGTGGTAGTCGCGAAGAACGTCGCCGACCTGCATTCCGACAAGAACAACATCAACAAGGACACCGCGCTCACGGAGAAGGGCGAGCAAGTGAGCGGGCGCGGCGACGCCGTGAACACCCACGACATCCTCACCGGTTCCGATCCGGCGGGGATGTACTCGACGGCGGGCGGCGACACGACCTGCGGCAACTGGGCCAAGAGCGCTGAAGGCTCCGCCATCGTCGGCCACCACGATCGCAAGGGCCTCAAGGAGACCCGCCACATGAAGTCCTGGAACTCCGCACACGGCACGGCCGGCTGCGGCCAGGACGCGCTCAAGTCCACCGGCGGTGCGGGGCTGCTGTACTGTTTCGTCCCGAATTGACGAAGCGCGACGAACCTTGGAAGCCCTCCCTGGACCCCGGCGTCGACCTTCTCGGTCTGCCGCTGACGCCGGAGGAGGGATTTGTCGCCTCGCGGCTCGATGGCGCGACGGACGCGCATGGCCTTTCGGTCGTCACCGGGCTACCGCCCGAACGTATCGAGGCGGCGCTGGAGAAGCTCGCCTCGCTCGGCGCGGTGGCGCGGCCGGAGGCTCCTGAGGACGAAGAGCCCGCGGAGTCCGACGAGAATGCCATCGGCATTCATCGCAAACTGTACGAGACCACGCTGCGCGAGCTCGATCCGGGTGAGCGGGCGGCGCGCGCGAAACTGGCGGTAGACCCGGAGCTATCCGCGCTCTGCTTCGACCCGCTCCCCGAAGTCGTCCACGCCCTCCTCGAAAACACGCGCTTTGGCCCGGTGCAGGCACGGCTCGTCGCCGCACACCACCCGACGCCTTCGGGTCTGGACGCCATCGCCGCGCGAGCCGCGTTCGCCGCGGATCCCGGGGTGCGCCGTGCGCTCTTGCGCAATCCGCTGCTCCCCGCCGCGGTGCTGCGCCGCCTCTACGCCGGCCGCCGATTGCTCGAGCAGTACAAGCTGGTCGTTTCGCACGAGGTCCCCGAGCAGACCCGCCGGACGGCGCGGGAGCTCTTGCGCACGCGGTTCGCGGGCGCCGACCCCGACGAGCGCGTGGAGGTCATCGTCAAGACCGAAGGCCGTTGCCTGGGTGCGCTCGCCGGTCTGCCCATCGACGGCAAGACGACCGCGCAGCTCTGCGCCCGGCCCTACACCTCGCCCCTCTTCGTCCAGAATCTCTCCCGCTGGTCGCCGTGTCCGCCGGCCCTCGTCGCCCATCTGCTCAAGCAGGAGATCGTCCGCCGCGCGCCCGCGCTGAAGCTGGCGCTGCAGAGGCACCCGAACGCGCCCGCCGAGCCGCGCCGTTAGACGCTTGCCGCCCCGGCGCGGAAGTGTATGGGATCGCGGCCTGTCAGGAGGTCGCCATGGCCGGATCGGAGACGGTGCGCTTCCCCAACGAGAGCGATGAATACCGCGCCGAGCGCGCCGAGCTGCTGAAGGCGGAGAAGGAACTTCGCCGGCGTGTCGAGGAGGTCGCCGCCCGCCGTCGCCGACTGCCGCTCGGCGGAGAACTCGCCCAGAACTACACCTTCGAGGAGGGACCGCGCGATCTCCGCGCGCCCGAGTCGGCGACGAAAGTACGCTTCTCCCAGCTCTTCGAGCCGGGCAAGGATACCCTCGTCGTCTACAGCTTCATGTACGGACCGCAGATGGAGAAGCCTTGCCCGATGTGCACCTCGATGCTCGACGGGCTCGACGCGGAGGCGCCGCACATCACGCAGCGGGTGAACCTCGTCGTCGCGGCCAAGTCGCCCATCCGCCGGATCCGCGAGCACGCGCGGTCGCGCGGCTGGACGCGGCTGCGGCTCGTCTCGACCGCCGGCACCACCTACAACCGCGACTACCATGGCGAAGCGGAGGACGGGGGCCAGATCCCCTCGCTGAACGTCTTCGTTCGCCGTGGCGACAAGATTCACCACTTCTACAACTCGGAACTGCTCTTCGCGGAGACGCCCGAGGGCCAGGATCCGCGCCATGTGGACCCGATCTGGCCGCTCTGGAACCTCTTCGATTTCACCCCCGAGGGCCGGGGCAAGGACTGGTATCCGAAGCTCGCCTACGGAGCGGAAAGGAGCGCCGGCGCGTGAATCCGCAAACGCAGCAACCATCGCAGGACGAGCGCGCGACCTTCACCACCATGGAGGCGAGCACGGCCGAGGACTGGATGGTCATCTCCTCGCACTTCGTGCCGTATGCCAGCAAGCTGCCCGATCGGGTGCTCGCGCACCTCTCGCTCCTCGAGGGCGATTGCGGCGGATTCGCCGTCGACCGGCTGACGCACTCCTTGCAGACCGCGACACTCGCCGATCGCGACGGCCGCGACGAGGAGTACGTCGTCTGCGCGCTCCTCCACGACATCGGCGACACGCTCGGTACCTACAACCATGCCGACATCGCGGGCGCCATCCTCCGCCCCTTCGTGAGCCCGGAGAATTTCTTCATGGTCGAGAAGCACGGCATCTTCCAGGGCTACTACTTCTTCCATCACCTCGGCCTCGACCGGAACGTGCGCGACAAGTTTCGCGATCACCCCTGGTTCGCGCGGACCGCCCAGTTCTGCTCGAAGTACGATGGGCCCGCCTTCGATCCGAAGGCCGAGACGCTGCCGCTCCAATACTTCGAGCCGATGGTCCGGCGGGTGCTCGCCGCTCCCCGCGAATCGCTCTACGTGGCGAAGAACGCCAAGTAACCATGGCGATCCCCGAGGAGACGACCCCGGGCGCGGAAGTGGTCCGCCGCTGCTGGACCGCGGTGAACTCCAGCCCTCTGATGCTCGACTACCACGACCGTGAATGGGGCGTGCCGCTGCACGGAGATCGCCAGCTGTTCGCGAAGCTCATCCTCGATGGATTCCAGGCCGGTCTCTCCTGGTCGATCATCCTCAACAAGCGGGCGCGCTTCCTGGAGGTGTTCGACGGCTTCGACCCGGAGAAGATGGCGCGCTACGACAAGCGGCGCATCGAGCGCGCACTGAAGGATCCCGGCATCGTTCGCAACCGCCAGAAGGTCGAGGCCGCCATCCGCAACGCGAAGGCGTTTCTCGAGTTCCGGGACAAGGAAGGATCGTTCGACGAGTTCCTCTGGAGCTTCGTGGGAGGAGCGCCGAAGCAGAATGCGCGCCGATCGCTGCGGCAGCTTCCGGCGCGCACCAAGGAATCGGACCGGATGAGCGAGGCGCTCATCGAGCGCGGGTTCCGCTTCGTCGGTCCGACCATCTGCTATGCGTTCATGCAAGCGGTGGGGATGGTGAACGACCATCTCGTCACCTGCTTCCGCCACGCGGAGCTCGCGCCATCTCCGACGGCTTCGGCCGGGATGCAGCGATAGCGACGGCCGAAGTCTGCGGGGCCGTCAGTGCGCGATCGACCGTGGACAACTCGGAAATCGTGTACGCGGAAACGATCATCCACGTCAGGATGAGTACCGCGGGCCGCGCTGCGAGCTTGAGGGTTTCCATGGGTCATCTTCCTTTCCGTTTGAGCCTCACGAGATTGAATGCCGCTGGAGGCGCCGCGTTCCGCGCTTTCGGGACTTGTGATCCTCTGCGGAGGAGATGATCCTAGAAGGATCATGACGCGACAGGACCTCGGGCGGCTCAGCTCCATCGAACGCACTGCCAGGCTGGTGGCCGCGTTGCTCTCCGGCCGCGAGATCACGCGGCAGGAGGCGACCAGCGTTCTCGGCGTGCAGAACGCCGCCGCCGATCGCCAGCTGGAAGCGATCGGCCGGCACCTTCCCCTCGTGCGCGAAAGGCGGACGGGACGCCTCCACGTCCGCATCGATCGCTCGAAGATCGCGGGCGGCAAGGAGCGGGTCCCCATCGCCACCCTCATTGCCGGCTGCGTCGGCGCGAGCCTCGCCAAGCTCTTCGAGGGGACCAGCTACGAGAAGGGCATGCACGATCTCGTGCACCACCTGAGCCGCGACGCGCTGCACCCGGAGCGGTTCCAGGATTTCCGGCGGCAGTTCGTCTTTCTCGTCCGCGGCGGCGAGAAGGCGCTTCCCGAGAACGAAGAGGTGCTCGAGGAGGTGGTCGACGCGCTCCAGCGGCGGCGGCCGCTGCAGATCCGCTACCGCAACTTCCAGGGCGCGCGGCGCTCGGTGCGCATCGAGCCGCTCTCGCTCGCCGTCTACGATCACCAGCTCTACGTCATCGGGCGGCCGCGCGGTGCCGATCCCCGCCCGTACCGGTTCTCGCGCATCGAATCCGCGGAGCCGGTGGGCGGGACGTTCCCCTATCCGGACAAGGACAGCTACGACCCGGAGCGGGTCTTCGCCAACAGCTTCGGCATCGCGGTGGAGGAGAAGTACCCGATCGAGCAGATCGAGGTGAGCCTCGCGCCGACGTGGAAGCCGTTCGTCGCGAGCCACCGCTGGCACCGCTCGCAGGAATCGTTCGTGCGCGCGGGACGGGTGCACGTGCGGCTCCGGGTCCGGCTCTGCCCGGAAGTGGTGAGCTGGATCCTCGGCTTCGGCCCCGACGCCCGGGTGGTCGGTCCGCCGCAGTTGAAACGGCAGATCGCCGAGATGGTGCGAGCGATGTACCGGGTCACCGCTGGTCGTTCTTGAAGACCTTGCCTCCCTTCATGACGAAGAAGACCTTGCCCAGCTCCTTCACGTCCTCGAGCGGGTTGCCACGCACCGCGACCAGGTCGGCGTACGCTCCCTGCGACACGACGCCCAGCTCGCCGGCCATGTCGAGCATCTCGGCGGCACGCGAGGTGGCGGACCGGATCGCCGCCGCCGGCGACATCCCCAGCTCTGCCATCCGTACGAACTCGGGGGCGATGGGTTCGCTCCAGGGGAAGCCGCCCACGTCAGTGCCGAAGACGATGCGCACTCCGGCCTTGAGCGCCCTCTGGAACGAGGGACCGTGCAGCGCCACCCGCTTGCGATCGCGCTGGCCCGCCGGCGTGTCCTCGGGCGCCCAGTCCCGGTAGTAGACGCCGAGGGTCGGGCAATACCAGGTGCCTTGCTTCACCATCTGCGCGACCGCGGCGTCGTCCAGTTCGAGGCCGTGCTCGATCGAGTCGCAGCCTCCGTCGAGCGCGCGGCGGAGGCCCATGCCGTTGTAGGCGTGACAGGCGACCTTCCTTCCCCATCCGTGCGCCTCGTCGACGATGGGCCTCAGCTCCTCGACGGTGAGCGTCGGCTGGGAGACGAGGTTCCCTTTCCTGTCGACCCACGAGCGGTGGGTCATGTAGACCTTGATCCAGTCGGCGCCCCGCTCGAGCTGCTCGCGCGCCGCCTTGCGCGCCTCGATGGGCCCGTCGACGATCTGGACGCCGCGAGGCAGGTCCACGAGCTCCGGGGCGTATCCTTCGAGCGGATATCCGCCGCTCGTCGAGATGGCCCGCGTCGAGGCGAAGATGCGCGGGCCTGGAATGTAGCCACGGTCGACCGCCTGCTTGATGCCGACGTCGCCGTAGCCCGCGCCTTCGGTCTCTACGTCGCGGATGGTGGTGAAGCCTTGCTCGAGCGCGCGCCGGGCGGAAACCGTCGCGCGAGCCGCGCGCAGAGCAATCCCGTCGTAGAGAAGCTGGTGGTCGTAGCCGCCCTCGCTCGGCACCTCTCCCTGCAGGAACAGGTGCGTGTGCGAGTCGATGAGGCCGGGCAACAGCGTCGCGTCGCCGAGGTCGATCACCTGCGCGCCTTGCGGAACCGCGGCGCCGGAGCTCGCCGCCACGATGCGTTCTCCTTGGATGACGACGAGGGCAGGCGAGGTGATCTTGTCCGAGCGGCCGTCGAACAGTCGCGCCGCTTTGATGACGACGGGCGGGGGCGCCGCTGCGAGAGCGGCGGAGAGCACGAGCGCGATCACGGGTCCTCCCGGGAAGAAGACGCGGCGCAGCCTACCCGTCCTTCAGCGCCGCTTGAAGAACTGGACCGCCCGCTCGTGGCGCTTCGCCGCTGCCAGCGTCTTGAAAGTCCCGAGATTCTTCCGCTTCCCCGTGCGGGGATCCTTCTTGCGCGAGTAGAGCCGGTACCCGCCCGACTTGAGCTTCCGGATCATGCGCTAGAAGGTACGCGAGGGAGGTCGAGATGGACAGGAGCCATACCCTGCATCGGCGTCCGAAAACCGCCAGTGGCAGAGAGCGAAAAGAGTAGGGTACCCGTCATGGCGCTGCTCGACGAAGACATCTGCTACCGCGCCCTGCGGACCCGCGACGCCCGCTTCGACGGTCGCTTCTTCGTCGGCGTGCGTACCACCGGCATCTACTGCCGGCCCATCTGTCCGGCCCGGCCGCCGTTGCGCAAGAACCTGCTCTTCTTCTCCTGCGCTGCAGCGGCCGAGGCGGCAGGGTTCCGTCCCTGCCTGCGCTGCCGCCCGGAGACGGCGCCCGGCACGCCTCGCTGGATTGGGACTGCGGCCACCGTCTCGCGCGCGCTCCGCCTCATCGAGAGCGGGGCACTGGACGACGGCGACATCGCCGCGCTTGCCGCAGGTCTCGGGATCGGCGAGCGGCAGTTGCGGCGGCTCTTCGCACACCATCTCGGCGCTTCTCCCATCGCCGTCGCCGCCTCACGGCGCGCGCACAAGGCCCGCCTGTTGCTGGAGGCGACCGCTCTGCCCGTGACCCAGGTTGCCTTCGCCAGCGGCTATCGGAGCCTGAGACAGTTCAACGCGGCG
>Ga0066673_10000753_pt1 | contig 10235 bp, 4 predicted proteins | sample GraSoiAngelo_122_FD_62302 | JGI IMG/M metagenome (GOLD analysis project Ga0066673, IMG submission 62302) | Grasslands soil microbial communities from the Angelo Coastal Reserve, California, USA - 14_0927_02_20cm | ecosystem: Environmental > Terrestrial > Soil > Grasslands | place: USA...
CGCAGGCGGTACAGCACGCGCAGCGCGTTGGGCGAGATGCCGGAGCGGGAAATCGCGTGCTCGGCGCGCGGGATGATCCGGGCAGTGGCGGCGGGCGTCGCGACGGACGCGTCGGGGGGGTTCAAGTTCCTGGGCTTTCGGCTTGAGCAATCAGGACGGCTCTCTATAATACCGCGCTCTTGCCCGAGGCCCCCGGTCCCGCTCCCTTCGTCTAGAGGCCCAGGACATAGCCCTCTCAAGGCTGTAACACGGGTTCGAATCCCGTAGGGAGCGCCAATATAATCAATCACTTGGATGCTTCAGCACTCGTCCATAATCCAGGGTTAGGTAATCCTCTGTGAGCGCAGCACCACCCTGAGATGGTCGCACCCTTCAGCACAGGATGAGATTGACACGACGGATCGCAAGGCGAGTACGGCAGCAGGGCTGGTTGACGGAGCGCGCCGCTCAACCCTGGTCTCACACCGGCCGTCGTCACACCCGATTGCTGAGAATGAGCTTCCGCAAGATGTGTCTATGGCACTGCTGCTGATCTTCGGCGCAATGGCAGAGGAGCGTCACGGACCTCTGTCGCGCGAGCTGCTTCACCAGGCGCAGCGTAAACTTCTGACCGTGGTTCTTAATCGTTCGGCTGCGCTTGTCGATGGGACCATCAAGATATAGCTCCGCTCGGTATTCGCGGGAGAACTGCGCCCACGAGATCTTGCCATGCTGGACGGCGGATAGGAGGCGCTCGCTCGGACCGAGGTTGGGCATCCAAACCTCGTACCGAGATGTTGGCAGACCGCGACCGCGGAATCGGGTTACCAAGATTCGAAGGCCATCAGTTTTGCGATTGATGGCGCTCCAGACACTCTTAGTTTTTAGCATCGACCGTCACGTTCCCGTGCCCTTTGTTGCTAGAGTGTACCGGAGCACGGACGAGAACCGTGGATAGATCATGCCAAAGCGAGCAAGCCCGGCGACTGGTAGCGAGCTGTTCATCGTCGATAACAGCGAGGATGACTGGAAGGCACAGCGGTACCTTCGAGACTGGTGTCAGCTGTCAAAAGCCCTCGATATCGCAACGGGGTACTTTGAGATCGGGTCACTGCTGGGACTCGACGGCGAATGGCAGAAGATCGCCAAAATCCGGATTCTCATGGGGGATTACGTGTCGGCGCGTACTGGGCGCGCGTTCCAGCAGGCTGCGGAGGCGAACTGGCAGCGGGTCAAGGGCACTCTAGACGACAGCCTTGAGGCGACCAAGGACACCAATGCGTTCTTGACTGGTGCAGCCGCGGTCGTCGAGGCGCTGCGCGCGGGACGAATCGAGTGTCGCGCCTACACCAAGGACAAATTCCACGCAAAGGCTTACATTACGCATGCTCGTCTCGAGGTCGTCGGATCCTCCGCCCTCGTTGGATCTTCGAACTTCACGCTTCCCGGATTGACCGAGAATATCGAACTGAACGTGCAGATCACGGGGACCCCCGTGGCGGTGCTCCAGGAGTGGTATGAAGAGCATTGGGCGGCGGCCGAGCCGGTCACGCCCGAAATACTCAACATCATCGACCGGCATATCCGGGAATACTCGCCTTTTCTGGTTTACGCGAAGGCGCTGCACGAGCTGTTTGCCGATTCAGCATACACAGGCCAGGAGTGGGAGGTCCTCGGACCCGAGAAGCATGGGTCCAAGGTGTTTCCAAAGCTCGACCGTTACCAGCAGGAGGGCTACCGCACTCTGCTTCGCATCGCGGACCAGTATCGGGGGGCTTTCCTCTGCGACGGCGTCGGTCTAGGTAAGACTTTCATCGGTCTCATGCTGCTGGAACGGCTAGTGGTTCACGATCGGCGTCGCGTTGCGCTGATCGTGCCGAAGTCTGGCCGAGAACCAGTGTGGGAAGCGACGATCAAGGACTACTGCCCGGAACTGCTGAGCGGGTTCCTGCCGCTGCGCATCATTAACCACACGGATCTCACGCGCGACAAGACCGACGACGTGGACTGGCCGGCCGTGATGGAGGGCATCCGCGAACAGGCTGATGTCGTCGTGATCGACGAGGCACACAATTTCCGCAACCCCGGTGTGGCGGGTAAGGGGCACCTAAAACCGTCTCGATACCGCAAGTTGGCCGAGATGCTGGCAGGGCCCACCGGGCCGAAGCAGCTATACCTTTTGACCGCAACTCCGATCAACAACAGTCTTCACGACTTCCGGCACATGGTGGAGCTGTTCACCCATGTCGATGAAGGGTTCTTTGCACAGACACTGGGGATCAACAACCTGCGGTCACACTTCGTCGTGCTGGAGAAGCACGTGCAGGACTCCCTGGCCGGGATAGGAGGCGGCAGTGGTTCGCAGGAGGGGGAGCTGGATCTCGAAACCGCCGAGAAGTCACTCGCTGATGATCGGCTGTTCCGCGCGCTGGTAGTGCAACGTAGTCGCGCCTACGTAAAAGCAAGCCAAGCGCAGGATGGCAAGACCGAGGCCACGTTCCCTGAGCGGGCACCCCCGGCGGTCGCCGCCTATTCCGTCAAGAAGACTTATGGAGCGTTGCTCGACATGGTTGACCGGGCGTTCAGCAAGGATCGCCCGCTGTTTGTGCTGCCGATCTACAACCCCCTCGCGTACCTCAAGGGTGCGCCCCCCACTGACGACCTGCTGTTCGCCTTCAGCAGAGGACGGCAGATGCAGGTGGTCGGTCTAATCCGCACACAGTTTCTGAAGCGGTTTGAGAGTTCCGTGCATGCTTTCGGCAGGTCCTGCCAACGACTCATGCTCAAGCTCCTGGCGTGGGCGGAAGTGCATGCCCAGTCAGCCTCCGAGCGGCGGCGGCTGGATCGCTGGAAGGCGGCGCACCCGGAACTCACCGGGTTCTTCGAGCAGATGCACATAGAGTTCGAGGAGGAAGAGGAGGAGGCCGAGGACGACCTCGTCCCTCAGGAGATGCTGGAAGCGGTCGAGGAACTCGATCCCGACAAGTTCGATGTTGCGACAATGCTGGATGATTGCATAGACGACCTCAACCAGATTGCAGATTTCACGAAGGAGCTTGCGAAACTCGATGAACGCCACGACGACAAGCTCAAGTCACTCATCAAACTGCTCAAAACGGATTCGGTGCTGAAGGCGCAGAAGTGCCTGATCTTCACCGAGTTTGCGGATACCGCGCGGTATCTCAAGAAGAGCCTGCAGGCTGCGGGGATCGAGGGCGTTGAGGCGATCGACGGCGGCAGCAAGCTGGATCGCGGCATGGTGATCAAGCGCTTCGCTCCGTACTACAACCGGTCCAGCTCAGAGAAGATCGCGGAGGCAGGGCACTCCGAGATACGCGTGCTGGTCTCGACGGACGTTCTTTCGGAAGGTCTGAACTTGCAGGACGCCACACGGCTCATCAATTACGACATTCACTGGAACCCGGTGCGGCTCATGCAGCGCATCGGTCGTGTGGATCGGCGCATGAATCCGGACGTCGAGAGAGAGCTTGTCGCGGATCATCCGGAGCAGAAGAAGCTCCGGGGGCAGGTGAAGTACTGGAACTTCCTGCCCCCTGATGATCTCAACACGCTCCTAACGCTCTACACACGTGTCACTCACAAAGTGCTGCGGATCTCGGCGACCTTCGGAATCGAGGGCCGCAAGCTACTGAGACCGGAGGATGATCTGAACGCGCTCCGCGACTTCAACGAGGATTATGAAGGCACGCCCAGCAAGCTGGAGGACATGCGGCTCGAGTACCGTGGCCTTTTGGGCGCCGATGCTGAACTGGAAGCGCGGCTCAACGCGCTGCCCGGGCAGGTCTTCAGTGGGAAGGCCCATGCTACGAATGGAGTGCGTGCTCTGTTCTGCTGCTATCGGCTACCGCTAAGGGGTGCGGAATCGGCGGCAGAGATCGACCACGAGTGGTCCACTGATGAGGGAACCGTCGAGTGGTACTTGGTGGACCTGTCGTCAGGAACGGTCATGGAGGGGGCGGAAGCCATTCACGACTATGTCCGGTGCGAGCCCACGACGCCGCGACGGTGTGTGATCGAGGAGGAAGCACTTCTAGAGGCCCGGAGAGTAGTCGAGAAACACATCAAGAACGCGTACCTCAAGCGCGTGCAGGCCCCGGTAGGGGTTAAGCCCGTGCTCTCCGCGTGGATGGAGCTGAATTAGTACAGGAAGGGCTATGTCCGACCGCGATCGTAAACGGCTTCGCGAAATCCATACGTTTCCGGCTTTGGTCAAGTACCTACGCGAGGATCTCGGCTGGCCCGTTGAGCAAGGCAGTTTTTCCGACCTCGACCTGGATGACCTGACGTTCGACTGGGATCCGGAGGAGCTCGGGATAGACGCGCAGCAAGCCGCCAAGATCGAGTACGTCAAGCAGCTGCGGCCGCTGGAGAACGGTGAGCCCCGCGGGGTTTTTTTCGTCAAGTTCGATACCAAGAGTCTGCCGGTGGTGGTGCTGCGCAAGCTGCTAGCCACCCTCGTCGTCAAGAAGCGCGCAACCGCCAAGGCCGCCAATCGCCCCCTGTGGGGCATGCAGGATCTCGTGTTCATCTCGAGCTACGGGCAAAGCGATGAACGACAATTGTCTTTCGCGTACTTCCAGGAGCCGGAGTCCAATGACGAGCTCCCAGCGCTCAAAGTCCTTGGCTGGGACGACAAGAACACCCCGCTGCACCTCGACAAGGTTCACGACCTGCTGCAGTTACACCTCACGTGGCCCAAAACCCCGAAGGAACTGCCTGCCTGGCGTGCCCGCTGGTCGGCGGCTTTCCAAGTGGGCCATGGCGAGACCGTCCGGACGGCCAAGGAGCTTGCGGAACAGCTTGCTGGTCTTGCACGCGGGATTCGGGAGCGAGCAAAACAGTTGCTGAGACTCGAGACCGAGAAGGGACCACTTCGGTCGCTGATGGACGCCTTCAAGAAGGCGCTCATCCACGACCTGACGGGCGATCAGTTTGCGGACATGTACGCCCAGACAATTGCGTACGGCCTCCTGTCCGCCCGGATCACCCACCCCGACCCCGTTAGGGCCGAGACGCTGCCAGATTTGATTCCCATTACCAACCCTTTTCTCAAGGAGCTGATGGAGACCTTCGTGCTGGCCGGTGGCAAGCACCGGGGCAAAAAGAAGGCCCATCAGATCGACTTCGACGAGCTGGGCATCAACGATGTCGTTGGCTTGCTAAGACGGGCCAACATGGATGCGGTGCTCCGGAACTTCGGCGCTGGCGATCGCAAAGAGGACCCAGTCACCTACTTCTACGAGGATTTCCTCAACGCGTACGACCAGCAGGAGCGCAAACGGCGCGGCGTCTATTACACGCCGCGTCCGGTTGTGTCCTACATCGTGCGCAGTATTCATGAACTACTGGAGACAGAATTCGGAATTGAAGACGGACTTGCGTCAACGATTACCTGGGGCGAGATAACAAAGCGCCACAAGGATCTGAGAATCCCCCCGGACGTGTCCCCCGATAGTCCTTTCTTGCAGATCCTCGACCCCGCTACCGGAACTGCGACGTTCCTGGTCGAAGTCATCGACGTCATCTTTTCCACTCTCAAAGCGCGCTGGAAGAAGGACGGTCTGTCGGAGGGGAAGCAGTCTGACTCCTGGAATGCCTATGTTTCGAAGGATCTGCTGCCACGACTCTACGGATACGAATTGATGATGGCGCCTTATGCCATCGCGCACCTCAAGGTCGGATTGAAGCTCTTTGAGACTGGGTATCGATTCGAAAGCGACGAGCGAGCGCGTGTGTACCTTACGAACGCTCTGGAGCCCGCGAGTGACGCGTCTCACTCGCAGATTGATCTACTGTCCGCAGCTCTCGCGAATGAGGTGAATGCTGTCAATGCTATTAAGCGCCGACAGCGGCTTACCGTCGTCATGGGCAATCCGCCCTATAGTATCCAATCAGCCAACTTGAATGAATCCGCGAGGAACCTTGTTGAGGAATACAAGTCTGTGGATGGTGAGCGGATCCGAGAGCGGAACGCACTGCAGTTTGAAAAGAATCTCCAAGATGATTACATAAAATTTATTCGTTTGGCGGAGCTTTGCATTAGCGCCACCGGATCAGGAATAGTTGGCTACATCTCAAACGACTCTTTCTTAGACAGTCGAAGCTTCAGAGGAATGCGCCAACATCTAATCGGATCATTTCCTGCAGTCAGCATTTTAGACTTGCATGGCAGTCAGAAGAAGTCGGAATTGAATGAGCACGGTGACCGCGACGAGAGCGTATTCGACATTCAGCAGGGTGTTTGCATTTTCCTAATTCGGAAAGTGACTGATTGCACGCGAGTCATTGAACGCGCCGACATACTGGGCAAGCGGAGCGCGAAGTATGAGTTCCTTTCAGCGCATTCCGTGAAAACAACGACATGGAGAGCGCTGAGTCCAACGTCTCCGTTCTATCTGTTAGACGCAAGCGAACATGGACTGGCAGCGGAATACCTCGCGTGGCCTTCGCTGCGCGATATAGTCGTTACATTTTCGAGCGGGATGAAAACCCATAAGGATCGCTTCGCTTACGCATTTACGGCTAAGGAAATGCGGGATCGCTTACAGGAGTTTGTATCCTCGGACGTGCCTGGAGATCTCTTGCGAACCGAGTATGGACTCAAGGACACTCCTCTCTGGAGTCTCGCAGTCGCCCGAGAGAAGCTGCGCAAAGAGAAGGGAATGCCATCAGTAGTGACTGCGCTGTACCGACCTTTCGATATGCGCGCCATAGTGTATTCGGACGACATTGTGCGATATACAGCCCGCCCGACGATGCAACATCTTGATGGGAGAGAGAACGTTGCATTGCTGGTTTCACAGCAGCAAATTACGGAAGGATTCGCACACGCGTTCGTGACACGGATTCCCGCCGATTGGGGCTCTGTCTCTAACAAGAGCCGAGAGAGCACGACTGCCTTCCCCCTCTTTGTGCGCGGCGGAAGTTCCGCTCGACGATCGCGAGAACTTTTTGAGGATTCCGGATTTCAGAGCAACTACACACCTATTTTCCTGGAATGCGTCTCCAGCGGATTTGGCGAGCGAACCGCCGCGCCCCGGCAAGTATTTGATTATTTCTATGCGGTGCTCTATTCGCCCACCTACCGTTCCCGCTACGGCGGCTCGCTCAAATCGGATTTCCCGCGCGTGCCGTTGCCCCAGCAACTGGAGTTATTTCGCGGTGTTACCCGCCTGGGTAGCGAGCTGGTGTCGCTACATCTCATGGAAGCGGCGAAGCTCAACGATTTCGTCACGACCTACAACGGGCCTGGAGGTCCCGAAATTGGCCGTGTAGCGTGGTCCGACAACACTGTCTTGTTGAACGCGGAACGCAGTGAGCAGAGACAGCCCGTCAAGCGCAGCGACATAGGTTTTAAGGGCGTTTCGGAGGCCGTATGGAACTTCCACATAGGCTCCTACCAGGTTTGCGAGAAGTGGCTCAAGGATCGGAAGGGACGGAAGCTGTCAAAGGACGATATTGAGCACTATCAGAAGATAGTTGTGGCTATCTCGGAGACCATCCGGATCATGAAGGAGATTGACGAGGTCATCGACAAACACGGGGGGTGGCCGGGCGCATTTGTGGTGAGCGCAATTGACGCGAACGCTGAAGTTGCCTTGGCTGCTGAGCCGCCGTCACCGCCATATCAGAACGAAGTTTGACGATGCCCTCCCGGCAGCGCTGGAGCGCTGGCGCTATTGGCTAAATTCCTAAATTCCGGGATGGCGGTGGCGAACGCGCGCTCGGGCCAATTGGCGTAGCCAGCGGCCGACCAGGCCGGCGGCCAAATAGCCGCCGGCACAAAGCAAATCAGTTCGCCGACCGGCTCATCAGGTCATTCTTGACCACGATGGTGTGCAGTCCTGCCCAGTGGGGCCGGCTCTTGCCGATCGCATTCGGGTTGCGACCCAGCTCGTCGCTTTTTTGTTTGGTTGCTGTCAGCAACTCCTTCGAATCGCGCTCCCGAAAGGCCTTGAGCACCTCTGAAAATGGAACCCTCCAGCGCATCTTCAACGTCCGAGGGTCTGTCTCTACGTACCAGCGGTAAGCCGCGAGCATCGGATATAGCGCGCCGTCGAAGAGACGTTTATCGCTCGTGCCGCCCGAAAAGTAGAACGTATGTGGTCGCTTCTTGTTCTCGCGGTAGTCGACCCACGCAAGGTGACCCGCCCGTCCGCCGGGATTGGCTGCGTTCCAGATCTCGGGGCCCTCTTTCGCTATTACATCGTGCAGGCGGAGTATGTCCCTCACGATCGGCTCCATGCGCCTAAAAGATTCGGAAGTCTCTTCGAACGCCTTCAGGGTCACCAACTTTTTCTCGTACGCCGCGACCGGATGTTCGGAGCCTTTGTTGTTCGGCCAGAGCTCGACGTTGAACGCATATAGCAGGCTGATGAGATCGCGGGCGTCGTATTCACCGTCGTCGTTCTCTGACCAGGCAATAGCCTTTGCGTAAGGTTCATTCGCGATGGCGCGCTTAAGCCACTCGAATAAGCCCCGCAGGTTGTCCAGGCTCATATCCTGCACTTGAACGGAGGTGTTCAAGCCTTGGGCAATATCGGCAATCCAGCCATCGGGGACCCCAATCCGAACTTCGACATTGACGAACTGGTCTTTGGGTAACTCGGGGTTCTCGAGGTTCTCGGTGATTAGCGTGTAAGTGTGGCCTCCGTCGACGATTCCGTGGCCAGAACCGAGGATCACCTCGTACTTGTCGCCACCACGAGCCTCCACGCGGTTCGCGATGATCGTGATACCTTTGTTTTTCAAATGGAACGTGCCCGCCTCGCCGCTCTTGTTCAAAAGGCTCTGCTCGACAAGGCGGTAAACACGCCTGTTCGTGTTGGGTCTGCGCGCGTTGGGATCAAGGGGCAAGTCTCGGGGCATCGAGCCGACGGGCACGACGAATATATGCCGCTCGAGGCCGTGGGCGCTTTTGAAGGAGGGATCTGGAATGCGCCGGGCGAGCGGCGCCGTGAACATGAATGAGTTCATACGTTCTACCTCAATGCTCCCATCCGAGAGCTTGGATTGTTGATCTGCTTGTGCGGAGTCCACCGCCAAGCATTAGTGAAAGCATAAAGCACAAGTGCGATCGTATGCAACAAGCGTCAGATCACCAATAGGGCACCGCGTGCACGTCGCATCTGTTAGCGGGCCGAGCGTCTGCGCCGATCAATCGACTCGACATATTTCCGGAGAGCGAATGTCGGCACCGGTCGTAGCGGCGATTGATCGCGGTTGCGTTGCCTTGAGCGCTTGAAGGGGACAACGGGATGCCCCTAGTGCCCAGCGATCCAGAGAGCATGCCTTCCAATCGGGGGTATGCTTGGCTGCAGAATGGCCGCAGACAAATTCCCCAGAGCTTTAGCCCCGCGGACAAAGGAGCGCTCAATCGTGTGTGGCGGTTGCTCGTAGACGCAGGCACGAATGCAAATTGTCGGCGAAACCCTCCGATTCAGCGCGTCCGACCTCGTCGGCCACGTCGACTGCCATCACCTGACGGTGCTTGATACAGCGGTGGCCAGGGGTGAGCTGGAAAAGCCACGATTCTGGGATCCGCTGCTGCAAGCACTGTTCGATCGCGGTCTCGCGCATGAACACGCCTACGTGGAGCATCTGCGTCAAGCGGGATTCGAGGTCGTCGAGATCGACGGACCCGCAGGGATCGATCAAAGTAGGGTCGACAAGACGATCGACGCCATCCGCGCCGGCGCACACGTGATCGTGCAGGGGGCGTTTCTGCGCGACGGCTGGGCGGGAAGGACCGATATCCTCAAGCGGGTCGAAGTACCTAGCGCATTGGGCACCTGGTCCTACGAAGTCATCGACACCAAGCTCGCACGGGAGACCAAGGGCGCGACAATCCTGCAGCTCTGCCTGTATTCCGACCTACTGTCCGCCGTTCAGGGACGAATGCCCGAATACATGCACGTCGTGACCCCGGGCACGGGCTTTACGCCCGAGAGCTACCGAACGGCCTCCTTCGGAGCCTACTACCGCCAAGCAAAAAAAGGATTCGAGGCCTTCTTGCGCGGCGAGGCCAGCGAAAACACCTACCCGGAACCGAACGAACACTGTCCTGTCTGTGTGTGGCGAACGCCGTGCGCGGCGAGGCGCCGCGCGGATGATCATTTGTGTCTCGTGGCCGGCATCACGAAAGTCCAGATCAGCGAGTTGCGGCGCCGAGAAATCGAAACCACCGGCGCACTGGCCGCGACGCCGCTACCGCTGACGTGGAAACCCGAGCGCGG
>Ga0066673_10000756_pt1 | contig 10198 bp, 7 predicted proteins | sample GraSoiAngelo_122_FD_62302 | JGI IMG/M metagenome (GOLD analysis project Ga0066673, IMG submission 62302) | Grasslands soil microbial communities from the Angelo Coastal Reserve, California, USA - 14_0927_02_20cm | ecosystem: Environmental > Terrestrial > Soil > Grasslands | place: USA...
AGAGCATCGCTGAGAAGATGAGTAACCTCCTGAGCGACAGATCAGTGCTGGCGCTTCGCTCGAGCCCGGAGCTTCCTGTAGAGAGAATCGGGAAGGTTCTTGATGTTCGAACCGCCATAGCGTTACTCCTAACCTTCTCCATAATGGAGGACGCGTCAAGGCCCTTGTCAAGGCTCTTGTCAAGGCTCTCGTGCCAAGGCTCTCGCTGTCAGCTCGCAGCATTTGTGGTATGTTGCCAGCCACATCACTGGGAATGGCCGCATTTATGTTCAGAGGGCGGAACGCTTCCACAAAACGGCGAATCACGGCTGCTTCTCTAGTTGCGCTCATGCTTCTCGCTCTCCCCGGCTGTCTAGCGCAGGGATTTGCGCCGGTGAAGGCTGCCGAAGAGGCAATCATTGCTGTGGATGCTTCCAAACCGGCCAACTATACGATCCCGCGTACGATTTTCGGCAGCTTTCTCGAACCGATCGGACATTCCATTTACGGGGGATTGTGGGCGGAGATACTCGAGAATCCCAGTTTCGAAGACAATCTCTGGAGTGCGGATGCGGTCAGGGAGATGATCACCAGCAGACCTGAGCTCGCGCGGTCGTCGCAGCTAGGGCTGCCACTTCCATGGGAGCCACTTGATCCAGTTCAGGGAAATCGATATGAGCCACGGTGGAACGACGCCGCGAACTCGTACCGTTCTGTGCTCATTATGGGTCTGTCTGCCAGCCAGGTTGGTGTGAGGCAAGAGGTATACCTGCCGGTGCATCGGACGCTGGAGTACAGGGGCAGTCTCTATGCAAAATACGCGAGCGGATCCCGCGCGTTAGAAGTTTCCATCCGCCAGCATAATCGTCCGGAAAATATATTGACGCGAGCAGCGATCGATACAGACGGTACCGACTGGAGACGATATGATTTCCAGCTCGAGATTCCGCGCGGCAAGATTGCGCCGCTTCAGGCCGCCGATTTCGCAATTGCGGTGACCGGAGAAGGCCGAATTTTAATCGATGAAGCATCGCTGATGCCTGCGGACAATATTGATGGCATGGATCCCGACGTTATCGCCATGGCCAAGGCGATGAAGTCGCCTGTTGTCCGCTTCGGTGGAAACTTTACCTCAGCATACCACTGGCGCGACGGGATCGGTCCGCGCGACAAACGTGTGAGTATGCTCAATATCGCTTGGGGCATGCCGGAGTACAACACCTTTGGAACGGACGAATTTCTGCGTTTCTGCCGGCTAATTGGCGCGGAGCCGCAAATTGCTCTCAATCTCGGAAGCGGAACACCGGACGAAGCAGCCGGATGGGTGCAATACGTCAACGAACACTGGCGTGAGCGCCCCGGCGGACTACTGTGGGAATTGGGCAATGAATTGTGGGGCGGCTTTCAGGTAGGCTATCCCACTTTGCAGCGCGTCGCCGACCGAACTAAGGTCTTCAGCGAGGCTGTTCGCAAGATTGATTCGAACTCGATGCTGATCGGGACGGGCGGCGACGAGGATTCATATCATGACTGGAACGCCGCGCAGCTCACGAATTCGGGATCCCTCAATTATCTATCCACGCACTTCGTCGTCGGGACGGATCGCGTGCTCAATCCTAGCGCATCCCCGGATTTGATCACCTTGGCCGATTTTGCGCTGCCCGTCGGTTTGGAGCGAAGGCTGCATGAAATGTATCAACAGATTTACTCTCACCCACAAGCACGTGACCGAGTAAAGATCGCATTCACTGAATGGCTGTTCATTGGGTCTGGGGACGTACCGCGTTATGACAATATGGGCGGAGCGATTTGCACGGCCGGTTTCTTGAATATGCTTATGCGGTCGGCCGACATAGTCCCCGTCTCCGATATGACCGGGATACTTGAGTTCGGGGGCATCTGGAAGAAGCGGAGCCGCGTATTCGGCGTGCCATCGTACTGGGCATTTCAAATGTATTCGAATGCAGACGCAAAACAGCTGGTGCAAACGCACGTGCAGGTGGAGAAGTACGATGTGGAGCAAGGCTCATCGCGTTTGCCAAGCATCCTTGACGTGCCATATTTGGACGTAGTCGCGGCCATAAGCGGCACTGCTGATAAATTGATTCTCTTTTGTGTGAATCGCCATTTAACCCGCGACATTCCTGCCCGCATTTCCATCGCGGGATTTGAAGCGGCACCCGAGGCTGCCGTCCAGACGATTTACGCCACGAGCATCTATGAACAGAACGACGAAATGCATCCCCTCGCCGTTCACCCGCGAGTGAATAGCGCGAGGGTGGAAAGAGCCGGCCTCGAATACGCGTTTCGCCATGAAAGCATTACTGTGCTCACGCTTCAGACGAAGCGCTGATGCCGTGCGGTTACAGACGGAAACAATCTCTCGGGATAATAGCCTTTTCGCTGAAATTGTGACGCGGTCGAAGGCTTAGATACCGAAGGCAAACAGCATGGAGGATTCGTCGTGGAGCTTACTGCACCCAGCAAGATTCGTCATGAAGGGCACGATCACGTTGGCAACCACGGCGGGAAATTGGGTCGAACGTCAGAATCATCGGAGCCTTCGCGGGGCGAATCGACAACCATCTATCTCATTCGCCTCCGGAGATTACTGCATAGTCTGCGAGCCAACGCTGTCGCTTCACAACTGCAGAGGATGCACACCGAAGAAGAACGCCGGAAAAACGGCGACGGATTGGCCGGTAGCTAATTCTTTCCGCCGCCGACTGGCCCAGGGAGCCACTTTGACGCAGGATGGAAGCGAACTTCTGAAGAAAGCACTCGCTTTTCCTGTTGCCAAACGCGCTGAACTGGCCGGCTCCTTGATCGAGAGTCTGGATCGCACAGAGGATGAATCGGTCGAAGCGGCCTGGGACGAAGAGATCGGCCGCCGGATGGCGGATCTTGACTCGGGCGGAGTTCAACCGGTCTCTGCGGAAGAGGCTCGCAGAAGGCTGTCCTCCGCGATCGAATGACGGCTAGGCAACTCTCCTTCCATCCAGACGCGATCGAGGAAGCAATCGGCATGGCTCGGCGTATGGTTCCTTCGTCGTTTGAGTGCGACTGTGGTCACCAGTCGCATTTCTGTGAGGGCACGGTGCGTGACATGGAAGCGGACAGCCATCGCGGACACAAACGGATGCACCTGCTGGATTCAGAGGCCGAGGAACACGCTATCGAGTTCGAGGAAGGAGTGGCAACTGCGGTTATTTGTCCGAAGCAGGGGCGGTGCAAAATCACCGGCTGGTCCTGACGCGCCGTAGCCGGCGAGCGGCGCAGCTGCACCAGCGGTAGACGCGGAGGAAAAGCGATGGAACTTGGCTGGCTCTTAATTGTGTGCCCACACCACCCGGACAAATCCGTCGCGGAATCGGGCCGGACTTCTACGAGTACCCGACTAATCGGGCACTAAGTCATTCGTCGGGTTATCTCACCAAGTTGGCTTCACTTACATTTGCAATAAAGGGGATTTGCCTGTTGCAAATTCACACCTTGATAGCCATCGAAAGAGATGCATAGGTGCTCCGCGCCCTTGAATTCATCAAATCGAAACCAGAACGACTGTATTCGTTTGCCATCGGAGAAAAGCACAACCTGGTGACGCTCCTTGAGGTCAAGGTTCTCGATCTTGACGACTTCTTTGTGCGGCCAGTGAATCGCTGGGCCCTTATCTATTTTAAGTAGGAGCGCCGCCGGATTGTATTCCCCGCCGGAGAAATTCGCGTTGGCGGCTTGTCCGAATTCGGAATGACACAGACTGTCCCGCTCTTCGTTTGAGCCGAGAAAGTCGGGCAGAGCAGAAGGGCGACTAAGAACACGATTGCCGTGACTTTCAATCTCGCCTCCTTCTGGAGGTGTGGTCCATGCGCAGCACGAAGTAGAAACGTTAGCATATGCCTGATAACGCGCTGCACGTACAAGTGGAATCGGTCGTCGGAACGGCCCGGCGACATGTGCGGTTTCGCTAATCAGCACGTAAACAGCAAGAGGTCATTTGTGATAGCTTCCGGACCTTGAATCATGCCACTTGTCTCAGTTCAAATCGTGCGTTTTGTGAACCGTGATTTTCCGGGATGGGTGGAGTGTGAACTAGTTGACGCCGATGGTCGCTGCCGCGTCATAAGGGATAAAGTCCCTATGTTCACAGTGGAAACTCCTAGACGCCCAAAGCACATACTTGCTACTACTCGAAATATGTGGAGGCAACAACAGACATGAGACGCAAAACTATTCAGACGGTCGTCGCCTTGTCGCTGATCGCACTCGGTTGGGTTGCTGGAAGAGCCCAGACGCCTGCGCCAGAGTTCACGCTGGCGATTGAGGCTCCATCCGGACGCACGACGGTTAAGTGCGTGCGGGGGTGTACCTTGCAGGGCAGAGCCGACCAGGGCAACCCCAACAACACGCCAACACCGAATTATTGGTTCGAATGCGGGGGTGCGCCCTCTCAGGATTGCCGTGCCACAGTGAATGGCTGGTTAAAGCACTAATCCATCTTTGCTGAGCATTTCGTTTTCAAACTGACCCCATTATCAAAGCGCCCGACTGGGTCAGTTTCAAACCAAGAGCGCCACGATGTTCGCCACGTCTCAAGCTTTGACTTCAGAGACGCGGGTTGATGGAATACGGGGAACGCGCCAACCCCGCAAAAGGGAGCATGCCATGTGAAATGGCGCAGATGATTCCAGGATGTGCGGGAGTGCCTGCAAACCTTGTGACCACGCTCCCCGATTGAGAACCGGCAGGAACGCGTGTATTCGGTCAAATCTGACATTACTTCCCGACTGCCGACAGAGCCTTTCGACTTTGCGATTAGCCGACGTTAGATTTACTTTGTAAAAGGTGAATCGGCTGCTTCTCGATAACGCTGGGCATGCTCGCGATTTGCGTACTTGCGGCCCCTCTTGTCACCTACGCCCAAAGCTGTAAGCTGCCGAAGCAAGTATCTCGCCTTGACGAATGTCGTCGAATCTTCTACGTCGAAGCCGACCTCAGCCAAATCGATACACCGACAAAGGCAATCAAATTTCTCACGCCACTTGAGGAGTTCACGACGAAATGTCGGAACTGGCGACAAGAGTGGGAGACTATGTTTTTTCACAATGTGGACGGGGCATACTCAAAGACGAGATGGAAGAACGGCATTTGCCGGTCCCCGACACACCAGTCGGATGGTACCGAAGAGGAATGCAGGTGCTGTGGGTACGGGCGCACCAGCGGTTTGTCTGACCATCGAGGGCCAAGGTCCATCCCTAGAATTGCTCCACCGCTTAAATACCTCCCGTGCTAGCGCTAGCCCCCACATTCAAATTCAATCAGGGTCTACCTGCCCGAAAGGCGAACCCACGATAGTCATCAACGTTGGTCCAGTCTCTTGGTACGCGTGGAACCGCGCCACAGTTTCCGTCGAGAAGACGACTACTCGATTCTCGGCCAATTACGACAACTCGTACTCACACGCTTGGGCTTGGGCTTGGGGAGTCGGGTTAGCGCGTCCACTGACTCATACGGTCTGCCCGGCTTGGCATCAACTGGAGTCCCGAATGGCCGCCAATTTACGCTTGCGGCAAAGCTAGTCGGTCAGTCAGAAGAGAATACTTTTCTATACCCTCCAGGATTCATTGACAACTCCACTCGTGCTCGTTCCATACGTTAATATTGAAGCGCTCTGAATCACGTAGCTAGTTATCGACAATGAGAACACAATCGCTTCCACGCCAGAAATTTCTTCCCATACTGGCCTGTTTCTTTTTCTCTGGCGCAGCGGGTCTCATCTACCAAGTGGCTTGGGGCAAAGCACTGGGGTTGATCTTCGGACACACTGTCTATGCGATCGCCACTGTGCTCGCTGTCTTTATGGCTGGCCTTGCCGCCGGCAGTGCTTATATTGGTCGCTGGAGCGAACAACGCGCCAAACCTGTCACCTTGTATGCCTGGATCGAGTTTCTGGTCGCTGCGACAGGAGCTTTCTCGCTCGCAGGCCTTGCTGGCGTGCGTTCTCTCTATGTAGCGGCATATCCGAGCGTTAGTGGCCTGCAGCCGCTTCTGCTAGTGCTGAGATTCTTCGGCACGACCGTGGTGCTGTTCATTCCGACCTTCTTGATGGGGGGCACACTTCCCATCCTCGTTCGCGGCATCACCCGGAATTCCGCCGAACTGGGTATGCGAGTCAGTCAGCTCTATTGGGTCAATACTCTGGGCGCCGTTGCCGGGACATTGATCTCCGGATTTGTACTGCTTCCCGCACTCGGCCTGCGCGTTACCGTTACCTCCGCCGTGGCTCTTAACATCCTTGCGGGCCTACTCGCCCTTCGGATCGCGAAAGAGTCGAGCAATCCCCGAGACGTAAAGGGGTCATCCTCAATAGTGGCTTCCGCCGCTGTCGATCCGCAACAACCCACATTTGCCTTCCTGCTTTTTCTGTTTGCCGTCGTGGGTAGCACCGCTTTTGCCTACGAGATTGCTTGGACCCGGCTCCTGGCGATCACCATCAGCAGTTCCACATACGCGTTTACACTGATGCTTGCGACGTTTCTTGCGGGCACCGTCATTGGCAGCGCATTCTTCCAGCATTACTTCGCAAGCTCAGGGCGAGTCTCACTTGCTACGTTCTCCCGGACCCAAACCTGGATCGGCATCGCCGCACTTACTTCTCTGGTTCTTTTTCATTGGATTCCAACCGTCATTCCCCCTTTGCTACGTGCGACCCATCAGACGTTTAGCGGGCTAGTTCTAGCGCAATTTGTCACAAGTGCGCTGACCGTGCTTCCGGTGGCTGCAATTTTCGGTTTCAATTTTCCGCTGGTTGTTGTTTTGCTTGACCGTACCGCGCGCGCCAACTCTGGCACGTCGGCGACAGTCGGCAGGGCTTATGCCGCAAACACTTTTGGCGCCATCGTTGGGTCACTGATGACTGGTTTCTGGCTGATTCCTTGGCTGGGTAGTTTTCGGATGATAGCCGCCGCCGCCGGGGTGAATCTGCTATTGGCAGTAGCGCTGGAGTTGCGCTCACCCGAACGCCGCATCCTGCCTTTAGCGATGAACCTCCTCTGCCTGCTGATCACTTTTGTCGTCGGATTTTCTTCTTTCTTCTACAACCGGGCGCTCCTCTCCTTATCAGCAGTACTCTATGGCAATTCTTACCAAGGTCATCTCACTCTTGGCGAGATCGCCGCGACAAGCGATCTCGTGTTTACGGCAGATGGCGTAAACGACTCGGTCGCCGTTTTCCGCTCGGATAACTACGTGACCCTTCGCCTCAACGGTAAAGTAGATGCATCCACTGGTGATGCTCGCACGCAGCTCCTTTTGGGTCACTTGGGAGCCGCGTTTGAGCCTGCGCCTCGGCACGTTCTCATCATCGGCTTTGGTAGCGGTATGACCGCCTCGGCCGTCGGCCGTTATCCTGACATTGAGAGAATCGATTGCGTTGAGATCGAGCCCGCCGTGATCCGCGCGGCGCCGTATCTCGAAAGCCTCAACCGTAATGTCCTGAGTGATCCTCGCGTTCACGTTATTTTCGATGACGCGCGAAACTTCCTACTTACTTCGCGCGAGAAGTACGATTTGATCATTTCCGAGCCCTCGAACCCTTGGATCGCCGGAATCGCCACGCTTTTCACGGATGAGTATTACGCTGCCGTCCGCCGGCAGCTTGCGCCTGGCGGAAAATTCGTTCAGTGGGTGCAAGCATACTCGCTTGCACCGGCCGACTTGCGCATGATTATCGCGAGTCTCGCGCCTCACTTTCCCGAGGTTACCCTTTGGCGTGCCGAGGGACCTGACCTTCTGCTCCTGGGCCGCACCAACGCGGCCCTTCTCCAATTCGGCCGCCTCCGCTCTCTCTGGCAAAACCCAGCTCTCCGTAAGGACTTTGAGTCCATTGATGTGCATCAACCCGAAGGACTGGTCGCCTACTATTTGTTGGACGATTCGGCAGTGCGAAAACTGGCTGAGGGCAGCACGTTGAACACGGACGATCGCACTCTGCTCGAATACCACGCCCCTCAAACCGTGCTTACTCCCGGCCTATCTGACGCAAATCAAGAACTCATTACTCAGTTACGCAACGGACCGCTGCCGACGAATTTGGAACCCTCAGAAGTCCAAAGTGCGCTGGAAGCCGGCGCTTTTACAGGGCTCGATCTAAGTGACGAGGCGATTGTCAGAAGTTTTGTCAGAGCTCTCGAATCTCAACCGAAAACTGCGCTCCATTACATTGCTCAAGGCCGCTTTGCCTTGATGAAAGGCGCCCTTTCCGATGCCAAGTCGTTTCTCGAGGCCGCCCTTAAGGTGGGTCCCGACTCGCCCGAAGCAATGCACTGGCTCGCCATTGCCGAGCATCGTAGCGGCCAGGATACCTCTGCCCTGTTGCTAGTCGACGAGATTCTGAAGCGGCATCGTCACTTCCTCCCTGCGCTCACCGATGAAATGCAGTTCGCAGTGGATCGAAAGGATTTTCCTATCGCCCTGCTTGCGCAGATGAACCGGATGGCCGTGATGCCGGACCCACCCGCGTCCGAATACTGTCGGTTGGGAGGGATATGGATAAAGATGTCGAATCTCGAAGAAGCTGAACCAGTTCTGCTCCGAGGAACCCTGAAGGATCCCTACAGCTATGCCTGCCACCTGGAGCTCGGTGAGGTGTATGCTGATACGGGCCGATTTCCTCTAGCCCGTCAACATTTCGAGTGGGTTGTGCGTTTCTATCCGGATCATGACCCCACGATCTTCAGGGCCCTTGCAAGGGTGTACGTCGCTCTTGGAGATTCCCACTCTGCAAAGGCTACTGTTCGCAAAGGCCTTCGCCTCTTCCCTGATGACCCGGAGTTGCAGAAAGCAGCGCCCGGCAAGTGATTACTGTACGTGACGCGTAAGCAGTTTTGGCGGCTGTGCCATGCGATCAGCATCAAGCCACTACGAAGAGCGTGACCGCGTATCTGTTGGTATGACATACTGAATACCCGTGAAGAAGCGTCGAATAAGTTGGCTCCTAGCCGCACTGGCAACTCTCGGGACAGCGCATGGCATGCCGGTCGCCACGCGTGTTCAGGGCAGTGCGGAAGTCTGCGCGATTGCGTGGCTTTCCGAGACGAACTGCGAGCAACGGTCCGAAGCCGAACGACAAAATTTAGCAGACGAATTCCAGCATCCCACGGGGCCGTCTCAGTACGAGCTTCTCGAAAGCACTTGCGTATTCTGGCCTACTAACTATCAACGTCCGCCGCCGTTCTCTTCCCTCGCCTAACCGCATTCCAAACATTCGAATCTTGGCAGAGGAGGAGAGCAGCCGTGCGCCGATTCTTGCGATCTTTATTTGCAGGTTCAGATTCAGCCGAATCCAGCATCCAACTGATCAGTCAGCGCCACAGAGAGTTCGCACAACTGGGTGACGATGCTTTGAGAGCCGCGTTCGCGCGGGCCGAGGATTTGTTGGATTCTATCGCGGTAACGGCGTCGGTGGCCTCGCGAGTGCTAGGAGTAGAAATGTTCGAGGTGCAGCTCCAAGGTGCAATGGCTCTCACAAGTGAAAAGATTGCCGAGATGCAAACAGGTGAGGGGAAGACCCTTGCCGCAGTCCCAGCGGTTGCCTGGTATGCGAGGGCGCGCCAGGGCGTCCACGTGATGACGGTGAACGACTATCTGGCTCGCCGGGATGCGAGATGGATGGGCGGCATCTACCAGTTCCTCGGGCTCTCTGTGGGCTGCGTCCAGCAAGCCATGAGCATCGAGGACCGCCAATGCGCTTATGCGTGTGATATTACCTACGCCACCGCGAATGAGGTGGGCTTCGACTACCTCCGGGACCAACTGGCTCTCTATCCACGTCAGCAAGTGCATCGGCCGTTTGCGGTAGCTGTGATTGACGAAGCCGACTCGATTCTCATCGACGAAGCTCGCATCCCGCTGGTCATCGCAGGCGGTAAACCTGACGAAAACCTCCTGGCCTATCGTGTCGATGGCCTGGCGCGACAATTCCAACGTGGCCTTCACTACACCTTGGATGAATACGGACGAAACATTGCACTGACGGACGCCGGGATTCACGCCGTGGAGTCTGCCTTCGCCTGCGGCAATCTTTTTGTTGAGGACAATCTCAGATTGCTGACCGCTGTTCAGGACTCGTTGCACGCGCACGCATTGCTTCGGAGAGGCGTCGACTACCTAGTGAAAGACGGCGCGGTCGAATCTGTCGATGAATTCAAGGGGCGCATTGTGC
>Ga0066673_10000759_pt1 | contig 10178 bp, 13 predicted proteins | sample GraSoiAngelo_122_FD_62302 | JGI IMG/M metagenome (GOLD analysis project Ga0066673, IMG submission 62302) | Grasslands soil microbial communities from the Angelo Coastal Reserve, California, USA - 14_0927_02_20cm | ecosystem: Environmental > Terrestrial > Soil > Grasslands | place: USA...
TCTCCGCGCGAGCAAGTCTGCATGCGGCGACATTCGCAGTCTAAAAAAGAATCTCCCGCTTACGCGGGAGATTCTTAGTTTATAAAAGCAACTTATTCTGCGGCTTCTTTCTCGATCACGACCTTCAAATGCGCAGTGACGTCTTTGTGCAGCTTCACTGGAAGGGTGAACTCGCCGATCGACTTCAGCGGCTCGTGCAGCTGAATCTTACGGCGATCCAGGTTGAAACCTTTCTTTGCCAGCGATTCGGCGATGTCTCCAGAAGTGACCGAGCCGAAGAGCTGATCGTTTTCTCCCGAGCGACGCTGGAACGAAACCGACAGGCCATCGAACTGCTTGGACAATTCTTCCGCCTGGGCCTTTTCTTTTGCCGAGCGGCGCAGGGCAGCCGCGCGCATTTGCTCGACAACTTTCTTATTGCCAGTAGTGGCTTCGATAGCCAACTTGCGCGGCAGCAGAAAGTTCCGGCCATAGCCCTCGGCGACTTTCACGACGTCGCCACGCGAGCCCAGCTTCATTACATCTTCTTTAAGAATGACTTCCATCGCATCACTCCATTTCAGATTCGTTTCCGACTGATTCACGTGTATGAACATGGATCAATTCAAATTCGTTTCCACAGATTTATGCAGATAAAAACGGATCAGAAACACTCATCCATGAAAATCCGCGTTAATTCGCGGAGAGAGGTTTTTATGCCGCGCGTCCTGCGAACGGCAACAGCGCGATGTTGCGCGCCAGCTTAATCGCCGAACTCAGCCGCCGCTGATGCGGTGTGCATACACCGGTCAACCGGCGCGGCACGATCTTGCCGCTTTCCGCAACAAATTGCGCCAGCAGGCGCACATCTTTGTAATTGATCGAATCGATCTTCTCGGTGCAGAACTTGCACACTTTCTTGCGGCGGAAATACTTACGTCCGCCGGGTCCGCCTTCGCGCCCACCGCCGGGGCCTGAACGCTGAGGTCGACGCTCGCCGCCGCCTCCGCCGCTGGATTGTCCCTCGCCTGATGTTGGTCTAGTTTCGTCTGCCATGATGCTCCTTTAAATCTGCCGTACGTCATTCGTCGTACGTCGTTCGCTAAAAGATTTGTTCTGCCCTGTGCCGCCGATTACTACCATCGTTCGTCACACGTCGTCCGCAAATGTTCGCGTTGGCAACGGAGCTTACTCGCTTCACAAGCTCGCGACGACGGACGACCAACGACGCACGACGGCTTTTACGCCGTCACTGCCGGGGCTTCACCTGCTGGCTCCGGAGTTGCCGGGGCCGGGGGCACCTTACGCTTCGAGTCACGGATCGCTTTGATCTTGTCGAGACGCTTCTGCTCCTCGTCAATGCGCACACTGAGGAACTTGATTACCGGCTCGTTTACGCGCAGCCGCCGCTCGAGTTCATGCACCAGCCCGCCACTGCCTTGAAACGTCAGAAGAATGTACAAGCCGTCATGAAACTTACGCACTGTGTATGCCAAGCGGCGCTTGCCCATTTTTTCCACGTTCTTCACCTGCCCGCCCGAAGTCGTGACCGCGTTCTCGAGGTACGAGATAAGCTTGTCCTGTTCCTCCTCGGGCATGTCAGGCCGAACAATAAACATCAATTCATAAGTACGATTCATGGTTTCTCCAAAATCTTGCCGTTCTGAGGTGGCGTCAGTCACCGAACGATCTACGTATCTTCTTCTTCCGGCCTCCGATTGAATCTTTGCATCGCCGCTGCCGGACCTTCTTTCACGATCATTTCTGCAGCTGCAGCCGCATCTGTCAAAATCGGTTCCAGTGCCTTTAGCCACGTCTTGCTCAGCGGCGAAAGCAGGTACTCTTTCCCGTCTCGCACCGCGTGATCCGGAGCAACGCCAATTCGGATGCGCACAAAGTCTTTCGTACCCAACGAGTCGATAATCGACTCAATCCCGTTGTGCCCAGCTGAACTGCGGTTCCTGTGCACTCTCAACGTTCCGAACGGAAAATCCAGTTCGTCCTGAACCACGATCAAATCCGACTCCGGACTCAAGTCGTTCTTCTCAATCAGCTCCCGGACAGCATTGCCGCTCAGGTTCATGAACGTCTCGGGTTTCGCAAGAACTACCTGCTCATCCCTGATCGTCGTTCGCGCCGTCAGTGCCCCGCACTGCCGATTTCGTACTTCCAAGTTGTGATCGTCGGCGATGCGATCAATCACAAGAAAGCCCAAATTGTGCGGCGTGAATTCGTAGTCTTGTCCCGGATTGCCAAGCCCAACGATCAGCTTCATTGCGTCGTCCGTCGTTCGTCGTGCGTCGTCCGCCAAAAACCGACTTTCGACCACTGCAGCCCCGACCAAAGCCAAACCATTTTTCGGCCGGTTTTGCGAACGACATACGACGAACGACGTGCGACGGCTTTCCTATTTCTTTTCCTTCTTCTCAGCCTTCTCCGGAGCAGCAGTCTCCCCGCCTTCTTCCGCAGTCTCCTGCTTACCCTTCTTCATGACCTCAGGCTCAGCCGGAGCTGCGGCTGCACCCGCGATGACCTCCGCCGCCGGCGCTTCTTCTTCCTTAATGCTGATAACGTGCGCAACAGGCTGGTCTGCGTCGGTCAGAAACTTCAGCTTGTCGCTTTTTGGAAGATCAGCAACACGCAAAACCATGTTGAAGACCAGTTCGCTGACATCGAGTTCGATCTGGTTCGGGATGTCTCCGGGCAAGCACTCGACTTCCACTTCGCGAGTGATCTGCTCGAGAATTCCGCCCTGCTGCTTCACGCCCGCGGGCTCGCCAATAAGTTCGATTGGCACGTTGACCTTGAGCTTCTGGTCCATGGCGATCCGCTTCACATCAATGTGAAGCAGCGAACCTTTAATTGGCTCGTATTGCCAATCCACGATCATGGCTTTGGTGCGCTCGCCATCAACGGCCAGATCAAAAACCGTGTTGTGGCCCGTAGCCGAATGCAGAATGCGCGAAACCTGCCGTGGATCAACGCTGACCGGCGTCGCGTCTTTACCCGCACCATAAACCACAGCGGGAACTTTGCCCTGCTTGCGCACGCGGCGGGCATCGTTCTTCGTGCCCGGAGTGCGCGGCTGTGCTTCGAGAAAGTTTTGTTCAGCTGTTACTGTCGGCATATTTAATTCCTATAAAAACAGTTTGCTCACGGACGTCTCTTCGTGAATCGACTGGATCGCGCGTCCGATCAACCCAGCGATGGATAGAACATGTATCTTGCCGCCATGCGCGATTGTCGCCGCCTGTGCCTCAAGCGACAGAGGCACGGTGTTAGTGACTACAACTTCCTTAATGCATGAAGCCGAAAGATTCTCTACCGCTGGAGGGGAAAGAACCGGATGTGAACAGCATGCGTAAACCGTGCTTGCCCCGCTTTCCATCAGCGCGCCTGCGGTTTTCACCAATGTGCCCGCGGTATCAATCAGGTCGTCAATGACCAGACAAGTCCGGCCGCTAACGTCGCCGATGACATTCATCACTTCGGCGACATTTGCTTCCACGCGGCGCTTATCAACGATGGCCAGCGCGGCATCAACTTTCTTCGCAAAGAACCGAGCGCGTTCCACTCCGCCGGCATCCGGAGAAACTACGGTTAAATTCGGCAACTGCAATTTCTTGAAATGGTCCACCAGCACCGGCGATGCGAACAAGTGGTCCACCGGTATATTAAAAAATCCCTGTATCTGAGGCGCGTGCGGATCAATCAGCAATGCCCGGTCTGCGCCCGCCGTGGTTAGCAGATCCGCAACCAGCTTGGCTGAAATCGGCGCCCGCGGCTTGTCTTTGCGATCCTGCCGCCCATATCCGTAATACGGCATCACAGCGGTGATGCGCCGCGCTGATGCCCGCTTGAGTGCGTCAATCATCAGCAGCAGTTCCATCAAGTGCTGATCCACCGGACGGCAGGTCGGCTGCATGACGAAGACGTCTGCGCCACGCACGTTTTCCTGAATCTGCACGTAGGCTTCGCCGTCAGCAAATCTCCTGACCAACGCAAGCCCGCGGCTCATCCCGAGGAAAGCGCAAACTTCATCGGCCAATGGCTGATTCGCCGTACCGCAGAAAATTTTGAACTTGTCATCCACACGTGCGCGTTGCGGCTTGCGCTCGTGCTTCTCGTCAGCGTTCATCTTTTTTTCCGCGGTGGCGATTGTGGTTGCCATAGTTGCAAATTTGTCGTGGGTCGCAGGTCGTCGGTCGTCGGCAAGACCATTCCACGCACGACGTGGGACGAACGACGTGCGACCGTTTTCTGGCTGGGCCGCTAGGATTCGAACCTAGACAAAGTGCTCCAAAGGCACTTGACCTACCATTAGTCGACGGCCCAGTAAACCAACTTCTGCGCCGACTGATTCCTGAGATCCTTCGCATCGCTCAGGATTTCGGCAGTGGGCTCCCGCTTCGCTCACGCCCGCCTAGCGCCTCAACCTACCATTAGTCGACGGCCCAGTAAACCAGCCGCTAGCTTCTAGCGACTAGCTCCCAGCAATCTCATGCGCTTGCTTGCTAGAGGCTAGGAGCTAGGAGCTTCTTCCAATACTGCCGCCGCGTCAACGTGCTCGTGACCACTGCCCGGGTGCCGCTTTTCTTCAATTTCTTGGCGGCATTATCAGCCCGCGCCCTCGAATCAAATAAACCGTAAACCGCCGACCCGGAGCCAGACAAAGACGCATACTTTGCGCCCGCTCGTTCGAGCACACTCTTGACCTCGCGCAATTCGGGATGCTTTGGAAAGACGACCTTCTCGAAGTCGTTTTCTATCCCGGTACGGACAAGGTCGAGCAGTGGGTTCTCGGCCCGGCCTCCGCCTCGTGCGGAGACACCGGATCTGCGGGGCTTGCTTGCTACCGGCCCCGCATTCAGCCACGCAGAAATCTCACGACCGAACTCCAACATTCTATCGGAGCCGTTTGAGGGCGTCAATTTCTCTTCGCGCAGATCGGCTGGGTCACGACCAGCCATGTGGGAACGGGCGCTCTTGCCCGTCCAGGTCGAGCGCAGCTCGGCAGGCTCTTTCAAAAGCCGATCCCACTCTAGAAAAGCGTTCGGAGTGGACACAGCTATTTCCGGCAATGCCACAACGCACTCCATTGCCGGTAAGTCCGGCAACGGATAAACCTCTTCTCCTCGTCCCACCCCCAACACCGTCCCGCCGACCAGAAACAGCGGCAAATCCGACCCTACTTCCGCGGCAATTCTCAGCCTCTCCGGCCCAGATATTTGCTTCTGCAACGCTCGCTCCAGCGCGATCAGGGCCGCCACTGCATTTCCCGATGCTCCTCCCAATCCGCCCTGCACCGGCAAGCGTTTTTCAATCTCAATCACCACGCGCCCACGCACCTTGAGTGCCAGCATGGCGCACTCGACCATTTTCCAGCAAGTATTCGTCTTATCCCGCGGCACTCGCGGATCATCGCAGCGAATCTCAATCCCCGATCCCCGGGCGACCGACACCCTGATCAAATCATGCAGCGCGACGGTCTGATACACGGTGCGTAGTTCGTGAAACCCATCGGGGCGCTGCGGCCCGATGCGCAGGCCCAGATTGATCTTTGCGAAGGATGGAAAGGTGGATATCAAAAAGAGATTGTAAATTCCTCAGGTCTGAAAGACGATATACCACCGCATGATGAGCCCACACGACCCAATTCAATGGCTCGGCTTGCTTAAGGAAGGTATCGTCGCCGCCATTGCGATTGTCTCGTGGATTATCCTTTGGCACCGGAGGCGCGGCGCCCTTCATTGGCCAATATCATATGGAACGGTGGAGTTCGGAATCGCTTCGGATACAGATAACAAATGGATTGCCGATTTATCGTACTCCTACACAGCAGGCACTGAATTCTATTCAGGCCGGATTGTACTCCCGGCAAAGAACGAGGACGATGCGCACGAAAAGACAAGACGCTGGAAGGGGCAAGTCTTGATGGTCCGTTACTCTCCTGATCGGCCTGAGATTTCCGTAATCCGGCTGGGAGATCAGCAGTCATGGGCGCTTTCGGATCTTAAACTGGCTCGCGTTCAAGTCCGGTGATTCGCTCCCCGGAGGCCCACCTGCTCTCTCGTAAAAACGGCACCGCCCTAATGCTCGGAGTCGCTGCAGGAATGGCTTTGCTGATGTTCCGCCTGCCACCAATCCCGCAACCAGCCTCGTACCACCAATTCGCGGATCAGCGACGCTGGCTCGGCATTCCGAATTTCGCGAATGTGATCTCGAACGCCGCGTTCGCAGTCGTCGGCATCTGCGGAATCGCGTTCATGTGTCGGCAAGCTGGACGGGCGTTTCTTGATCCGCGCGAGCGTTGGCCTTATTACGGCGTCTTCGTCGGACTTCTGCTGACCGCATTCGGTTCGGCTTATTACTATCTCGTCCCGACCAATGCCCACCTTGTGTGGGATCGCCTGCCGATGACGATTGTTTTCGTTCGCTGGTCGCCGCGCTTATCGCGGAGCGCATCAGCGTACGCGCGGGGCTGCAGCTTCTGCCCTGGTTAATCGCATTCGGCGCAGGCAGCGTTTTGCAGTGGTATTGGAACGAACTCCACGGCCATGGCGATCTCCGCGTTTACGCGTTCTGTGCAGGCATATTCCGCGCTGGGGTTGCTGCTTGCGCTCCTGCTTCCGCCACGATACACACGCAGCCGCGATTTCGCCGTTGTATTCGGCTTCTATCTGCTGGCCAAAATCTTCGAAACTGCCGACCGTCACATCTATTCGCTAGGTCACATTGTCAGCGGCCACACTCTCAAGCATGTCGCCGCCGCTGCAGCCGGGTATTTGATTATTCGCATGTTGCCGCTCCGGGAACCTGCCGCAGAGAATTCATTGCCTGTTAACAACCCGCAGCTAAGCTGATAATCATCTAAGCTGGTTTGCCGAGCATCCGGGACAGGCTGCCGCCGGAGCCGAATGCCTTCATGCGCAAAGCCGCTCTTCTCTACAACCCACTCTCAGGCCGCCGAAAAAAACACCGCGTGCAGGATGTTGAAGCCGCAGCTGCAGTCTTGCGAGCCGCTGGAGTGGAGCTCGATATTTCGCCAACCCGCGCCGCGTCCGACGCTGGGGCGCAGGTGCGCATGGCGATTCGCGACGGCTTTGAGACCATTATCGCCTGCGGCGGCGATGGAACCGTTCACGATATATTGCAGGGAATCGCGGGACGAGACGCCGCCCTTGGAATTATTCCTCTGGGTACGGCAAATGCCATGGCGCACGATCTGCGGCTGCCACTTTCTGCCGCGGGTGCAGCGAGGGCTTTGCTTACAGCAACTCCAAAGAAAATCGCCGTCGGACGTATCGATTACCGCGATTTCAATAATCTTCCCGCATTCCGCTTCTTCACGGTTGCTGCCGGCGTCGGCGTGGACGCGCACCTCTTCTACAAACTCAACCGCCTGATCAAAGACCGTATGGGAATGACGGCTTATTACACCAAGGCTTTGCACCTGTGGTGGACACACCGTATGCGCTATTTCGAAGCCGAGTTTTCGAGCAACGGTGGAGAAACTTTGCGAGAGGCGCGGCTGTCGGAGATGCTCGCCGTACGCATAAACTTTTTCGGCGGCATTCTGCGCGAACTCGCCCCCGGCTCCTCACTGGCACGCAACGATCTTCGGCTGGTGCTGTGCCGCACTGGCAATCGCGCGCTCTATCTCGCCTATGTGTTTCGAGGATTGCTGGGCATGTCGCGCGGTGTGCCAGGAATTGAACTGGCCTATGCCGATAAGGTTAGTTGCGCCAGCGTCCGTGGCGAGAAGCCGGAAAATATTTATGTGGAAGCCGATGGCGAATTGCTCGGCCGCCTGCCGATCACGCTGTCTACGGTTCCAGATGGCCTGACCGTCCTTGTGCCGAAGGGGCATCCGACTTTGTATTAACGGGCAACGCACCGAAGTGCATCTGTGGAGGAGCGGCTCTTTAGAGCCGTGTAGAAGGAACCTTTATGAGTTTCGGGGCTTTAGCCCCGGATGGCGACAGGCCCTAAAGGGCATTTATTGCGTGCAAACTTAACGCGGCTCTAAAGATCCGCTCTTCCACTTGGGTCGAAAAGTCATCTCCTGTGTTACAAAATTCTCTTGGAACCCATCACCCATTTCCTGACCGGCGCAGTTCTCGCCCGCGCCGGATTCAATCGCAAAACTGCACTTGCCACGGCGACCATGACGCTCGCCGCAGAGGCGCCTGATCTCGATGTCTTCTGGGGATTCAAAGGCCCGGTTTACAACTTCGCCCATCATCGCGGCTTCACGCATTCTTTTTTGGGTCTGATTTTGGTTTCTGCAGTCGTAACCGGACTTATGTACCTGATCTGGCTATTGCGAGGCCGAAAAACAAACGTTCCGGACCTTCCGCCGCGATGGGGACTATTGTTTCTCTTCGCTTATATCGCAGGACTCAGCCACATCCTGCTCGACTTCACCAACAACTACGGCGTGCGCCCCTTCTGGCCATTTTGGGAGAAGTGGTACTCGTGGGATATCGTCTTCATCTTCGAGCCGGCGCTGCATATCATTCTGATTGGCGGCCTGGCATTGCCGCTCATCTTCTCGTTCTCGCGTCGTGAGTCTTCGCTGCAGGGACGAAAATTCGCAGTGGCGGCGCTCATCTGTGTCGCCCTGCTCTACGCTTTTCGTGATCACGAGCATCGTCACGCGGTGAACGCGCTTCGGCAACAGCAATTCCAATCGGCACCGCCGCTGCGTGTTTCCGTCTATCCGTATTACTGGAATCTGTACAACTGGTATGCAGTCGCGGAAACAGCGACTTCGTTCGCCACTTCAGATGTTAATTCGCGCACCGGCCAACTGAATCAGTCAGAGCTTGAGTATTTCCCCAAACCGCCGGAAACACCGGCCACTCTCGCCGCCAAGCGCTCCTACCTCGGGCGCGCGTATCTCAGCTGGGCGCAATATCCTCTGGTCACGGAGACTGAATCGGGCGAGGACGCGATCGTGCAGTTTCGGGACTTGCGTTACGACTACCCACAATTGCGAGGACGCATCACGCTTTCGTGTTCAGTGGAGCTCAACAAAGATTTGCAGGTAGTACGCGAATTCTTTGGCCGCAGAGAACAAGTCCCGCCGGCAAAGTAACCTGTGGGCCGGACATTCTCGTCCATCGGATTTGACCACCCCTGGCGTTGCTTGGATAGACCACGCGGATAGGGGTGTCCGCGCCACACGATTGACGATACAGGCGACTTGACGTTCGCCGCCTCAACCGCGAAAATCAATCTGCCGAGGTGAATCATGCTCGCTTATCTATTCATACTAGTCGCCATTGCTTCGCGGTTCTTGATCTTGAAGCTGGTGCCGCATCCGTGGGACTTCACCCCGCTCGCTGCATCACTACTTTTCTTTGGTGCCCACGGACCGCGACGACAATGGTGGGTTCCCGTCGCGCTGTTCGCTGCCGCAGACGTGGTTCTCAATAAGTTCTTCTACTCTTATCCTCTGACCTGGGATCTGTTCATCAGCTGGGCGTGGTACGCGGGGGCTCTCTACCTTGGCACGCGACTGCGCGATCATTCCAAGCCAATTTGGGTTATGGGTGCGGCACTCACCAGCTCGGTATCGTTTTTCCTGGTCAGCAACTTTGGAGTCTGGGCTGCATACAACATGTATCCTAAAACGTTATCTGGCCTGATTTCCTGCTATGTGGCGGGAATTCCCTTTTATCAGCACAGATTCGCCGGCGATCTCCTGTTCACCGCTGCATTTTTCGCAGTGCCGGTTCTGCTGCGGTTACCGGAAGCTGCAAGGAAAAGCGGTGGAGCAGCGGCAGCTTAGTCCGCCTACCCTGCAACAGATTAGACGAGAGCTACGCGCGTACCAGGATAACTGTCGCGTCATCGTGCAGGCCCTTTCCGTTGGCGAATTGGCGAACGTCGGCTAACACACTTTCTGGAGACGCATCTGAACTAAGGACGAGTTCCTGCAGACGTTGTGCACCGTATTCTCCTTCAGCAATTCCTGTGGCTTCCGTGATCCCGTCGCTATAGAAAAGCAGCCGTGAGCCTTTTTGTAGTTCGACAGTGGTCTCTGAGAATTCGCCTGCGACTAATCCCAGCGGTGTTCCCCGTTCACTCTGAAGGAATCGCGCTTCCCCGCCTTCCACCAGCAATGGAGGCAGGTGCCCGGCGCTGGCGTATTTCAATGTTCGACTCGCGGGATCGAGCACAGCATAAACCAG
>Ga0066673_10000770_pt1 | contig 10134 bp, 7 predicted proteins | sample GraSoiAngelo_122_FD_62302 | JGI IMG/M metagenome (GOLD analysis project Ga0066673, IMG submission 62302) | Grasslands soil microbial communities from the Angelo Coastal Reserve, California, USA - 14_0927_02_20cm | ecosystem: Environmental > Terrestrial > Soil > Grasslands | place: USA...
CCGGATGCCGTCGCGCTCCCGGAAAGCACCGCCGACGTGGCACTCCTCGCGAAGTACTGCCACGAGCACGACGTCCCGATCGTCCCGCGAGGCGCGGGCACCGGACTCTCCGGCGGCGCGATCCCGGTCGAGGGCGGCGTGGTCGTCTCCTTCGCGCGCATGGCGCGGATCCTGGAGATCGACGTCCCGAACATGCGCGCGGTGGTCCAGCCGGGCGTGGTCAATCTGCATCTTGAGAACGCGACCGCGCCATACGGGCTGCACTTCGTCCCCGACCCCTCGAGTCAGAAGGCCTGCACGCTCGGCGGCAACGTCGCCGAGAACTCCGGCGGGCCGCACACGCTCGCCTACGGCGTGACGACGAACCACGTCACCGGCCTCGAGATCGTCCTGTCGGATGGATCGGTCGTTCGGCTCGGCGGCAAGGCGATCGAGACCGAAGGCTACGACCTCGTCGGCGCGTTCGTCGGCTCGGAGGGGACGCTCGGCCTCGTCACGGAGGCCACCGTCAAGCTCACGCCGCTGCCCGAGGAGAAGCGCACGCTCATGGCCGCGTTCGCGACGATGGACGACGCGTCAGAGACGGTCTCGGCGATCATCGGCGCGGGGATCGTCCCGAGCGCGATCGAGATGATGGATCAGCTCGCGACCCAGGCGGTCGAGGCCTCGGTCCACGCCGGGTACCCACTCGATGCCGGCGGCATCCTCCTCGTCGAGGTCGACGGCGCGCGCGATGGGCTCGACGAATCGCGAGCGCGCATCGAGGCGATCTGCCGCGAGCACGGCGCGCGGACGATCCGTGTCGCGGCGAGCGCGCTCGAGCGCGAACGTCTCTGGGCCGGGCGCAAGGGCGCGTTCGCGGCGATGGGCCGGCTCTCGCCCGACTACTACGTGCAGGACGGGGTCATCCCGCGCACGCGTCTCCCCGAGATCCTTCGTCTGGTGAAGGAGGCCGGCGAACGCCATGGCGTCCGCATCGCCAACGTCTTCCACGCCGGCGACGGGAACATCCATCCGCTCATCATGTTCGATCTCCGGAACGGCCCCGAGGAGCTCGATCGCGCGAAGGAGGCGAGCATCGACATCCTGACCGCGTGCATCGAGGCGGGCGGTTCGCTCACCGGCGAGCACGGCGTCGGCATGGAGAAGAACTGCTACATGCCGCTGCAGTTCGCGCCCGCCGACCTCGCGGCGATGCGGCGCGTGAAGGAGAGCTTCGATCCAGCGGGGCTCATGAATCCGGGCAAGATCTTCCCCACGCCGAGCCGATGCCGCGAATTCAGCCTCGCGGCGACGCGGTGACGGCCACGGCGCTCCAGGCCATCCCGGCGAACGCCGAGGACTGTGCCGAGCTCCTCGTACGCGCGTCGCGTGAACGGCGGACCGTGCGCATCGCCGGCGGTTCGACGAAGAGCTACCTGGGCGACGCGCGCGAAACGGACATCGAGCTCGGCACCATGGCGATCGCGGGGATCGTGGATCACGTACCCGCTGACCTCACGATCACCGTCCGCGGGGGGTCGCCGCTCGCCGACGTTGCTTCGGCGCTCGCCGTCGCAGGGCAGTTCCTCCCCCTCGATCCACCACACGGCGAACGCGCGACGGTCGGCGGGGTGATCGCCGCGAACGCGAACGGGTTCTGGCGGGCCCGGTACGGCGGCGTGCGGGACCTCCTCATCGGAACGCGGACCGCCCTGGCCGACGGCAGCGTCGTCCGTTCGGGCGGTCGCGTCGTGAAGAACGTCGCCGGCTACGACCTCAACAAGCTTCTCGTCGGATCCCTCGGGACGCTCGGCGTCATCGTGGAGGCGACGTTCAAGGTGCTGCCCCTCCCGGCCGCGCGCGACGGGAGGTTGGGCCGTTTCGAGAACGCGGCCGACGCGTTCGCGGCGGCCGACGCGATCCTGCGAGCGCCCGCGCGCGCGGAGTCCATCGCCATCGCGCGCCGCGACGGCGCGTGGATCCTCCTCGTCGAGGCGCGCGGCGATGCGCCGGCGGTCGGACGATGCGTCGCCGACGCCGAGCGCGAGGTCCGGTCGCGCGGTGGTTCGACCGACGCGTTCGCGGGCGGGCTGCGCGATCTGCGCGAGCTTCCCGAGCGCGCGACCGACGGCGCGCTCGTGCGCCTTGCGCTCCCGCTCGCGGCACAGGCGCGGCTCGCCGAGACCGCGGTCTCGCTCGACACCTTCCGCGAGCTCGCGGCCGACGCCGCGTCCGGCATCCAGCGGATGCATCTCGTCGGGGAGGACGATCGCGTCGTCGCGGACGCGGACGCCCTGCTGCTCGCGGCGCGAGCCGTGGGCGGAAGCGGCCGCGTCGAGCGGCGCGCCCAGCGTCTGCGCCCGAGGCTTGCCACGTGGTCGGCGCGGCCGCACGGTGAGGTGCTCATGAGAAGGGTGAAGGACGCGTTCGATCCCGCCGGGATCCTCGAGCCCGGCCGTTCGGTGCTCGCACCGTGACGACCTCGTTCCTTCCCTACCCGAACGCGGATGCGCCGTCCGAGGAGCTCATCTCGCGGTGCGTCCATTGCGGGTTGTGCCTGCCGAGCTGCCCCACGTTCGCGGTCCTCGGCGTCGAGACCGACTCGCCCCGTGGGCGGATCCGGCTGATGAAGACCGTCTGGGAAGGCCGCGTCAGCGCCGACGCCCCGTCGTTCGAGAAGCACATCGGGCAGTGCCTCGACTGCCGGGCGTGCGAGACCGCGTGCCCGTCAGGCGTGGAGTACGGGAAGCTCGTGGAGGCGGCGCGCTCGCAGATCCTCGCGGTGCGCCGGCCCTCGGCGATCGAGCGCGCGATCCGCACCGCGGCATTCGACTGGCTGCTCCCGCACCGTCGCGTCCTCGCCGCGTTCGCGACGCTTTCCGTCGCCGCGAAACGAGCAAAGATGCCGACGCTCCTGCGCGCGAGCCGTCTGCACGCCGGCCGCCGGCTCGCCGAGATGCTCGAGCTCTTGCCGGAGAGAGCCACCGCCGAGCGGATGGAGACGGTCGTGCCCGCCCAGGGCGCACGCCGCGGCACCGTGGCGCTCTTCGCCGGATGCGTGATGGGAAGCGTCTTCGGAGACACCAATCGCGCCACCGCGCGGGTGCTGGCGCGGAACGGCGTCGAGGTTCACGTCACCCGACCGCAGACCTGCTGCGGCGCGCTGCACGCGCATGCGGGCGAGCGCGACCGGGCCCGCGCGCTCGCGAGGCGCAACATCGCCGCCTTCGAGGGCCTCGCGGTCGAAGCGATCATCGTGAACGCCGCGGGCTGCGGAGCGGCGATGAAGGAATACGGCTGGCTGCTGAAGGACGATCCGGCCTGGGCGGCACGCGCTACGGCCTTCGCGGCGAGGGTGCGCGACGCGACGGAATATCTCGGCGATCTCGGACTGCGCGAGCCGCCCGGGCCGGTCCGCGTGCGCGCCGTCTACGACGACCCGTGCCACCTCCTTCACGGGCAGCGCGTCCAGGCCCAGCCGCGGGCCCTCCTCGCCGCGATCCCCGGGCTCGATCTCGCGCCGCTCGCCGAGGCCGACATGTGCTGCGGCAGCGCGGGAACCTACAACGTGACCCAGCCGGAGCTGGCCCGGGCCCTCCTCGAACGAAAAGTGGCGAACATCCAACGCAGCGGCGCGGAGCTCGTGGTGACGGCGAATCCGGGCTGCCTCATGCAGATCCAGGCCGGGCTTCGGCGGGCCGGATCCACCGCTCGCGTCGTCCACCTCATCGACCTCCTCGACGAGTCGTACCGCGCCGGCTGAGCTCGTCGCGGTCGCGTTGCTGGCCGCCGCGACGGCCGTCGCCGCGATCGCACGCCGCGTGTCACTCCCGGAGTCGGTCGTCCTGGTCGTCGTCGGCCTCTTCGGTGCGGTGCTCTTTCCCGAGATCCGCTTCGCGGTCACGCCCGCGCTGGTGCTCGGCGTGTTCATACCGGGGCTGGTCTTCGCCGCCGCGTACACGATCGACTGGAGCGATCTGCGGGCGGTGCTCGGTCCGGTGATCGGGCTCGCGGTCCCAGGGGTCGTGGCGTCCGCCGCGGTCGTCGCGATCCTGCTGACGGCGACCGGCCTGCCGCTCGAGCTCGCGTTCGTCGTCGGCGCGATCACCGCCGCGACCGATCCGGTCGCCGTGGTCGCGACGATGTCCCGGCTCGGAGTGCCAAAGGCGCTCCGGACACTCGTCGAGGCCGAGAGCCTGCTGAACGACGGAACCGGTCTGGTCCTCTTCGCGCTCGCCGTCCGCGCCACGAGCACCGGGATCGGACTCCTCGAGGGCGCGGCGCTGTTCGCGGTCACCGTCCTGGTCAGCGCGATCGTCGGCGTGGCCGGCGCGGTCGTCGCCGCGCGCGCGATCGCGTGGAGCGGCGAGCGGACGATCCAGCTCGCGACGACCCTCGTCCTCGCGTACGGCACGTTCCAGCTCGCCGCCGCCATCGGCCTCTCGGGAATACTCGCCACGGTCATCGCGGGGATCACTCTGGGCACGCTCATGCGGCGCAGCGCGGCCTCGTCCGCGCTCGTCGCCGAGGTCGAAGATCTGTGGGCGGTGGTCGCGTTCGCGCTCACGTCGCTCGTCTTTCTGCTGATCGGCTTCGCGATCGCGGTCCCGTCCCTGGTGGGCGCCGCGAGCGGGATCGTCCTCGGCACGATCGGCGTCGTGGTCGCGCGTGGCCTGATGGTCTATCTGCCGGCCGCGCTGACCCGCTTGTGGGCCGGCGCGCGGCGGCTGCCGCGGGGCTGGACGCACGTCGTCTTCTGGTCCGGCCTCCGCGGGGCCGTCGCGCTCGCCGCCGCGCTCTCGCTGCCGCCGGATTTCCGGGAGCGCGAGCTGGTCCAGGACATCAGCTTCGGGATCGTCCTCGCGACGCTGCTCCTCCAGGGCACGACCGCGCCGCTGGTCGTGCGGCGCGCGCTGGCGCACGGGACGTGAGCCGACTGCGCTACGGTCTCGCTCGGATGGCCGTGTGACCGCATCGAAGACCGAGTTCCACCGACGGCTCGACCGCGCGCTCTCGTCCGAGCGGCTCCGCACCGCCCTCCGAAGGGCCCTCCCGGAGCTCGGCCAGCGCCGGGACGCGCGGATGCGCGAGATCGACTGGGAAGGACTCCGCGACGATCTGACCCTGCGGAAGGCGAAGGCCATCGACGATCTTCCGGCCCTCGTCGAGCGCTTCACCAAGGAGGCAGAGGCGGTCGGCGCGAAGGTATATCGCGCGGTCGACGCCGAGGAGGCCAGACGGATCGTGACGGCGATCTGCCGAGCCAAGAAGGCGAAGCTCGTCGTGAAGTCCAAATCCATGGCGACCGAGGAGATCGGGCTCACCGACCATCTCGAGGCTCAGGGGATCCGGGCGGTCGAGACCGACCTCGGCGAGTGGATCATCCAGCTCGCCGGCGAGCGGCCGTCACACCTCATCGCTCCGGCGATCCACAAGACCCGCGAGGAGGTCGCGCAGCTCTTCGCGAAGGTCGTCGGGCATCCCGTGCCGGACGACACGGCGTCGCTCGTGCAGGTCGCCCGCACCGAGCTTCGGCAGAGCTTCCTCGACGCGGACATCGGGATCACCGGCGGGAACGCGCTCATCGCGGAGACCGGCACGCTCATGCTCGTGACCAACGAGGGCAACGCGGACCTCGCGACCACCCTGCCGCCCGTCCACATCGCCGTGGTCGGCATCGAGAAGCTCGTGCCGACCCTCGACGACGCGGTCGCGATCGTGAAGCTACTCGCGCGCAGCGGGACGGGGCAGAAGATCACCTCGTACACCCAATTCATCACCGGGCCGTCGCGGTCGGCCGACATCGAGCTCAAGACGCAGATCGGCGTGCACGGACCCAAGGAGCTGCACTTCGTGCTGCTCGACAACGGCCGGACCGCGATGCGCGAGGACCCCTTCTTTCGCGACGCGCTCCGGTGCATCCGCTGCGGCGCGTGCAGCAACGTCTGCCCCAGCTATCTCGAGGTCGGCGGCCACGTCTTCGGTCATATCTACACCGGCCCGATCGGCCTGGTCGTCTCGCCGTGGCACCACGGGACCGAGAGCGTCGCGCTCGAGCAGGCGCTCTGCATGGGCTGCAATGCCTGCGACACGGTCTGCCCGGTCGGGATCCCGCTCGCCGCCCTCATCACCGACGTCCGGGCGAAGGCCGTCGAGAAGACCGGGATGTCGTGGGCGAAGCGCGTCTTCCTGAGACAGTGGTCGACCCCCGAGCGGATCGACCGGCTGACGGGCTGGCTCGCCGCGTTCCAGAACCCGCTGCGGAGCGACGGCAGCGTCCGTCTGCCGTTCGGAACGATCGCGCGGGAGAAGAGCCTTCCCGCGGTCGCCGACAACCCGTTGCACTACCGGGCGCGCGAGGTCACTCAGACCAACCCCGCGTCGCCGGCCATGCAGGTCGCGATGTTCCCGTCGTGCATCGTCGACCACTTCCTTCCGGGCGCGGGCTACGCCGCCGCACGGGTCCTGCAGGCGCTCGGCGCCGAGGTCCACATGGTCGAAGGCCGGCGGTGCTGCGGGCTGCCGCAGCTGAACAGCGGGGACCGCGCGACGGCGGTACCGATGGCGAAGGCGATGATCGAGGCGCTCGAGCACGTGAAGGCCGACTGGATCGTCATTCCGTCGTCGTCGTGTGCGATCACGATCGGCGACGACTACGCGCGTGTGCTCGCGGGCGAGCCCACGTGGGCGGAGCGGGCGCGAAAGCTCGCCACGCGAATCGTGCCGTTCACGCGCTTCGCGGCGAGCCACGCGAAGGAGCGCGGTCTCAAGGGACGGCCGCTCGGGCTACGCGCGACCTACCACGACGCGTGCCAGTCGGCGAACGTGCTGGGCGTGCACGACGAGCCCCGCGCGCTGCTGCGCGAGGTCGCCGGTGTCGAGATCGTCGAGATGGCCGAATCGTCGGTGTGCTGCGGGTTCGGCGGCAGCTTCAGCTTCGAGTACCCGGAGGTCGCGAACCGCGTGCTCGAGCGGAAGCTCGCGAACATGGACGCCACCGGCGTGGACTGCGTCATCGCGGACAACCCCGGCTGCCTCACGCATCTGCGCGGCGGTCTCGACGCGAGGCGCAAGCCGATGCGCGTGCGCCACCTTGCCGAAGTGCTCTGGGAGTCGCTCTCGCCCGACGCTTGATAGAAGGTCGCTAGCCGCCGTTGCAGCCGCAGGTGCCCGACATCGACGGGTTCCGGACAAGGAAGCCGGTCCCCTCGGGTCCATCCACCCACTCCACCGTAGCGCCCTCGCAGTAGGGGGCGCTCACCTGGTCGACGGCGATGGGGATGCCCGCGACCTCGCGGATGGTGTCGGTCTCGTCCGGCTTCTCGTCGAACGAGAGGCCGTACTGATAGGAGCAGCAGGTCCGCCCCATGACGTAGACGCGCAGGTACGCGCGCTTTGGGTCGTTGGCGCTGAGCTCCTTGATCTTCGACGCCGCCTCCGGCGTGACCTCGATCGTGGTCAGCGTGTCCATCGAGCCAATGCTAGACCTCCGTGGCGACGAGGTCCGCGTAGGTCTCGCGCCGGCGGACGAGCCGCGCCACGCCATCCGCGACCACGACGACCGCGGGCCGCGGCGCCAGGTTGTAGTTGCTCGCCATCGCCAGGTGGTACGCGCCCGACGCCGGGATCGCCACGAGGTCGCCCGGTCGCGGCCGCGGCAGGCGGACCTCGCGGATGAGGATGTCCCCCGATTCGCAGTAGCGCCCGGCGATCGCGAAGGTCGCCTCGGCCGCGTGCGTCATCCGGTTCGCGAGGACCGCCGTGTACTCGGCGCCGTACGCGGTCGGGCGGATGTTGTCGGCCATTCCGCCGTCGACCGCGACGTAGGTGCGGCCACCGGGGACCGCCTTCACCGAGCCCACGCGATAGACCGCGAGCCCGGCGGAGGCGACCAGCGCACGGCCCGGCTCGATCGAAAGATCGGGCACGGCGCCGGCGAAGCCATGGCGCTCCGCGATTTCGACGACCATCTTCGCGACTTCGTGGGCCATCGCCACCGTGTCGACAGGCGTGTCGCTCGGCAGGTACCGAACTCGGTAACCGCCCCCCGGGCTGAGCTCGCGAAGGGGGAGGCCGCGGTCGCGAAGCCCGCGTGCGAAACGGAAGGCACGGTCGAGCGCCTCGCGGTACGGCTCGATCTCACCGATCTGCGACCCGATGTGGAAGTGCAGACCGCGAAAGTCGAGCGACGACCGCTCAGCGATCATCCCAACGCCGGTCGCGGCGTCGTCCGATGACAGGGAAAGTCCGAACTTCGAATCAGCGGCGCCGGTTTGCAGATGTTCGTGGGTTCGGGCGGCGACGGCCGGGTTGACGCGCAGAAGGACGGCCTGGCGCGTTCCGCGCTCCGCCGCCTGCGTCGCGAGCCGGTCGATCTCGTCGAGGTTGTCGATGACCACGCGGCCGACGCGCTCGCGAAGGGCCAGCTCGAGCTCCTCGCCGGTCTTGTTGTTGCCGTGGAACGAGATGCGTTCGCGCGGGAAGTCGACCCCGGCGGCGACCTGGAGCTCTCCGCCAGAGACGACGTCGAGCCCCATCCCCTCCTCCGCCATCACCCGGAGCAGCCACGGCGCGCAGTAGGCCTTCGCCGCGTACTGGACGGCCGCTCGGGCCGGGTACCCGCCCACCGCCTCGCGGAACGCGCGAGCCCGCGCGCGGATCGTCGCTTCGTCGTAGAGGTAGATCGGCGTCCCGTAGCGCAGCGCGACATCGACGACGTCGCAGCCTCCGACGAGAAGATGCCCGCCCGGCCCCACCGTCGCGGTGTCGGGAGCGATCCCCTCGAGCCGCGGGAGTGGGCTCACGCGCGCTCCGCGAGATGGCGGAGGAGATCGGCGCTGAAGTCGCCGCTCATGACCTCTTCGGCCGGGCCGCGGAGCCGGATCTCGCCGGCCTCGTCAATGCTCACCCCGAGCGCGCCGCCCGGCATCGTGACGGTCACGTCCGGGCCGGTGAGGCCGAGACGATGAGCCGCCGCGACGGCCGCGCAGCTGCTCGTGCCTGACGCCAGGGTGTAGCCGGCGCCGCGCTCCCAAATCCGGAGCTCCAGCGCGTTTCGCGCGCGCACCTGCGCGAACTGGACGTTCGTGCGGGCCGGGAACGCATGGTGACGCTCGATCTTCGGTCCGAGCCCGTGGACGTCGACCGCCCCGAGGTCGCCGACGAATACCACGCAGTGCGGGTTTCCGAGCGATACGACGGAGACCGCGATCCGATCGCCGTCGACCACGATCGTGTCCGGCGCCCCGAAGGTCGCGCGGCCCATCGCCGCGGTCACATCGCCGACGCGCACGCCGTCCCACGCGAGGTCGACCATCACGACACCGCCCAACGTGCGGATCGTGAAGTGGTCGCGATCGGTGTGGTGATGCTCGCGAAGGAACTTGGCGAAGATGCGGACCCCGTTGCCGCTCTTTTCGGCCTCGCTCCCGTCCGGATTGAAGATGCGAACGCCGAAATCCGAGCCGTCTCCGGGCTTGTCGACCGCGAGGATGCCGTCCGAACCGACACCCCGGTTGCGGTCACAGACGAGCCTGATCGCCTCCGCCGTCAGGCGGAAGGGCAGCCGGGCTGGGTCGACGACCAGGTAATCGTTCCCGAGACCGTGGGACTTGACGAAATGCGCCACCGCGCGCGGCGCTAGCGCTCCTGCCGGAGCTGCGGGACGCGCGCGAGGATGACGCCGAGACCCGCCAGCACCGCCGCCGCCGCGCCGGCGACCGCGAGCGGCGCGCCGAAGACGATCGCGGCTCCGCCCAGGATCGGACCGTTGAGCACGCGCATGCCCTGGGTGGCGAACGTGTACGCGCCCATCACGCGGCCGCGCAGCTCATCCGGCGCAGACAGCTGGATCTTCGTGTTCGTGAGCGACTGCGTCAGCACGGCGGACACGCCCACGACAAAGAGGAGAGCGAACGACACGAGATAGCTCGTCGAGAACGCGAAGAGAAGGATCGCGGCCATCTCGAGCATCGCGGCACCGACGATGAAGCGGCCACTGTGCTCGCGGTCGCGCGCGTAGGCGAGATACATCGCCGCGCAGACCGCGCCGATCCCGCTCCCGACGAGGAGGAACGCGTACCCGAGGTCGTCGACGTGCAGGACGTCGTGAGCGAACAGGACGAGGAACGAGTTGAAGGTGTGTCCGAGGAA
>Ga0066673_10000772_pt1 | contig 10121 bp, 10 predicted proteins | sample GraSoiAngelo_122_FD_62302 | JGI IMG/M metagenome (GOLD analysis project Ga0066673, IMG submission 62302) | Grasslands soil microbial communities from the Angelo Coastal Reserve, California, USA - 14_0927_02_20cm | ecosystem: Environmental > Terrestrial > Soil > Grasslands | place: USA...
GGAGAAGCTGGTCACCAAGGCGCGGGTCGGAACGCTCGCGGCGCGGCGGCTCGTGCACCGGACAGTGCGCGATCAGGCCGCGCTGGCGAAGCTCTTCGACACCATCGCCCCCCGCTTCAAGGAGCGCCCGGGCGGGTACACCCGGGTGATCCACCTGCAGAACCGCCCCGGCGACAACGCCCCGATGGCGATCCTCGAGTTCGTGGAGAGGACTCCGAAGGGCGAGGAGCCGAAGGAGTCGGGCGAGGAGAAGAAGAAGGCGGCCGGGAAGAAGCCCGCGGAGAAGAAGCCGGCCAAGAAGGCGAAGGCCGCGGAGGGCGGCGGCGATCAGGGCGCCGGCGAGACGGCCGAGAAGAAGCCGGCGAAGCAGAAGAAGGCGAAGAAGGAAAAGCCCGAGGGCGAGGGCGAGAAGTAGCCGGTTCAGGGCGCGCAGAGCGAGACCGGCTCCAACTGCCACCCAGGCTCTCGATAATAAAGGACCCGTCTCCAGGTACCCGTGATTTCCACCGGTTTGTCGAACTCGTAACCGCAGCAGAGGGCCGAGTCGTCACCTCTGCAGCCGATCGAAAGCGGGACCGACACCCCGGAATACTGGCGCCGCCTGGTCGAAGCTAATCCGCGCGGGCGGAGGCGTAGGCCCGCACGGGTCTCGTTGCAGCACTGGCCGGGGCGGCACAAGACGAGGGTGGTCTCAACATGGCCGGGCCGGTCGAGTATCCCCGCAATCCGCACCGTCCGTCCCACGGCTGCCTGGCCGAGCGCTTCGCCGAGGCTGACCGCCGCAGGCCGTTTCGCCTCGCACCGTTCCAGACGGCGCGGCGCGAGCGTTGGCGCACCAAGATAATCCGCTCCGCATCCGCGATGGACGAGACAACCTTCGTTCCATCGACGCGGAGGCAAACCAGTTGCCGTGACCGTCGATTGCGATACTGGCGCTTTGTCGCTGTAGCTCGTCGCGGCAATCAGCAACGCGAGCGTTGCAAGCCCCGTCATCGGGCGGGCTGCCGCTAGTGCGCGGCGAGGCGGCCGCGGATCCGGGTGATGAGATCGGAGTTCTCGAACGGCTTGCGGATGAACTCCTCCGCGCCGGCCGCGAAAGCCCGTTCGACGACGTCCTTGCCTGGCCTCGCCGAGACGACGAACACCGGGACCGCCTTGGTGCGCGGGTCCTTCTTCAGCTCGCGGCAGAGATCGATGCCGTCGCGGTCGGGCATAGCGATGTCGAGCAGCACCAGATCCGGATGCACCTGCTCGAGCTGCTCCAGGGCCGCCGCGGCGCTGGTCGCGACGCTCGACTCGATCCCTTCCAGCTCGAGGAGCGTGGAAAGGAAGGTGACGATCTCCGGATCGTCGTCCACCACCAGCACCCGCCCGGAATTCTGCGCGATCACGGCTTCAGCTCCGTGTCGAACGAGCCCCGATCGCAATCGATGTGCATGCTTCGCGGCTCGAGCGTCCTCGGCGCGAAGCTCGGCAGCCCTGCTGCGTCCACCACCATGAACTTGTCGACCTCCGGTCGGAGCGACCTTCCTGAGGGGAGCAGATCCTGCGTGTAGACGAAGACGCCGTTGAGGGTCAGCTTCACGTCCTTCCAGGGTTTGCGCGAATTGTTGGTGACGAGGATGACGGTCGAGCGGGGGATGTCCACCGGCTGGACCCGCACCACCGCTCCCAGCGGATTGGGATCGTAGAACTGGAAGAGCAGGGTGGCGACGACGATCATGCCGTAGCTGCCGAGCGCGTAGGCACGCCAGCGGGAGTGCTCGGGACGGGCCTGGAACTCCCGCACCGCCTGCCCGCCTTGCTCCGCCAGCTCTCCGAAGATGCGGCTCGTCCAGGAGACCACCGCGCGGGTCGCGACGGAGAGGGCGCGCGCGATCGCAGCCCGGCCGCCGCCGCTCGCGGACTCGTCTTTCGTCTCCGGGGGTTGGGCCGCCACCGGAGGACGCGACGACTCGGGCGCCTCGCTCACGGGAACCATGGTACCGGACGTGGCGGGTGTGGCAAGCGCAGTGCGCACAAATGACCGGCAGAGAACTGACCCGCCGCTTACTTTCTCGTAATCTTTCAATCGCGACGGATGGCAGAGCTCGCTTGCGCCTGGGCGAGCAGGCGGGCCGCGGCGGGGCTTCGTGGCTGTAGCTCCATCGCTTTTTCGCAAAGCGCGACGACGCGGCGGGTCAATCGAGCGCGTTCGGCCTGACCGGCCGAGGCAGAGCGCTCGAAGAGCGCCCCGGCAACACCCACGAGCACCTCCGCTTCCTCCGGACGACCCGAAACCAGGCGGTCGAGCCGGGCCAGGCCTCCTGGCACGGCCCCGGCGGCCAGCTCGGCTCGCGCAACGAGGATTTGCAAGCTGGCGTCGCCCGCGTCCAGGGCGGCGGCGTCGCGCAGCGGAGGGAGCGCCGCCGCAGGCTGCCCGAGCCGTTCCAGCCGGAGGGAACCGAGCCTGCGTAGCGTGCTGGGCTCGAGCGGGGCCACCTCCAGGGCAGCCGCATACTCCTGCGCCGCCATCTCGAACCGGTCGGTGGACTGGTACAGCTCGCCCAGCCAGATGCGAGGCTGCGGCAGATCTGGCGCAAGCTCGGCGGCGCGTTTCAGCTCGCCTGCCGCGCGGGCGGGCTCCTCGAGGCGCTGGGCAGCGAGGGCGAGGAGCGCGTGCGCGATGGCGAGTCGGGGGAACCGCTCGACGGCGGATTCCAGGATTTCGAGAGCCAGGCCTGGCGCATCGCCCGAGAGGTATCCGAGCGCATTCTCGAGGTCGTGGCGGATCTCCGGGGGAGCATCCCGGAATGGGTCGGCGAGGTCGCGCCCGGCCCTCACGGCGAGCAGCGCCTCCTCCGCGCTGGGCTGAAGCGCCGGTATCTCGCGCAGCGACTGAAGCGCGCCCGCGCGATCGCCTGTCCTGCCGAGGCAGACGGCGAGCGCGATGCGGTAGCGCGCAACGGCGGGTCCCAGCTCGACCGCCCGGTGCAGCCGCTCGTGTGCCTCGGGAAGATCCCGCTTCTCCAGGAGCAAAAGACCCAGGCGGTAGGGCACGTCCGCCTCGCCCGGCATCAGCTCCGCGGCCTTGGTGAGGGCGGCCTGCGCGGCGGCCGCATTGCCCTCCGCGAATCTCGCCAAGCCGAGGGCATAGAACGCGGTGCCATCGGCCGGCCGGGCCTGCGCGGCGCCGGCGGCGTCGCTCGCGACCTTGGCCAGGTCCCCGCGCCGGCTCGACGCTTCGATGCGTCCGCGGAGAGCCGGCAGGGACCGGGGGTCGCGCTCGAGCAGCTGGTCGAATTCCCTCGCCGCATCCTCGTCGCGTCCAGCGGCGAGGTCCGCCTGCGCATGGGCCAGGAGGGCGGCGCCGTCCGTCGGCGCCGGGCGGATCGCCGCGCAAGAGCAGAGGAGGACGGCTACCGAGAGCGCGCGTTTCGTCATGTCCGCACCCTAGAGGGATCGGGATCGCCCGTGCGCCCGTCAGTTGCCCGATGCCCTCTATTCCCAGCCGGCGGTACGACGGAAGGAGGCATCGGAGGCGAAGGCCGCAAAGGCGGTCTCCGAACGCATCTGCGCAAGCGAGCGCCGGGTGGTTTCCGCAGCGGCCCGTTCCAGCGCGTCCCCGGTGAGTCCTTGCTCGGCAAGCTGCGTTCGCGCGTCCTTCGCGACCCTCTCCCCGGCCTCGCGCAGTGCCCGGGCGGCACCCGCCGCGTCGCCCCGAGCCGCCGCTCCGCGGGCGCGGCCGTGATAGCCCTCCGGCGAATCGGGAGCCACTTTCACCAGCCGATCGAAGGTCCGCTGCGCCTCCTCTTGCTGGCCGTCCGCGAGCAGCGCGAGGCCGTACTGGTAGAGCGCGGGGACGTTGGTCGACTTGAGGTGCACCGCCGTCTGGTAGTCCTCGAGCGCCGCCTTGAGATTGCCCTCCCGCTGCAAGACGTTGCCCCGCGAGAGGAGCGCGTAGAGGTTGCTCGGCTGATCCCGCAAGGCGAGGGTCAATTCGCCGCGAGCGTCCGCGAGCCGTCCCTGCTCGAGGAGAACACGGGCCGCGCCGATGCGCGCAGTGATCGAGCCGGGGTCGCGCGCGGAGGCTTGCCGATACGCCGCGAGCGCCTCGTCGGCCCGCCCGAGATCGTGGAGCGTGTCCCCCAGCCGCTCGAGGGGAAGGGCGGCCTTGGGCGAAAGGCGAGCCGCCTCCCGGTACTCGCTCGCGGCCTCCTCGCGCTTCCCGTTGTTCACGAGGACGTTGCCCCGGGCCAGGTGAGGTGCAGCCGGGTCTCCCGTGCAGCCGAGGAGGAGGACTTCCACGAGAAGAAGGGCGCAGCGTCGCATCGCGCGCAGGATAGATCGGCTAGGCAGGTCGATTCACGGGCTGTTGGGCCGCCGCGGCGGGAAGACGCACCGAAAAGGTCGCTCCGGGCGAGGAGTCGAGCAAGGTCAAGGAACCGCCGTGCGCCTCGGCGATCTCGCGCGAAGTGGTGAGACCCAGGCCGTTTCCGCCCGCCCGCGTGGTGATGAACCGCTGGAAGATCCGCTGGCGATCTTGCGGGGGGACTCCGGGTCCGTCGTCGGCGACGATCACCTCTGCCTGTCCGTCCGGGGAGCGGGAGGTGGTGACGACGATGCGGTTGCGAGCGAAGTCGAGAGCGTTGAGGAGCAGATTGAGCAGCATCTGACGGACGGCGAAGGGGTCGCAATTCACCCGCGGTGGCTCCCCGGCCGTCTCCTCGACGGTCAGCTCCTTCATCCGCGCCATCGGCCGGATCATCGTCAAGGATTCCCGGACCAGCTCGTTGACGTCGCGCGGGATCCGCGGCGCGCGGTCCCCGGCGGAATAGGAAAGGAAGCTCTGCAGCTGCGCCACCGTCCTGCGGGTCTCGTTCTCGACCTCGCGCAGGTGGCGCAGGACTTTCGCGTCGGTGTTCGCCTTCTCCGCCGCCGTCCGGGACAGCTCCGCGAAGCCGAGGATCACGGTGAGCGCGTTCTTCATCTCGTGCGCGAATCCGGCGGTGAGGAGGCCGACGGTGCTGGTGCGCTGGGCGCGCTCGAGGGCTCCGGAGATGTCGTGGAGTCGCCGCTGCAGCACGTAGCCGGAGGCCGCGCCGAGCGCGGCGAGGACGGCTACCGCGACGTAGAGGACGCCGCCGAGGTTCCAACCCTTCCAGAGGCCGACCACCAGGACGGCGGTGGCGAGGAGGAACACCACGGGGCCGAAGTAGACGGCGGCGAGTGCGATCCGCCGCGCCGCATGCGTCGCGGTGACCCCTGGCGAGGTCGCCTTGCGGGTGGCGGGCACGTGAGGAAGCTACCAGAAAAACTGGAGCTTGCACGGTGGATCGGACATGCTTGGGCGGTGCGCGTGCTCCTCTGCGTGGGAGGTGGAATCGCGGCCTTCAAGGCGTGCGAGGCGGCGCGCCTCCTCGTCAAGGCGGGAGCGGAGGTGCGCTGCGCGTTGACGCCGGCCGCGCAGCGGTTCGTGACGCCGCTCACCTTCCACGCGCTCACCGGCAACGCGGTGGCGACCGGTCTTTGGGACGGCGGCGGATCGGATCCGACCATCCTCGCCGCGGGGCACGTTTCGCTCGCGGACTGGGCCGGCGTGGCGGTGATTGCTCCCGCGACGGCGGACCTTCTCGCGAAGCTCCGGGCCGGGCTGGCGGACGACGTGGTCACGGCGACGCTCCTCGCCATCGAGCCGCGGCTCTGGATCGCGGCGCCCGCCATGAACGAGCGCATGTGGCGCAGCCCCGCGACCCAGGAAAACGTGCGTGCGCTCGCCGAGCGAGGGGTCCGCTTCCTCGGACCCGCCGAGGGCGAGATGGCGGAGCGGAGCCACGTCGGGCCCGGGCGCATGGTCGAGGCGCAGGAGATCGCCTCCGCGGCGCTGCGCGCGCTCGGCCCTCGCGATCTGGAAGGGATCGCCGTCCTGGTCACCGCGGGGCCCACCCGCGAGGCGCTCGATCCGGTCCGGTATCTGTCGAACCCGAGCAGCGGCCGCATGGGGTTTGCCGTCGCCGAGGCAGCGCGGGATCGGGGCGCGGAGGTGACCCTGATCGCCGGGCCGACGGAAGTGGCGCCGCCGGCCGGGGTCCGGGTATTGCGCATCGTCAGCGCCCAGGATCTCGAATCGGCAGTAAACTCCAGCCTGGACGGCGCGAGGGTGGTGGTGATGGCCGCCGCGGTCGCCGACCAGCGGCCTTCCGAATTCTCCGAGCAGAAGGTGAAGAAGAAGGAGGGTGAGGAGACGCTGCGGCTCGTGCGCACCCCGGACGTCCTCGCCGGCCTGGGGACCCGATTCGCCGGCGCGCAGGGACGTCCGCTCCTGGTGGGATTCGCTGCGGAGACGGAGCGAGTGGAAGAGAACGCCCGCGACAAGCTCGCCCGCAAGAACCTCGACCTCATCGTTGCCAACGAGGTCTCGCAGGGATTCGCGGGCGACGAGAATCGCGTCGTGGTCCTCGGCCGCGATGGCGGCCGTGCGGAGCTCGCGGGAACCAAGCGCGCTGTCGCCGACGCGCTCTGGGACCGCATCCGCGCCTTGCTCTGAGCGTCGCATGGCGCTGGTGCTGATCGCTCTAGCGACGCTGACCCTTCCGGGCAACGAACGGCTTTCGAACCTGCAAATCCATCGGGTGATCGTTCCCGCCGATCCCGCCTTCCAGCGCGAGATGCGCTACCAGGCGTGGTCCCTTGCCGACGTGCTTTCGCTCTTGCCCGCCGTCGAAAGCCTGGCGGGCGGAGACGAAACGGCGATCTCGTTCGTCGCGGCGGACGGGTACCGCGCGACGGCGCCGCTGCGGTCCGTCTGGGAAGCGAGGAAGCGGGGATACGTCGCGTTTCGCGATCTCGGCGCGGGCGCGCGGAAGTGGAAAGCATTCCGCGCGGGAAAGTCCCGGATCACGCCCGCTCCGTTCTATCTCGTCTGGACCGGAGCGAAGGACCCGTCGCTTCCCTGGCCGTACCAGCTCGTGCGGATCGAGCTGGCGCCGCTCGGAGAAGCCTTCGCGCGAGCGTTTCCCAGGGATCCCGCAGCGCGTCCGGGATTCGAGGTCTTCCGCGCGAACTGCATGAGCTGCCATTCGCTGAATCTCGCCGGCGGCTCGGTCGGGCCGGAGCTGAACGTTCCCAGGAACGTCACCGAGTATTGGATCGCCGGGGAGCTCGCGCCCTACGTCCGCAACGCCTCTGCCTTCCATTTCCGCGCCCGCATGCCGGCCTTCGAATCGCTCACCGAACGGCAGATCGCGGACGTGGTCCGCTACCTGAGGGCGATGAAGGACGAGAAGGTCTGTTCCTCCACCGCCGCATGCGAGGAGCTGGTCCGGGCCCGGAAGGACTGACCGTGTTAACCTTCCTCCCCGGAGGAACGGGCTTTGCCCGAGACGGGCGGAGCGCGAATGCGCGGAGCATACGGAGGCGACCCGGTGCAGTCGGACGATACGGCTTACGCAGCGGCGGCGTTGACCGAGCTGCGCGCCTGGCTTTCCTGGGTCTCGGAGCGAGGCGATCGGATGGTCGTCTTCGAGCCCCGGCCGGCCGCCCTCGAACCCGAACCCGCTCGTCAGGTGCCCGCAACGCCCATGCCCCGCAAGCTCCCCGTGGTGAGCCTGGAATCGGTCCGCGAAGAGATGGGTGAATGCACCCGCTGCAAGCTCCACAAGGGTCGCACCAACCTGGTCTTCGGGGTCGGCGATCCCGAGGCGCGCCTCATGTTCGTCGGAGAGGCGCCCGGCGAGGACGAGGACAAGAAGGGCGAGCCGTTCGTAGGGAAGGCCGGACAGCTCCTCACCAAGATGATCGAGGCGATGGGCCTGCGCCGCGAGGACGTCTACATCTGCAACACGGTGAAGTGCAGGCCGCCCAACAATCGCAATCCGGAGCAAGACGAGCTCGCCTCCTGCGAAACGTTCCTCAAAGGGCAGCTCGCGGCCGTCCAGCCCGAGGCCATCGTCACCCTGGGGAAGTTCGCCGCCCAGGCCCTGCTCCGGGACGAGACCCCCATCTCCCGCCTGCGCGGCAACTGGCGCGAGTACGAAGGCATTCCCGTCATGCCGACCTTCCACCCGGCTTACCTCCTCCGTTCGCCGCAGGAGAAGGGGAAGGTCTGGGACGATCTGCAGAAGGTGATGAAGAAGCTGGGACTGGAGCGTAGCCGATGATCGCCGCCATCCTGCTCGCCGCAGGGTCATTCATCTCGGTCGCGGAGCTTCGCGGATCGATCGATCCGGGATCGGGACGGTTTCTCATCGATGCCATCCACGACGCCGAGACGAGCGGCGCGGAAGCGTTGGTCGTCCGCCTCGACACGCCGGGAGGGTTGCTCTCCACCACCCGCGACGTGGTCCAGGCGGAGCTGTCCGCCAAGGTCCCCGTCGTCTTCTGGGTCGGGCCTCCCGGCGCCCGGGCTGGCTCCGCCGGCGTCTTCCTCACGCTCGCGGCCCACGTTGCCGCGATGGCGCCCTCGACCAACATCGGCGCGGCCCACCCGGTCGGGGTCCTCGGCGGCTCCGGCGGCAAGGACGAGAACGGCAAGCTCGAGGACATGGCCCGCAAGATCGAGAACGACACCGCCGCCTTCGTCCGCGCCATCGCGGAACGGCGCTCCCGCAATATCGATTGGGCGGAGAAAGCGGTGCGCGAGAGCGTGAGCATCACCGCCTCGCAGGCGCAGAAGGAGCGGGTCATCGACCTCATCGCCGAGGACCTGCCCGAGCTGTTGCAGAAGATCGACGGCCGCGAGATCGAAATCGCAGGCGAGAAGCGCCGCCTGCACACGGCCGGGGCCGAGCTGCGCAACGTCTCCTGGACCGTCCGGGATCGGGTGCTGCACGGCGTCGCCAATCCCGAGGTGGCCTATCTCATCGCCATGATCGGCGTGATCGGCATCCTCCTCGAGATGTTCCACCCCGGAACCATCGTGCCCGGCATCGTCGGCGCCATTTGCCTGCTCATCGCGGCCATGTCCTTCCAGATGCTTCCCGTCAATGCCGGCGCCCTCGCGCTCGTCATAGGCGGGGTCGCCCTCCTCGCGGCCGAGATGTTGCTCGGCGGGCATGGCTGGTTCATCGGCGCCGGCCTCGTCACCATCGTCATCGGATCCTTGTTCCTGGTAGGACACGTCGGAGGCGGCTTCTGGGCGGATCCCGACTTCGGTCTCGGCTGGCAGGTGGTGGTGCCGGTCGGCGCGGCGCTCGGAATCATCACCGGGACCTTGGTATGGAAGCTGACGAGCAGCGCCGGGCAGCCGCTTCTCGCCGGGGCCCAGGGGCTGCTCGGCGAGATCGGGGAAGTGCGCGACGACATCGGATCCGAGCCGGGCAGGGTGCTGGTGCATGGCGAGCTGTGGGCGGCTCGCGCAATCGAGCCGATCGCCACCGGGACCCGCGTCCGCGTCGTCGGCGTCCACGGGCTCGTCGTCGAGGTCGCCCCGCTCGACGCCGCGCTCCAGGAGGTCACCGTCACGTGAGCCCGCTGCTCTTCTTCCTCATCCCCGTGGGGCTGTGGTTCATCTCGGGCCTCCGCGTCATCCAGGAGTACGAGTCGGGCGTCATCTTCCGGCTCGGCCGCTTCGCCGAGACCAAGCGCGCGGGGCTCAACTGGATCGTCCCCGGCGTCGACCGGATGGTGAAGGTCGACCTGCGCACGGTGACCCGCGACGTGCCCCCGCAGGACGTCATCACCCGCGACAACGTCAGCCTCAAGGTCAGCGCGGTCATCTATTTCCGCGTCATCGACGCGGAGCGCGCCGTCATCCAGGTGGAGAACTTCCTCTACGCGACCTCCCAGCTCGCGCAGACCACCTTGCGTTCCACCCTCGGCAAGCTGGAGCTCGACGATCTCCTCGCCCAGCGCGAGAAGATCAACAAGGAGCTCCAGCAGGTCCTCGACCTCCACACCGAGCCCTGGGGCATCAAGGTGACCGCGGTGGAAGTGAAGGCCATCGACCTGCCGCCCGAGATGCAGCGGGCGATGGCGCGGCAAGCGGAGGCGGAGCGCGAGCGCCGCGCCAAGATCATCGCCGCCGAAGGCGAGTACCAGGCGGCCGAGAAGCTGGGAATGGCGGCGGACGTCATCGCCGTCCACCCTTCGGCTTTGCAGCTCCGCTATCTGCAGACGCTGGTGGAGATCAGCGCGGAGAAGGC
>Ga0066673_10000774_pt1 | contig 10108 bp, 8 predicted proteins | sample GraSoiAngelo_122_FD_62302 | JGI IMG/M metagenome (GOLD analysis project Ga0066673, IMG submission 62302) | Grasslands soil microbial communities from the Angelo Coastal Reserve, California, USA - 14_0927_02_20cm | ecosystem: Environmental > Terrestrial > Soil > Grasslands | place: USA...
GCTTGAAGATCAACCCGGAGGATGCGCTCCGTGTCGCGGGGCAGAGATTTCGACGCCGCTTCGCGGCCACCGAGTCAGCCGTGCGTCGTGAGGGCAAGAGCCTTAGCGACCTGGGAGAAGAGGAGAAGCTCCGGCACTGGGAGGAATCGCGGTAGCCATTTGATATAGTCGCCCCCTCCTAGACGTCGCAGAAAACAACGCAGCATGAGACAAAGCAGAAACTTGACCGTTGCGGGCAGCGTGCGCACCAACTCCTTCGGCGTGCGCAAGACGGTCGTCGGGCTGGCCGCCGCGGCGGCGCTGGTGTGGGCCGGCATCGCCTTCGCCCAGGAGGCTTACATCGGCCACCAGCTGAGCCAGCAGGTGTCCGATCTGCGCAAGCAAAACACCGAGATCGCTGCGCAGAACGCGGGCTACCGCAAGGACGTCCAGGGGCTCACCAACGGCACCGCCGACGAGGAGGAGGCAAGGCTGAACGGCTACGCCAAACCGAACGAGAAGACCTACCTCGTGACCACGCCTCCCAGCCCGTCGCCAAACGCTTCGCCCCACCCCTGAGCGGAGGGGGGCAAATGAGCCGGGTATAATTCACATCGCGGAGTGGAGCAGCGGCAGCTCGTCGGGCTCATAACCCGAAGGTCGTCGGTTCGAATCCGACCTCCGCAACCACTCTGATCCCAAGCCCCAGCCGCTCATGCGTGCCGGAAGGAAATGAACAAGAGAAAGCGCGTCGCGATCGCGAAGCACCGGAAGAAGAAGCAGAAGCTGAAGGCGCGCGCCCAAGCAACTCGCTAGGGCCCCTAAAGTAGGCGCGGCGGTGCCGTAGCTCAGGTGGTAGAGCGCGCGACTCATAATCGCGTTGTCGCTGGTTCGAGTCCAGCCGGCACCACCATGGCTGAGCTCTCCACCGCGCGAATCCTCGTCGCGGTTTCGGGCGGCCCCGATTCGACCGCGCTTCTCTTGGCGCTCCATGAAGCCGGCCGTGACGTAGTCGCCGCGCACTTCGACCACGCGCTCCGCGAAGGCTCTGACCAGGTCGCCAGAGAGGTGGCGGCGATGTGCGCCGGCCTCGGCGTCCCCGTGATCGCCGAGCGCAGGACCGAGCCTCTCCCGAAGGGCTCGCTCCAGGCCGCGGCACGCACGCTGCGTTACGCCTTCCTGGATCGTGCCCGCGCCGAGTCGCGGGCTGACGTGGTTGCGCTCGCGCACACGGCGGACGATCTGGTCGAGGGTGCGGCCCTGCACATGTTGCGAGGTTGTGGCCTCGCGGGCTTTCGCGGCATGCCTGCCCGGCGCGGCCACCATGTGCGTCCCTTTCTCGGCGTGTGGAGACGCGACGTGCGTGAGTTCCTCGAACAGCGCGGCGTGGTCGCGTACGAAGACCCGGCCAACGTCGACACCCGCTTCGCGCGCGTGCGAGCGCGTCTTCTTATCCTGCCCTCCCTGGAGCGCGATCGGCCGGGTATCCTGCGCCGGCTCCACGCGGCCGCCCTTGCCGCGTCGACGTGGCACGACGTGGCTGCCCGCGAGGCTTCCCAGAGGCTTGCCGCCGGACCACTCACCGGGACCGGGCTGCGGGCCTTAAGCGACGCGGCGGCCTCCGCGGCGCTTCAGCTCCTGTACGTGCAGGCAGGCGGTTCCGAGCCCGGTTTGTCCCGAGCCCACATCGCAGCGATGCGGCGACTCGCCGAGCCGGGTCCAGGAGGTCGAGGCGTAGATCTTCCCGGCGGCCTGCGTTTCCGTATCGTGGGGGACCTCATGCAGGTAGTTCCATCGCGGCTCCGCTCCCGCGAGGCGACGCGCCTCGACGTGAGGGCTTGCGCGGGATGCGCCGACGGGCACGCCGCTCACCTTCGCCCGGGGCTGCGCCTCAGCCTGGGGTTCCGCCGGCCCGGGCTGCGGATGCGTCCGGTCGGCGGCCGAGGAACTCGCAAGGTCCAGGACATCTTCGTCGACGCGCGCGTGCCGCGCGAAGAACGCGACGGGTGGCCGCTTGTGTTCGCAGGCGAGCGGCTGGCATGGATTCCGGGCATCGCGATCGAGGCCGATCTCACCCGGCGCCCCGAAGAGCGCGGCCTGCATGTGACTGTTACGCCTATGCCGGTTGCTTCCGCAGGGAAAATTGCTAGGCTAGAAACTCCAAAAGCCCGCGAGGAGATCTAATTGTTGAGTCGCTTCCCCCGCTCCAGCCTCTTTTACTTTGCATTGGTCGTCGTTCTCGGTCTCATTTTCTGGTTCACCTGGACCTCGATTCAGAACAGCCAGAACCAGAGCGACTGGACATATACGCAGCTGATCGACCATGCCAAGGATCACCAGGTCAGCGACCTCGAGATCAACGGGACCGACGGGATCGCGGCCGAAACCGGAGGCAAGAAGCACAACGTCGTGCTGCCTGATTGCAGCAGCGGCTGCTCGCAGCTCCTCACAGAGATGCAGACCGACGGGGTCAACGTGAAGTTCGACAAGAACTCAGGCAGCAGCTACCTGATCAGCGTCCTGCTGCCGAACATCATCCTCGTGATCCTCATCGCCGCCTTCATGTGGTGGGTGCTGCGGCAGACGCAGAGCGGCAACAACCAGGCCATCTCGTTCGGCCGCTCGCGGGCGCGGATGATCGCCGGCGATAAGCCGGCCATCACCTTCGCGGACGTGGCCGGGGTCGACGAGGCGAAACAGGAGCTGACCGAGATCGTCGAGTTCCTCAAGTACCCCGAGAAGTTCGTCGCCCTTGGTGCTCGAATTCCGAAGGGCGTGCTGCTGGTGGGGCCCCCGGGAACCGGAAAAACCCTGCTCAGCAAGGCAGTCGCCGGCGAGGCCGGCGTTCCGTTCTTCTCCATCTCGGGTTCGGAGTTCGTCGAGATGTTCGTCGGTGTCGGCGCAAGCCGCGTCCGCGACCTGTTCGACCAGGCCAAGAAGAACTCTCCATGCATCGTGTTCGTGGACGAGATCGACGCCGTCGGACGCCAGCGAGGCGCCGGCCTGGGCGGCGGCCATGACGAGCGCGAGCAGACGCTGAACCAGCTGCTGGTCGAGATGGACGGCTTCGACACGAACACGCACGTCATCGTCATCGCGGCGACCAACCGCCCAGACGTGCTCGATCCGGCGCTGCTGCGTCCGGGCCGGTTCGACCGCCACGTGACGCTGGACCGCCCTGACATCAAGGGTCGCCGCTCGATCCTCGATGTGCACGCGCGCAACAAGCCGCTCGACTCGACCGTCGACCTCGACGTGCTCGCGCGGCAGACGCCTGGCTTCAGCGGAGCCGACCTGGCGAACCTGATCAACGAGGCCGCGATCCTCGCCGCCCGCGCCAACAAGAAGGTGATCGGGATGGACGAGCTCGAGGAGGCGATCGCGCGTGTCATCGCCGGCCCTGAGCGGAAGAGCCGGCGCATCTCCGACAAAGAAAAGGAAGTCATCGCCTACCACGAGACCGGCCACGCCCTCGTCATGAAGGCGCTACCGCACACCGACCCCGTGCACAAGATCTCGATCATCTCCCGCGGGATGGCGCTCGGCTGGACGCTGAGCCTGCCGGAGGAGGACAAGTACCTGGTCTCGCGCGATGAGCTGATGGACCAGATCGCCGGAATCATGGGCGGGCGCGTCGCGGAGGAGATCGTCTTCGGCGATATCACCTCCGGCGCGGAAAATGACATTCAGAAGGCGACGCAGATCGCGCGCCGGATGGTCACGCAGTGGGGCATGTCGGACAAGCTCGGCAATGTCCAGATGGGCCATCGCGAAGAGCTCGTCTTTCTGGGCCGCGACCTGGGTGAGCAGCGCACCTACTCGGAAGAGGTGGCGGCGATCATCGACGAGGAGATCCGCAGCATCGTCGACCACGGCTATCAGACAGCCAAGAGCGTGCTGACCAAGTCGCGGTCGAAGATGGACGCGGTGGTCGAGCGGCTCAAGATCGTCGAGACGATCGACGGCAAGGAGCTCGACCAGATTCTGGCCGGTGAGGAGCCGCGCTCTCCGGCCGCGGCCGGCTCGTCCGCAGGCTGAGTTTCCGAGCCACTCCAAAACGCCGGAACTTCTAACAGTCGCCGGCCGGGGCAACCTCGGCCGCAGCCTGGCCCGGGCCCTGCATGCCCACCTTGTGCCTGCACGCACCGGTTTCCGTCTGCCGCGCCGCGGTTTGCTGTTTCTGGCCATCCCCGACGCTGCTGTCAGCGGAATGGCGACTCGCATCGCGCGCATGGAGCCGCCGGCGGAGCTGGCCGTCGTTCACCTGAGCGGTGCCCTCGGACTCGGCGCGCTGGGCGCGCTCGAGGGCAACCCGCGCGGCTCGTTCCATCCCTTGCAATCGTTTCCCTCGCCCCGTGGGCCGGAGGCGTTCCGCCGGATCACGATCGCGGTCGATGCGACCTCGCCCGCGCTCCGGCGCCAGTTGTCGGCGCTGGCCCGCAAGCTCGGGGCCCGCCCCAGGCACGTCGACGACAGCCGCCGCGTTCTGTACCACGCTGCCGCCGTGTACGCGTCGAACTACGTCAACGTCGTCATCGCCGAGGCGGTGGCGATGTTCGGGCGCATCGGCTGGAGCGAGGGCGAGGCGACGCGGGCCCTGATGCCGCTGGTCGAGGGCGCCGTTGAGAACATCCGCAAGCGTGGGCCGGTCCAGGCCCTGACCGGACCTGTCAGACGGGGCGACGCGGAGACGGTCGCGCGCCACCTCGAGGCGGTGGAAGACCCCAATCTTTATCGTATGCTCGGCCTGGTCGCGCTCGAGATCGCGAAAAAGGCGGGACTCGATCCCGCTGCGGCGGAGCGGACCAAGAGGGCGCTGACCCGAGATGTGGCAGCGACCCGAAGGAGAGGTCGCAGATGACCACGGTGCTGGACATCCAGCGGTTCAAGGACGAAGGCCGGCGCTTTGCCGTGCTCACCGCTTACGACTTCCTCAGCGCCCGGATCCTCGACGAAGCGGGGATTCCGATCCTCCTCGTCGGCGACAGCCTCGGCATGGTCATGCTGGGCCATCCGACGACTCTGCCGGTGACCCTCGACGACATGCTCCATCACGCCAGGGCCGTCGCCCGCGGGTCGCGGCAGGCGCTGCTCGTGGGCGACCTGCCATTCATGTCGTACCAGGTGTCGACCGAACAGGCGATCGCGAGCGCCGGGCGCTTCATCCAGGAAGCCGGAATGCATGCGGTCAAGCTCGAAGGCGGTGGACCGGTGATCGAGATCACGCGGCGCCTCGCCGAGATCGGCATTCCCGTGATGGGACACCTCGGGCTCACACCGCAGTCTGTCCACACGATGGGCGGCTTCAAGGTCCAGGGTAAGACGGATGCCCAGGCGGCCCGCATCATGTCCGACGCCCAGGCCCTGGAGCAGGCCGGCGCGTTCAGCGTTGTGCTGGAAGGCATGCCCAGCAAGCTGGCGAACACAATCACGCAGACGCTGCGGATCCCCACCATCGGCATCGGCGCCGGACCTGGAACGGACGGGCAGGTCCTGGTTCTGCACGACATGCTCGGCCTGACCACCGGTAAGGCGCCGAAGTTCGTCAAGCGGTACGCGAACCTCGCCGAGGACATCGCCCGAGCTGCGACGGCCTACTCCGATGACGTCCGGACCGGGAAGTTTCCTGGACCGGAGCATGAGTACTCGGCCAACGGATCCGCGCCCGCGAAGGATCGCGAAGAGGTCAGGTACGGCGGCTGAAGCCCGACCGAACATCCGCCCTGTCGTAATCCAGGCGCCCGGCGCGATGCTCGAAGCCTCACGCCGGTGGCGGTCCGCCGGCCGCTCGATCGGCCTCGTCCCGACCATGGGCGCTCTGCACGCGGGCCATCTGAGCCTGGTCGATGCCGCACGGCGGGAGAACGAAATCGTCGTCGTCAGCATCTTCGTCAACCCGATCCAGTTCGGACCGAACGAAGACTTCGAGCGCTACCCGCGCGATCCTGAGCGCGACGCCGTGCTTCTGGGCGAGGCGGGCGTGGACGCGATCTACGAGCCGCCGATCGCGGCGATGTACCCGCCTGGCGCGAGCACCCGGGTCCGCGTGGGGGGCGTGGCCGAACCGCTCGAAGGCAAGGCGCGTCCAGGGCATTTCGAGGGGGTGGCCACGGTCGTGACCAAGCTTTTCGCGGCGGTGCAGCCGGATCGAGCCTACTTCGGTCAGAAGGACGCGCAGCAGGTCGCGGTGGTCAAGCGCCTCGTTCGCGATCTCGATCTTGGGGTGGGCGTCCGGGTGGGGGAGACCGTGCGCGAGCCCGACGGGGTGGCCCTGAGCTCTCGCAACGTGTACCTCGACCCGGCCGAGCGACGGGCAGCCGCCGGGATCAGCGCCGGCCTCCTCCAGGCGGCATCCGCATACGCCGCAGGGGAGCGCCGGCTGGACGTGCTGCGGGAGCTCATTCGCGCCCGGCTCGCCGCGGAACCGCTCGTTCAGCTCGAATACGCGGAGCTGGTCGATCCTGACACGTTCAGCGCGCCTGGGACGCTCGCGGTGATCGCCGCCAGGGTGGGGAAAACCAGGCTTATCGACAACCTGGATCTATCGAAACCTGCCCCCGGGTAGATCCTGAGTTCTGCGTTACAATTGACGTTCGTTTTGGCGGAGGCCGTTTTGACGACCAAGACCACATCAATAATCTCTAGGGGGTTCGTAATTTGTCCATTGAGTCTGGTGCCGTCCTGACCGAAAACGAGGAGGGGACCGACCAGGATTCATCCGCAGCGATGACCATGGAGGACTACCTCCACTTCGAGGAGGAGGCCTTCAAAACCCCCAACCACGGGGACATCGTGGATGGGATCGTCGTACGAGTCGACCCGGACGAGGTCCTCGTCGACATCGGGGCCAAGGCCGAAGGCGTCATCTCGAGCAAGGAGCTCGGACTGCGCGGAGACGTGGATTCCGAGCTCGAGCCCGGCGACCAGATCAAGGTCTACGTCCTCCAGCCCGAGAACGAGGAAGGCAACGTCGTCCTCAGCCTGCGCCGTGCGCGTGCCGAGACGACCTGGATCGTGGCCGCGGAGAAGCAGACCGACGGAACCGTGATCGACGCCGACGTGCGCGAGCAGAACAAGGGTGGTCTGATCGTCAACATCCTCGGCCTGCGCGGCTTCCTGCCGTCGAGCCAGGTGGCGCGTGCCTATGCCGGCAGCCTCGAGTCGCTGGTCGGCAAGCGCATCCCGGTCAAGATCCTCGAGGTCAACCGCAAGCGGAACCGGCTGATCGTCAGCCAGAAGGCGGCGGAGGACGAGGACCGCGCGCGCAAGCGCGAGGAGCTCTTCAGCCGGCTGCAGACCGGGGGCACGGTGAAGGGCACCGTCTCCGGAATCACCAGCTACGGCGCGTTCGTCGACATCGGCGGTGCGGACGGCCTCATCCACATCTCCGAGCTTTCCTGGGACCGTGTGTCCAAGGTCACCGATGTCCTCCAGCTGGGCGAGGAGGTCACCGTCAAGGTGATCAAGCTCGACCCGGAGCAAACACGCATCTCGCTGTCGCTTCGCCAGCTGCAGCAGGATCCATGGGAGCGGCTCGTCCAGTCGATGCCTGTCGGCTCGATCGTGGAGGGTCAAGTGACCAAGACGAAGAAGTACGGCGCCTTCCTGCAGATCATGCCGGGCATCGAAGGCCTCCTCCACATCTCCGAGCTCTCGTGGGATCACGTCGAGCGGACCGAGGACGTTTTGAAGGTGGGCGAGACGGTGCAGGTCAAGGTGATCGGCATCGATACGGCCCGCCGTCGGATCTCGCTGAGCCTCAAGCAGCTCTCAGCGCCACCGGCGAGCTTCGCCGGGCCCCGCGCGGAGCACCGTAGCGACGAGTATCCGGAAGTCGACGACGAGGAGTAGCTAGCCGCCGAGCGCCGACAGGCGCTGTGCCGCAGGGCTGTAGTACGGGTCGATCTCGAGGGCGCGCCGATAGGCGTCGCGCGCCCGCGTACGGTTCCCCAGCCCAAGCTCGCGGTCGCCAAGCGTGACGTAGAAGCCTGGCTCGGTCTCGCCGAGGGCGGCGGCCTGGCGCAGCTGTTCGATCCCGCCCAGCGCCCAGTGGTACTGGGCCTGCAGCGGATCGACCTTGACCGCGAGGTCGGCGCGGCCCTTCAGGTACCAGACGTCGGCGAGGACCGGGAAGACGGCGAAGACGATCGCGGCCAGCACAAGCCCGACCGCTCCGATGGATCGTCCGGCCTGGCCCCTCCGGCCCTTCGGGCCACCTCCCAATGAATGGGGAGGAGCGCTGACTGCGCTCCATAGGGCTCCTGCCAGGAGCCAGAACGCGCCCGTCGCCGGGGCCCAGTCGAAGTTGAAGAGGACCCACGCGGAGTAGCCGGCCAGCGCCGCGGCGAGGCCGCCGACGTCAGGCGCAGATCGCTTTTGCCAGGCGCCTTGGAGCAGAACGACGAGAACCCAACCCAGAGCTGCCAGCCCGAGCAGGCCCTGAGTCGCCGCCACGTCCAGCGGCCCCGAGTGGATCCGGTCGAACGTGACCAGGCTCGCATAGTCCTGGCTCAGGAAATGTCCGAATGACAGTCCCGTCGCGTCTTCGCCCCAACCGGTGAGCGGGCGCGCGCCGATCATCCGGAGGCCGTCGCTCCACAGGTGGAGACGCAGCTCCGGCGGGTCATTGTTGAGGACACGCAGCGGCGAGGCCAGCAAGACGAACAGGGCGATCCCGACCACCGAGGCGGCGCCGGCGCCGATGGCCAGGCTGAAACGCCGTGGCCCTGTGAATACGATCAGGGCGAGGCAGCCGGCGAGGACGCCGAGTCCGCCGCTGCGCGAGGTCGTGACGAGCAGGCCCGCACCCATCACGACCACCGCGGCCGCCCAGGCCAGCGCGGCTGGCGTGCCTCGGCGTGCTCGGTCGACCGCGAGCGGAATGCCCATCACGGCGAGCCCCGCCAGCAGGTTTGCGTTCCCGAGGTCGCCATCAGGCCGAAACGGCGCGTGGTAGGCCCACTGGAGCCACCCCTTGAGGCACGCGATGGAGGTGCCGAGCACAAAGGCGGCGACAAGCCAGTCCCGCTGACGCTTTGAGCCCAACAGCCACACCGACGACGCCAGGAGGCCGAGGTAGGACAGGCGCATCGGCAGGGACTCGTATCGTGTGTACGAGCCGGCGAGGCTCAGCGGCCAGGAAACGGACGTCAGGAATGCCAACAGGGAGGCGCCGGCCGCAGCGATTAGAGGCCAGCGTAACGTGCCAAGTCGGGGTCCGTTGGGGACTAGAAGGGAGGTTCCGACGGCAAGACAGGCGCCGCCGATCACAATCGAGGCGCGCGGGAGGATGTAGGAATCGCTTGCGGAGGGTATATAGACAACCGGCAGCGTTAGGGCGATAGCACCGGGAAGGAAGCCACCGAGGCTTCCGAGAAGGTGCTTCACAGCACCACTCTTAATCGAAATCTACTTCCAGAGTTGGACGTTATATTAGGTGCAGAGGTACCGCCGGGTACCAAAGCAAAGACGAGGAGGTGCTGGCCCCACCTAAGCAGTAAGAGGAGTCCAGGAGGAAAGGGACCTTGTATCCGTTTGAGAGATTTACTGAGCGGGCCAAGAAAGTTCTGACGCTCGCTCAAGAAGAAGCAGAACGATCGCACCACAGCTATATCGGCACCGAGCACCTGCTCCTTGGCCTGCTCCGTGAGGGCGAAGGCCTTGCCGCCAAGGTTCTGAACAACCTTGGCGTGGAGATCGGCAAAGTTCGCCAGACCATCGAGTCGGTTCTGGGTCGGAACGAGCGGATCATCATCCAGCAGATCATTCCGACGTCGCGCGTGAAGAAGGTGATCGAGATCTCCTTCGAAGAGGCGCGACGCATGGGCCACAACTACGTCGGCACCGAGCACCTTCTGCTCGGGCTGCTCATCGAGGGCGAGGGCATCGCCGCCCACGTGCTCGAGGACCTCGGCGCGAACCTCGAGAAGGTGCGTGGAGAGATCGAGCGCCTGCTTCACGACTCGAGCGCCGAGACGGAAGCCGAGCCGGCGCCCAAGAAGCCTTCGAAAACCCCGCTCCTCGACCAGTTCGGCCGCGACCTCACCGAGCTCGCGCGTCGCAACCAGCTCGACCCGGTGATCGGACGCGAGACGGAGATCGAGCGCGTCATCCAGATCCTCAGCCGGCG
>Ga0066673_10000775_pt1 | contig 10107 bp, 12 predicted proteins | sample GraSoiAngelo_122_FD_62302 | JGI IMG/M metagenome (GOLD analysis project Ga0066673, IMG submission 62302) | Grasslands soil microbial communities from the Angelo Coastal Reserve, California, USA - 14_0927_02_20cm | ecosystem: Environmental > Terrestrial > Soil > Grasslands | place: USA...
ATCCCCAAGACGTCGAGCGGCAAGATCCAGCGCTCGCGCCTCGTGGAGATGATCCAGGCCGGCGAGATCGCCGACCGCGTGATTCAATAGCATGAAGTTCGGCTGTCATTTGCCCGTCTATGGGCCGGCGGCCACGCGGGAAACGCTCGTGGGCTTCGCGCGTCGCGCGGAGGCGCTCGGGTACGACTCGCTCTGGGCGAGCGACCACGTCGTGCTGCCGTGGCGCATTGCTTCGCGCTACCCCTACAACGCCACGGGCGACTTCCCGCTACCGCCGGCCACGGATTTTCTCGAGCCGCTGACGGCGCTCGCACTGGTGGCCGGTGTGACCGAACGCGTCGCCCTCGGCACCACCGTGCTCGTGCTGCCGCATCGCCACCCGCTCCTCGCCGCCAAGATGCTCGCCACACTCGATCACCTCGCGCCGGGTCGCGTGATCCTTGGCGCCGGCGTCGGCTGGATGCGCGAGGAGATCGAGGCCCTCGGCGCGCCCTACGACCGGCGCGGCGCGTGGAGTGACGAGGCGATCCGGGTGATGCGTGCGTGCTGGCGTGACGAACGTGCCGCGCACGCCGGCGAATTCTTCCGCTTCGATGCACTCGCCTGCCGGCCCGCACCCGCGCGCGGGACGATTCCGATCTGGATCGGCGGCCACACCCCGCGCGCCCTCCGGCGCGTCGCCGAGCTCGGCGACGGCTGGCACGCCGCCTTTCCGACGGCGGCCGCACTGAAAGAAGGACTCGAACACCTGCGGACCGCGTGCGCAAAGGCCGGACGCGATCCAAAGACGCTCACGATCAGCGCGCGGCTCGGTCTGCCCGGTAAGAAGCCGAGCGCTGAGATCCTGGCCGAGGTGAAGGCACTGCGCGATCTCGGCGTCGAGCACATCATTCTCGAGCCCGCCGCGCGCGACCTCGCGTCGATGACCGCCGCCATCGAGCGGTTCGCGTCAGACGTCCGCGCGCGACTAGAGCTCTAACTCAGATCTCGACGCCGAGCAGCTTCTTCGTCAGCAGCCCCAGCACGTACGTCACGATCACCGCGAGGCCGGTGATGACGACGTTCAGCGCGATGCGCCGGCGCACGTTCATGCCGGATATGAATGCGACGATCGCGGAGACGGCGATGATCATCGCGCCGCCGGTCACCACCGTCGGCAGCACCGTCCGGGCGCCGAAGACCACCGGGAGCACCGGGACGACGGCGCCGACGAAGTAGCCGATCCCGACGATGGCCGCGGCGCCAAGCGGACTCTCGGCAGCTTCGCTCGTCACGGTCTCGCCCAGAAAGCGACGGCGCGCGTCTTCCGTCTCGCGCAGCTCGGCCTCGGAGCCGGCACCGATGTAGGCGCCGGCGGCCATGGACAGCGCGCCGGCGACGCCGACGGTGAAGCCGGCGGTGATGACCGCCACTGTGCTGTTGAAGGCCGCGAAGAAGCCGCTGACGGCGCCGAGGATCTCGACGAGGCCGTCGTTGAGGCCCAGGAAGACGTTGCGGACCTTCTCGGGGTTGATGCGGCGATCGGCCTCGCCGGTGACGACCGCGTCCTCGTGCTTGAACTCGTCTTCGAGCACCTCGCGCACCGCCGGGCCGAGCGGTCCGTCGCCATAGCGCTGCCAGACGTCGAGGTACTTCTTGACGCCGTGGACTTCGATCGCCTCCAGCACGATGTGGATCGCGGAGGCGCCGAAGATCCGGCAGGCGGCGATGATCAGCGCCAGACGCAGCCGGCGCCCGGCATCGAGGCGCGTGACGTGCTCCAGGCCGAAGAACTTCTGCCAGAACGCGACATGGCGCGTCTCGACGGGGATCAGCGCCTCGAGCGTGCGCCGCAAGTCGGGCGGCGCGACGGCATGCAACGCGCGATAGAGCGACAGGTCGAAGATCTCGTCGAGGACCAGACGGCGGCCCAGCCGCGCGTCGAGCCCGGTCGCCGCCATCGTCGCCTAGATCTTGCCGCCGCTCTTCTGCCAGTCCTCCAGGAACTTCTTGAGGCCGATGTCCGTCAGCGGATGCTTCATCAGCTGCTGCAGCACGCTGAACGGCATGGTGGCCACGTGGGCGCCGGCCTTGGCGGCGTCGATCACGTGCAGCGGATTCCGAATGGACGCCGCCAGCACCTGCGTCTTGAAGCCCTGCACACGATAGATCTCGCAGATGTCGCGGACGAGGTCCATTCCGACGTGCGCGATGTCGTCGAGGCGACCGAGGAACGGACTGATGTAGTACGCGCCGGCCTTGGCCGACAGCAGCGCTTGCGTCGCCGAGAAGCAAAGCGTCTGGTTGACGCGGATGCCCTTGCCGGTGAGGTACTTCACGGCTTTGAGGCCGTCGGCGGTCAGCGGGCACTTCACGACGACGTTCGGCGCCACCTGGGCCAGCTCGGCGCCCTCCTTGATCATGCCCTCGAAGTCCGTGGCCACGACCTCGAGGCTGACGTCGCCGGGGACGATCGAGCAGATCTCCTCGACGAGCGGCCGGAAGGGCTTCTTCTCCTTGGCGGCCAGCGACGGGTTGGTCGTCACGCCGTCGACGACACCGAGCGCGACGCCTTCCTTGATCTCGTTCACGTTGGCCGTGTCGAGAAAGATCTTCATGTCGCCCCCCTTTCGATGGTCACGCGCGTGCCCGCGCGCACCTTCTTGAACACCGTGGCGTCCCCGCTCACGCGTCCGATCACGTTCACCGCGCTCGCCGGCCGAATCTCGTCTCCACGGCTCGCCGGCGTCGGTCCGAAGAAGATGCAGAACGCGTGGCCGGGCGGCCAGTAGCCGAGGTCGCCCAGCGCCACGACCTCCTTGGCGCGCTCGGCCTCGGCGCGTACGGAAATGCCGAAATAGATCTCGTCGCCCCACGTCTCGGCTTTCGCCTCGATCGGCAGCGCGTCCCAGATCGCGCTGGCCGTCGCGGAGTCGTTCAGCTCGGCGGCAGCGGAGATCTGTCCGGCGGTGATGCGGATCGCGCGGGCCATCGAGCCGAGCCTAGGCTCGGCCTCGGAGCTAAGTCAAGGCAGGACGCGTGGGTCGTGGCGCGTCGACGGTCTCGCCATGCGCGAGCGCGGAAAGGACCGCGGCGAGTTGCTCGACGGTCAGCATCGCGTCCACGTCGTCCTCTGCGATGGCCGTGCAGGGCATCGTCTCGAACCGCGCCTCACCGGGATGCTGGACGAGTGAAACGCCGCCGGCTTTCTTGATAGCGATCAGCCCGGAGACGCCGTCGGCGCCCATGCCCGAGAGCAGCACCCCGACGACGCGCGGGCCGTACCGCTCGGCCGCCGAGCGAAAGAGCGGGTCGATCGCGGGCCGCGTGTGATGCTCGCGGGCGCCGCGGCTGAGTCGCACGAGCCCGTCCTCGAACAGCATGTGCTGATCGCGGGGCGCCACGTAGACGGCGCCCGAGAGCACGGGATCGCGGTCGGCCGGCTCGAGGACCGACAGCAGGGCGTGTTGGCCTAGCACCATCGGCAGCCGCGTTTCGTGGTAGGGGCTCCGGTGCAGCACGATGGCCACCGCCGCCGGTAGATTTGGAGGGAGCAGCTGCAGCAGGTCCTTGAGCGGCTGCACGCCGCCGGCCGACGCACCGATGACGATGACGTCGCGCTTGGCGCGCTCCGCGTTGATCACGTCGCATCACCTTCTGCAGGCAGCCTGAGAGGCGTGTCGTCCTCGATCAGCCGCCGGAGTCGACCAGCCTGGCGCCGGGCAACCTCACTTCGCTCCCCATAGCGTCGGCGACCGTCCTCGTTCGCCTCACGCGCGGCGAGATCGTGGAGAAGCGCCTCCAGCTCCATCATCGCCGTATACGCCGTCCACAACCGCGCGTGCAGGCGCTCTTCCTTCGCCACGAGCAGCTCGGTCACCGAGTACGTGTGCCCGACGCGGCACTTGAATACGAGGTCGGCACGCTTGCCTTCCGGCTCGACGGACAGGCTTCCGCCGCAATCGGGGCACGAGACTCCGGTGAGTTGTGGCTCCGGTGCCACCTCGAGCCGCGGGGGGATCGCGTACACGCCACGAACCTGTGCAAGTTGCATGCGCGTGCCTTGACTACGACCACCCGGTGGGCACAGACTGACGCCGTCCTCCGAGGTGCCTGATGGCCAGTCCCATCGAGGCGCGGATGATCGTCGACGCGCTTCCGACGCCGTTGCTCGTGCTCGGCTCCGACCAGGTCGTGCTCGCTGCCAACGCCTGTGGCATCACGACCTTTACCCAGGGAACAGCGGATCCCGTGGGCAAGAACTTCAAAGACGTCGCCGCCGAGATATGGCGGATCCCGCTCGGCGAAGCCGTCGACTACATCACGCGAGAGGGCCGCGCTCGCACGGTGTCGGCGATGATTCCGGCGCCGGAGGCGACGGCCGATCCATGCGATGCCGTGGTCCAGCCGATACGTCGCGCCGACGGCATGCTTGCCGGCGTGGTGATCACCATCGAGAACGCTCGCGATTCTGACCGCCGGTTGTCGGCCCAGCTCCACACGGCGAACGCCGAGCTCCAGACTGCCAATGAGGAGCTGGAAGCAAGGCTGGAGGAGCTACGAAGGGCGTACCGCATGGACGAGGAGCGCAATCGCTTCCTCGCGATGCTGGCGCACGAGCTGCGCAACCCGCTGGCCGCGATCACGAATGCGTTGTCTCTGCTGCGCCGTCGCCGCGTCACCGACGGCGATCGTACCGCTGAGCACGCACTGCGCATCGCCGAGCGGCAATCGCAGAGCCAGGCGCGGCTGCTCGAGGACCTGCTCGATGCCTCCCGTCTCGTGCTCGGGAAGATCACGCTGCGCCTGGAGCCGACCGACCTCGTGACGATCGCGCGGCAGGCCGTTGATGCCGCACAGGTCGCCATCCAGCCGCGCGCTCAGATGCTGCGTGTGCAGGTGCCGGATCACGGCATTGCGGTAATGGCCGATCCCGTCCGTCTCGAACAGATCGTGTCCAACCTGCTCGGCAACGCGATCAAGTACACCGCCCCGGGCGGCCAGATCACGGTCGCCGTCTCGCTGGAGGCCGAGACGGCGAGACTGACGCTCACGGATACCGGCATCGGCATCGAGCCGGAGCTGCTCGGGCACGTCTTCGACCTGTTCACGCAGGGCGACGGGGGCCGTGCTCGCGCGGCGGGCGGTCTCGGCATCGGCCTCACCGTGGTGCGGCATCTGGTCGAGCTCCACGGTGGGACGATCGAAGCGCGCAGCGCCGGCCGTGGCCGCGGCAGCACGTTCGTGGTGAGCCTGCCCCGCGTTGACGCCGTGACGGCGGCGACGCGTGAAGCGGCCGCGCCGCCGCGGATGCAGCCCCGCCGCATCCTCGTCGTCGACGACAACCGGGATGCGCGTGAGCTCCTCCGCACGATCCTCGAGCTCGACAGCCATCACGTGCAGGAGGCGGCGGATGGCGTGCACGGCGTCCGCCTCGCCGTCGCGTGGACGCCGGAGGTCGCGCTGATCGACATCGGACTGCCGGAGATGGACGGCTACGAGGTGGCGCGACGCATCCGGAAGCGGTTGGGCAAGGCCGTCCGGCTGGTCGCGCTGACGGGGTACGGCGATGCGGAGGCGCGCCGGCTCGCCGCCGTTGCCGGCTTCGACGACTACCTGGTTAAACCTGTCGATCCCGACACGCTGGCCGAGCTCCTGCGCACGGCCTGATCAGCGGCGCTTGGCGCCGCTCACCGCGTCCGCCGGAACCGCGAAGCCGACCAGACCGGTGACGCCGCCGATGGCGTCTCGCAGGGGCGTGACTCTGACTGTCGCCTTGCGGACTTCGCCGCCCGGCAGCGTATAGGGTACGTCGTGGACCTCCGCGGTCGTCTCCTGCTTCAACGCGGTGTCGAGCGCGGGTCGCAGCATCCGCACCACATCGGCAAGCGGCAGCAGCATCAGCTCGCGCCCGATCACCTGCTCGGCCCGTAGACCCCACAGCCGCTCCGCGGCCTGATTCCAGCTCGTCACGAGCAGCGAGCAGTCGGTGACGAAGATGCTCTGCTCCATGCTGTTGAGCAGGCCGCGGTGATAGGCGTCGAGGCGCCTGAGCTCGGTCGACCGGGCGTCGAACTGCGCGTTGAGCATGCCGAGCTCCGAGTTCGCCGCCTGCAGCTCCTCCACCGTCGTCTCCAGCTCCTCGTTGGTCGACTGCAGCTCCTCGTTCGTCGTCTCCAGCTCCTCGTTGGTCGATTGCAGCTCCTCGTTGGTCGTCTCCAGCTCCTCGTTGGTCGACTGCAGCTCCTCGATGGCGGTGGCGTGCTGCTCGGCGATGCGCGCCGTCTGCTCCTTCAGGCGCGTCTGCTCGGTGGCGTCGATCGCGTACACGAGGATGCCGATGAGCTGATGGCCGTCGAAGAGGGGCGAGATCGTGATGTCGGCGTGCAAGAGGTCCCCGCTGCGGCGCGTGATCGCGACGTCCTCCATGCGGCTCGCCGCGTGCCGGGCCTTGACGTCTTCGATGCGCGCGCGCAGGCCTTCCACGCGATAGCTCATGTCGAGGTCGCGGAACTTGCGTCCGAGCGCATTCGCAATGGGGACGTCGAACATCGTTTCCGCCGCGGGATTCCAGCTGAGGATCGTGTCGCTCGTGTCGATGACCAGGGCGGCGGCCGGCAGCGCCTCGAAGGCGCGCTGCAGGCGCGCGTCCGTGTCGGTGGCTTCCGAACGCGAGCCGCTCACGGCCTTCGATGATATGGCGGCGGCCTGGCGCGAGCCCGAGGGCGTGCGCTGGAAGATCCGCCACTTCAGGTGCACGGGCTCGAAGTGCCGCGAGCGCGCCAGCAGCGACTCCGAGCGACCGAGGAAGAGAAAGCCCTCCTCACGGATCGCATAGTGAAACCGGGTGAGGATGCGATCCTGGAGCTCGCTCGTGAAATAGATGAGCACGTTACGGCAAACGAGCAGGTCGACGTGCGACAGCGGTGGCGCCTGCGTGAGGTTGTGACTGCCGAAGATGCACCACCGCCGGATGTCACGCCGGAGGCGATACAGCTGGCCCTCGCGGGTGAAATAGCGATCCATCAGCCGGTCGGGCACGTCCTTGAGCTGCTCCGTCCGGTACACGGCCTGACGCGCGGTGGTGAGGGCGTCCTCATCGATGTCGGTGCCGTAGATCTTGATCGTATAGTTGTTGGCGGCGTCACCGAGGTGCTCGGCCAGGAGCATGGCGATCGAATACGGCTCTTCTCCCGAGGAGCAGCCGGCGCTCCAGATCCGCAGACTGCGGCTCTGCGCCGCTTCTCCCACGAGCCTTGGAATGACGTCCTCCGCCAACGCGTTCCACGCCTCCGGGTCTCGAAAGAAGTTGGTGATGTTGATGAGAATCGTGTTGAAGAGCGCGACGTGCTCGTCGGGGTTGGCGTCGAGGAACCGCGCGTAGGCGGCGAAGGAGTCGACGTGCACCTGCGACATGCGTGCGCGGATCCGGCGAGCGAGCGAGGCTTCCTTGTACTCGCGAAAGTCGAAGTCGTGTCGCGCGCTCAGCTTCTCGAGGAGCGCGCGAAAGTCCGGCGCGACCTCTTGCGAGACCTGTTCGGTGGCGCCGTCGTCCGCGTCGCTCACGCGTCATCTCCGGGCGTCGGCGTCACCAGGCTGGCCAGCGCGAGTCCGATCTCTTCGAGCGGAAGCGTGAAGTCGACGCAATTCGTGGCACGCGCAGCCTGTGGCATCCCCGCGTGGGCGGCGCTGGCCGGGTCCTGGACGAGCGTGGTGCCGCCCTTGGCCTTGATGGCGCGGATCCCGTCGGCGCCGTCGACGCCGGACCCCGAGAGGATCACGCCGATCGCGCGGTCACCATACGTATCGGCCACGGACTGCAAGAGCAGGTCGATCGAGGGTCGGCTGAAGTGCACCTGCTTGGTGTCCGTCAGGACGAGGCGCCCGGCCCGCACGATCAGATGCATGTCGGGCTGGGCGATGTAGATCGTCCCGCCCCGCATCTCTTCGTCGTTGGCCGCCTGCTTCACGCGCAGTCGACACCGGCGGCCGAGGAGCCCCGCCAGCAGGCTTTTGTGGCGCGGGTCCATGTGCTGCACGATCAATATCGGCACGGGAAAGTCCGCGGGCAGCGCCGCCGCCACGGCGTGCAGCGCCTCGACGCCCCCCGCGGACGCGCCGATGGCGACCACGTCGAACTGCGGGACGGGGTCATGCCGGCGAGCCGTCATCCCTGTCGCCGCGCGCCGTCAAAGGTTTCCCACGTGCGCAAGCACTCGCGGTGGAATCGCAGCAGCAGCGCGTTACTGAAGTCGATCTCGTATTCGGTCTCGTCCGGTGTGATGCCGTCACCGCAGCCGTTGCACGTCTCCCCCCGACCGGGGCCGACCCAGCGACGCCGCGCGCCGTCCGTCGGCAGCGCGCCATTCTTCACCTTCGTCCAGGTGCGCAGGACACGTGGATCGACGCTCAGCCGCGGCTCGGAGCCGTCGGTGCCACCGGCGAACCGGGGCCGGCGCGAGCGATGCGCGACACGTACGAGCGCGTCGGCTGCAGCCACCAACGCCTGGCTGCGTTGGATGTTCATCTGGCTGCGCGCGATCAGGTCCGACAGCTTGCCGGAGGGAACGAGCAGCTCTACCCCGCTGGACATCGGTTGGGCTAGGGTAGCACCCTGCGCCCGCCTAGGCGGCCCGGCGGTACGCCCTCAGCGCCGCCTCGAGTTCGGCGGCATCCGGGATCGCGGACCACCCCAGGCCCTGGACCGAGAGCGACGCCGCACACGTCGCCGCCTCGGCCGCCTCCCAGGGATCGGCGTTGCGGCGATAGCGCGCGAGGAACGTCGCCGCAAAGACGTCGCCGGCGCCGGTCGGATCCGCTTCCATCGCGCGGCGCGGGCGCACCTCGTACCGGTCGCCGTTGACGTAGAGCAGCGCGCCGCGGCGACCGGCGGTGACGACGGCGATCGGCACGCGCTGAACCCACTCCGTCATCGCCGACTCCTGGCCGAGCACGTCGGCGGTGCTGAGGAACAGCGCCTGCAGCGTGCGCAGCGTCTGCTTCGCGGCGTCCCAGCGAACGCTGCCGACGACGCCGTCGGAACCGACTCCGCGCAGCCAGCCCTGGGCGCCGGCGGCCACCGCCGCATCACCGAACACGCCGGCGAGCCGCGGGTCCACCTCGTTCACGACGGGTGCGAGCAGTACGAGGTCCGCATCGCGCCAGTCGTCCGGCACGTCAGCCTCGGACAGCGCGCCGGCCACGCTCGTCACCCGCTGCGCGCGGTCATCGCCCACCCGCTCGTGCTCGAATACGGTCGTCGCCGGCGCGGGCACCGAGACCACCTCGATGCGCGGTGGCACGAGGTCGAGCGGGAAGTCGTCGGCGTGGCTCGTCAGGATCCCGGCGCGCAACCCCAGCCGATCGGCGGTGATCGCCGCGTAGAGGGCGGAGCCGCCGGGCCGGACCTCGTCGCCGAAGCGGTCCAGCGTCACGTGGCCGATGGCGATGAACTCGGGCGCGGGCATGGGCCATTGTATCCACGGCCGACATCCGTGCGCGCCTGCCGTCTGGCTGGCATTTCGTTTGCGCCGCACTGACAGACATGATCAGACAGCTGCGTCGTCTCGCGTCGCCGGCGGCTGCGATGCCCGATACGGGCGCGATCTGGCGCGGCCTCACCGCCGGCTTCGTGGCCTCCGGCGCGATGTCGGTGCTGCGACTCGCCGCCCATCGCGCCGGCCTCATCGAGCGAATGGTCCCGCAGGAGCTGCACGCCGAGGTGACGGGCATCGATCCCTCCGCGGACACGCCGGCGCATCAGTTCGGCGCCGAGCTGCTGCATCACGCGGTCGGCGCGCTCGCCGCGGGGCTGTTCGCCGCGCTCGCCCCGCGGCGGCCTCGCGCGGCGCACGGCGTCGCGCTCGGCCTGGCGCTGTGGGCCGTCGACGTCGGCGCGTTGATTCCCGCGCTACGCGTGGTCCGCGTGGGCGGCCACGCCGTCGACTTCGCCGCACACGCGTTGTACGGCGCGATGGTCGCGCTCGCGGTGAGCGAACTCGCGGAGCAGCGGCGAACGCCGAAGCCGCGCGCCCTGCGGTTGCGGCGCGTGGGATAGCGCGTGGATCCGGCGCTCGGCCAGGTGATGCGCGCCGTGATCGGCGCCGGCGTCGAAACGTTCGTGGCCAC
>Ga0066673_10000780_pt1 | contig 10075 bp, 11 predicted proteins | sample GraSoiAngelo_122_FD_62302 | JGI IMG/M metagenome (GOLD analysis project Ga0066673, IMG submission 62302) | Grasslands soil microbial communities from the Angelo Coastal Reserve, California, USA - 14_0927_02_20cm | ecosystem: Environmental > Terrestrial > Soil > Grasslands | place: USA...
TGGTACGGGCGCCGGCTCGAAGATGGGCGTCATCGAGTTCGAGCCCCTGCGCGAGAATCCCCGCGCCGCTCTCCTCCTCAATCGCGGCGTGGTGTACCTGTCCTGGGCATCCGCCTGCGACGTCGGACCGTATCACGGGTGGATCATCGCTTATGATGCGAAGACGCTGCGACAGGCTGGAATCTTCAATGCTTCGCCGGGCGGATCCGAAGCCGGCATCTGGCAGGGCGACGCCGGCCTCGCCGCAGACTCGGCGGGGAACGTCTTTGCGGTCACCGGCAATGGTACTTTCAGCGAGACCGGCCCGTCGTTCGATTACGGCAACACCGTGCTCAAGCTCTCGCTGACGCCGAGTGGACTGGTAGTGCGTGATTACTTCACGCCGTCGAACGAAAAGCAGCTTTCGATCGCTGACCTCGATCTCGGATCGTCGGGTCCGGTGCTCATCGACGAACAGCGTGGACCCCATCGGCACATGCTGCTCGTCACCGGCAAAGCGGGCGTTTCCTACCTCATCGATCGAGACAAGATGGGCCACTACCAGCCTGGCGACGATCCTCACGTCATTACGACCGTGCGCACGTCCGAAAGTGGATTCGGCGCGCCGGCGTACTGGAATCACAATCTCTACATCTGGGGCAGCAACGATGTCCTGAAATCCTATCGCGTCAACGCCGGTGGCTTGTCAACGCCGGTACTGAGCTCGGCGAAGTCTGCCGATCCGGGCGCACCGGCCGTGGTCTCGGCGAATGGTGACACGAACGGAGTCGTGTGGGCAATCGAGACGCGCACCTGGCGCGGCGCGGACAAGCCGGCGGTGCTGCACGCCTTCGACGCCAGCGATGTCAGAAACGAGATTTACAACAGCGAGATGATTCCCGGCCGTGATCGCGCGGGCATTGCGCTAAGATTCGCGATGCCGACTGTTGCGGCTGGCCGGGTGTATGTAGGAGTCAAAAGCGCCGTCGACATGTACGGATTGATCGGCGCTGGCCACTGATGAAGCCTCTCCTCTAGCCGCCGGCTCGCTCGCCCTTATTTTCCGCCCGCGACAACAGCACTCCTTCGGCGCGAGCGAGCGCGCCCTCCAGATAAACTCTCGATAGCCCCTGCGCCCAGTACTCCAGGTCCCGCCGGTTGGGCTGCGTTGTCTCGCGCATTGAAGATACCGAGCCAACCGAAGGTTCCACCGATTCGAACTCGAGCCACCCCTCCCACAGACCGTCTTCTTCTCTCTGCCGTCCGACGGCCTCGGCGAAGTACATCTCCCCGCGCGGATTCATGATTGGCTCGTCGAACTTCACAAGTACTTCAGACATGTCACCGTCTCCCTCAAGCGCACACACATCACGGCGCAAGTGACATGCCTCGACTTTCCGGACGATTCTACGCGCGCGCTTCACGTGGATCCGGCTTCACAATGAACGGCTGGGTGAAGGTCTTGCCGTTCACCTTGAGCCTCGCGGTGAAATTGCCGGTGTACCGCGTATCGAGCGGACCGCCCTCGTCGGCAGGCGGCGCACCACGCGGCCGTTCGCGCAGAGGATTCCAGATGACGCGATGCATTCCAGTGGTCCCCGGCAGCGGCGTCGGACTGGCCTGCCAAAGCGGAGAGACCCGTGGTAAACCCGTCGCCGGCGGAGCAGCACCTCCTCTTCTGCCCGGCGGTGGCTGCTGCGCGTTCGGATCGCTCGAGAAACTGCGGATGACAGCGCCGCTCGCATCGAGGATCTCGATCGTCACCGGTGCACTAGCATTCCGCTTCAGATAGTAGTCGATGGCGACGCCGTTGGGAGGATTTTCTGCCTGCGGCTCGTCTTTCTGCAGCGGCGTACCGTTGTCGGTGCCCTCGATGTAGTTGATGGTGTCGGAGGGCTTGAACAGGTATGCATCGTCGCGCATAACGGCGTCACTCAGCTGACGCAGCGCACTGATGTCGTCGATGATCCAGAAGCCGCGACCGTGGCTGGCGACAATGAGATCGTTGCCGTAAAACTCGAAGTCGCGTATGGATGTCACCGGCATGTTGAGCTGGAGCGGCTGCCAGTTGTCGCCGTCATCGAAGGAGACGTGAATGCCGCGCTCGGTCCCGGCGACGAGCATACCGCGCCGCAACGGATCTTCCTTCACGACGTGGACGTAGGCTCCGCGCGGCATTCCTTTGGTGATCAGCTGCCAGGTCTTTCCGCTGTCGCGCGTGCGATGAATGTAGGGGTCGAAATCCTGGAGCTGGTGCCGATCGACGCTGGCGTAGGCCGTGCTCTGATCGAAATGCGATGCCTCGATCATCGTCAGCCGGCTCCACGGCGTGATGGCGCTGGGCGTCACGTTCTGCCAGTTCTGTCCATCGTCAGCGGTGAGATGGATCAATCCGTCGTCGGTACCGACCCAGACGACGCCCACTCGCAACGGTGACGGTGCGATGGTATAAACGACGCCGCGCTTGCCATTGCGATCGATGGCAGCAGCAGCGGTTTCATCGAGTGTCGGCGGCACAACGATTTCCGTGCGCGTGAGATCCGGGCTGATGCGAGCCCACGTCTTCGCGCCATCCTTTGTCCGGAAAACGAACTGGTTCGCGTAGTAGAGGGATTTCCTGTCCGCTCTCGAGAAAACGAGCGGCTGCGTCCAGTCACTCCGTGGTGTCTCCGGTGAGGTTGGCCGAGTCGTTCCCTCCACGGGCGTGTTGGTCTCGAGGTTCCACCGCTGCCCGTCGCCGCCGTAGACGACGCCGGGATTCAAGGGATCTCCGGCCGTGTAGCCGCTTTCACCACCGGGCGCGATCGGCTCCCAATCGTGCATCGATATCTGCGCGAACTTCCCGCGTGAACGAACGGCGATGGCGCCGGAATCCTGCTGCGCCCCCGTCACCCAGTACGGGAACCGACCATCGATAGATAGATGATAAATCTGCGCCGTTGGCTGATTCAGCCAGGACGTCCAGGTGACATCGCGCGGGTCTCTGGACTTGGCATTCCGGCTGATTATCGCGCCCTGATCGCTGGCGACGATCATCGTGTTCGGATCGCTCGGCGAGATCCACGCCTGGTGATAATCGTCGCCCCCCGGTGATCCTCGCAGCACCACCCACGTCCTGCCACCGTCCGATGTTCTGTTCACAGCGACGTTGGGGACGTAAACGGTGTCCGGATCCGTGGGATCGACGGCGATCTTTTCGAAGTACCAGCCGCGTCCCCATAGCGCGGGATCGTTGGAGAGTCGCGTCCATGTCGCGCCCGCATCGTCGGAGCGGAAGAATCCGCCCTGACCCGGAGGCGGCGACGATGGTCGCGCTCCCGCGGGCGCGGGAGTTGGAACTGGCGCGCCGAGTGGAGGCTCCCGTTGCGGTGGCGCTTCGGACAGCAGGCAGTCCACGATTGCATATACGCGATTCGGGTTTGTCGGCGAGACGGCGATGCCGGTTCTGCCGATTCCCTCTTTAGGCAGGCCGTTGGACAACCGACTCCAGTTTGTGCCGCCGTCGGTCGACTTGAAGATTCCACCGCCCGGTCCGTTGGTGGGAGCGTAAGTGAACCACGGCGGTCGGCGCGTGTTCCACAACCCAGCGTAAACGACCTGCGAGTTGGCGGGATCGATGACAACTTCCACGGCGCCGACGTTCTCGTCGCCGAGGACTTTTTGCCAGCTGCGCCCGCCATCTCGCGAGCGGTAGACGCCGCGTTCGGCGTTGGCAGCGTAGAGTTTTCCGATCGCCGCCGCGAAGACGTTGTTCGGATTTTTTGGATCGATCGCGATCTTGCCGATGTGGTGCGTCTCGTCGAGGCCGAGGTGCGTCCAGGTTTTGCCGGCATCGACCGACTTGTAGACGCCGTTGCCGTAGCCCACCGAGTCACGCAACGTTGATTCACCGCTGCCGACGAAAACGATGTTCGGATCCGACGGTGCTACGGCGATTGCGCCGATCGAGGAAGTGGATTGACCGTCGAAGATCGGAAACCACATTCGGCCACCATCGATGGTTTTCCAGACGCCGCCGTTGACAGCTCCGAAGTAGAACTCATTGGGTCGTCCTGGAACCCCACTCGCCGCCGCGACGCGCCCGCCGCGGAACGGCCCGATCATCCGCCAGCGGAGTCCAGAAAACAGCTCCGGCGAGACTGGGACGCTAAGAACTCCGCCGGCGAGCGATTCCGGATTGCTATCCGACGGGGTTCGAATCAGCCGACGCAGATCGGGTGGGAGTATCGCGAGCGCAATTCCAGCGCGGCCAGTGCGAGCGACGAAATCGCGCCGGGTCAAAAGCGAATCTGAATTCTGCTGGTCGTCCACCGATTTCTCCAATGGGAAAGAGAGGAACGCTGCGGCGTCGAAAAATAGCTCCTCATCTGAGCCAGGCAGAGGGTTCACCCTCTGGCGGCTCATTTGCCCTCGATGAATGTTTGAATCAGTCGGCGGGGCATCCCGCCCCGCTGCGAGACCGTTCGACAAGGAGGCGCACATGAAACGTCTTTCCGTCATTCTCGCAGGATCCGTCATCGCGCTCGCGTTAACCGGTGCGACGACGCTGCGTCGACCGTCTCTCGACGCCCGACAACTTCACGTTCGCGCCGAGCAGCTGCGGCTGCGGGCTCACTTCGATTCGGTCGACGGGGAGCTTCGTGCGGTGGATGTGTCGGGGCTGAGTGTGCAACAGCGAGCACTGCGGGTGAAGCTTATCGCATGGCTGAGGGACTATCGCAACGCCGGGAATTTCCCGGAGAACGACCGCTTCGCAGACCGAGCGATGCCGTTCTTTCGCGATTCCCACGGCACGTTGTGCGCGATGGCATACCTCGTCGATCGCTCGGGTCGCGGGGACATCGTCGACCACATCGCCAGAACGCGGAACAATGCGTTCATCCACGAATTGGTTGACGATGCCCAGCTCGTCGCCTGGCTCGATAAGTCGGGTCTGACGGTAGACGAGGCCGCGCGGATACAACCGAGCTACGGGTCGCAGCCAATCATTGTAGATAATCCAGACCGCGTCAGCTCCAATTACGCGCTTCTGTCGATGGGCCTAGGCGGCGCTGCGCTCGGCTCGATCGGCGTGAACGTGTTTTCTCCCAGTCGGCTGAGCAATGCAATCGGATTCATCGCTGGCGTCGCCGCGGTTGCCGCGGGCGGAAGCCACATGAAAGACGGGGGCGGTAATCGCAAGGTAGCGATCGCCGACGCCTGGGTCGGGTCAGTCTCAGCCGTCACGTCGGTCGTCACAGCGTTCCGGCGTTCGCGCCAGGAGGCTGCCGCGAAAGGTATGGATGAGAAGGCGCCGTCGGCCGCCACCGTCACACCCGAAGTCGTCTTGCTCGGGAATAAACATCAACTGGGACTAGGGTTGCACGGCCGGTTCTAGGTATGCTCTCCAAACGGTGGCCACGGCGAAGAAACGCGTCGCCACCGCCTTGGCGCGACGGCATCCAAGTCTCAAATTTTGCGGGACCAAAAGCGCGAGACCCGAATGCCGGAACAGAAAACGAGACCAACTGAGCAGAGTGTAGACTCTTTCATCAACGACATCCGCGACGAAGCGCGGCGAGCGGATTGCCTGGCGCTCACCGAGTTGATGAAGCGCGTCACTAACGAAGAGCCGCAGATCTGGGGTAGCGGCGTAGTAGGGTTCGGCAATTACCACTACAAGTACGCAAGCGGTCACGAGGGCGACTGTTTCATCGCCGGCTTCGCGCCGCGCAAGTCTGCGCTCACGCTGTATATCACCGCGGGTGTACAGCGCTTTCCCAAGCTTCTGGCCAAGCTGGGCAAGCACAAAGCGGCGAAGGGCTGTCTCCACATCAAGAAGCTCGACGACGTGAATCTTTCGGTGTTGGAAGATTTGCTCGCGCAATCGGTCCAGTGGACCACCAAAACCTACAAGACCTGATCGCTATTCCGAGCGGGGCGTCTGCCGCATTTTCGCCCGCAGCTGCTCGGTGAGCTGCTTGGCGAGGTCCGGCCTCATGTCGAGCTTCGCTGGGGTGTTGTGAAATAGCGCGATCTTCCACGTTGCGCTTTTCTGTACGGCCACCATCGACTGCACCGCGTTGAGGGCGGGGTCGATGTCATTCTTGCCTGGAGGAATCAGACCGGTATTTGCCCGCAACAGCGTGACGTCGTTGGCGATCTGGCGCACATCACGCACGATCGTCACGTAACGGGGGGTCTGGTGATGCGTGAATACCTCGGTGAGGTGGGCGCCGATGTCCAGCTGACCGTTTACCTGACTCCCATCGAACCCGACTAGAGTCCCATCGGCAGCGAACTGAAGCGCGAAGTCGCGAGCGTTTCGCTTGTCCCAAGCCTCGATCATGCGCGCATAAAGCTCGCGCGTTTCGCGATCCCAGCTCGCAGCCTCGCCGCCTTGAGCACTCACGATTGGACACCCTCCTTGCCTTCGATCTCCTCGAAGAGCGATTCGATGCGACGGTCCGGGATAAGCCACATTAATGCCACGAGGACGTAAACGGCATCGGAGATCCACTGATTGACGAAAGCCACTGGAACGGCGATCGCGTAGAGTGCGACAGATGCCATTCCCTTAGGATCATTGCCGACGGCGGCTTCCAGCTTCGAGTTCGCACCCTGGCTTCTGATGATCGTCCGCTCGAGGATGTAGTAGGCGATGCCCGCGGACAACAGTACGATGCCATAGAGCGCTGTTGGCAACGGCGCAAAATGATTCTCGCCCATCCAGCCCGTCACGAACGGCATCAACGACAGCCAGAACAGCAAATGAAGATTTGCCCAGAGGATGCTGCCGGTGATGCGATCGGTGAGAAACAACATATGATGGTGGTTGTTCCAGTAGATACCCAGCAGAATGAAGCTGAGGACGTAGGTCAGAAAAATCGGCAGCAGTGCTGAGAGCGCGGCGACATCGGCGCCGTGCGGCACCTTCAGCTCCAGAACCATGATCGTGATGATGATCGCAAACACGCCGTCGCTGAAGGCGGCGATTCTTTCGGAGGTCATGACCCTTCCCGGTGGGTTGCCCTGCTTCCGGTAGAATCTATCCCCGTGCTATCGTAGTGCACCTTCTCAGAAGAGGATCTGGCAATGGCCGGTCAGGGATCCACAGGAAACGTCATCGCGGCAGTTTGCAGCTTCTTCGTTCCGGGACTGGGACAGCTCGTTCAGGGCAGACTGGGAATGGCCGTTCTCCAGTTCGTGCTCGCCATCATCCTCTGGATCTTTCTGCTCGGCTGGGCGATCCACCTCTGGTCGATTCTCGACGCCGCGCTTTGGCGGCCGCCGGCGTCGGCCTAAGACAGCGATTCCGTTATCGGGTTGGTTTTCTTCTCAGGGCGCGCCAGCCGGAACCTGTGACGCGGCATCGCTGAGAACCTGGATGAATTCGTTGGCGTCGCCCCAGTTGCCGTCGTAGCGAGCACCGTTGATGAAAAACGTCGGCGTGCCGTTCACGCCGCTCCGCGCGCCACCGCGGAAATCGTCGCGCACCCTTCTGGTGTAGGCCCCCGCCGCCAGCTCCTGGGAAACGCGCTGAAAATCGATCCCGATTCTCGCCGCGTACATGACCAGATCTTCGTCCTCGAGCGCGTCCTGACTCTGGAAGAGGATGTCGTGCATCTCCCAGAATTTGCCCTGGGCGCCGGCCGCTTCAGCCGCCTCGGCGGCGTGTTGCGCGTGCGGATGCGCCTCCGCCAGCGGAAAATGTCTGTAGACGAAGCGGAGATTGTCCCCCATGTAGCGACGCAGGCCCTGGAGCATGGAATACGCCTTTCGGCAGAACGAGCACTCGAAGTCTCCGTACTCGACGAGGGTGACAACTGCGTTGCTGGGGCCGATGGAGTGGTCGCGCTCGGTGACCGGTACGAGGAGTTGGGCGGATTGCATGCAGCGCTCGGAGTCGGGATCACCTGACATGCATGCATTGTTTGCGCCGCGGCCTATATTAAAATGTCCGCCGCAATTCTGTGCACGGAATCATGGTGGAGGAAGTCGACATGGCACCAGACCAGGGTAGTCGCCAAGAATCAGATTCAGTTCTAGCAGCCGGCACTTCCGCGCCGCCATTCACGCTTAAATCGATCCCCGGCAAGTCCTACTCGCTCTCTGATTTCAGGGGCAAGCCGGTAGTGCTCGTCTTTTATCCCGCCGACTGGAGCCCGGTCTGCGGCGACCAGATCGCCCTCTACAACGAAATGCTCGAAGAGTTCGCGGAGTACCAGGCGCAGGTGCTGGGCGTCTCGGTCGACGGCGAATGGTGCCACAAAGCGTTCGCCGAAAACCGAAGTATTCATTTCCCACTCCTGTGCGATTTCGAGCCGAAAGGAGAAGTGTCGCGACGATACGGAGCGTACGACAGGGTGAACGGCATGTCGCAGCGGGCGCTGTTCGTGATCGACGGAAACGGCATGATCAGCTGGAGCTACCTCTCGCCAATCGATGTCAACCCGGGAGCAGATGGGATCTTCGCTGCGCTCGACAAGCTCGGCATTCGCACTGGAGATCGCGCATCGCAACAGCCGCGACCGACCACCATCGAACGCGAACGGAAAAACGACGGAGAGATTTCAGCGTCTTGATTGGAGGAGAGCCCCGATGGTCAAAACGCTCGGCCTGACTCACCTCGCATTGACGGTTAGCGATCTCAATCGCTCGTTTCAGTTCTATCACGATGTATTCGGAATGCTCGCTGTTTATCGCGAGCCACACTTTCTGCAGGCGCAGACGCCGGGTGCACGCGACGTTCTCGTCCTCGAGGAAGGTGGCGACGACGTTGGAAAATCAGGTGGAATCAAGCACTTCGGTTTTCGGCTGACCGATCCGCGCGACATCGAAAAGGCCGCGACCACAATCGAGCAAGCAGGCGGGAAGATCAAGGATCGCGGAGAATTCGTCCCCGGCGAGCCGTATGTGTTCTTCAGCGATCCCGACGGCTACGAAGTCGAGGTCTGGTACGAGCTACCTGCTGACAACCTGCGCTAAATGGATTCCGTCAGAATCAGAATCAGACCTGCCCGCGCTGACGACGCGCCGGCATTGAGCCGTTTGCTCGACCAGCTCGGTTACCCGTCAGACGCCGCGGAGATTCCCGACCGGCTCGCCAGGATGCACGCACGACCGGGGACAGTCGCCCTTGTGGCCGAGGACCGCGGTCAGGTCGTTGGCTGCGTGACAGTCCACCTGTTTTCGGCGCTCCACAGCAGTGAGCCAAACGCCTGGCTGACCGCGCTGGTCGTTGACGAAACTACCCGCGGAAAGGGCGTCGGCTCGGCGCTGGTGAAGCACGCCGAAGATTGGGCGATCGAGCACGGTGCGCAGCGCATCGCCCTCACATCCGCCTTGCGTCGGACCGAGGCGCACGAGTTCTACAAGACTCGCGATTATGAGCACACCGGCGTACGACTCGCTAAAGTGCTTTCAAAAGAGTCAGAACGGGCGACGGCGTCGCGATCTCGCGAATTTCATGTGATGGAGTTTGCTCATCACGATGAGGCGGCAGCTTTCGTGGCAGCGCTTTCACGTTTTCTCGACTCGCCAAAGCCCACTGCCGCTCAAGGCTCCAGCGTCGAAGTGTGGGCGCGCTCGCCGGTTCGGAGCGAGACGGTGAAACTTTATCTGAATGATGCAGCGCTCCAAGCAGCGCGGACTGCTTTCTCTGCCGTTGCCGTCAGAGATACCATCGCCGGCGATGCGCTGCCCGACGAAAGCTTCCTCATCATCGAAGGCGGAGTGACGCCAGCGTGGGCAGCAGCTGAAGCATCCGCCAAACTGTCGCCAATCAACCAACCCAATTGATGCCACTCAAACTGACGCGGATCGCCTGCGTCGCCGCCATTGGTGCGTCGACGCTCAACGCCCAGACTCCGCGCGAATCGCCGCTTGCCTCGGCGCGCGCGTCCCAGCTTGCTGATTCGATAGTGAGGCTGATGACCCTCGAAGAAAAAATCGGGCAGCTGAATCAGTTACCGGGCAGGGGCACGCAAACCGGACCTCGGGCACCGGTCGGTGGTGAAGAGATGGTTCGCACCGGACGCGTCGGTTCCTTCCTCGGAATTTTCGGCGCCGATTACACGCGAGAGCTGCAGAACATCGCCACGCGTGAGTCCCGGTT
>Ga0066673_10000784_pt1 | contig 10065 bp, 8 predicted proteins | sample GraSoiAngelo_122_FD_62302 | JGI IMG/M metagenome (GOLD analysis project Ga0066673, IMG submission 62302) | Grasslands soil microbial communities from the Angelo Coastal Reserve, California, USA - 14_0927_02_20cm | ecosystem: Environmental > Terrestrial > Soil > Grasslands | place: USA...
TACGAGGACGGAGTCGAGATCGCCGGCCGCATCGCCGAACTCGTGCCGAAGGTTGCGGTTGAGAAGGTCGCGGGGTTGGCGGTAGAGGCGCGCGAGCAGATGAAGCTGCGCCATGTGCCATTGCTGCTTGTCCGCGAGATGGCTCGCCTCAAGACGCATCGCGCTCTGGTTTCGGAGACGCTCGCTCGCGTCATCCAGCGCGCCGACGAACTCGCCGAGTTCGTTGCCATTTACTGGAAGGACGGCAAGGCGCCGCTCTCCGGCCAGGTGAAGAAGGGACTGGCGGCGGCCTTCCCGAAGTTTGATGAGTACCAGCTCGCCAAGTACGATCGCGGCGGGCCGATCAAGTTGCGGGACGTGCTCTTCCTCTCGCACGCGAAGCCTCGCGACGAGGCGCAGGCGGAAGTCTGGAAGAAGCTGATCGCGGGAAGCCTGACTACACCCGACACGTGGGAGGTCGCACTCTCGTCTGGCGCCGACAAGCGCGAGGCGTGGGAGCGTCTGCTGCGTGAGCGAAAGCTCGGTGGACTCGCGTTGCTGCGCAACCTGCGGAACGTTCGCGAGGTTGGAGTCGACGAGGCGCTAGTGGTCTCGGCGATTCGCTCGATGAACACGGCGCGAGTGCTTCCGTTCCGCTTCCTGGCTGCGGCGCGTTATGCGCCAAAGTGGGAAGAGGCGCTCGAGCAGGCGATGCTCAAGTGCGTGGCCGAAACCGAGAAGTTGCCGGGCAAGACGATTATCCTGGTGGATGTCTCCGGCTCGATGACCGCTCCACTGTCGCGGCGCTCCGAGATGCAGCGCACCGACGCTGCCTACGGTCTTGCAGTGCTGTTGCGCGAGATCGCAGAGAAGGTCGGCGTGTACAGCTTCTCGGACGGGCTGGAAGAGGTACCGGCGCGTCGTGGATTCGCTTTGCGCGACGCCATCGACAAGTCTCAGGCACACAGCAGCACGCGACTGGGCAAGGCAGTAGAACTCCTCAATCACCTTGAGGACTACGACCGCCTGATCGTGATCACCGACGAGCAGGCGCACGACACCGTTCCCGCGCCGCGCGGCAAGGGCTACGTAATCAACGTGGCCAGCTACAAGAACGGCGTGGGCTACGGCAAGTGGACGCACATCGATGGCTGGTCAGAGTCGGTCATCGAGTACATCCGAGCGATGGAGCAAACGAAGTGGGTGAACTAGGCTGGCAGGGCGAGTGTCCAAACCCGCCCTGCGGCCCCGAACCTCATTTGAGCCAGTTGGCATCGAGCGCCGGAGGCGCGCAACTGTGGATCAGCCCAATCGCGGAATGCATTTTTGCCGGCACGGCTAAAGCCGGTGCCCCTCCCTACACCGTAGAAACAAAAGCCGGGCCAACAGTGGCACGACTAAGGCAACACCCGAACCCTATTTCTGGGCTATCTTCAATGCGAAATGCTCCTTCGCTCTAAGACACTCCTTTTCGGAATTGCAGCGGGTGCGCTGGCGTTGATTCTGATTGGGCCTCCCATCTTCCATCTGGCGCGAACCACCTACAGAGACAGAGCAGCTATCGAGAAGCTGCCGCATGGATATGCAGATGACGTCAGCCGGATGAACAAGACTCGCGTCGCTGAGAACTGGGACGTGCCTTCCAATGTTGACGAAGCTGAACGAAAGCTGCGCGAGTTGCTGCATAGAGCGCAGGAGTCCGGTCTGCACGTGTCCATCGCGGGTGCTCGTCACAGTATGGGCGGCCAGACCATCTATCCGGGTGGGATCAACATCAACATGCGCCCGCTGAATGGCATGGGGTTAGACGAAGCCAGGAATCTGCTGCACGTGCAGGCTGGGGCAACGTGGGCAGAGATTATTCCGTATCTGGATAAGCACGGGCGATCGATCCAGGTGATGCAGTCTGACAACGCGTTCACGGTGGGAGGATCGCTCAGCGTGAATTGCCATGGCTGGCAGTATGGGCGTCCGCCGGTCGCTTCGACAGTGGAATCGTTCCGCCTGATGAAGGCAGATGGAAAGGTTGTGCGCTGCAGCCGGTCTGAAAATAAGGAACTGTTCTCGCTTGCGCTGGGTGGCTATGGTCTTTTCGGCGTCATCCTTGACGCTGACCTGCACGTCGTTGCTAACGAACGGCTCAGGCTTGAGCAAGCCCTGGTGCCGCTTGGCCGAGCTATGCAGGCTTTCGACCGCAAGATTCGCGAAAAGCCGGGAGTCAGGATGGTTTATGCCAGGCTGAACACTACTCCTGCAAATATCTTCGACGAAGTGCTGATCAACATGTTCTATCCCGATTCGGGACCCATTCCGCAGCTCGTGCAGGCTGATTCACGCTGGATGGCGCGAGCGGTCTTTCGCGGCTCTGCCGGCAATGATTACGGCAAAGGGATGCGCTGGGAAGCGGAAACCAAAGTCCTGCCTTACCTGCAGGGAACAGTGTTTTCGCGCAATCAACTGATGAACGACAGCCCAGAATGGTACCTCGACCGCTCAGCGGAGACGACCGATATCCTACATGAATACTTTGTGCCTCGCGAAGGAGCAGGGTCCTTCCTGCTCCAGGCCAAGAAGATCATCCGTGGCCACAATGCCGATCTGCTGAACGTGACTGTGAGGGACGTGGAGGAGGATCCAGATACGTTCTTGCGATATGCAGACAAACACATGATTGCGTTTGTCATGTTCTTCAGTCAGCCTCGCACTGAGCAGGGCGACCGAAAAATGCAAGACATCACCACAGAGCTTGTGGATGCGGCGCTGAAAGTTGGTGGGCGCTATTACCTGCCTTACCGCCTCCACGCAACCGTGGAGCAGTTCCACCGCGCCTATCCGCAGTCGGAAGAATTCTTCCGGCTAAAGCGGCAATATGATCCTCAGGAGATTTTTCAAAATCAGTTCTACATCAAGTACGCGGACCATGCGGCACGATCAGGTGATCTTTCAACGATGAGATGAGGAGCTGATTCGGGAGCGCGTGTAAACCATCAAGCCAGCGCGAAGCGCGGAATTCTCTAGCCCAGGGGTAGGAACCCTGGGTTAGCGAAAACAAGAAGCTTGAGCGCCGGAGGCGCGGTACTCGCTTACCGGCGCATGAAATGTAAATTTGTTGGCGATTCGCAAGTGCCCGGGCCACCATGGGCGGACCAAGCGTGCTATGCGCAAAAGCCTACCAGCAGCATGAGATCAAATTCGCTCTGGTGAAACTTGATCCTCGATTGGACGATTTGCGATCGGACCCACGCTTCCGGGACTTGGAGCGACATATACGTTATTCGATGTAACCGTACCCGAGCTCAGCGGCTAAAGCCGATGCCTCTGCCTACTGCTCAAGCAAAAGCTTTGAACACGGAGGTCACGGAGGACGCGGAGGAAAACGTCAAAGGCTGGAGCATGGATTCATTGGACGGGCCTGAAAAGATGAACGGCGAAATCATCTCCTGGGATTGAAAGTAGGCTTCGGCGATCGCGCAATCACACGGAATGGATGATTCACCAAACGATCATCCGTCCAATCCGCAAATAATCATCCAATCCGCGTCTGAGCTTTTGGTTTTTCCCTCCGAGTCCTCCGTGACCTCCGTGTTCAAAGCCTTTGCCTTTTAGCCACGAAAAGGAGCTTCGCGCAGAATCGCTGGTTCATTGGCCTCGTGCTGGCGGCTGGCCGACCGTACTGGCTGATGCCGGGACGATTGCGTGGATTCTGAGTTTGCGTGGGTTAAAGCAAAAGCTTTTGAACACGGAGGTCACGGAGGAAGGGGGAGGAAAATGTCTAAGGCTGGAGCATGGATTCATTGAACGCGATGGCGGGATGAATGGAAGCGTCATGTCTTGCGACTGAGTCGACTTCGCTGATCGCGCAATCACACGGAATGGATGATTCACCAAACAATCATCCATCCAATCCGAGTGTGAGCTTTTGGTTCTTCCCTCCGAATCCTCCGTGACCTCCGTGTTCAAAGCCTTTGCCTTTTAGCCACGAAAAGGAGCTTCGCGCAGGATCGCTGGTTCATTGGCCTGGTCCGGGTGGCTGGCCGACCGCCGAGTGCCGACCACCGCTTCTTGTGATACACCTTTAACAGTGGCTAACTGCTCCAGTTGCGGACGTAAGCTAGCTGGGTTCTCTTTTGGGAAGAGGCTTTGCACCTGGTGTGTGCAGCACGAGGCTGCGCAGCGCGGCGAATTGCCTGAGGACGCGCCGCAGCCTGTCATCACTCGTCCATGGCAGCGCGCTGGCGTAAGCTCCGTGAATCTGAGCCGTGCGCTGGTTGGAATCAACATCGCTGTTTACATCCTCATGGGGTTGGTTGGAGGCGGACTGCTCTCCGATCCTTCTCCGCAGCAGCTGGTTGGTTCCGGCGCCAACTTCGGACCGCTGACTTTCAATGGGGAATGGTGGCGGCTGATTACCTACGCTTTTCTCCACGGCAGCCTGCTTCACATCGCCTTCAACATGTGGTGCCTGTGGGACCTTGGCGCTCTTTGCGAATCCCTATATGGGACACTTACCTTTGGCGCGATCTACTTCATCAGCGCAGTCGCGGGAGGACTCGCCAGCACTGGACTGCATCCGGGGCGGCTGAGTGTGGGAGCTTCGGGCGCAATCTTCGGACTCGCCGGAGCTTTGATCGCCAGCTTTTATCTTGGCGAATTCACGCTGCCGAAACCGGTAATTCAGGCTCAACTCCGCAGCCTGATTTTCTTTGTGGGCTTTAATATCATCCTCGGCATGGGCGCGGGCACGACTGACAATTTCTGCCATCTCGGAGGTCTCCTGGCCGGGATGTTCTGCGGAGCGCTGATTGCGCGCTTCGCGCCGTCAGAGAACAACGTGCGGGCTCGCCTGGTAATCATTGGAGTTGCGGCACTAACTCTCGCCGCGATCACGTATTCACTGGAGCGCTCGCGCAGTTACATCCTGCGGGGATGTATCCCTTCGGCAAATTCACAATCCATCGCATGCGTCAGAACGAAGGATCAACCACCGCCATTGACGTTTTCCTAGCGCCCATTTCCAATACTTGCCAGGAGAGAAACCCATGCAACCTGCTGCGATAGACATGTCCGCGCTGAAGTCGCGAATGCGCGATACCTGGATGGCGGGCGACTTTGGCGTGATCGCGCGCTATGCCGAGAAGGAGATGGAGGCGTTTGTCTCGCGGCTGAAATTGCGGCCAGGCACACGTGTGCTGGACGTGGCGTGTGGCACCGGCAACACGCTGATTCCCGCGGCGCGAGCCGGAGCTGAAGTCACAGGCGTGGATATTGCCACCAACCTCGTGGAGCAGGCACGCGCGCGTGCGGCGAAGGAAGCACTGAAGGTCGAGGTCCGCGAAGGCGACGCCGAGCAACTGGAGTTTCCCGATTCGGCATTCGATGTAGCGATGTCAACTTTCGGAGCCATGTTCGCGCCGCGTCCCGAGCTGGTTGCGCGAGAGTTGCTGCGCGTCACCAAGTCCGGCGGCATGATCGCCATGGCCAACTGGACTCCGATGGGCTTCGTCGGCAAGATGTTCCGCACCAGCGCAAAACATGTCCCGCCGCCTGCAGACATTCCGCCGCCCGCGTTGTGGGGAGACGAAGAGGTAGTGCGCCAGCGCCTCGGCGGCGGCGCCAAACAGATTGACTGCACGCGCCGCACCTGCGATTTCGACTTTCCGTTTCCTCCCGCTGAAGTCCTGGCGCTCTTCCGCAAGTATTTTGGACCCACGCAGGTCGCGTTTTCGAAGCTGGACGAGAACGGCCAGGCGGCTCTCAGCGCTGATCTGGAGAAGCTGTGGAATGAACACAATCAGGCCACGGACAATACAACCAGGATCAGAGCCGAATATCTCGAGGTGCACGCGACTCGGGACTAGCTGCTTGCAAAAGCAAATCCAGGCTAGTCGGCTCCGTTCGCTTGCCTGGTGGAGACGCAGCATGCTGCGTCTCTAGCTCCTCTTTAGGATTTCCTCGACCCGCTTGAGGTCCTCTTCTGTATCCACTCCCACTGTGTCATAGGGAGTCTCCGCCACATGAATCTCAATGCCGTGATCGAGAAAGCGTAACTGTTCCAGTCGTTCGGCGCGCTCGAGTTCCGATTCGGGCCATGAGCAGAATTTCTCCAGCGCCTCGCGGCGATATCCATAGAAGCCGAGGTGCTTGAAGCGCTTCACTGAACCCGTGTTGTCGCGGTCGAAGGGAACAGTGGCGCGGGTGAAGTAGAGTGCGCGTCCGGCGAGATCGGTTACGACTTTCACCGCGTTGGGATTATGGGCATCGGCGGTGCTGCAAGGGGTTTTCACCGTCGAGACCATCGCTCGCGCCTCCTGCATCGGCGCCAGCAGCGCGGAAATGTGCTCGGGACGCGCCAGAGGTTCATCGCCTTGCAGGTTTACGTAAACGTCTGCGGGGATTCGCTGCGCGACCTCCCACACGCGATCGGTCCCGCTGCGATGCGAAGACGAAGTCATCTCAGCGCGCCATCCGTGCTGTTTGCAGACCGAGAGCACCTCGTCGGAATCGGTGGCAACGATGACATCCGAAAGCTGCGGACATCGCCGTGCAGCTTCGACGACGTGTGCCAGCATGGGACGTCCAGCGATCTCGCGCAGAACTTTGCGCGAAAGACGAGTCGAGGCGAGGCGTGCGGGGATGATAGCGAGAGCGCGCATGGGCAGCCTCTAAGCTACTAAGCTTCTTGGCTGCTAAGCAAAGGCAAAAGCTTTGAACACGGAGGACACGGAGAACACAGAGGTAAAGGCTAAAGCAAAAGCCAGAACACGGATTGAATGGTTGGCTGCTAAGCAACGGCAAAAGCAAAAGCAAAGGCAATGAACACGGAGGACACGGAGGCTACAGAGGTGAAAGCTAAAACTAAAACCGAGAGCCAGAACACGGATTGAACGTATCGAACGGATACATGCGAATTTGTTGATTTCACGATTTGTCTGATTGAAAGATCTTCCGATCACCGATTACGAAAGCACCCGATTCAGTTGTATACGTCAGATCCGATCGATCGATCCATCCATCTTCTGGCTTTTGGTTTTGGGGTTGACCTCTGCGCCCTCCGTGTCCTCCGTGTTCAAAGCTTTTGTTTTAGCCGTTACCACTGCGCCCTCCGTGCTCAAAGCTTTTGCCGTCCCTGGTTTGACGCTTCATTCCACGAAAATTAAAATCGAAGCAGCGGCCGATCAGCCCGGCTGCGGGCCTGAAGCCACCTCTTCAGGCTCCTTCCCGACCGAAATCCCAGGTCATTTGTTCTGTGGCGGTGTAGCTCAGGTGGTTAGAGCGACGGTCTCATAATCCGTAGGTCGCTGGTTCGAGTCCAGCCGCCGCCACCAATCAGGTAGTTGGCACAACCCATTGCGGAGTGCCGACTATGCACCACAAGCTGCAGAATTTTCCACCCAAGAGCGACGTACAGAATTCCGTCGTTCGCAACCACAACTCAACTTCACAGGCAGAAATCGCCAGCAATGACGCGGGTTTCGCGTCGGCTGGAAGCTCGGATTTGGGACCACATCAGGTCTCGACGGTTGAGACTCAAGCTACAGAAAAATCGGAGCTGCAAACGACCGTGTCAGGCTCGAGTTCTTCGAGGCGGGCACAGACTACCGGCCGAGGGCGGCCGGAACCACCTAGGCAAAAGCAACAGCAAGCACCGACGCAGCCGCGGGCGGCTGTGCCACAGGTTCTTCAACAGACACGCTGCGAAGTGGCGCGATCTGATGGATATGATCCGTCGGGCGAGAACGCAATAGCTTGCGGAGCGGTCGCGCAGGTTCTTTGCGAATACTGTGGACCCATGTGCTCCTCGTGCGCGGAGGAGACATTCTGTTTTTACGGCGAGCATAAGCTCAGTTCACTGGAGGAGCAAGCTCCGGCGCCGACGAGATCGCCACGCACGCGGCGAGTGAGCGAAGTGGTGTACGTCGAGATCAAATGTCCCAATTGCCAGCGCGTTCGTCTGGCATTGCCGAAGAAGCACCGGCCGAAGGCGAGGCGGAAGTGTCCGGTGTGCAAGAGAGAGGCTCCGGCTGAGTATCTTGCTCACGGATTCACGCGGAGAAGGTTGCCGTATCACGAGGTGTTCACCGAGGAGAAGGAGTTACCTGAAGGGGTGGAGTTCAAGAGGAGAGTCCCGTGGGATCGTCGTCCTGCGTGGTGGATGGATGAGGATTGAAGACGGGTAAGTCTCATTGAGCGGCTAACGGTCAGTGAGAGCCCAGGATGAAATCCTGGCCCAGAGGCAGGTTCGCGTCAGGCCCGGAGGGCCGAAATGTGAAAGCCCAGTGGCTTCAGCCCTGGGCGGCGTTCCAGAACACGTGAGCCCCGGAGGGGCGACATTCACCAGAGAATTTGCACGCCTATAGTCCAGGTGCTGTCCCTCCGGGACTCGGGTTCCAAAAAATCAACTGCCCCAGGGCTGAAGCCACTGGGCTTTCTGATTTCGGCCCTCCAGGCCTGGGGAGCGGTTGTAGCAAACCCAGCATCTCATGCGGGCTATCGTATGCCGCGCCTTCGGCGCTTCCTCTTCGGCGTACGGAGCATCTTGGGGACGGTTGAAAATCGAGGAGAGTCATCGCGGCTGCATTCCCGTTTTTGCATCGCGAAAAATATTTTTCATTTTTCTCTTGACGAAAACGAGATTTCCGCTTAGCAGGAGAAATGTAGTCGATTAAAGGGCCTCGTAAGAAGAGGCCAACACATCACGAGAACTCGGCGGACCCTACAGGTCCGCTGACCACCGGCAGGAGCGGCGCTGCCAAAGATTTTCCGGAAGAACTCTCTTCCATCGGCCTGCACCTTAAAGCGGATTGCTTTTCTGTCATTCCGAAGCTGCAGGCGAGGAATCCCTATTTGACCCATGCGGAATGGGAACTATAGGGATTCCTCGCTTCGCTTCGGAATGACAAAAGAAAACGAAAACTCCCATGCCCAACCATCGAGTACCAGTCTTTCGTCTCTTCCAGCCCACCTGGAGCGAACCCGCGTATTACGTCGTGCGCGACGTTGCCATTCGCATGGTTCGCGACCGTGGGGCAACCTGCATCAATCGCGGCAAGGCGATTCGACTTACTTTTCATCGCCCAGAGAATTTGCGAGATGAGAGCGCGCGGATTGGGCCGGCGACCATTCACGCGTACGCATGCGGATCGAAGCGCGCGATTGCGGCGGTCGACGGATGGGGAAGAATCGGGTGATCGGGCGATCGGGTGAAGTAACGGCCCGAGGCTCCGCAGTCGAGTGAATGACAAGACAGCAGAAGACTCTCCGCAAGCCCACTCCGGCGGCGTTGGATGCGATTAACCAATCGTGTTCGGCGTTGCCGGAGTGCCCGCCTGTTGCAGTGCGCTGCGCCTAGCGTCGAGGTGAGCTGCGGGTGCCTCGGCGGATGATCAGGAATATCAGAATGATGGCGATGATGATTGCGAGACCGCGCAGAGAGATGATCATGGATACGGATTATGCACGCGGCGTCTCGCTCTGAATACCAAACTATCGCGGCGTTCACCGGCTCTTTGCCGTCTGAGACCTTGTACCGGCCGAGGGCGGCCCGAAACCACGTAATCAAACCCACTAATTTGGAATCACATTATGAGCGAAACCAGCGAACAAGCAAAACCGCAGAGAAGGCGCCCGCCGAAGGCAGACGCAAAAGTCTTTATGCGATCGTGTCGAAGAACGTTGAAAGAGATTCCCGGAGGCTCTCAAATCCCCTGGGTCGACATGCTTAACCTCAAGCTGTACGAGATCGCCACTCATCCAGAGTCTTCGCAGAGCCTGCGGCTGCAGGCCATCAAGACCGCAATCGCTTTGTGCGCTGATCAGCCGATTGACTTGGGCAAGTCGAAGCACGAGGAAGCTGAGCCAAAGGCTGCGCGTAGTTCACTTCGTCCTACGCCCGAAGAAGAGGCTTTAAGCGAGGCAGAGGTGGACGCGCAAATTGCCGAACTGCAGGGCCGCCTTGGATCCGTGTCCATCGGCGACGCCTAGGCTGACGCCGGCTCAGAAGCGGAAACTTGCGCGACTTCTTGTTCGCAAGTTTCGATACACAACTGAGCCTAGCTTAAAGGCGTTCGTCCAAACCTCCTGGTCCAT
>Ga0066673_10000785_pt1 | contig 10047 bp, 4 predicted proteins | sample GraSoiAngelo_122_FD_62302 | JGI IMG/M metagenome (GOLD analysis project Ga0066673, IMG submission 62302) | Grasslands soil microbial communities from the Angelo Coastal Reserve, California, USA - 14_0927_02_20cm | ecosystem: Environmental > Terrestrial > Soil > Grasslands | place: USA...
ACCTGTGGTCGACTTCGTCGTCCGCTGGGTCTTCCGGGTGGGCATCGCGTTCCCCTTGCCTCGTCTCACTAAATCCCTGCGGATCCTCAATCTTTGGGCCGGCGGGACGCAGTGCAAGCCGCCGGCCACGCTTCCGCCCCTACTGTTCCGTCCGGGCGGTCCGTCTTCTACCGGACTGTCAACGAGCGAAAGCTAGGAAGCCGCACCAGGCTGTGCAAGCGGCCAACCTCCTAGAACCGCTTAGGAAATAGGTCAGGACCGGCCGGCAAGCTCGTCAATCGCCATCCGGACGGCGTTTTCGACCTCGCGCTTGCGCTCTTCGGAGCGCAGCCGGCCTGCCTGCCCGCCTGCTTCCCGAAGGTAGAAGGCGTCGGTCGCGCGGTTCCCTTCCGTGGCGATCCGAGCGACGACGATGGACACGCCGGCGCCGTGCAGGGCCTCGGCGATGGCGTGGAGGAGGCCCGGCCGGTCCTGGGTGAAGACGTCGAGGATGGTTGATTCGGCAGAGGAAACGTCGTCGAGCCGCAGCTTGGTCGCCACCTGGGGCACCGCGGAAGCGGCCCAGCTTGCCCGGCGCAACCGGCGTTGCACGAGCTTGTGGGGATCCTCGTCGCCGGAGAGCAGGCGGAGCAGGTCGGCGTGGGCGCTTTCCCACCGAGGAGTCGACGGAACGCCTCCACCGGTCTCGCGGACGACGAACTCGTCGAGCGCGAAGTCGCCCAAGGTGTGGACCTCGGCGGCGAGGACGTCGATTCCGTTCGCGGCCAGGGCGGCAGAGAACAAAGCGAGCAATCCGGGGCGATCTTTCGCCACGAGTGTGAGATCCGCTTCCCCACCCGCAGGGCGGCGGAGCTCGGCGGCAAAGCCCGTCCGCTGCGCTATCGTCCAGAGCCGGACGTGCCGGGCGGCCTCGGGTGGCCTGGTGATGGCGAGGTATCGCTCCGGCGCGAGTCGCGCGAAGGCCGTCACCTGGGTTTTGTGCGTTGCGTCGACGAGGGGCTCGACCGCGCTCGTCAGCCGCTCGCGGCGGTGCTCGAGCGAGTCCTCATGGGCGGGGCGGTCGAGACCTTCGGCCGTGATCGTGGCCCGCGTCTTCTCGTAAAGCAGGCGAAGGAGACCGGCTTTCCAGTCCGTCCAGTTCTCGGGGCTCACGCTCGCCATGTCCGCGTAGGTGAGCAGGTACAGCATCTCGAGGCGCTCGACCGTCCGGGCGTCGCGGGCGAAGCCCTCGATCATCGCCGCGTCTTCCAGATCGCGGCGCTGGCTGAGATGGCTCATCTTGAGGTGTTCCTGGACGAGCCAGGCGACGTCCTCGGCGTCCGCGGGATCGAGAGCGATGCGCTGCGCGTACGCCCGCACCAGCTCGGCGCCGCGCGAGGAGTGATCGGGGCCGAGTCCCTTACCGAGATCGTGGAAGAGCAGCCCCAGCATGAGCACCAGCGGGCGCTCCTGCGCGCGCGCGATGCGGGTGAGATCCGGCTCCTCTTCCGAGAGCGATCCGGCGCGCAGCCGCATCATCCGCTGCAGTGCGACGACGGTGTGCGTGTCCACCGTGTACACGTGGTACAGGCTGTGCTGCGCACGCGCCCGCAGCCTGCCCAGCTCGGGAAAGAGCGCCCCGAGGACGCCCAGCTCGTGCAGGGCCCCCAGCGCCGCGCCGTCGCTGCCTTCGCGGACCAGGGACTGCCAGAGCTCGAAGTGGGCGTCGCGATCGGCGGCCAACCCCGGCTCGAGCTTGTGCAGCTCCTGCACGAGGAGGTCGCGGGCGTAGCTGTAGACCGGGACGCCGTATGTCTCCGCCACGGTGAAGAGCCGGATCAGATCGGCCGGGCGGCGGGCGAAGACCTCGCGGTCGCCGACGGTGACGCGGCCCTGCCAGAGCTTGAACGCGCTGTCGATGGGTTTCGCTTGGGGCGCGCGGCGGGGCCCGAAGAAGCCTGCCGGCCGCGGGGCATCTTCCACGGCGCAGCGGTCGATGAGCGCGTCGGAGGCGCGGGCGATCTCCTGGAGCGCGATGTACGTCTCGCGCATCAGCTTCTCGACCCCGAGCTCTCCTTCGGCGTCCGCGTACCCCAGGGCCGATGCGAGCCGGCGCTGGTTGTCGAAAGTGAGGCGATCGTCGCGCCGACCGGTCGCGTAATGAAGCTCATTGCGCAGCTTCCACAGCCAGTCGCGAGCGGCGCGGGCGGCCTGGACCTCGCGCAAGGGCAAGAGGCCGCGCTCGCCCGACTCGCCGAGGCCGGCCACCTTGTGCCGGGCGCGGGCGATCCACAGCGCGGCCTGGAGGTCGCGCAATCCGCCCTTGCCCTGCTTGATGTGAGGCTCGAGCAACCAGACCGATCCGCCGTACCGGGTCCTCCGTCCGCGCAGCTCCTCGAGCTTCTCCTCGATGAACTCCTCGATCTTGCGGGCGTCGAGCTCGGTGACGACGGCGCGCTCCAGCTCCTTGAAGAGGGCCGCGTCCCCCGCCAGCAGCCGGCAGTCGAGAAGCGCCGTGCGCGCGGTGTGATCGTCGCGCGCCAGGGTGAGGGTTTCCTCCAGCGTGCGGGCGCCGAAGCCGGCTTCCAGCCCCGCGTCCCAAAGGGCGCGATGGAGGCCCTCCGCCACCGCTTCCGCGCGGGCCTTCCGCGCGGGGTCCGCTTTCTGCGAAGGCAAAAGGGCGAGGAGGTCGACGTCGGAGCGCGGGGACAGCTCGCGCCGCCCATAGCCGCCGGTCGCGACCAGCGCCAGATCCGAGGGCGAGCCGTCCTTCGAGACCAGCGAGGCGAACATGTCCTGGAGGACGGAATCGGTCAGGTCGGAGATCGCTCGGACGACCTGCTGGCCTCCCGCGCCGTCGCGGTGGCGGGCGAAGATCTCGGCGCGTCCGGAATCGAGGCGCTGCCTTGCCTTGCGCGCCTCGGCGCTGACGGGACCGGCGGAAGGGGATGGCGGAGAGGCCGGAGGAGGAGCTTCCGCGACTGGACGCTGGGGCGGCGTCGCCATGTCGCGAGCATAGCCGTTAGGGCAGACGGAGTCCGCTGACGAATTTGTCGGTCAGCCGGCTGCTTGTGGCGGTGGATTTCCGTCGGGCGGCGGAGATGGATCGCCCGCGGGCTGGTTGCGACCGGGATCGCGGCGCTCCGGCTCTCCGGGAGGCGGATCCTTGCGGATGGGCTCCGCCGGCTTGGGATCCTTGCGCTCGGGAGTGCGCGGCTTCGGGTCCTTCTCGGGATCGGGCATGAAGGGAAGATGGCACTGCCGCGCGCGGGGCGCTCAGCGCTCAAGGAAAGCGCGCGATGCGCCGGCGGCCGTCGGCAAACTCGCGCACCCCGGCGGCGATGGCGTCCGCGGCCGCGCGCTGCCGATCGCGGCTGCGCAGGCGCCCCTCCTCGGCCGGGTTGGAGATGAATCCCGTCTCGACGAGGATGGCGGGCATCCGGGCCCCGAGCAGGACGTAGAAGAGCGCGTGTTTGATGCCGTGATCGGTCACCTTCTCGCCCCGCGATCGCATTGCGCGCACCAGGGCCGACTGGACGGATTGCGCGATGTCGCGCGAGTCGTCCGCGTTCGCGCGGGTAGCGAGATCGGCGAGGATCAAGCGCAGGTCGGAGGCCGATCGATCCGTGTCCGCGTTCTCGAAGGTCGCGAGGCGCGCCGCGTACCGGTTGCTCGCGACGTTCAAGGTCCAGGTCTCGATCCCGGAGAGCTTGCGGCGCCTCGCGGCGTTGCAGTGGATGGAGACGAAGAGATCGGCGCGCGCGTCGTTGGCGATGCGCGTCCGCTCGTCGAGCGTGAGGTAGCGATCGTCCTGCCTGGTGAGCACGACGGCAAAGCCGAGCGCCTTGAGCTTCAAGGCGAGCACCTTGGCGATGGCCAGCGCGACGTCCTTCTCCCGCGTGCCTCTCGGCCCGAGAGCGCCGGTGTCGCGACCACCATGTCCGGCGTCCACGACTACTCGCCGGATCCGCAGGCCCAGTTGCTCGGTGAGCGATCCCGCCTTGGAGGCGAGCGCCGCCGAGCGCAGCTCCCGCGCTCGTTCTACCTTCTCGGGGCGGTCCGCGTCGGAGTCGGCGGACGGCGGCACCGCCTGCTTCACGATCATGCCTCCCACCGGCTCCGGCGCCTCCGGCTCGGGCGGCAGATCGGCCTCGTCTACTTCGTCGTCGTCCCCGGCGGAAACCGAGGCCGCGCCTTTGCGAGCGGCGTCGATCACGCGATCGAGCAGCCGGCTCGCCGCGGCGGCTGTCTCCTCGGTCTCCGGTTCCGCGGGCGCGGGAGCAGCAGGCGTGGGTTTCGGTAGTGAAGCGGCCAGCGCGTGCTTCAGTGGCGCAACCGGATCGGGCTTCGGTTGTGGACCGGCCGGCGCCGGCTTCGCTTGCGGCTCCGCCGGAGTGCTCTTCGCCGCGAACCCTGCGACGGGAGCGGCCGAGGACGCCTCGTCCGTTCCCGGGTAACGGGCAACGAGGCGCCGTGCGACCGACGCCGCGGTCTCCGGATCGCCGATGCGACGCGCCAGGTCTACCGCGCGTGAAAGCGCCGCCGCGGCCTCCGCGCTGCCGGGAGCCGCCTCGTCGACGTGCCGGTACGCCTCGATCGCCGCCGCCGCATCCGGCGTGCGGCGCGACGCCGACCACAGCTCCTCTCGCGCGCGGGCACCCAGCGCAGCAGCCTCCACCGCCCGCGGTCCCTTCGGCGCCGCGGAGAAGGCGGATTCGAGCTCGCGGATGACCACTTCCCAGGTGTCGCGACGCTTGTTCCGGCGCGCGTCCGCGCTCAGGCGCTCGAAGTCGGACTTTCCTTTTTCGAGCCGCCGCGCCTGCAGCGCCGCTGCCGCTGAAGGCGCGGCGGTGGCGACGGTCCGTGCGCGCGCCGATCCCTCCGCCGCTTCGGCTCGGGCCGCGGCGGCAATGAACAGGACGCAAACGAGCGCGCAAGCAATGCCCGACGGCACGCAGAGACGGTCGCACAGCCGATCGCCCGGTCAATTTTTCGGACGGCCCCAGCGCTCACTGCACCACCACCGGATCGAGGTGCAGATCTAGCTGCCCCCGCATGGCAGCGGCGGATACCGGCTTGAGGCGCTTCCGGCTTCCGCACCGGCAGCGCCGGAACGATGCCAGGTACGCCGGCCACATCGCCTCCGCGACGAACTCCGCGCTGGGATTCGTGCCGCACTGCTCGCGAACCAGCTCCTCGTGCCGCCGCTGCACCTCGTCCACGCTCCTCTCGCGCAGGACCCGGTGACAGCTCGGACACGCCCACAAACGGATGGCTTCCATGACGACTCCCTCGACGCGAACCTTAGCGGAGGGGTCTGACAATCCGTTCAGTGGTCGTGGTAACCGTGGTGGTGCCCGGCCGGTTCATTCACGGAGCTTCTTCTGCTGCTCGTGAAGCCAGAGCAGGGCGTCCAGCGGCGTCGTGCGCGTCAGGTCGAGCTTGCGGAGATCGTCGGCGAGCGGATTCGACGGTGCCGGCGCAGGCGGCCCGGCCGGTGGCGAAAAGAGGCCGAGCTGGGCTCGCCGCCGGCTCCGCGCGCCCGAGAGCGCTGGACGTCCGCCCTCGTCCAATTCCTGCGCCTCGAGGTTGGCGAGGATCTCCCGCGCGCGCCGCAGGACGATCTCGGGAAGCCCTGCCAGCTTTGCTACCTGGATCCCGTAGCTACGCGAGGCCGCCCCCGCGACCACCTTGCGCAGGAAGACGATCCGGCCGTCGACCTCCGTGACCGCCATGGTGAGATTTACGGCGCGCGGCTTCTCGCGCGAGAGATCGCAAAGCTCGTGGTAGTGCGAGGCGAACAGCGTCCGTGCGCCGACCGCGTCGTGCAGGTGCTCGGCGATCGCCCAGGCCAGCGCGAGACCGTCGAAGGTGCTGGTGCCGCGCCCGACCTCGTCGAGGATGAGCAGCGAGCGCGGCGTCGCCTGGTGGAGGATCCGCGCGCATTCCGCCATCTCCACCATGAAAGTGCTCTGCCCGCGCGCGAGATCGTCCGCGGCGCCGACGCGGGTGAAGAGCCGATCGACGAGCCCGATGCGCACCCGCGCGGCCGGGACGAAGCTGCCCGACTGGGCGAGGACGACGATGAGCGCCACCTGGCGCATGGCGGTGCTCTTTCCCGCCATGTTGGGACCGGTGAGGACGACGAGCCGGCGCTCTCCGTCGAGGGAAAGATCGTTGGGTACGAAGGGTCCTTCGCCGGAGAGGAGCAGCGCGCGCTCCACGACGGGATGGCGTCCGCCCGCAACTTCCAGGACGTCCGACCCGTCCACCAGGGGCCGGGTCCATCCGCACTCGCAGGCGATGCGCGCGAAGGACAGCAGCGCATCCGCCTCCGCCGCGGCTGCGGCACAGGCGCGAAGGTCGGCGCTGCGCTCCAGGATCGCCGTGCGCAGCTCCTCGAAGATTTCCAGCTCGAGCGCGGCGCGGCGCTCTTCGGCAGAGAGGACGCTCGCCTCGTGCTCCGCGAGAGAAGGCGTGATGAAGCGTTCCGCACCGACCGTCGAGGAGCGGCGCTGGTAATCGCCGGGGACGAGGTGGAGGTTCGCCTTCGTGACTTCGAGATAGAAACCCGAGACGCGGTTGTAGCGGACCTTCAAGGACTGGATTCCGGTGCGGGCCTTCTCCTTCGCCTCGAGCGCGGCGATGGCCGCCCGGCCGCCCTGGGCGAGATCGGTCAGCTCGTCGAGGTCGCGACGGTAGCCCGGCCGGACGAATCCCGGCTCGCGCCCGGCGGGCATCTCGTCGGCGAGCGCTTTCTCGAGAAGCTCCCGCAGCGCGGCGGGGGCACGGAGCGGCGGCGCGAGCGCTCGCAACCGGCTCGCCGTGCGCCCCTCGAGAAGCGCGGCAAGCCCCGGCATCGAAGCGAGCGAGGCGCGCAGGCCCGCGAGATCGCGCGGAGCGCTCTGTCCCACCGCGAGCCTCCCGAGCAGCCGCTCGAGGTCGAGGACGCCCGAGAGCGCCTCGCGGAGGTCTTCGCGGAGGACGGATGCCTGGGAAAGCTCCTCCACCGCATCGAGCCGCGCGCCAATTCCGGCGGGATCGGTCAGGGGCGCCGCGATCCAGCGGGAGAGAAGCCGTCCTCCCGCGGCGGTGACCGTGCGATCGATGGTGGCGAGAAGCGTTCCCTCACGGCGGCCGTCCGGGCCCCGGAACAACTCGAGGTTCTGCACCGCGCTCGGATCGATCCAGAGCGCGTCCGCGGGATGCTCGACGGCGATGCCGACCACGTGGCGCGCTGCCGACCGCTGCGTCTCCTGCAGGTACGCCAGGGCTTCCGCGGCCGCCGAGATGACCAGCGGGTCGCGGATCCCGTACCCGTCGAGCGTCGCCACGCCGAGGTGGCGGCGCAAGAGAGGCTCCGCGTCGGACCTCGCCGGACGGCCCTCGACCCGGACCGCGCCGCTCGCCCGCCGTACCGATGCTGCGGCGGGCGTGCCCAGGAGATCCTCCGGCAGCAGAACCTCGCGGGGGCGGGCACGGGAAAGCTCGTCGACGACCGATTCGAAGGATCCGGCCGGGAGCGCGCGCAGCTCCCCCGTGGATGCATCGAGCAGCGCGAGCGCTGCCCGGGGGCCGTCCACCGCGATGGAGGCCAGCCAGAGGGCGGTCCGGGCTTCGAGGTGATCCTCGTCGAGCAGGGTTCCCGGGGTGACGAGGCGCACGATCTCGCGCCGGACGAGCTGCTTCCCGGGACCGGGCTCTTCGACTTGATCGCAGATCGCCACCTTGTGTCCCGCGGCTACGAGGCGGGCGACGTACTGCCGCGCTGCGTGATAGGGGACGCCGGCCATCGGGACCCGGTCGTCGCCCTTGGCGCGGCTCGTCAAGGTGATGCCGAGGATGTGCGAGGCGATCTTCGCGTCCTCGTAGAACAGCTCGTAGAAATCGCCCAGCCGGAAGAGGAGCAAGGCGTCGCGGGCCTGCGCCTTGGCCTCGTGGTACTGGCGCAACATCGGCGTGACAGGCGCGCTGCCTTCGAGGGCGGGAACCGGCTCGGACACCATCCGTTGTCTATCAGATCGGCGGAGATTGAAATGGAGCTCCGCCACATACGTTATGAACGCGCGGCCCATGCGCCTTCGACGCCCTTCCGCGTTCGTGCTCGGTGCCGCGGCGCTCTGCGCGGCGCCCGAAGCGGCGGTATGCGCGCCGCCTTCCGCGGAGGACGCCGCCAGCTACTTCCGCTCCATCCGGGCGGCGCGACGCAATGGCCCGATCCAGCTCGACGGCCGCCCCGACGAGCCGGCCTGGCTCGCGGCCGAGCCGGGCAGCGGCTTCACCCAGTTCTCGCCCGACGAGGGAGCGCCCCCCTCCGTCGTGACCCGCTTCCGGGTCCTCTGGGACGACGATGCCATCTACGTCGGCGTGGAATGCGACGACCCCGAGGCGCCCACCGCCATCATGAGCCGCCGCGATCGCCCGGTGGACGGAGACTTCATCTCCTTCGATCTGGACACCACCAACGACCGCCGGACGGCCTACCACTTCCAGGTCTTCGCCGGCGGACAGCAACTCGACGCGCTCCACTTCAACGACACCGACTTCACGGCCGACTGGGACGCGGCCTGGGAATCCGCGGTGGCGTTCAACGATCACGGATGGTCGCTGGAAGTGAAGATCCCGCTGCGCATCCTCCGCATCCCCGACGGAGCGCGGAGCTTCGGCTTCAACCTCTACCGGATCCTCGCGCGCCGCCACGAGGAGGATCAATGGCGCTACCGGCCCCACGGGGCGGCCGGCGACATCAGCTTGCTCGGAGAGCTGACCGGCCTCAGCGGGATCCGGCCGGTGCGCTCGCTGGAGCTGCGTCCCTACTTCGCGACCCGCAGCGCCACCACGCGCCCCGCGCCGGCCGACGCCACCGCTCCCCTGCTCTTCGCGCCCTGCACCTCGGTCGGGTACTCCGCGCGCTCGGTCGCGGGGGCCTGCGCGGGCCTCGACCTGCGCTATTCGCTCGCCAGCGACGTGTCCCTGGTCGGGACGCTCAACCCGGACTTCGGGCAGGTCGAGGCGGATCAGCGCGTCCTCAATCTCTCCACCTTCGAGACTTTCTTTCCCGAGAAGCGGCCCTTCTTCACCGAGGGCCTCGACCTCTTCCAGTCGCCGCTCCGCATCCAGTTCGGCGGACCGTACGGCGGCGACGCCTACCAGATCTTCTATTCGCGACGGATCGGGAGGCCGCCGCCGGCCTGGAAGGACTGGGACGGCGACAAGGGGATTCTCGTCTACCAACCGGCTGCGCGGCCGGTGCTGGGAGCGATGAAGCTCACCGGCACCGCCGGACCCTCGAGCTTCGGACTGCTCACCTCGTACGAGCCGCGCGTCGACGCGCAGGCAGTCCAGCCCGACGGCAGGCTCGGCGAGGTGCGGGTCGCCGAGGCGGTGCACAGCGCCGCGCTCCGCGTGCGCACGCCCATCACCTCGCGTTCACTGGTGGGGGTCTTCGCCACGGCGGTGGATCCGATCGGCGTGAGCTCTTCTTTGGCGCTGCCCGGCCGTCACGCGCACGTCGCGGGAGCCGACTTCGTCACCTACGACGCGCAGCGGGACTGGTCGTTCACTACCCAGGCCGCGGGCTCGCTCCTCAACGGTGGCCAGCCCGACGTGCAGCCCGACGGGACCGTGCTCGCTTCCGGCTCGAGCGGCGCCGCCGTGGCGGGGAGGATCGCCAAGGACGCGGGGCCGCTCGTCGGATTCGTGGCGGGCGACTGGCTCTCGCCGCGGTTCACCGTCAACGACCTCGGGTTCATGCGACGCGCGAACCTCTTCCGCAGCTTCGGCTACCTGCAATTGCGCGACGTGCACCCGAACTCGGTCTGGCAGCGCGCGTTCGTAGGAGCGTGGGCCCGCGAGATCCGCAATGCCGCCTCGAGCCTCGCTCTCGAGCAGGACGTGGGCGTCGAGACCTTCGTGCTGCTCAATTCGCAGTGGAACTTTGGCGGAAGCGTCCTCTTGCAGACCCCGTACATCGACGATCGGGAGCTGGGCGACGGCACGCCGCTCGAGCGGCAGGGAAGCTGGGGCACCGGGTGGTTCTTCAACAGCGATTCGCGGAAGCCCGTCTCG
>Ga0066673_10000786_pt1 | contig 10045 bp, 11 predicted proteins | sample GraSoiAngelo_122_FD_62302 | JGI IMG/M metagenome (GOLD analysis project Ga0066673, IMG submission 62302) | Grasslands soil microbial communities from the Angelo Coastal Reserve, California, USA - 14_0927_02_20cm | ecosystem: Environmental > Terrestrial > Soil > Grasslands | place: USA...
GTGGGGGGCGGACCTGGACGAGGACACCACCCCGATCGAGGGCGGGCTCGACCCGCTGCTGTCGTTCAGCAAAGGCTGCTACGTCGGCCAGGAGGTGGTCGCGATGGCCACGTACCGAGGCCGGGTTGCCTGGAACCTCGTGCGACTCGAGGTCCCGGGCGAAGTCCCCGCGGTCGGAGCGAAGCTGGGGCCGGGCGGCAAGGGCCGAGTCACTTCCGCCACCCAGGTCGGCGCCGGCGCCCTGCTCCTCGGGTACGTGCGCAAGGAGCTCATCGTCCCGGGCTCGCCGGTGCCGCTCGAGGACGGCCGGACGGCGGCGGTGCTTGGATTGCCGTATGGTTCGTTGCCAGGGGCTGGGGTGTGCGCATGAAAATTCTCGCAGCGATTCACGACCTGATGTTCTCCTCGAAGGTGAACGCGGCCGCGCAGGGACGGCCCATCACCTGGATGAAGCGGGGTACGAAGGTGGTCGACGAGGTGGCGCGGGAGAAGCCGGACGTATTGCTCATCGACCTCGCCGCTCCGCAGCTCGACGCCGTCAACGCCATCCGCGAGATCAAGAAGGGCGCGGGCATTACCGTCATCGGGTACGTCGATCACACGCGCGAGGACGTGATCGAGGCGGCCCGTGCCGCCGGTTGCGATCAGGTGATGAGCAAGGGCGAGTTCGCGCGCCGACTGCCGGAGCTGCTGGACGGCATCTAGCCGCGGCCGGGCGCCGGATCCAGAAAGACGGCGGCCAGCGCGCTCGGGCCCTCGTCCACCTCGGGCCCCGCCAGCACCAGGCGGGCCCCGGTCGCCGAGATCACACGCCGGGCGGCGGCGTCGACCTGTCGCAGCGTAGCGCTCGGCCGTAGCCGGCAGCTCACCAGCACCTCGCACGCGTCCCGCAGGCTGAGGTCCAGCGAAACGTCGTCCCAGCGGTGGAGGAGCGCCGAGCGGGCGCTCAACAGGCCGTGGACCTCGCGTGGATCGACTCCGACCAGCCCGAACACGGCCAGCGGCTCGACGAAGCAGCGCACCGCGTCGGCCCAGGACGCGCCCGCCACCGGCTGGACGACGCAAGCTCCGGTCAATTGCGCAGCGCGCTGCAACCGCCCACGCGCTTGCGGTCCGGGAAGGGCGGGGACGCCGGGAAGGACGAGGACGGACTCTCCTCCTCCGCGCAGCCGCAGGATCCGCGCGGCCTTGAAGGCAGCCGAGAGCGCAGGATCGTCGGCGGCTTCCGCGAGGAGAAAGAGGAGCGATCCTCCGTCAGCCTGCTTGATGCGGGTGAACAGGTCGTCTCCGAAGCCCAGGACGTCGCAGGCCAGCGCCGTCGCATCGAGGCGGGAGACCTCGTTCGTGGGAGCGGCGCCGAAGGCAACCACTGTACCCACAGGCTGCATGTAGGTATTGGTAACACCCTCGCGTTCTAGCCGAAAGTCCCCCCCGTGAGACACTGTCCAGCATGCAGATCCACCGGGAGGACCTGGACGAGGCGGCCGCACGGCGGATCGTGGATGCGTCGCAGGCGGCGGCGCTCTGGCGGTTCTTCGGCGAGCGACATCCCGCGCGCGCCCGCTTCACCGGCGTGAACGTCTCCTACTTCTTCGGCGCGCTGGTCGTCATCGCGGCGATGGGCTGGCTGATGACGCTGGGATTCGAGCGTCTGGGGCCCTGGGCGGTTTGCCTCATCGCCGTCACCTATGCGGTCTTTTTCGCCTTTTTCGGCGAGAAGCTGTGGGGAAGCGCCGATCTCAAGATCCCCGGCGGCCTGCTCTACACGATGGCGGTTTGCATGACCCCGCTCGCCATCTGGGGCTTGGAGAAGGGCACAGGGTTCTGGCCCGTCAGGGATCCCGGGCACTACCGCGACTTCTATCCGTACATCCGCAGCAGCTGGATCCTGATGGAAGCAGGCACGGTCCTGGCGGCCTTGCTGGCGCTGCGAAAGGTGAGGTTCTCCTTCCTGGTGGCGCCCGCGGCGGTCGCGCTCTGGTTCATGTCGATGGATCTGGCCGCGTACCTGGCCGGCAACCACGAGTGGCAGCTCGCGCTGGGCCAGCGAGTGTCCATCGGGTTTGGTCTGGGCATGCTGCTCGTTGCCTATCTGGTCGACCACCGGACCCGCGAGGACTTTGCCTTCTGGCTCTATCTGTTCGGCATGACCGCGCTCTGGGGCGCGATCTCCTCGATGGACAGCGGCAGCGAGTGGCGCCGCCTGCTGTACTGCCTGATGAATCTCGGGTTCATCGTCTTGAGCGTGCTGCTGCGCCGGCGGGTCTTCCTCGTCTACGGCGCCATCGGCGTGAACGCGTATCTGGTCCGACTCGCCTACGACGTGTTCAAGGACTCCATGCTGTTTCCGTTCGCGCTCACCTTGCTCGGACTCTCGGTGATCGCGCTGACGGTCCTGTACCAGCGCAACCGCCAGGCGATCGACGCCCGCCTGCAGTCGCTGGTGCCGGAATGGCTGCGCGAGCTGCTGCCGCGGACGCGATTCAGCGCGGCTCAGTATTTGTAGAAGCCTTCGCCGGACTTCTTGCCCAGCTTGCCGGCCCGGACCATCCTGCGCAGCAATTGCGGCGGGCGGAACCGCTCGCCGAGCTCAGCGGTCAGGTGCTCCGCGATGGCCAACCGGACGTCGAGGCCCACATGGTCGGTGAGCTTGAGCGGTCCCATGGGATGGCCGTAACCAAGCTCGATGGCCCGGTCGATCTCTTCCGCCGAGGCGACGCCCTCCTCGAGCATGCGGATGGCTTCCATGGCCAGCGTGATTCCCAGGCGGCTGGTCGCGAAGCCCGCGGCGTCGCGCACCACCACGACTTCCTTTCCGAGCCGGGCGCCGACTGCCCGCACCGCCGTCACCACCATGGGGTGCGTCCGCTCCCCTTGGACGATCTCCAGCAACTTCATCACCGGGACCGGGTTGAAGAAGTGAAGCCCGATCACCCGCTCGGGTCCCTTCGCCGCCGCGGCGATGGCGGTAATGGGCAGCGAAGAGGTATTGGTCGCCAGGATCGCTTCCGGGCGGGCCGATTTGGAGATGCGGGCGAACAGCTGCTTCTTCAGCTCCAGATCCTCCGGGGCCGCTTCGACGATCAGATCGGCCAGGGCGGCCGAACCGTCCAGATCGTTGGCGACGGTCAGGCGCCGCAGCGCCTCCTCCCGCTCTTGCGGGGTGCAGCGCCCCTTTTCCACCGCGCGCGAGAGGGACTCCCCGACGCGCTCGAGGGCCCGCGGTGCGGCCCCGGCCGCCACGTCGAAGATCTCGGTGCGATATCCGGAGCGCGCGGCCACCTGGGCGATGCCGGTGCCCATGGTTCCGGCGCCCACCACCAGGACGCGCTGGACCTCGACGGCCACGGCGGATCGTCTAGCACGCTCTCCGCGTGCCCGCACTCTCGGGGTAGCGCGCCCGCCCCGGCTCCACGCCGTGCTCAGGCTGCCACTAGCAGGCGGGAGAGGTAGTAGAGCACGTCGAGAGCGACCAGCGACAGGGTGGTGGCGGCTGCCACCGGCATCGGCGCCCGCGGGCGCAGGCGGAGCGCCAGGGCGGCCGTGGCGAGGCCGGCAACCGACGCCAGGAGTAGATCGCCGAAGTAGCGCATCGAGACGCCGCTCACCGTCCGGGACACGCTCGCCACCCGCGCCAGCGGGTCGTAGACGAGGACCGGAAGCTGCAGCGTGCCCGCGAGCAGGTACGCCAGAGCGAAAGCGGAGATTCCGGCGAGGGCGGCGCGCGTCACAGCGGATGCCTCGCCGTGACGTAGAGGCCGATGATGGCCGCCGCCCAGAGGAAGCCGGCACCCGTGGAGGAGAGCGCAGCGATCGGCCAGCGGGCTTCTGGCGTGTCGTCGGACCTGCCGGCGACGGATGCGCCGATCACCAACGCCAGCGCCAGGGCGGAGAGATGCTCCTTGAAGTCGAAGAGCTGGGCGACCGCGGGCGCGTAGAGGTCGAAGTCCGGGGCGCGCACACGCAGGCGGTAGGCAGGGTAGATGGCGAGCCCGCACAAAGCCTGCGCGATCACCGCGACAGGAGCGATCCAGCCGAACCGCCGGAGCGCGCGCGCTTGCGGTCTTCCCAGCGCGGAGAGGACCGCGTGCGCGGCGTGGTGGGTTCCGGCGAAGAGCGCCCCGAATCCCAGAACGGCGTGCGCCAGCAGCAACGCGCGATCGCTCACCTGGCGATCACCGGCAGGGGCAACCGCGAGCGGTGCTCCTGCACGCGCGGGCATCCCGGGTCCGGCGTTCCCACCGCGCGGCATCCGCCGTTGCAGAGCCGCAGGTACTCGCACGACGCACAGGGCTCGGGCGCGTGGGCGGCGTAGTCGCGGAACTCGCTGAAACCGGAGCGCCACGCCTCCGCCATCGCGCCGGGAATGCGGGCGTCGGCGGCGGGGCGCGCGGTGAAGGAGCACCCGGTGAAGCTGCCTTCCGGTTGCACCGCCGCGAGGACATCGCCGCCGACGCAGCCCTGGACACCGAAGAAAGCGGCGGCCTTCGCCGACGGCCGGTGCCAGAACACCATCGGCGCGAACGAGCAGTCGAGCTTGACCCGGATGCGTTCCCGCCAGACCAGCCGGCGTGCCATGGGCCAGAGCTCGCGGCACTGCGCGGGCGTCAGCTCCTCGTCCAGGTGCGCCCCGCGTCCTACCGGCTTGAAGCGCAGCAGCTCCAGCTCGTTCAGGCGCAGCTTGCGCACCAGGCGCGCCACCTCGGGAACGTGGGGAAAGGAGCTGCGGCTGACCACGCAGTTCACCCCCACCTCGCGCTTCACCGCGCGCAGCAGGCGGAGGGCGCGTTCGGCATGGCGGAACCCGTCGAAGCCGCGCGCGGCGGCATAGGCCGCTCCCACTCCGTCCACGCTGACGTTGATCTGGCCGAAGACGCGGCACTTCTCCGCGGCCTCCGCGTCGAGGCCGAGCCCGCTGGTGGTCAGGTTCGGCGTGATCCCGACCTTGCGGGCGTGCGAGGCCACCGCGAAGAGGTAGTCGAGCTCGAGCGCTTCTCCGCCGCCGAGCGCGACGTGGAACACCCCCATGGCCGCCAGCTCGTCCAGGATTCGGCAGGCGTCCTCGAACGGGAGGACGGCGCCGCCGGGCGTGGCGTCCACGTAGCAGCCGCGGCATCCGGCGGCGCAGCGGCGGGAAAGGACGACGTGCACCTCGCGCGGCGCGCTGAGCGGGCCCTCGGGCGCGAGCTGCCAGAGGGCCGAGTCGGGATATCCCAGCTCGCGCATCATCTCCTGGTCGACGTGCAACAGCGCGCGGGGGCTTTCGACCTCGACGATGCCGCCGAACCGCTCCGGGCGGGCGCGAGCGATCTTCACCGCGGCTCCCGGCGAAGCATTGCCCCGAGCACGACCGCGAGCGCGCTCGCGAACGCCGCGCCGAAGAGCAGGAAGGTGACGTCGACACCCAACGAGCTGGAGTTCGGATTGCAGCCGAACGTGGCTTGCAGCACGCGGCCCCGGCGGAAGAGCTTCATGCCCCCATGCTACTGCGTCCGGGGGCTCGTGGCGTGTGCGCCGCCGCCGCCGCGAGAGCCGCCGTCAGATGACGGAGGCGAGGCGCGAGGCGCGGACCCTGCATTGGCCGGGGGAGCAGCGCGCGGCGCGGACCCCGTGGAGCCGCCGCCAGGGCTCGAGCGCGGCGCGACTGCGCCAGGCTGCGCGGGCGGACTGGCTCGCCAGCCCTGTCCCGCCCGCGGCGGAGCCGGACGCGCGACCTCGCGGTCCGGGCGCGGTCGGGCGCGCGGCGAGCGCATCGCCCCGCCGGACGAGGCATTCGCGCCCGGGGTAACGACGGGCCGCGGCCGGACTGCCTGCGCTGCCGCGATCGGCCGGATCTGCTGGCCCGTCGCCCGCGCCACGCCCGTTACCGGCGGTCCGAAGCTCGCGCCACGGCCGACAGTCGCATTCGGGCCGGCGAGAGGCTGGGCTTGCGTCACGACGCCATACGTGCGCTGCGCGGGCACCGCCACGGCGGCGATCGGACGGGTGAAGTGCTGCTCGGAGACGGCAACCCAGGCGGGATGGCGGTATCCGAAGACGACCCCCGGGGGAGCCAGCGGGCACCACGTCACGTAGCCCGCCCCATAGCGCCAGCTCACCCAGGCCGGGGCCCAGACGCGGCCGGGGACCCAGTACCAGCCGACCCCCACGCCAAAGTTCCAGCGCCCGTAGTGGTATGCCGCCCAGCCCCAGGGATCGTCGGAGACGAAGGTCCAGCCCCAGTCCGTCAGGACCCACTGGCCGTAGTAGTAGGGCCGCCACCCGTACCCCACCGACGGAACCCAGACGCGGCCGTACGGCGCCACGAACGTCCAGTAGCCGTAGGGGGAGAGCCGCTCGTAGAAGACCGCCTCGCTCGCGACCTCGGTGCCGGCGGGCGGAGGCGGCGGCGCTTCGACCTGGTAGCCCTGCTGCGGGTCAACCGATGGAGGAGGTGTCTCGGCGGCCGGCGCCGGAGGGGGACTCTCGACGGGTCGATCCGCGCGGACCGCCTCGCGCTCGTAAATGCAGCCAGTCGCGGCGAGGCTCAGGACCAGCAGGTTGCGAACAAGCATCGGTTTCCATCCTCCTCGCGTCTTGGACGGGCGTTCAGGGGAGCCCATTCATGAGACCGCCAAGATTGTAAGCCAGCCACTCGCGGGGGACACCATACGCAACTCCCCATGCCAACTGTGCGGTTGGCATGGGGAGTTGCGTATGGTGTCCCCAATTAATGCCGGTAGCCGTGGGCGATCGGGAACCGCCACCCTTCCCCGAAAGCCCGCGCCGTGACGCGCAGCGCCGGAGCAGCTTGCCGGCGCTTGTATTCGCTGAGGACCACCAGCTTCAGCACGCGCCGCACCAGCTCCTCCGCGAACCCGCGCTCGATCAAGCGCCGCGCGCCGAGGTGCTCCTCGATGTGCCCGCGCAGGACCTCGTCCAGCTCGTCGTACGGCGGAAGCGTGTCCTGGTCGGTCTGGTTCTCCCGCAGCTCGGCGGTGGGTGGACGCGTCAGGATCCGCGAAGGGATCAGATCGGACGCGCTCTGGCGATTGAACCACCTGGCGAGAGCGTACACCGCCGTCTTGGATAGATCGCCGATCGCGGCCAGCCCGCCCGCCATGTCGCCGTAGAGCGTACAGAATCCGGTGGCCAGCTCGCTCTTGTTGCCGGTGGAGATGAGGAGCGCGCCGGTCTTGTTCGAGAAAGCCATCAGGAGCGAGCCGCGAATGCGCGCCTGGAGGTTCTCCTCGGTGACGTCGGGCTTGCGGCCGGCGAAGACCGGAGCGAGGGCGGAGAGGTAGGCCTGGAAGATCGGCTCGATGGGAATGGAGTGGAAGTGCACGCCCAGCCGCTTCGCCAGCACCTCCGCGTCGTCGTTGCTCATCGCCGCGGTGTATCGGGAGGGCATCGCGATGGTGGTGACGTTCTGGGGACCGAGGGCCCGCGCCGCGAGCACCGCCGTGAGCGCGGAATCGATGCCGCCCGAGAGCCCGAGGACCGCGCTCTTGAACCCCGTCTTCAGCGTGTAATCGCGAATTCCGAGCGTCAGCGCGTCCGCGAGCTCGCGACAATTCTCGTCGGAGAAGTCGGACTCGTATGCCGCGATCACGGCCAGCGCCCCGGCCGGCGTCTCCGCGGTCTGGTCGGAGATGACCGATGCGCCCGCGGTCCGCGCTTCGGGATTCGTGGGTTGCCTCGGCCGTGGCGTCAGCTCGTGGATGATCAGGTCTTCGCGGAACGCGGCGGCCTCGAGCTGCACCTCGCCGTTCGCGCGCACCAGCAGGGACCGGCCGTCGAAGATCAGCGAGTCGTTCCCGCCCACCAGGTTGCACATGGCGATCGGCAGCCCGTGCCGGCGCGCGGCCGCTCCCAGCATCTGCCGCCGGACCTCGGGCTTTCCGATCGCGTAGGGTGAGGCGGAGACGTTGAGGATCGCCTCCGCGCCCTTCGCCACCAGTTCCTCGATCGGATCGCGCAGGTACCGGGGCTGCTTCCAGAACTGCTTGTCGTTCCAGAGATCTTCGCAGATGGAGACGCCGAGCCGCGCACCGGCGACCTCGATCAACGGACCCGATTCCGGGGCGGGATCGAAGTAACGGGCTTCGTCAAAGACGTCGTAGGTCGGCAGCAGGGACTTGCGCACGACCGTTGCAACCCGGCCGCCCTGGAGCAGCGCGACGGCATTGTAGAGGCCGGCACCCGCCCCCCGGTGGCGCTCGGGAAACCCGACCAATGCGGGCACGCGCTCGAAGACGCTTTGGGTGGACAGCTCCTCGAGCGCCGCCCGGCAGCGATCGACGAACTCGCCCAGCTCGAGCAGATCCTTCGGCGGATACCCGCACAGCGCCAGCTCGGGAAAGAGCACCAGCTGGGCTCCCTTGTCGGCCGCCTCCCTGGCGCGGTCCACCATGCGGGCGGCGTTGGCGTCGAACGCGCCAATGGTCGTGTCGATCTGCGCCAGCGCGATTCTCACGAGCGGGGCGTAACGCCGCGGGCGGTCCGCGTCAATCGCCGGCCGCCGCCCTGTGCGCTACCCGTCCTGGGCAGGGTGGCAAATGCATGCGCAATGCCGCCATGATACATCCCGCGCGTGCACGACGACCTCGAGCAGCGCAAATCGCAGCACCTCGACCTGGTGCAGCGCCACGAGGTGGAGCCGGAGGGCACCGATACGCTGCTGTCCTGCGTCCGGCTGGTGCACCGCGCCACTCCGGAGCTGGCGCTCGAGGACGTGGACCTCTCCGCACAGCTCTGCGGCAAGCCGCTGCGCGCGCCGCTGATGGTGGTGGGCATGACCGGGGGGACCGAGCGCGCCGGGCGCATCAACCGCGACCTCGCCGCGGTCGCCCAGGAGATGGGAATCGCGTTCGGAGTCGGCTCGATGCGCATCCTCCTCGATCAGCCCGATCTCCTCTCTACCTTTGCGGTGAAGCCTTCCCGGCCTCCGTTGCTGCTCGCCAACCTGGGCGCGCAACAGCTGGTGCAGCGCGGAACCGGCGCGGCACTGCGGCTCATCGACATGCTGGGGGCGGACGGGATTGCCATCCACCTGAACGCCGCCCAGGAGCTGGTGCAGGCGGATGGCGATCGGGACTTTCGCGGCTGTCTGGACGCCATCGCCGCGCTGGTGGGCGAGATCGGCCCCGATCGCGTCATCGTCAAGGAGACCGGCTGCGGCATCGGTCCGACCGTCGTGCGCGAGCTCGTGCGGCGCGGGGTCCGCGTCCTGGACGTCAGCGGCGCGGGAGGAACAAGCTGGCCCCGGGTGGAGCAGTTGCGCGCGAAGGACGGCGCCTCGCGGGAGCTCGGGGAGCTGCTCAGCGACTGGGGAATCCCGACCGCCGCCTGCGTGGCCGCCGCGCGCGCGGCAGCTCCGGATGCGAAGATCATCGCCTCGGGCGGCCTGCGCTCGGGGCTCGACGCGGCGCGGGCTCTGGCGCTCGGAGCCGACGTGGCCGGCTTCGCGCTGCCGCTCGTCCGTGCTCAACAGCAGGGCGGAATCGACGCCGCCCGCGCCGCGCTCTCCGGCTTGCTCGCCGCGCTCAAGGCGGCCTTCCTGCTCTGCGGAGCGCGCAACCTGGCCGCGCTGCGCGCCTCGCGGCCGGTGATCCTCGAGCCGCTGCGGACCTGGATGGGGAGCCTGGGCGGATGACGCATGGCCGCGCGCCGGGCAAGGTGCTCCTTCTCGGGGAGCACAGCGTCGTCTACGGCCATCCTGCTCTCGCGGCATCGATCCCGCGCTACGTGACCGTGGACCTCGAGCGCGCACCGGAGGCGCGGCTCGAGCTTCCCGGCGGAATGCAGACCCCGTTTCCGCTGCTGGAAGCGGCGATGGCGATGGCGCGCGACGCTGGCTTCACGGGGTCGTTCCACGCGCGGGTGCGCAGCGAGATCCCGCTCGGAAGCGGCCTCGGCAGCTCCGCCGCGCTGGGTGTCGCGCTGGCCCGCGCATTGAAGCCAGGCTGCAACGCCGGCCAGGCAGCCGCGCTCGCCATGCACGTCGAGCGGGTGTTGCACGGAGCACCTTCCGGAGTCGATCCGGCGGCCTGCGCGCGCGAGGGGG
>Ga0066673_10000787_pt1 | contig 10034 bp, 7 predicted proteins | sample GraSoiAngelo_122_FD_62302 | JGI IMG/M metagenome (GOLD analysis project Ga0066673, IMG submission 62302) | Grasslands soil microbial communities from the Angelo Coastal Reserve, California, USA - 14_0927_02_20cm | ecosystem: Environmental > Terrestrial > Soil > Grasslands | place: USA...
AGTCAGCGGAATTACCTGCAACTAGCGCGTGAACGCCGGCAGGTCCGCCTCACCTACATGGCGATTTTGATGGCCCTCACCGGACTCGTTCTTTTTGTGAGCATGTGGTTGGCGCTTTATCTTTCACGATTCGTAACGCGACCAGTTGCCGCTCTGGCAGAAGCAACGCAGGAAATCTCGCGCGGCAATCTTGATCATCGAGTAGAGGTTCCGGCGGCCGACGAATTCGGCGACCTCGTGCAATCGTTCAATCGCATGGCGGAAGAATTGAAGAGCAACCGGCAGCAAATCGAAGCCTCCAGCCATGAGTTGACTGCAGCTAACACAGAACTCGATCAGAGGCGGCGGCAGATGGAGACTATTCTGGAAAGCATACCGACGGGTGTGCTTTCTCTGGACTCTGCGCTGCGCGTAACTCATATCAACCAGGCGCTGCTTCGATTGCTCAAGCCGGAAGAAGAGTACAGACGTGTAGCTGCCGCTCTTCTTGGCGCATCTTTGGGCAACCTTTTTCCGGCGGATGTGGTCACGGACCTGCAACTTCTGCTTCGCCGTGCCGACCGCATGGGGGAAAACACGGCACAGCTCGAGTTTCCAGTGCTGCGCGAAAAAGCCAATGTTGCGGTCACGGTTGCATCTCTGCAACACAACTCGCAGCGCGTGGGATATGTATTGGTTTTCGAAGATCTTTCAGACCTCTTGCACGCGCAACGGCAGGCGGCCTGGCGCGAGGTCGCGCGTCGCGTTGCGCACGAGATCAAAAACCCGCTCACGCCGATCGCCCTCTCTGCAGAGCGCATTCTCAGGCATTTGGACCGAGGCGGGCCGCCGGATGCAGCATCGATCGGCATCGTGCGTAACTGTGCCAAGGCCATCGAGAGCTCGGTCGAAACGGTGCGCACGTTGGTTAATGAATTCGCCACTCTCGCCCGCTTTCCTGCCTCGCAACCCAGTCCTGCGGACATCAACTCGATTGCTCAGGAAGCACTCTTCATGTTCAGCGGACGGTTGGATGGCATTCGTCTGCGCACTACCTTTTCCAGCAATCTGCCCAGAGTCATGGCGGATACCGAGGCAATAAAACGGGCAATTGCAAACCTCGTGGACAATGCCGCCGAGGCGTTGCAAGCTTCAATGGTCAAAGAAATCGAGATTTCGACGTCGCTGGTAGCCAGCCGTGATGCGGTCGAGATTTGCGTAGCTGACAGCGGCAGAGGCGTGACCCAGGATGCCAAGGAACGCCTGTTTCTTCCATATTTCTCGACCAAGAAGCGTGGTACTGGATTGGGCCTTGCAATCGTGAGTCGAATTATCGAGGACCATCACGGCTCGATTCGAGTCGAAGAAAATCGGCCTGTGGGCGCCCGTTTCATTATTGAGTTACCAATCGCGGCCGAAACGGCCGCTACTCCTGCCAGCGTCAGCTATGCCTAATATTCTGATCGTTGATGACGAGGCCGCAATTCGCGAATCCCTCCAGGGAGTGCTTGAGGACGAGGGCTATCAGCCCGCGGCAGTGGAGAGCGGCGAAGCTTGTCTCGAGATGCTGCGCAAGAACTCCTTCGATGTGGTCCTGCTCGATATCTGGCTCCCTGGAATGGATGGGCTAGAGGTGCTCCAACACATTCGCGAAAATGAGAATTCACCTGAGGTGGTGATCATTTCTGGGCACGCCACTATCGAAACTGCAGTGCGGGCGACCAAGTTAGGTGCATTTGATTTTTTGGAAAAGCCGCTTTCAGTCGAGAAGACCCTCATTTTAATTAAGAACGCGGTTGAATCGAGAAAACTGCGCTTGGAAAATCGCGACCTGAAAAGACAGATGACTCCGAAGAGCCTGATCGTCGGCGAAAGCATTCCGATGAAGGCGCTCCGGCAGCAAATCCAGCTCATGGCGCCGACGAATGGGCGGGTGCTGATTTTCGGCGAATCGGGGACCGGGAAAGAACTGGCGGCGCATGCAATTCATGCACACAGTTTGCGCAAAGATGAAATGTTTGTGGAGGTGAACTGTGCGGCAATACCAGAAGATCTGATCGAAAGCGAACTGTTCGGGCATCGGCGCGGCTCTTTCGCCGGAGCAACAACGGACAAGGAGGGGAAGTTTCTAAAAGCAAACAGCGGCACGTTATTCCTGGACGAAGTCGGTGACATGAGCCTGAAGACCCAGGCTAAGGTGCTGCGCACGCTTGAACAGCAGAGCTTCAATGCCGTGGGAAATGACGAGGCGGTCACGGTTGATGTTCGGGTAATTGCCTCCACAAACAAAGACCTTGAAGAAGAGATCACACGTGGTAATTTTCGCGAGGACCTGTTCTATCGCCTTAACGTGATCCCGTTTTCTGTTCCGCCGCTGCGCGAGCGCAAAGAGGACATCCCCCTACTTGGACGCCATTTTTTGAAGGAGCTTTCCAGCCAGTACGGACGGCGGCCGCGTGAGATCACTGACGATGCCATTGATACCCTTATGCGATATTCGTGGCCGGGCAATGTGCGCGAATTGAGAAACGTGATCGAGCGCATCGTGATTATGAATCCCACGACCAGCCGCTTCGAACGCAAGCACCTGCCGCCCTTAGTCTATCGGGACGGTAGCCGTAGATCAGGGGGCGAGTTCATGACGCTGCATCAGGCGCGAGCGGCTTACGAGCGCGATTACATTTTGAAAAAGCTCGATGACAATCATGGAAATATGAGCCGCACTGCGGAGGTTCTGGGACTGGAACGCAGCCACCTCTATCGGAAAATGAAGACGTTGGGAATTGCAGTTAAGGAATAATTTTCAAGTTTTAGGCGATACCAGGTGTTCCAACTGGCGACGCCAGTCGAGTTCTTCGACGAATGCTCGTGATTCCCTCCAACCGGCTCGCACCTTCACGAATAATTGCAAGAAAACTTTGGTCCCCACCATTCGTTCGATCTCGAGTCGCGCCGCAGTTCCTATTTTCTTCAACATCTGTCCCTGCTTGCCGACTAGAATTCGTTTTTGTCCTTCACGCTCGCAGTAAATTGCAGCGGCAATGCGGGTCAGGCTCTTCCCTTCCTCGAATTCCTCGATCAGCACTGTAACCGAATGCGGCACCTCTTCGCTGGTGGCCAGCAGCACTTGTTCGCGGATAAGTTCTGCTGCCATGAATCGCACTGGCTGATCCGTGATTTGATCTGGAGGGAAATATTCTGGCCCGGCTGGCAATGCGGAAACTAGTTTATTTAGCAGCACGTCGAGTCCCTGACGTCTGCGCGCGGAGATGGGGATAATCTCGCGAAAATCGTAAGTCTTGGCATAGCTCTCGATTAGAGGCAGAAGCTTGAGCTTTTCGGATCCGAGCAAGTCAATTTTGTTCAAGAGCAGGAATGCGGGAGCGCCGGACCTTTTTACCAGGTCGAAGAGGAATTCGTCATTGGCCTCAGACTTTTTGGCCGCGTCCACAATAACAACAGTTAAATCGCAACCCTCTAACGCCTCTCGCACCTCGACCATCATCTTTCTTCCGAGAGAGCTGTCGGCACGGTGAACACCCGGCGTATCAATCAAAATGATCTGCACGCCGTCTTGTCCCTTTATCTTGGGGATATTGATCACGCCAAGAACACGGTTGCGCGTGGTTTGCGGCTTGGGGCTGACGATCGCAAGCTTCTCGCCAGCAAGAGCATTCAGCAGCGTTGACTTGCCGGCGTTGGGACGGCCAAGAATGCAGACGTATCCGGAGCGAAAGGGCATAGATTTTAGATTAGATTCATCTGTCGAGGATGGGTCAGGGAAACTCGGACGCGTTCGACCCGGCGGTTGCTGGCCTGCAGCACTTCGAGCCGTAGGCCGTCTTCTTCGATCACCTCGCCTTTTTGCGGAATGCGACCGGCCAATTCGCTTACCAGTCCCGCAACGGTGGCGGCATCCCGACGCTCTGGTCGCACGCCGAGCAACTCTTCCAGTCGATCCACGTCCATGTTGCCGGGAACGAGATAAGACGTTTCGTTTTCGCGAACAACCTGTGCGGCCTCGTGCTCGTCGCTGATTTCTCCGACGATTTCTTCAACCAGATCTTCGATCGTGACCAGGCCGGCGACGCCGCCGTACTCGTCTATGACTATCGCCATGCGCACCTTGTGCTTCTGCATTTCACGCAATAGATCACTGACCAACTTAGTCTCGGGGACAAAGTAAACATCCTTGCGCATCAGCGATCGCATGGTACGGGTATGCGCTTCGGCATCGGCGATTTGCAGCACATCCTGCGCATAAGCCAGTCCGATGATCTTGTCGATGTTGCCCTCATACACCGGCACCCGCGAAAACGGACGGGTGCGCAGCAGTTCAACAAACTGCTCCACGCTCGCGTCCGACGGCAAGGCAACGATCTCTGGACGAGGCTTCATCGCTTCGCGAACCGTCTTTTCGCTGAACTGAACAACGGACTGAATCAAATCACGGTTAGTGGCATCGAGAATTCCTTCTTCCTGTCCGGCTTCGATCAAAGCATCGACGGCTTCGGACTGGCTCTCGGGCTGCTCATCGGAATGTTCACGTGTCAAAGAAGTAACTGATTGCAGGAAGCCGAGGATCAGCGTGACCGGCAGCACAAAATAAATCAGAACTCGCAGAAGAGGCGACCAACGCGCGAGCCAAAGACCTTTGGTGCGCGAGAAGAATACAAACGGCAGGAAGCGATTAAAAACGATTACCACGAGAATCAGGCCGAGAACCGCTTCCAGCAGTTCCTCGCCAAACCAGGCGCCGTCACGAAAAACAGCAAACGCCGTCACAACTGCAATGGCAGCCATCACGAATTGCGTCAGGATCGCCATCGATAGAGCGGCTCGCGAGCGGCTGACCTTGAGCCTGGGCTCTACGTGCTGTTCAAAGCAGTCAATATTTTCCTGGAATTCGCGAGAGAGAAACTTCCCGATTTCTGCGTAAACACGTTCCACGTACGAGGACAGCGTCAGAAGCCCGAACAAGACAATCAGCGTGATGGCAATAGCAAAGTTCATGTTTGCGCGCGAGGCGGCTGCGCTTTCGCTCGCTCAATGAGAGACGCAGGAAGAGCTAGTTTTCGTCTTAACCGCATCTCGATTCTGGTCATTTCGCCGTTGTCGCTTTCATGATCATACCCCGCCAGATGGAGAACGCCATGCAATGTCAGAATCCGTAGCTCTGTGGGAATCGAATGTCCTCCGCTGCGGGCGTTTTTAGCAGCAATCTCGAGCGAGATTGCAATGTCCCCCGCGAAATCTTTCACAAATGCAGGTCCGGGAAACGACAACACGTCAGTAGCTGTATTCTTGCCGCGAAAACGCCGGTTCAATGTGCGCACCTGCCTGTTGCCGGTCACCAAGACCGTCACGCCACCGGCAAGTTTCGTCAAACGGCACACTTCCGCGACAAACGCCTGAAAATGGCGCTCGCTAAGGCCGGGCACATGACGCTCAAGAATCACTGTCGGCTGCATCGGAAATGATGAAGTTAGGAACTGTGGAAGAACTACCAGCCTATTGATCCCGCGTATCTTCCTGTTCTTCGCGCACCAATCCGCTTCCATTCATCGCCTTGTCCAGAAAATTCATCTGGTCCTCGGAGGCCTTAGTCTTGTGTTCATCGTATGCCCTGATAATGCGCTGCACCAGATGGTGCCGTACGACGTCGGCCTCATCGAAGTAAACAAATGATAGGCCCTGCACATTCTTGAGCACATCCACTGCCTCAAGCAGACCGCTGCGACGCGCACTTGGCAGGTCAATCTGGGTGACGTCCCCAGTGATCACGGCCTTGGAGTTGAATCCCAGACGAGTAACGAACATTTTCATCTGCTCGGAAGTGGTGTTCTGCGCTTCATCGAGAATGACGAAGGAATCGTTCAGCGTGCGGCCGCGCATGAACGCGATGGGCGCAATCTCGATGACGCTTTTTTCCAGATAGCGATCCACGCGCTCGGGATCAAGCATGTCGTACAGTGCGTCGTAAAGCGGGCGCAGATAAGGATCGATCTTTTCCTGCAGCGTCCCGGGCAAAAACCCCAGACGCTCCCCGGCTTCGACCGCGGGGCGTGCAAGGATGATGCGATTCACCCTCTTCGCGATGAGCGCCGAGATCGCCATTGCCACCGCGAGATAAGTCTTCCCCGTGCCTGCAGGACCGATGCCGAAAACCATATCGTGCGTCTCGATAGCATCGAGATACCGGCGCTGATTCAGGCTTTTGGGTTGAACGGTGCGGCGTCCAAGAGAACGTTGTTTGCCGGCCTCAGCCAGTCCGCGCAGCGTGGCCTTGGGATCGGCAACCAGCACACGCAGCATGCTGTTCAGGTCGCCATTGTTAAAGACGTGTCCTGACCGCTGCAGTTGATCGTAGTCGGAAAAGACCTGCTCGGCGCGGGCAATGTCGCGCGGAGTTCCTTCCAACTCCACTGCCTCAGAGCGGAGGTCAATATTTACGTTGAGGCCGTCCTCGAGAACGTGCAGGTTTTCGTCGCGGGTACCAAAGAAGGTTTCGATGTTAGGGCTTACGTCAATACTCTTTCTCATTCAGCTTTGCTGATGACCTCGGGCGCAGAAGCGCCGGTTCGTTATCCGCTTATTAGATGGCACAAGAAGAACCGGAGACGCCGATGTGAACCTGTCCCGGATTGTACTTCGCCCCATGAGGTAGGCAGATTACAGCTACAACAAAAGCGTACTGCCCCACGCAAGTGAGAGTCAACCGGAATGGTTGGATCGGGAGAAGATTGTGCAGCAAAACTGGCGGCAGGTTCAGTTCGCGTTCCGCCGGTATGAGCGTGCATCCATACGAATCAGGACGTTCTGGAGGTCAAAAACCGAGGTTGACCCTACACAACCTGCTCTCGTAGAATAGGTTATTCAGTTCACCGAAACGTCCGCACTGGGACACTGCCCCGGACAACCTACTTAGAAAAGGTATCTTAGATGGCAAATCATTTTTCTGCCCTTAAGCGCGCCCGTCAGACCGAACGCCGTACTGCCCGGAACCGCAGCAACACCTCGCGCCTGCGCTCTGCTTTGCGCGATATGCGTTCCGCGCTCACCAAGGGCGACAAAGCCGCTGCCGAACAGGCCTTCAGGCAAACCGTCTCCGCGCTCGATAAAGGGATACAAAAGGGCGTGCTGCACAAGAATACTGCCAGCCGCTACAAATCCCGCCTCAGTGCCAGGCTGAAGGCGCTGAAGTAAAGGTCACCCTAAGCTGTCCTGTCCGAAGTTCCTTCGCTGGTAAGTCCTTTTTGTTTCCGTTAGAGTTCTCCACATCTCGTTGGAGGACTTTAATGACGTTAATGACGTTCTTCTCCCCTTCGATTTCCGTACCAACCGACTTCCAAACGAATCTCCTGATGCTGCTGCGCTGGACCCACTTTGTCGCGGGCATCATGTGGATCGGGCTTCTCTATTTTTTCAACCTAGTGAATGTGCCGTTGATGAAGGAACTCGACCCTGTAACGAAGGGAAAAGTGATGCCCAGTCTCATGCTGCGAGCATTGTGGTGGTTCCGTATGTCTGCGGCTGTGACGGTACTAGCGGGACTCATATACTGGGGGAGCATCGTGGCCAGCGACGCCAGGAATGGCGGCAGCACGTCGGGAACTGCCATGGCCAGCTTCTTCGTGATTTGGACCATTACGTGGGGCATTCTTTACGCGCTTCTGCTGCCCGGCAAGGGCTTGTTGGATCAAGGTTGGGTGCTGGCGATCTTGTATACAATTATCGTCAGCCACTCTGCTTACCTATTTCTGAAGCTCAACCACCATGGGTGGGAGAGCAATCGCGTGCTTGCCATCGGCATTGGCGGAGGCATCGGCTGGATGATGTTGCTGAACGTCTGGGGCGTGATCTGGCGCATTCAGAAGCGTCTGATCGCCTGGACCAAGGCGAATGCCGAGAACGGGGCACCGATGCCCGAGCAAGCCAAGCGCATGGCGCGGATCGCGTTCCTGACCTCCCGAGCCAGTGCGGTGCTTTCAATCTTTCTGCTGTTCTTTATGGGCGCGGCAAGTCATTATCCGATGTTTGGTGGATAAGCCGTACCTCAGGATCTAAAGCCCCCACTCACGCAGATCATAAATCCAGCGCAGAAGAGATGCTCAACCCAAAACTGTAGCTTTCGGGATTCCCGTCGCTGCTCCGCCGAAGAACGCCGTGCTGTCGGTATTCCGGATTCGCTGTTCCACTACAGGCAGGAGAAACCGACCGGGAAGTTTCCCAAATCGGTGTCCAAGCGAGACCGCGCTGAGAATTACACGAAGAGAGGAACTGTTGGGCTTCGCGGACTGAGGTTCACGCAAAAAAGAAAGGGAGCCGTTTCCGGCTCCCTGGAATGATGAGCGACACAGAATTAGAAGCTGAAAGAAACCCCCAGACGAATGTTGCGCGAGAGCTGCCACAGGTTGGGCTGCCCGTACTGTGAGTTCTTAATGAAAGGCAGTGGCTGCCCGAAGATCTGGCAGAAAACGCAGGTTCCGTTCGCTTGCGCATTGATCTCATTCTGTGGGTCGTATCCTTTTTCCACCGTTTGGTAGAAAGCGGCCCCAGTAAAGACCTCGAACGGGAACAACGAGCTTGAGTTATAGATCGAGTTCGCACCCTGCCAGTACGCGACAACCGAGTGCTGGTTGAGCAAGTTGATCGCGGTTGCCTGGAACGTGAGCACTTGATGCTCATTGTTCTTATTCACCTTGATCGAATGGCTGAGGTTGAAGTCCGTCTGGGTGAACCACGGCGTGCGACGGGTATAGGGTGCGCCGATGGTTACATTTCCAGCTGAGTCAGTGTTGAAATTAGCCCACTTTCCGCGCCCGAAGATGTAGGCCGCCTCAATGGGTTCATTACAACATGCTAATCCCAGATCTGAGTACGCAGTTACCGGTGTGCCCTGATAGGCGGCCTGGAACAAACCGAAGGTTGTCGTTCCGCCCATCCAATGCAACTCATAATATACATTGCCTTTAAATGCGCTCGGTCGGTCTGTGGGTAAGGGTCCGTTTGAGGAATCACCTTGGGTATTGAAGAAGGTGAACGGCTCGTCGAATGAGCGGGTCGTATCCGGTGAGGCGCGTCCCACAATGCCACCGTCGGACTGGTCAGTGGTGGTCAGGCCAGTATAGTTGCCCCGGAGGCTGCTATAGGTATAACTAAAAGAGCCTGCCCAGCCGTGGCTCGTACCCTTTGTGAGTCGCAACTCTACCCCGTCATAATTTCGAATTGCCTTTTGGATCGGTGGGCAGGAAGGACAGGTTCCGAACCCACTGGGATCGAACGCGAAGTTCGGGATGCCGTATGCCGAGCCTAGTGATCCTAGATAATTGGCATATCCATCGATAGTTCTGTTTACGCCCTCGCCGGGGTTGACAATGGTGTACATCTCGAAGTTCGTCGGATCCGCAAGCGATGCATCCTCAATTACGTGGTCGAGACGGCGCCGATCCCAGCGAGCTTCGAACGCCCAGTCCTTTGCGATCTGGTAATCGATGCCGAACACGGCTTCGTGTTGGCGGTAGGGCTTAACACCATGAGCGACTGGCTCCCATGGGCGCAGGTTCACGTTTTCAATCAAGGAAATACCCGTTCCCGCGTCCGTCATGGATGGCGGCGGCGTCGTTCCGCCAACGAAATTGGCTCCCTGTGTGGGAGGCCCATTGGGGCAAGCCCGGTTGTTAGCAAAGGCCACGCTGATATCTGAGTTCGTAAAACCTGAACTCGAGTTAGGCCCCAGAGGATACGTACACTGCTCGAATGCTTGCGCTCCCCATGAGGTTTGTGCGAGCAGCAACTTCATGACGTCGTTGACTACGCCGTAGCTGCCGAACACCTTCATCTTCCCGCTGGCAGGGCCCCAGGCGAAGCCTAAGCGAGGTTCAATTTTGTCGCTCCAAGGGAAGTTGATTGACGCCGGAGGAACTACGCCCGGCTGTTGCAAGCCGCTCGGTACAGGTAAGTTCTCTTTTTCGACCCGAATACCGAGATTAAGAGTCAGCCCACGACCCACGGTCCATGAATCTTGCGCAAAGAAAGCGTGGTTCCAATCGATG
>Ga0066673_10000789_pt1 | contig 10025 bp, 8 predicted proteins | sample GraSoiAngelo_122_FD_62302 | JGI IMG/M metagenome (GOLD analysis project Ga0066673, IMG submission 62302) | Grasslands soil microbial communities from the Angelo Coastal Reserve, California, USA - 14_0927_02_20cm | ecosystem: Environmental > Terrestrial > Soil > Grasslands | place: USA...
CCAGCGCGAGCAGCGTCATCAGCTTCCCCTTCTGCCCCTTCGACAAGCGGCCGAACGTCGCCCGCTCATCCAGCTCGAACTCGCGCAGCAGTCGCTCGGCGCACGGCCAGTCCCAGCTCCGGTAGAACGCGGCCTGAAACGAGAGCGTCTCTCGGACGGTGAGCGTGGGGTCGAGATGCGGGTGCTCCGGCACGTATCCCACGCGGGCCAGCGCGCGCGGCGCGGCGTCCGGGATGGCGTCGCCCAGCACCGTGATGCGGCCCGCGAGCGGCCGCAGCAGGCCCAGCACGAGCCGGATCGTGGTGGTCTTGCCGGAGCCGTTTGGGCCCAGGAATCCGTAAATGGCCCCGGACGGGACGTTCAGGTCCAGCCCTTTGAGCTCGAACGCCCTGCCGGCGCGATAGTGCAGTTGCCGAATCTCGATGGCGTTGGTCATGCTGTTCCCACTCCGATCTGCTCCGCGATCGCCGCCTGCAACTCGGCCAGGGACACGCCGAGGCGTCCGGCGTCACCCAGCATCTGGCGGACGAGGGTAGTGGCCTGCCGGGCGCGCTCGCGGGCCCGGCCTTCCGGCGGGACCTCGCGCACGAACGTTCCCGCCCCCTGGCGCATCTCGACGAACCCCTCGCTCTCCAGGTCGCGGTAGGCTTGCGCCACCGTGGCCGGGTTCACGCGCAGCTCTGCGGCGAGGTGCCGCACCGAGGAGAGCGCCGCACCAGGGCGGAGCTCGCCCGCGGCGATCGCCACGCGCAGGCGATTGGCGATTTGGGCGTACAGCGGCGTTGGGCTACGGGGGTCCAGCTGTTCAAACACGGCTCAGCCATGTGTATTATTGTTATAGTACAGTGATACATGAAGCCGGTGCTGTCAACTCTGGGGCGGCCCGTGGTAGTGGCCCTTACTCCGCAAGTTGTTTATTTTCAAAGACTCTGAACGTTGTGGGGGAAGTGGTAGACGTGGCGACAGATCATCTGGCAGCGCTGTTCGCCCAGCATGCGAAAGCGCATCCCGATCGGGAGTTCTTGGTCTTCGGATCACGCCGGATGAGCTATGCGCAGGTGGCGCGGGAAGCTCTGGCGCTCGCCGATGCGCTGGGCGGGCTGGGCGTACAGCCGGGCGATCGGCTGGCGGTCGATCTGCCGAACTGGCCGGAGTGGGTGGTGGCTTTCCTGGCCGCAGCTGCACGCGGCGCCGTGTTGGTTCCGCTCGACCCCTCGCTGAGCATCCACGAGCTCAAGTACCAACTGCGGCACGCCGAAGTGCGCGCCGCCGTCGTGGCCGAGAGCTACGACGGGGTCGACTACCTGGAGCTGTACCATGGGTTACTTCCCGAGCTACCGGAGCTGCACGCCCTGGTGACGGTGGGCGCGCCCGACCGCTGGCTCGACGACCGGGTGTACCGCTACGCGGACCTGGTCTCGCGGGTGCCGCCCGATGCGGCGGGGATGAGTGACGCGGGCGATGCCACCCAACCGCTCGCCATTCTGTTTACGTCGGGAACGATGGGGAAGCCGAAGGGCGTGGCGCTGTCGCACCGCAATGTCGTCTTGACGGCCCGTGCCTCCGGCGAAGCGCTCGCCCACACCGGCGACGACCGCGTGCTCGGCGCCGTGCCGCTGTTCACCATCTTCGGCGTGCACGTCGTCGCGGTCACCATCACCGCCGGGGCGACCCTCGTGCTGCAGGAGCGCTTCGACGCACCGCGGACGTTGGACTTGATTCGACGCGAGCGACTCACACTGGTGCACGGCGTCCCCACCATGTTCGAGCTCCTGATGCGCGATCCCTCGTTCGAGGAGCAGCCACCCACCACGTGTCGCTCGGGGCTGGTCGCGGGGAGCGCGGTGTCTCCGGATTTGGCCGGCCGGATCCGGCGGTGGTGCGACGTGCAGATCGCCTACGGGCTGACGGAAACCGGCCCGACGGTGACGATCACCCGCTTCGCGGATCTTCCGGAACGGCGCACCGAGACCGTGGGCCGGCCGATCCCTGGCGTGGAGGTGCGTGTCATGGACCTGAAGAGCGGCGCGCTCCACGGTCCCGAGGCGGTGGGCGAGCTGGCGGTGAAGGGACCGAACGTCATGCTGGGCTACGACCGGATGCCCGGCGAGACGGCGCGGTCCCTCACCCCCGAGGGATTTTTTCTGACGGGCGATCTCGCGATCGTGGACGAAGCGGGTTACGTCAAGATCGTGGGCCGCCGCAACGAGCTGATCATCCGCGGCGGCTACAAGATCTATCCACGCGAGCTGGAGGACCTCCTCCGCACGCACCCTGCCGTGGGCGACGCGTGCGTCGTCGGCATCCCCAACGAGACGTTGGGAGAGCTGATCTGCGCCTGCGTCGTGGCCACGGAGGGATCCATTCTGACGGGCGACGAGCTCAAGGACTTCTGTCGTGAGAGCGTCGCCGACAACAAAGTGCCGGACCTGGTGCGCTTCTTCGACGCCTTCCCGCTGACCGGCAGCGGCAAGGTGAAGCGACGGGAGCTCACGCAGGTCATCGGCCTGGAACTGAGTGCAACCACATGACACCGCAGCCCCAAGCCCATTTACCACGACCGGTTCACCACGAACCCCCCGCCCACGCCCCCAACGCGGCCCTGCTGATCGACTTCGACAACGTGACGATGGCGATCCGCTCGGACCTGCAGACGGAGCTCAAGCGGCTCCTCCAGTCCGACATCATCCGCGGGAAAGTCGCCGTGCAGCGTGCCTACGCCGACTGGCGGCGCTACCAGCAATACGTCGTGCCGCTGGCTGAGTCGTCGATCGACCTCATCTTCGCGCCCGCCTACGGCTCCAACAAGAAGAACGCGACCGACATCCGGCTGGCGATCGACGCGCTGGAGCTCGTCTTCACCCGACCCGAGATCGGGACCTTCATCCTCCTGTCCGGGGACTCGGACTTCTCGGCCCTGGTGCTGAAGCTCAAGGAGTACGGCAAGTACGTGATCGGCGTAGGGATCCGCGAGTCGTCGAGCGACCTGCTGATTCAGAACTGCGACGAGTACTACACGTACAACGAGCTCGCGGGCTTCACCAAGGAGAGCGACGTCACGTACGTGCGCCGCGATCCCTGGGAGCTCGTGATCGAAGCGGTGAAGCAGATGACGGCGCACAACGACGTCATGCGCTCCGACCGCCTGAAGCAGGTCATGCAGGAGATCGACCCGACGTTCGACGAGAAGGACGCCGGGTTCTCGCGCTTCTCGAAGTTCGTGGTGGAGGCGGCCCACAAGGGCCTCATCCACCTCACCAAGCTGGACAACGGACAGTACGAGATCGCGCTCGGAGCGGGCGTCCCCGGCGCCGCGGCGCAGCCGGCCTTCCCCGGCGTCGAAGTGCCGCGCGAGCGTGAGGAGCGATCGCGCGGGGGCGGCTCGCGCCGGCGGTCGGAGGACGGGCGCAGCCGGCGGGGCGCGGCCGCCGAGATCGTCGATCTCCCGCAAGCGGCCGAGATCGTCGATCTCTCGAAAGAGGAGGATGACGGCGCCGATGCTGCACCCGCTCCCGAGCCCGTGGGCGCGTCGGACCTGGACGAGGCGAACGACCCGCCGATGCCGGCGTCGTCGGCGCCGCCGTCGATGCGACCGTCGCAGCCGCCCGCGGGAGGAGGCGTTCCATCGCGCAGCGCCCGGTTCCGCCGCGGCTCCCGCGGGGGACATCGCGCGGCGCCCCCGGAGATCCAGAAGATCGGCGTCGTGGAGATGGACCCAAACTTCAAGCCTCGCGTCGAGCTGATCCCGACGCGCACGCCCGTCAGCGAGCCCACCCCATCGGCACCAACGGAAGAGCCTCGGCGTGAGCGGGGAGGGGGCCGCGGTCGGCGTGGTGGCGGCGGGGGGGGTGGGGGGGGTGGGGGGGGCCCACGCGGCGACGACGCCAAGCGGGGGGAGCGGGGCGAGCGCGGCGAGCGCGGCGAGCGCGGCGGTCGCGGTCGCCGAGGTGGTCGGGGGCGGGGGGGACGCGAGCGCCCCCCTGCGGAAGAGCGCGGTGCCGACGAGCAAGCGGCCGCGTTCCGGGCACCGCCGCCGCCTCCGCCCGCGCTGTCCCCCCCGTCCCCCCCGGCGGCGCCCGCCACCGAGCCCGACGGCGAGGGCGAGTCGTTCTGGTCGAAGGTGAAACGCGGACTCACCGGCGGCGCGTGACGGGTGCGGCGCTCCCGGCGGCGTTCTACGCGCGACCGACTCCCGAGGTCGCGCGTAGGCTTTTGGGCCACGTCCTCGTGAGCCGCGTGCGGGGCCGGCGGGTCGCGGGCCGCATCGTCGAGACCGAAGCGTACGTGGGACCGGACGACCCGGCGTGCCACGGCTACCGGGCGCGTCGTACGCGGCGCAACGCGAGTCTGTTCGGGCCGCCCGGCACGGCGTACGTCTACTTCACCTACGGCATGCACTGGTGCCTGAATGCCGTGACGGAAGCCGTGGGGTTTCCGGCGGCCGTCTTGATCCGCGCGCTCGAGCCGCTGGCCGGACTCGCCACGATGCGCCGCCGGCGCGGCGGTGTGCCCGACCACGAGCTGTGCTCCGGGCCCGCCAAGTTGTGCGCGGCGTTGGGCGTGACGGGCCGGCTGGACGGCATCTCGCTCACGCGGGGCGTGCTGCGTATCGTGCGTAACCCATCACGACAGCTACACGCCATCATCGTGACACCACGCATCGGCATCTCGCGGGCCGCGGACTGGCCGCTGCGCTTCTTGATCGCGGGCTCGCCATGGGTCTCGCGGTAGGACTGCTCCTCGTGCTCCAGCAGCCGATCATCCTCGACGGGCACATCGATACGGCGCAGCGCATGCTCGACATGAAAGCCGACATCTCCGCGCGGCTGCCGGACGGCCACGTCGATCTGCCGCGGATGCAAGAGGGCGGCCTCTCGGCCGCGTTCTTCTCGATCTGGGTGGACGCGCGCTACGGGCCGGGGACCGCGTTCCGGCGGGCGCTCGCGTTGATCGACGCGGTGCAGGCGCTGGTGGACACGCAACCCATCGCCGAGCTCGCGACCGACGCCGACCAGGTGCGCGGCGCCGTGGCCCGGGGACACATCGCCGTGCTGCTGGGCGTGGAGGGGGGCCACGCCATCGAGAACTCGCTCGCGAACCTCGACTCGTTGTACCGCCGGGGCGTGCGCTACATGACGCTCACGTGGAACAACGGCAACGACTGGGCCGGCTCGGCCACCGACGAGCGGCGCCACGGCGGCCTGACCGATCTGGGCAAGCGGGTCGTGCGGCGCATGAATCAGCTGGGCATGCTGGTGGACGTCTCGCATGTCTCAGACTCGACCTTCTGGGACGTGCTGGCGGCGAGCGCGCGGCCCGTGATCGCCTCGCACTCGTCCTGCCGCGCGATCGCCCGGCACCCGCGGAACCTGTCGGACGCCCAGCTGCGCGCCATTGCGAAGAACGGCGGCGTGGTGGGCATCAATTTCTATCCGGTGTTTTTGGACGACCACTTCCGGGAGCAGTACGAGGAGTTGCGGCGTCGCCTGAGGCCCGAGACCGACTCGATCCATGCGCGCTACCGGGGGCGCCCGGGCGAGTCGGCGTTCGAGATCGACAAGTTCGTGGGGGGAGAGGCCGAGCACCTGGGCGTGCCGGGGCTCGATCGGCTGGTGGATCACATCGATCACGCGGTCCAGGTGATGGGGATCGACCACGTTGGGCTGGGGAGCGACTTCGACGGCATCAGCGTGCTGCCCGCCCCCATGAAAGATGCGACGTCGCTGCCCTTGCTGGTCGCGGCCCTGCGGGCACGCGGCTACGCGGACGGCGACGTCGCGAAGATCCTGGGAGAGAACTTCCTCCGCCTGCTCAGTGCCCTTCGGTGACTCCTTCCTTGGCGCTCCCCATGCTGTAGCGGATGCCGCCCTGGAACGTGTGGGTGGTGCCCTGGATCAGGAAGTCCCGGGCCGACGACGTCAGAATGTAGTGGCCGTACAGCGCGAGCCGTCCCTGCTTGATGTCGACCCCCCCCATCCACCAGAAGAACGCCTTGCTCGCCGCCGCGTTGGCCTCGTCCTGCATCTGGGACAACTGCGACAGCCCCTGGCAGCTCGAGCACGTCACCTCCGGGTTCAAGAGCTGCATCATCGCGAATCCGGCGCCGCCGAACGGCTCGACCCGCTTTTGCGCCGGGAAGGCGAGCACGCCCACCAGGATGCGGCGCATGTCTTTGAACGACACGTTGCCGGGCTCCACGGTTCCGTCCGGCTCGACCATGGTGGCGTGCCGGGCCGAGAGGAAGAACGACTGCTCGTACGCCAGGTACAGCGCCGTCCGATTGCCCGTCACCAGCCAGTGCCCGCCGAACGTCGGCTCGAAGGCGTAGCTCTCGTTGTTCGTCCTGAAGACGAACAGCCCGCCCTGCCCGCCCCAGTACCACTTGTGCTGCCAGTCGCTGGAGCGCTGCTCGTAGGTCGGACCGGCGCGCGTCGGTGTCGGTCGCGGGGCCTCGGGTGGCTTCCCCCCCGCCGCGATGATGGAATCGCGTTTTTCCTTGGGAATCGGTGGCGGGAGCGCTTCGTGCGGGCCACCTCCGCCGATGAAGTACGAGAGACCGGCGGTGCCGACAACCCCGACAAACTTCGAGCTGACGCAGCAGCTCTGCGGGGCGTAGTAGCCACGCCCCTCGAGGCGCAGCGCCAGGCGATTGAGCAGGAAGATCCGATCGCCCAGCCCCGCGTGCACCGCGTGGATGGCGAAGTTGTACGGCGGGTTCACCCCCATGTCGAGGCGTGAGTAGCCCCCCAGGATGTACAGGACATTCCGCTCGCCCCCGGAGTTGATCACAAGGCTCACGCTGCCGAACCGCACTTGTGTGTGCGGGCCGCCGCCAGTTTTCGGGAACGGATAGACGAGGTTACCATCGACCTCGAGCCCCAGATTGTCGTTGAGCGAGAAGGCGAGTCGGCCGCCCCCGCCGAACTGATTGGCCAGCTGGAGCTGCTTGTCGTAGTAGTTGTAGCTGCCGAACCCGCCGATCTCGAACTGGTGGGCATGCTGGGCCCTCAGGGTCCCGGCCCCGGCCGCCAACAGCACCCCGATGACAGTGACTGCCCGCATGGACGACTCCCTCAAGTGGTCGAAAAAGCGACCCCCAAGATAGGGATTTCGGCCGGAAAACGCGATACCCCTTCGCTTTAAGCCTCTAAACCTTGAAAGTACTTGAGGTCAACGCGGTGGCGTGGATTACCCGGTACCGAACAAAAGCCGAAAATAGGCCGTCAGATCAGGCCCAGCCGGGTGCCCACGCGCTGGAAGGCCAGCAGCGCGAAATCCAGATCCTCCCGAGTGTGGGCGGCCGACAGCTGGCAGCGGACCCGGGCATGGCCCTGCGGTACCACCGGATAGCCGAATCCAGTGACGAACACGCCCTCCCCGAGCAGTAGCTCGCTCATCTGAATGGCCTTAACGGTCTCCCCCAAGATCACGGGGATGATGGGGGTCTCCCCTGGCAACGGCTTGAACCCGAGCGCCGTGAGCTGTCCGCGAAAGTAGCTCGTGTTGTCGTGCAGGCGCCGTACCAGCTCGGGGTGACGCTCCACCTGACGCACTGCCGCGAGGGCGCTCCCGGCCACGGTGGGTGGCAGCGCGTTGCTGAACAGCTGGGGGCGGGAGCGCTGGGTGAGGTAATCGGCGAGCACGGCCGGGCCGGCGGTGAAGCCGCCCGCGGCGCCGCCCAATGCCTTGCCGAGCGTCGAGGTGATGATGTCCACCTCGCCCAGCATGCCGTAGTGCTCGGCAGTGCCGCGACCGGTCGGACCGAGCACGCCGGTCGCGTGCGAGTCATCCACGGCGACGACGGCGCCGTATTGCTGCGCCAACGCGACGATGTCGGGGAGCCGGGCGATGTCGCCCTCCATTGAGAACACGCCGTCGGTGAAGATCAGCTTGAGCCGGGCGTCCCGGGCGGCTTTCAATGTCTGCTCCAGGTCGGCCATGTCGGCGTGCTTATAGACGGCGGTCTGGCACTTGGTGATTCCCTTTGCCAGCCGGATCGAGTCGATGATCGAGGCGTGATTCAGCTGGTCGGAGATGACGATGTCCTGCTCGCCCAGCAGGGTGGGACAGAGCCCCTCGTTAGCATTCCAGCAACTGACGTATGTGAGTGAGGACTCACATCCTACGAATCGAGCGAGCGCAGCCTCGAGCTCGCGGTGAATCGTAAAGGTGCCGCAAATGAACCGGACCGAACCGGTGCCGGCGCCGAACTGGTCGAGCGCCCGCTTCCCGGCGGCGATCACCTCTGGCTCGTTGCACAGGCCCAGGTAGTTGTTGGACGAGAGAATCACGACCTCGCCGCGCCCCTGCATCTGGACTCTGGCGGCCTGCGGCGACTCCAGGTAATTGAGCCGCTTGTACACGCCGTCCCGCTTGAACTGCTCCAGCTCGGTCTCGAGCGTGGTTGCGAGCGTCATGCGATCTCCAGGATGATCTTGCCGGCGTCGCCGGCGCGGATCGCGGCCAGCGCCTCGTCGACCTGGGCGAGCGGAAACTGGTGTGTGATGACCGGACGCGGGTCGAGCAGACCGGCGGTGAGATAGCGCCGCATCTGATGCCACGTGTCGTACATCTTCCGGCCGATGACGCCGTACACCGTGATCCCCTTGAAGATGATCTCGGTGGCGAAGTCCACCGGCACCGCGCCCTTGGGGATGCCGAGCAGCTGCACCCGGCCGCCCATGCGCACGGCCGCGAACGCCTGGTGCAGGGCCGAGGGGATGCCCGACATCTCGCACACCACATCGGCGCCCTCCCCGCCCGTCTCCTCGAGGACCGTGCGCACCACGTCGTCCCGCGCGGCGTTGATGAGGACGTGCGCGCCCATGGTCCGGGCGAGCTCGAGGCGTTTCGGGTTAACGTCGGACGCGATGACTCTTGCCGCCCCGGCGGCGCGGGCCACGCCGACCGCGAAGCAGCCGATCGGTCCACACCCCACGATAAACACGGTGCTGCCCGACACGTCCGCCGTCAGCACGGCGTGGAAGGCATTGCCCATCGGGTCCATCACGGCCCCGACGGTGGTGGGAATGCCGTTCAAGGGCAGCACGTTGGTGGCGGGCATGGCGATGTATTCGGCGAACGCCCCGTCCAGGTCCACGCCGATGATGCGGGTGTTGCGGCAGATGTGCCCGTTGCCGGTGCGGCACTGCACGCAGTGCCCGCACACGATGTGGCCCTCGGCCGTCACCGGTTGGCCGACCTTGAGCTCGGCGACACCGTCGCCCAGCGCGACGATCTCGCCCGCGAACTCGTGGCCGACCACGAGCGGCGGCTTGAGCCGGCCCTGAGCCCAGGCGTCCCAGTCGGCGATGTGGAGGTCGGTGCCGCACACGCCCGCGTGCCGCACGGCGATCAACACCTCCCCGGGACCGGCGGCGGGTTTCCGGACACTCGTGACCTCGAGACCCGGGGCGCGCTGTTGCTTGACGATCGCCTGCATCACACGGGAGCCCGGGCGGGGGGGAAAGGCGGCGCTAGTCCGCTACGGCGACGTGCGCCGGCTCGATGCGCACCGCGCAGCACTTCAGCTCGGCCATCTTTGCGTAGGGATCGAGCACCGGGTTGGTCAACAGATTCGCGGCGGCCTCGCGGAAATGGAACGGCACGAACACCTGCCCGCGCGCCACGCGGTCGGAAATCCGGCAGGAGATGACCAGCGAGTTACGCCGGGACGTCACCCGCGCCAGGTCTCCGTCTTCCAAGTCGAGTGCCGCGGCGTCGGCCGGGTGGATCTCCATCGTGGGGGTCGGCTCGCGCTGATCGAGCCCGGTCGCGCGACGGGTCATCGTGCCGGTGTGCCAGTGGTACAGCTGGCGGCCGGTGTTCATCACGAACGGGTAGGCGTCATCGGGGAGCTCGACTGGCGGCCCATACTCGACCGGCACGAAGATCGCCTTGCCATCCGCCGTGGGGAACCGCTCGTTGAACAGGAAGGCGGTGCCCGGATGGTCGGGCGTCGGCACGGGATACTGCAGCCCCGCGCCGTCGAGCCGCTCGTAGGTGACGCCTCGCCATGACGGTGT
>Ga0066673_10000800_pt1 | contig 9963 bp, 8 predicted proteins | sample GraSoiAngelo_122_FD_62302 | JGI IMG/M metagenome (GOLD analysis project Ga0066673, IMG submission 62302) | Grasslands soil microbial communities from the Angelo Coastal Reserve, California, USA - 14_0927_02_20cm | ecosystem: Environmental > Terrestrial > Soil > Grasslands | place: USA...
TGGCCAGCCGTGATATTCCCCTTTTTCGACGCGCATCATACGAGTTCTTTCGCAAACTTCTGGATTTTGCGCCAGGCGGCGGCGATTTCGTGCATGTCTTCCTCATCGCCAAGGAGCGCGGGTTGGGGAATCCAAATGGTCTCAAAAGCGGCGCGATGCGTGTGGGGATAATTCGCCTTGAGGAAGGCATGCGGCTCGGCCGCTTGGGAGCCACACAGCCGTTTGCGGTACTCACCGTTTTGGAAAACGTGCAAGGCGTGGATTGGCGGATAGCTGGCCTGATTGGGGATACCCTCGGCATTCATGGCTTGAATCAGTTTTTCTGTGCTGGCACCGGCGAACTCTTTGGAGTCGACGTGAAAGATGTAGGCATAGTGCCCGTTGCGAGTGCAGCGGGGATCGAGTTTTTGTGGAGTGACACCGGGAATTTGGGCAAGGAGTTTATCGAGGAGACGAGCATTGTGGTGGCGGCGCTGCGTTTGCGCATCGAGGCGCAGCAATTGAACGCTGAGAACGGCACCCTGCCACTCGCTTAGCCGGTAGTTCGAGCCGTTGATGAAATGGCTGTAGAACCATTCGCCGGGCATCCGGCCACAGTCATGGACGCTGCGGGCTTGCTTTTCGAAAGCATCGTCATTGGTAATGACGATGCCGCCCTCGCCAGCGGTCATCAGCTTGCTGGCCTGAAAACTGAAGGTGCCGGCCGTACCGTGTGAGCCGATGCGCTGGCCTTTCCACTCGGTGGCGTGGGCGTGGGAGCTGTCTTCGACAAGCGCAATCCCCTTGCGCTTGGCGAGATCGCCGAGAGCGTCCAAATCCGCGGGATGGCCACCCATGTGAACAGCAACGATGGCCTTTGTACGCGGCGTGATGGCCGCTTCCGCGAGTATGGGATCGAGGCACCAGGTGTCTGGAGAGACGTCCACGGTGACAGGCAGCGCGCCCGCGTAGAGAACGGCGCTTGCCGTAGCGACAAATGTGTAGTCGGGGAGGATCACTTCATCTCCGGGGCCGATGCCAAGGGCGGATATGGTGACTTCGAGAGCGGCCGTACCGTTGGTCACGGCAATGCCGTGTTTGGCGCCGTGAAATTTGGCGAATGCCTGTTCAAAAGCGAGAGTTTTGGTTCCGGGAGTTCTCCACCAAACGCGACTGTCGAGGACATCCTGAAGAGCTCTGCGTTCCGCGTCGTCATATTGCGGCCAAACAGGAAAGCCTTTCTGGTTCGACTTCTTACCGCCATTCACTGCGAGTTCCGCCATGGAAATCTCCTGTCCCGGTATGAAGAGGGACCAACACTGATTCAAGCCGGTGGTACAGCGAAATGGTCAGTCAGTTCTTCCTTGGCCTTGGCGAAATCCTGGGAACCCCATCCGGATTGAGTTTATTGACGGGGCTCAAACTGGCTGACCTGTTTTAAGGCGGCATCGAATTTGAGCTCCGCGACACTGTCAATGTTCACGAACAGACTGCTTCCCGAATGACTGTAAGCGTGCCTGGTTCAGCCAACAGTCATGCCTTGTGTCCATATTCCTACTGGACTACGCTCAACTCCATACCATGTACCATGTTTCCAAAACCTCGCTCAACAAGCGGTTCGCGAACGGATTCAACATTCTGGTTCCCTATACGTTTGGCAAAAACCTGGTAAATGCCGCTGGCAACGTCAGATCGTACATCAAAAACGCGCACAATCTGAGCGCGGAGTACGGACCTGCCGCTCCGGACATTCAGCAACGGCTGTCCGTCAGTAATCTGTACGAACTATCCGTCGGGAGAGAGCGGAGGTTTTCAGCGACATAAACTGGATTGGGGAGGCCATCCTGGGTGGCTGCCAGATTGCGGGAATTACCGCCGCCCAACTTTGGGTTGCCTGCAGTAAACCCCCATGTGCCGGGCGGGGCGGCGATCATAAATACGGCAACGGATCACGAGCAAATTGAGTTCGCTCTGAAGTATACGTTTTAGGCAACTGCGGAAGTTCGGGAGACAACACATGAGCTCGAGATGTGGCTTACTACGCACGACCCTGACTCTTGCACTCACCATAAGCGTTTCCGGACTGCGGGCGCAGACGGCAAAGCTGCATATTTCCTCGACAGCAGGAGACCGCCTGACGGCAAAACCGGACGCGCAGTTTTCGGACGGAAAGCCGGCGGGCGGTTCGACATTCCAGATCAACGATTCCGTGAAGTATCAGAAAGTGGCGGGATTTGGAGCGTCGATCATGGAAGCGGGGCTCATGACCCTGAATACGCTTCCAGCGGACAAGCAAGAGGATGTGCTGCGGGCGCTGTTTGATGCGAAGGACGGCGCGGGCTATACCGCCATGAAGACGCCCCTTGCCGGGACCGATTTTCAGTCCGCGGGCCCCTGGTTCACGTATGACGACACGCCAGGCGATGTCGAACTGAAGAATTTTTCCGTGGAGCGCGATTTCGGACCGAACGGCGTGGGCACGTACATCCTGCGGGCGCGCAAATACGGCAACTTTGCGCTGCAAGCGCCAATGGACTATCCGCCGGACTGGATGCTGTATGACGTGAAAAAGCACCAGGACATTCAACCGAAATACTACCCGGTACTGGCGAGATATTTCCTGAAGTATCTGGAAGAAATATGAGAAGCGCGGGATCGTGGTCGATTATTTGAGCTTGTTTAACGAACCGGAACAGGTGTACACGAAAATCAAATATCCAGAGATCAAAACGCTTTTGCGCGATTTTGTCGGCCCGGCGCTGCAACAGTCCGGATTGACGACCAAGCTGATGATGAGCGAAGCGCCGGAACGCAAGGTGGCTTACAGGCGATACCCGGTGGTGCTGGATGATCCGGCTGCGCGCAAGTTCGTGTCGGTGGTGGCGTATCACGGCTACGATTTCAAGAATTTCGACAAGATTGCTGAGCTCGAAAAAAGATATTCGGATTTGCCGTTCTGGATGGATGAGGTCTGCTATGCCTACGAGGCCGGATACCCAAAGAACAAAAAGCTCCCGATCTACCAGTTCGATGATGGGGATGTGTGGGGCAACATCATTTTCAACGACCTGGAAGCCGGGACGTCCGCGTGGCTTTACTGGAATGCGATCCTGGATGAGACCGGTGGGCCATGGGCGATATCACCGATCCACGGGAACCCCGACCCTAATGCGCAACATCCCGTGGTCATCATCGACAAGATCACGCACGAGATTACCTACACGGGAACGTATTGGTACCTGGCGCACTTCAGTAAGTTTGTACGCCCGGGCGCAGTCCGCGTGGAAACCACCGGCAAAACCAAAGGCGTGCGCGTAATGACGTTCCAGACGCCGGAGGGCGGCTACGTCGCAGAAGTGCTGAATAGCCTGAATGAGAGCACCGACGTGAATCTCGAATCGAAGGCGAAAACGTTGCACCTGACCTTGCCCGCGCGGTCCATCACCACGGCCACTTGGTAATCTCGGCTTCCTTGGTCAATTGCGCGTCTAGTTGGGTCCGTTTCAGAACGGGGCGAAGTTTTGTCGAGGCCCAGCCCGTTTCTGCGGATGTGCAACGCGATGCTCGGGTCTTGGGGGTGCAGGGCGAAAACACTCTAACCGCACCTCGGTCTTTGAACCCGGTAGAGCTTTGACCGAGTCCGCCACGATTTCTCTGATTCGCTCTGGAGCCGCCACGGCACGCAGGTTCACTACCAGTTCGTGCTCCCAGGCCGGTGACGCGTCTACCGGGCCTTCGACGATTGGTTCCTGTCCGCAGCCGGACACCGCCGCCTTCACATAGCCGCTTTCGGCCTGATCGATCACCTTCAAGTGCACGATTCGCACATTCTTCCGTTCGAGTTCACGCTGTAGTGAGTCGAACAACGGACCGGCAATCAGAGCCGGCATGATGGGATCCTTCAGGCACAAGCGGGCGTGGTAGTTAAGCCATCCCAAGGCGGCCTCGGCCCGCGCGTAACGCTGATAATCGATGTGCAGAGTGGCGCGTCCGCACGCGAGCCGGCCCGAGAGGATTTCGTGCAGCCAGGCACTCACACCCCGCCCATGGATCGCGCTCAAGTAGCGCACTGGCGCCGATGTTGGCAAGCCGGGAAACGCTGTTTCGCGGTCGCACTTGGAGAAACAAATCAGGTCTGCTTCCTCCACTTGGTTGCGAAACAGAAAGGCGATGTCCGGACTCGCATGCGCCGCCAATGCCGCTCGTGCCTGCGCGGGGTCCACCACCACCGTCAGCGGAGCAAGCCGGAATCGGTCTGCGTGGTCGCGCTTGAGCACCTGAAGAATGGTAGCGGACAGGTCGGTGCAACTGCCTACCGGCTCCACGCAAATAATCTGCGGATGATGTTTCGCAAGCCCGCCGGCGGCTTCCAGTAGATCTGAGAAACGGCAGCAGAAGCACCCGCCGGTGACCTGATCGGCGGTTAAGCCGCTGCCTCGGACCAAAGCCGTATCAACCAAGTCGTTTCCCTGATCGTTCAGGATGGCCGCTACTCGGTGGCCCTCGGAAACTAGAATCTGTGCGGCCGCACAGAGCAGCGTGGTCTTTCCCGCTGCCAGAAAGCCGCCGATTGGCACGAACCAAGGGCGCTCGCTATTCAGCCCCGTGTTCACGCGAACACCTCAAGCACGAGTTCTTGACCGTCACCGAGCGTCAGAGGCTGTTCGAGGCGTATGATGGCGCCCGTTTCTACCTCTAAAGTGTGCCGGAGTTCCGCTCCACCGAGTGTGGCCCGAGCCTTTGCACCATGCGCTTTCAACTCGAAGCTTCGGACAGGCAGCGAGCCGTGATCGACCCGGATACGGAAGAACGTTTTGCCGGCGCTTTGCTGGCGTGCGAACACGCCCCAACCAGTTGCCGTCGACCAGAAGCAGCGGAACACGGCGTCGGCAAAGGGAGGCGACAGGTTGACTGTCTGCTTGGTGCCGTCGTAGCGGAAGCCGCTGAGCGCCAGCACGCCAGACCAAGCCGCCATTGCGCGAGCGTAGTGGTGTCCGCACTCCGGCTCATCCCACGGATTGCGGCGTTCCCCGTCGAAGCGCTTCCGCACATTCTCAAAACACTCGACGCCTTCCCGCACTAGGCCGGCGTAGATCATCTCCGAGGCCGCGGAGTATTCGTGTCCTGTCCATGCTTCGGCGAAGTAGGGAAAGGGAATCCGCGGACGCTCGGCTTTGCCGTAGTCGCAGATGATCAGAGCGGCCTCGTCGTTCACCACATAAGTGCGCTGCACGGAATCGTGATGAAACATGTCCCGCCTGAAATTGTAATGGTGGATGGATTCCAAGGTCTTGCGGATCCGGGCGGGGTCGACCAGCGGCCCCAGGCCGGCAACGTCGGCCAAGTATTGCCCAACTAGTTGATCGACAAGGCATCCTTCACCGACCTGATAATTTGGCGTTTCGGTGTCCTCGGAACCCATTTGGCTGCGAAGCACTGCCGCGATCTGTTCTTTCTGGACGCCCCGCACCTTCTGGACATAATACTCACCGTTGAAGAGATTGGCGTCCAACCAGTTGCTTCCGCGCTGGAAGAGTTGGTGGTATTCCCTGGCCGCCTTGTCTTCTCCCATAGCCGAGGCCATTTCTTCGCAGGCGCGTAGCGCGGCCAGATAGTAGACACCGCATTGAGGATTGGGGCCATAGAATTCCACGTCGTAGGTATTGTGCTGGACGCCTTCCAGCACGCCATCGCGGTCGGCGTCCCAGCCACCCTCGATCCAGCTGAATTCCAGGGCTTTCCTGACGCGCGGCCACATACGCTCCAACCAAGCGCGGTCGCCTGAGAGCTTCCAGTCAAGGTAAGCGTGAACGATCTGACCCATCTGCCCATCGGCGGCAGCGAAGCCGCTGCGCACCTTGCCCTCCGGCAGCGCAGTCCGGAAATGTATGGCTCCTTGTTCATCCATGCTGTAGCCGAAAGCCGCTTCGCGCAGCGAGCGCGCAAAGGCCGGGAACAGGTGCGGGGTCACCGTCTCATAGTTCCAAACGTGTGTGCAGTTGCCATGGCAACAGCCGCGCTGATCGTTGGCACCCTCGAAGCCCCAGAACCTGCCGTCGGCGGTGCGGAAACATACGTTGGTCGCCAGAGTCGAGAGATTGGCAGAAGCCGCGTCTTTCACCGCGGCCGGGAGGGTGCTCTCGCGCAACCCAGCTGTGAACTGACGAGTCTTCCGCTCGAGGCGTTCCAGGTTCTCCGCAACATACTGAGCAGTTGCCCAAGCGTCGGCGAAGCGTGTCGCGTACCAATTGCCAATGACCGAGTTTTCCTCTCCCTTCGGCGCCTCCCAGCCGCACCTTGCCGGCGTGCGGTTCGGAAAATGCCAGGCGAGCAGAAAGGTGTAGTCGCTCTCGGCTGCAGGGGCGATTGTCCGGCCGAGGCAGAGCGCCCCGACGGCATTCCGCGACGGATCCTCCGGTCCAAGCCGGCCGTCGGAAGAGAAATCGTCCCAGAACAGCAACGGAGCGTCCCACCACCGACCTTTCGGCCAGCCGCGGAGATGCGAGAGATCACCGTTTCCTGCGTTTATCAACCCGATGACGAAGCTGCCCCACATGGCGTCGCCGGCCCCAACCGCGGAGTTGTTCATGAATAATCCCGCCAGCGGCCCACTAGTACGGAACTCGTTGCTGCGTTCTTCTTCGACGCGGCGATTGCCCTGCTCAGGCACAACCGGATTGTCGATCGACCAGGCTATCGATACAGTCGAGGACCGTCGACCCTCATTCCTGACGCGATAACGCAAGACGGCTGCGGGAAGGCCGGAATCGTCCTCCTCATGCGGGATAAACGGTGAGAAAGCTTCCAGAGTTAGCCGTATGGGGAGTTCCGGATCCTCAAACTCGATCCGGGCGAGTGGGTACTCGCCGACGAAGCGAGCTGACGCCAGGCGCGTGAGTCCTGGGACATTACGCGCGCCCAGTCCATCTTGCCCATGGAAAGGAGGCAAGTGACGAGCTTCCAGGACACGGGCCATCCTCCGCCGGCCATCATCGACAAAGACGGACGCGAATGCGTAGGAGGGCGTGCGGCCTTTATCCGGCTTGTTGAAGATCTCCCAGTCGCGCAGTTGACCCCTACCACCCAGACTGATACTGCCAGCAGCGACTCCGCCCAGTGGGAAAGCCAGCAGCGAAAGTTGCCGGCCGGTGAACGCGCGAGGAAACTCCACAGGGCCAGGAGTGGCAGTCGAGGCAGTGTCGTGCAAGGTTCCCGACGGCGCTGTCGAAGTAGCCTGGACGGCCGCCACGGTCGTGCCGATTAGCTTTAGGAAGGAGCGACGATCGGAGGGCATTCGAATTCCCCCGTTATCGGAGCAAAGGAGGCAGCACCTTGTCGAGTTCGGCATCGGAGAAGGAGGCCAGCTTCACGTTGCGGAAGAGGCTCCAGCGCTCGACATGGGCGACGCTGCCGTCCGGCTCCACCTTGGTCATCGGACCTAAAGTTTCGATTTCCAGAAAATCCCCATTGGTGAAAGTCTCAAAAGAGCAGCCGAAGTCCGGGTAGGTCTTGTCCGGCTCGGCCTGATACCGTTTGATGAACAACTCGTCATGGAAGAGGTAGGCAGCCCAGGTGCGTGCGTTGAAAAGACCAAGTTTCTGCGGCTCCGGATTGGCAGGATCCTGACGCAAACCGAGATATTTCTTTGTGAATGTCCAGCGCTTGTCGGACAGGTCGGAGTAGGCCCACATGACCAGAGGATTGGTAGCCGCCAGCACTTCGGGATGCTTGCCTCGCGGCGGGAATCCGGTAATGGCAATGCCTCCCGGAGCCATCATGCTCATGGCCCACGCGGAGAACTCGAGAGGAAACAGTCCGCGATTATAGATTCGATGTGTCACCGTCACGTCGCTTCCTTCCGGAGCCAGAGCGATCTCGATCTCCTTTTGCAGGCCGGTCAGTGGCTCGACCGGTTCCCGAGCTACTAGCCCTTCCGGGGTGATTTGAACCTGCACGGCAACGTTGTCGGGGGCCCAGGTAGCAATGGGATCTTCCGGCGCCTTCCAAACCCGATGGCCGCCACGGAGCTGAAATTTCTGCTCACCGTTCTTTCCGAGTTGGTCGGGGAACTCCTTGAATAGATTCTGCCCTCCGACAAAGCCGTAGCGCATGATGCGCGGCCCGACATCGCCGGTGACGATCAACTCAACGCTGCCGTTGCTGACTCGGTAACAGTTGGACCAGCCCCGCCAGGCGATCTTCTCCACTTTGACGGCCGCACCGGCCGTTGATGCAACCAAAGTGATGGCTACGATCAGTCGTGCAATTCGAAGCATCGCCCCCCATCCAACGGCCCCAAGGGTTTCATCCGGCCCTCGCACGCAGGTAGTGGCTCGGTGCGTACCCCCTCGCGCCGCCATGCAGTCTAATGACAGCGGGAGCGTCCAGCAAGCGGATACTCGCATCGTTCTATTTCCGCGATGCAATCGAAAATAACCACTCGACCGGACCGGATGGAGAGCTTGAGCACATGCGGGCATCAGCGGCAACAAATCCTTCATGCCATTCGATTTCGCGCAAGGAATCAAGATGGAGACACTCGTCCCAGTCGACACGATGAAAACAAGGCTATTGCTTTTCACCGTCAGAACTCCGGCAGGAACACCCCCCGCTATCTTTGCGGATCTGAGCGGTGACTCCACGTCTGGCTTCGATTTCACGCCGATTCAACAATTCAACATCTCGCTTTCCAGGTTTCACGTTTTCGAGGACCTTGATACCCGGCTGCCCATTTGTACGGGGACTCCTCTTCTTGTTTCCAAACCAGATTCCTCTATAGCGTGCGAGATGAGATCGAAATTGGGCAAGGTAACATTGCTGAATTACGTCCCAAAGAATTATCGTACCGCCCATTCAGCGCTACGAGCCCGGGGCCGCTTCGGACACGCTATCATAGGACTTGCCTCGTGGATTGCTCCTACCTGAACGCGATTGGTCCAACGCTTTCAACGTATGATTTCAAAATGTATCCTGTGCAGTTCGCTGGCTCACTACAGGATTTTAGAAACAACTTGGCTAGTCTGGTTTGCAAGCTCCCGTTCTAAGCCAAGGCTTCAGGCCGGCCGTCCACCGGTGGTAACGATAAGAATACTCATCCGGCTTTTCCCCTGTCCGTCCCCTGGACTCTGCTCTACACTTTTCATATTGGAAAACCAACATGTTTCAACACATTGATACCGTGATTGCTTTTGTCGTCCTCATGCTCGTCGCCAGCCTGTTCATCACGGCGACCACGCAACTTGTTGTCAGCTTGCTAGGCCTGCGCGGCGCAACTTTGCGGCGTAGCCTGGTGGACCTATTCGAAACCGCCTGTCCGGATCAGGAAGCCGGACGCTGGGCCAAGGAAATTGCCCGCCGAGTCCTACGTCATCCCGCGATTTCCGACTCGGTCTTTTCGCGCTTTTGCCTTCGCGCGGATCGGCTCCCCTTCATTCCGCCGGAGACGGCGGGGAAACTGCAAGGCGTTAGCGCCTTAATTCCCCTGCTGCCGTGGATCGTGGGTGGGGTTGGAGGTTTCTTTGTCACTCCCATCGTTCTGGTGATTGCCAAGCGTCTGTTCGACACGGATACATGCAAATATTCGGACCTTCTCGCCGGCTACGTTTCAGCGATCAATTTCTGCCAGCATCCCTGGCGCACCGGGGCGCTCGTCGGCGCCATTCTTGGCGGGCTGCTCAGCCGCTGGCGCCTGGCCACATCAGTCCGTGTGGAAGAGTTGCTCGCCGTCCTCGAAAAGCTTTCCGACCCGCTTCCTGGCACCCTGCCCGATCCTGCCCAGCACGCAATGCTCACGATCGTATGGACCGAAAATGAGCCGGGAGCCAGAGCGAAGCCACGACCGGCGCAAGCCGGTCGGCCTGTCTACTCGAACGCTGCGCCGCTGCAGAATGAAAGTTTCGACCCGGCGGCTGCAGATTTCGATGAAGGCATCGTTCGCCACGCCGAGCCGGTCGAAATGGATGGGGGCGTCGCCGTCGCAGTGGA
>Ga0066673_10000801_pt1 | contig 9958 bp, 6 predicted proteins | sample GraSoiAngelo_122_FD_62302 | JGI IMG/M metagenome (GOLD analysis project Ga0066673, IMG submission 62302) | Grasslands soil microbial communities from the Angelo Coastal Reserve, California, USA - 14_0927_02_20cm | ecosystem: Environmental > Terrestrial > Soil > Grasslands | place: USA...
TACGCCGCTGACCCGGCAAGGGTTGGGATTGCAAGAAGGCCAGTGCCGACGAGTCCGCCGGTGTAAAGCAGTGAGGCGAATCCCCCGGCCAGAGGTCGCAAGGCAAGCGCGACATCACGCGATGTCTGCGGCAAAGCCGCTCCGTGAGCGTGCAGCGTCAGCGCCGTCGTCAGAATGATGAAAAACATTACCAGATTGGAGAAAAACGTGCCGATCCCGACGTCGATCTTGCGATTGGCTATTTCCGTCGAAGTCGCCCCTCTTCGCTCGACGATCGTGTGACGACCCATCGCCTTCTCCTCTTCGACTTCTTGCGAGGCCTGCCAGAAGAAGAGGTACGGACTGATTGTCGTGCCGAGAATCGCGACGACCGTCGCCCATGCGCCGCGACTGTGTGGGATGGAAGGAGTGACGAAGTCGCTGAACACGACTTTCCAATCGGGGCGCAGGTACACTGCCGCTGCAACGTAAGTGAGAAGGAAGAGCGCGAGCCACTTCAGCACGCTTGCCAACGCAATGTATCGCAGCCGTATGGACGCCCACGTGATGAAGGCTCCGAACGCAATTATCCATAGATGGGAGCTCGCCCTTGTGAGCAGCTGCATGGCGTCGGCCATGCCGGCCAGGTCGGCGCCGATGTTGAAGGTGTTAGCAACAAAAAGACACCCAGCGGCAACCGCGAGAAGCGGACGTGGAAACTTGCTGCGAAACGTCGAGGCCAATCCGCGTCCAGTCACCATGCCGATTCGAGCGCACATCGCTTGCACCGCGGCCATCAGCGGCCAGGTCACGAGCGACGTCCAAAGCAAGGCATCGCCAAACTGTGCGCCGGCTATGGAATAGGTCGCGATACCGGACGGGTCGTCGTCGGCCGCTCCAGTGACGATCCCGGGGCCGAGGGACTTCCAGAATTCGCGGAGTTTCTGCCGACTAGGAATGGCTACACCGAGCGTGAAGCGGGGGTTGATCGTACCGGCCTGAGGAGTGCGAGTGCAGTGCCACTTGGGCGGGACTATTCTCCGAGGCGCCTGATCATCACCCGGTGCAGTGCCGCTTCGAGCGTACCGATGGAGCGGCACGAGAGCGACCCACCTCCGGCAGCGACGTCGTCTGCGCGAGCTGAAACGTGGGTCTGGACGCTCGATCCCGCCGCGTTCGGCGAGACCATTGAGAGGATCGACATCGTCACTTTGTAATTGTCGGCAGCCGGTCCGGTGATCGTGTTGCCGCAATCCAAATATCTGCTGAGCGGCGTGTCACCGAGCTTGTATGACTTGATGAAGTATTTGTTGCCCACCTGGCCGCCGCTGGCGCCGGCCGAGTCGAAAACCTGCACTTTGATGCCGAGCTCCTCATAAGAACCGCGCAGGACGGGAAGGACCGCCTGCGGTTTTGCTTTGACGGTAACCACCGTGATCGGAACGTCTTCGTGCGAGTGGATCGTTCTGTCTTCGGTGGAGACGACGATGCGATCGGTTTGCGGAGCGGGATTGGCGGGGGTAGTGGCGCACGCGGCCAGCAGAGCACACAACGCCACCAACGATGCAGGAGCTCTGCGCAATTTTATGCGCGCTCTCTTGCGACGAGTTGTCGCAACACGTAGGGCAGAATGCCGCCGTGGCGGTAATAGCTCATTTCCTCGGGGGTATCGATCCGCGAAACTGCTTTGAAAACTTTCTCTTTTCCATCTGACGAACGCGCGCGAACGGTCAGCGCCGCCCGCGGCTTCATATCGTCGCTCATTCCCTCGATGGAAAAGTTCTCGTATCCCGTAAGTCCAACAATGTGGCGCGTTTCGCCCAGCACGAACTCAAGAGGCAGCACCCCCATGCCAACGAGATTCGACCGGTGGATTCTTTCGAATGATTCGGCGATGACGGCGCGCACGCCGAGCAACAGCGTTCCTTTCGCCGCCCAATCGCGGGATGAGCCGGTGCCGTATTCCTTGCCGGCGATTATGACCAGCGGCGTTCCCAGCTGCTGGTACTCCATCGCCGCATCGTAGATCGAGACCGGCTTGTCGCCGGGCTTGCGCGTTGTCCAGCCACCCTCGGTCCCGGGCGCCAGCTCGTTGCGCAGGCGGATGTTGGCGAAGGTGCCGCGCATCATCACCTCGTGATTCCCGCGCCGCGCCCCGTAGGAATTGAAGTCTACGGTTTTGACGCCGTGCTCGATCAGCCATTTTCCGGCGGGACTCGATGCCGGAATCGATCCCGCGGGCGAGATGTGGTCCGTTGTAATCGAATCGCCGAACATTCCCAGCGCGCGAGCGTCGCTGATGCCACGAATTCCCGGCGGCGTGAGCGTCATTCCCTCGAAGAATGGAGGATTCTTCACGTAGGTGGAATCCGGATCCCACGCGTAGAGGTCCCCTTCCTTCTCCGGCAGGCTCCGCCAGTTGTCGTCGCCGTGAAACACGTTCGAGTACTGCGCCTTGAACATTTCCGCCTTCACCGACTTCAGGATCTCATCCTCGACTTCTTTTGGGTTCGGCCAGATGTCGCGCAGGAAAACGGGTCCGCTTTTACCGACGCCGAGAGGCTCGGTGTTGAAATCGATGTCCATGCGGCCGGCGAGAGCGTAAGCAACGACGAGCGGTGGCGACGCCAGATAATTGAAGCGAGTGAGTGGATTGATCCGCCCCTCGAAATTGCGATTCCCCGAGAGAACTGCTGCAACGACCAGCTTGTGAGCTTCGACGGCGTCGGCGATCGGCTGAGGTAGTGGGCCGGAATTACCGATACAGGTTGTGCATCCAAACCCGACGACGTTGAAGCGCAGTTGCTGCAGCGCTGCCATCACTCCCGCTTTCTTGAAGTAGTCGGTGACGACCTTGGAACCTGGTGCGAGGCTGGTCTTCACCCACGGCTTCGACGATAGTCCCTCGGCCACTGCATTCCTCGCCAGCAGCCCCGCGGCGAGCATCACGCTCGGGTTGGACGTGTTGGTGCAGCTGGTGATTGCCGCGATGACGACGGAGCCGTGCCGAATCGAGAACTTTTCGCCGTTCATCTCCACCGGCACGCTCGAGTTCTGTCCGACCTGCTCGTCGGGATCAGTCGCCACGACCGACGGAGAGAGCTGCGGCGATGCAGCGACGCTCATCGCCTGTTTCGCGGCCGCTACCGCAGCGACGGTACCGGTGCGCTCGAGATCCGCCGCCAGTGCGTCCCTGAACATTTTCTTCGCCAGCTTTAGCGGAACCCTGTCCTGCGGACGCTTCGGTCCAGCAAGACTCGGCTCGACCGTGTGCAGATCCAGCTCCAGCGTGTCGCTGAACAGCGGATCGGGCGTGTCGTCGGTGCGGAAAAGCCCCTGCGTTTTGCAGTAAGCTTCGACGAGCTGCACCTGCGCCTCGTCCCGGCCGGTGAATCTCAGGTAGTTGATCGTCTCGGCGTCGATCGGGAAGAATCCCATCGTCGCGCCGTACTCCGGCGCCATGTTGCCGATTGTCGCGCGATCGGCGAGCGAGAGACTCGACAGGCCAGCGCCATAGAACTCGACGAATTTTCCGACGACTTTTTTCTTGCGCAGCATCTCGGTCACGGTCAACACCAGATCAGTCGCAGTGGATCCTGGTTGGAGTCGGCCGTGCATCTTGAAGCCGACTACTTCGGGAATAAGCATCGACACCGGCTGGCCGAGCATCGCCGCCTCTGCTTCGATGCCACCAACGCCCCAGCCAAGGACGCCGAGTCCGTTGATCATGGTCGTGTGCGAGTCTGTGCCGACGAGCGAATCCGGATAGGCGTAGGTCTGCTTGCCGACGACTTCGGTGAAGACGCCTTTGGCGAGATACTCGAGATTGATCTGGTGGACGATTCCCGTGTCGGGCGGGACGACGCGGAAGTTATGCAGCGCTTTCTGTCCCCAGCGCAGAAAAGCGTAGCGCTCCTGGTTGCGGCGGAACTCGAAATCCGCGTTGATGAGGAGCGCTGCTTCGGATCCGTACTCATCGACCTGGACCGAGTGGTCGATGACGAGATCGACTGGCTGGAGGGGATTGATAAGTCGGGCGTCGCCGCCGAGTCGGGCGAGCGCATCACGCATCGCGGCGAGATCGACGACCGCGGGAACTCCGGTGAAGTCCTGGAGCAGTACGCGAGCAGTGCGGAACGCTATTTCTTTCTCGGTTTTCCCCTTCACATCCCAGCCGGCAAGGGTGCGGATGTCGTCGGGCTTGACGAACTTGCCGTCTTCGTTTCTGAGCAGGTTTTCGAGGAGGATCTTGAGGCTGAAGGGGAGTCGATCTGCGTTCCCGCCCGCGAGTTGTGAGAGGGCGTCCAGCCGAAAGATCGTGTACTGCCGACCCGCAACGTCCAGCGTTGATCGGCTACCGAAGGAATTCGGGTGAGTCATTTTGTTTTTCCGAACTTGGCCGCGGCAGGCGCTGGCCAGTTTTGCGCGGAGCCACTGACGACCACATCGCGGCTCGTCAGGCTATTTCAAATCTAACACAACTTGCAGTTAACCTGTCTTTCGGGTTGTGGGCTCTCTCGTCGGATCAACAGTTGCCGGCGCGGTGGCTTTGTCCTGCGCATCGATCCTCGTCGCTTCGATCGCGTACGTCGGACAATGGTGCACGAAATCACCATCCGCCGGCGACCACTCTACTATCGGCTGCAGAGGGTACGCCTTGTGTTGCGAATCCATCGCCATCAGATCCGGCGCCATCGCCGTGCACAGCGTGCAGCCGATGCACTTTGCGCGATCGACGGTGATCTGCATCGCGCGACGCGGAAAGACACCCACACCCCAGGTAATACATTCGTCGTAGTGCTTACAGGCTTCCAGCGTAGCGGTGTAGCCGGCTTCGAGCAGTTCCTCGGTATTGGAGAAGCTGAACCAGCCGATGTGATTCACTTTCGGCCGGACGAGAATCATCGGCGGCTTCGTCCACGCGCCGAACGGCGCCAGTTGCAGCGCGTGCATCATCGTCGTCGCGGCCCGCATGTAAATCGATGCGAAACCGGCGGCGGCGATGTCGTTCTCCGGCTCCAGATCGCTCGACCCAGTGTCGACGGCGATCACTGCATCCATTCCCAGCGATGAGATCGATACCGGCAGGTTGTCGATGACACCGCCGTCGACGCAAAGTCGCCCATCGATGTTGCCCGGGGGATAGAAACCGGGCAGCGCACACGACGCGTATACCGCATCGGCGACGCTCACGTGTCGCAGGCCTGGCAGCCCCCAAACCAGCTGCGTGCCGCGGCTGATGTCCACCGTGTTCACCAGCAACGTCGTTTTGAGCTGATCGAAACGCTTCTCCGTCGACACTGCCTTGACGACGTTTCTGAGCGGCTCCTCCAGATAAATCGCCGGCGAGTGCTGGCGCTCGAGCAGCATCCCCATTCGGTTGAGACGAAAGAGGTCGCGCCGTTGCAGTGCGCGCGCCCGATCGGCCATCTCGGAAATCGGCATCCCGCGCGCGTACGCAGCCCCGATGAGCGCGCCGATGCTGGTGCCCGCCACCACCGTCGGCACGATCCCCATTTCGTTGAGGGCGCGAAAGACGCCGATGTGCGCGAACCCCTTCAGCCCGCCACCGCCGAGGACGAGCGCGATCTTATGCGCCTTGCGCCTTGGCTTGCCGGGAGAGAGTGACGAGAGTTTGCGAGGGGTATGACGGGTCATGCTAACGTCGGGTGCGGGAAGCTATAATGTAGAGACTACTATCACACTTACTGAGTAAATCGATGATTGGTGTCATTCGTTTGCGCTCCTTTCTGCTCTTCGGCCTGGTCGCCGCTGCAACCGCCAGCGCGCAAACCGGAACCACTCCTGCTCGTATTACCCCGGAGGAGATAGATGCGCATCTCCGCTTTCTTTCCTCCGATCTCCTGGAGGGCCGCGCGCCTGCCACCCGCGGTGGCCGCATCGCCGAAGAATACCTCGCCGCGCAGCTCAAAACCTTTGGAGTAAAGCCCGGCGTCGGCGACACTTCGTACTTCCAGCGCGTGCCGATCGACGTGGTAAAGGCTGACCCGAAGACCATCAAGGTCACAGCATCAGGCAAGGCGAGCGCCAACCTCCGCTTCACCGACGATGTTGTGGTCTGGCCCGGCTCGGCTACCGACGCCAGCAGCGCTCACGGTGAGCTGGTATTCGTTGGTTACGGCGCCAGAGCGCCCGAGTACAAGTGGGACGACTTCAAGGGAATGGACGTGCGCGGCAAGGTTCTTCTCGTTCTCGTCAACGATCCGCCCGCGCCGCCTTCCGAGCCAAGTCTCTTCGGCGGCAAGGCGATGACGTATTACGGTCGCTGGACTTACAAATACGAGGAAGCCGAGCGTCGGGGCGCTGCCGGCATGCTCATCGTGCACACGACGCCGGCGGCCGGATATCCGTGGCAAGTCGTCGTCGGCTCCAACTCCGTCGCGCATCGTCTGCTGCCGCGGCCGGCGAACGCACCGCCGCCGATCGGGGTGCGCGGCTGGATCACCGACAGCGCCGCAACTGCTTTGCTGGCGCAAGCGGGATTGAACATGACGACGCTACGCAAGCAGGCCGAATCGCGCGATTTCCGGCCGATATCCACAGGCATCATCATCGACGCGACCATGCAGAACAGCTTGCAGCACATGGCGGCGAACAACGTCATCGGCGTCGTGCGCGGCATCGATCCAAAAGTGCGCGACGAGTACGTCGCCTATAGCGCGCACTGGGACCATCTGGGAATCGGCCCCGTGGTCAACGGCGACTCGATCTACAATGGCGCTGCCGACAACGCGTCAGGTGTCGCAACCGTTCTCACCATCGCCCACGCGGCCGCCGAAGGTGTCAAAGCCCGTCGCTCCCAGCTCTTTATCTTCGTGACCGCAGAAGAATCAGGATTGCTTGGCTCACAGTACTTCGGCGAGCATCCGACCGTACCCGCGAAGAACATCATAGCGGACCTTAACGTTGATAACCCAGCGCTGCTCGGACGTTTTCGCGACCTCGAAGTGCTCGGTGACAACAAGAGCTCGCTTGGTCCGCAGCTAGCGACGTTGGTGCGCGGCGAAGGGATCCGGCTCGTTCCCGATGCGCATCCCGAAGCGGGCCATTTCTACCGGTCTGACCACTTCTCCTTTGCGAAGGTGGGCATACCGGCTGTAGACATAAAAAGCGGCTACGACTATATCGGTCATCCGGTCGATTGGGGGAAGGCGCAGCGCGATGACTACACTGCGCATCGCTACCATCAGCCTTCGGACGAGTATCGCCCGGACTTCGACCTGACCGGGGTAGCCCAGCTCGGCGAGATCGTTTACCGGCTGGGAACGACGATCGGAAACGCGACCGCCGTTCCAACCTGGAACGCCGACGCGGAATTCAAGGCGCTGCGCGACGCATCGCGAAAGGGTCTGTGACGGCTGACCCGCTCCTCGCCTTTCGCGAGGAGTTTCCCATCCTCGCCAAGACGAACTATCTCGTTTCCAACTCGCTCGGCCCGATGCCGCGCACCGTTCCGGAGAAGCTCGCGGAATACGCGCGCGACTGGGGAGATCTTGGCGTGAAAGCGTGGAACCGCGGCTGGTGGGAGCTGCCGGTCACCATCGGCGACGAGATCGCCCCGCTGATCAACGCCGACCGCAGTGAGATCGTGATGATGCCGAACGTCACTATCGCGCAAACGGCGGTGCTCTCGGCGATCGACTTCCCGCCAGGGCGCGACACGGTGGTGATGACGGAGCTGGATTTCCCATCGGTGCGCTACGCCTACGCCGAGATGGCGCAGCGCCTCGGCGCCCGCGTCGTCAGCGTTCGGTCCGAGGATGGTATCGGGATCGACATCGACAGGTTGTTGCACGCCATCGACGAAAGGACGCGGCTCGTTGCCGTCTCGCACGTCCTTTTTCGCAGCGCATATCTCCAGGACGTCGACGCGATTTGCCGGCGCGCTCGCGAGATGGGCGCCCTCGTGTCGCTCGATTCCTTCCACGCCGTCGGCATCGTCCCGGTTGACGTGAAACGGAGCAAGCCCGATTTTCTCACCGGTGGCGTGCTCAAATGGTTGTGCGGTGGACCGGGCGGCTGCTTCCTATACGTGAGCCCAGCGGTCCGCGATCAGCTCAAGCCGGCTTTGACCGGCTGGCAGGCGCACTCGCGCCCTTTCGCCTTCGAAGAAGAAATGGAGTACACCACGGGTGCGTTCCGGTGGTTGAACGGCACTCCGGTGGTTCCCGCCCTTTACGTCGCCGCTGAGGGACCGCGGATTCTGCGACGGGCCGGCATTCCGGCGATCAGAGAGAAGAGCATCGCCCTGACATCACGGTTGATCCAGCTTGCCGATGCGCGCGGCTACCGCGTGAATGCGCCGCGCGACTCGCAACGGCGCGGGGGAACAGTTGCTTTGGATGTTCCGCACGGCTACGAGGTGACACAGCACCTGCTGTCCCGGAACATACTGCTCGACTATCGCGTAGGTGCTGGTATCAGGATTGCGCCTCACTTCTTCACCAGTGAGGAAGAATTGGAGGAGGTGATTTTCGAGATCGACGCTGCGCTACAGAGCGGGAGTTGGCAGCGCTTTTCTGAGAACGTCGCTGTCGTCACCTGATCTGTGCTGGACCTCGATGTTACGACCTTGAACAATCCAATGTCTAAAGAGTACAATAGACTTATACTCGACTCCTCGGAGGGTGCGTAGCAATGCCAACACCTTTTTTGAGTTCTGAAGAGTACGACGAAAGAGCGCATCAACTGTACAATGAAGGACAGTATGACGAAGCTCTGGACGTACTTCGAGAAGGACTCGGCCTCTATCCGAATTCGGTAGAGCTCCACATTGGAGTTGGCTACGCACACCATGCCCGCGAGGAATACGCCTGGGCCCGTCGCAGCTTCGAGGAAGCACTCGTCCTCGATCCCGATCACGAGGATGCGCTCGCCGGTCTTGGTGAAACACTTCTAAAATTCGGCCAGGAAGAGCAGGCCCTGCGCAGCTTCCGTCATACCTTGGAATTAGGATACCAGGATGATGTCGAGCTGATGCTCCAGATTGGGCGCGCGCTTTTTCGTGAAGGCCTGATCGACGAGTCGAAGGGATTCTTCGAGATCGCCGCGCAGCAGACACCCGATGCCGCCGAAGCCATCTCCTGCATCGGCTACGCCGAGCACAGACTGGGCAACGATGAATCGGCGATTTCCACTTTGCGGCGCGCGCTGCAAATGGATCCCGATCACACCGAAGCGCGCATCTATCTTGGCAACATTTTCTACGACCGCGGCGACTACGAGGCCGCGCTCTATCACCTCGATCGCTCGACTCCCGAGGATCATTGGGACGAGCTGGGCATCTGGAGACTGATCGAGCTGAAGAAAATGATCTATCGACTGCGCGACAACGACCCCGAGCTGCGTCCGTGGGAGGACCGGCTGCGCGATCTGTCGGGCGAGCTCGACGACATCGACGAGATGTTGGCCGAGATCGAAGCGAAGGCGATGGACGCCGCCCAATCCGAAGCCAAGGGCCAGCTCGAGTTGTTCGGCGCGCTCCTTTCCAGCTTCGCGGAAGTAAAGACGCCCACCGAGTCGCACCGCATCAAGACCGACGATGGCAACACATTTGAAGGGACATGGGAAGAAATCGTCGACAAGATGCGCAATGCTAATTGCCTCAAGGACACACCAAAACCAGAGCAGGATGCAGAGAGCTTCATTCGACGTAGCGCGGATGCTGGGCTTTTGCGCATCCTGAGATGAGTCCACAGAACACACCGGGTGCGCTCGCATCGCTCAATGGCGTGCGCCCCGTCCTGGCTCATTTCGATACGCCGCGCTCGGCCGAAGACCTCGCCGCCGACATCATCGATCTCTGGACGGGCGCCGAGGCAGCACTGCAGGCGCTCGTCGGCAATCCCTCACTCACGGACCAACAGCTCATTCGTGCCGCGCGCCAGGCGGAGCTCATTACCCTCGAGCAGGCGCACTCGCTACTCGAATTTCTCGCTGCCCGCGATCGCGCCAACCG
>Ga0066673_10000807_pt1 | contig 9930 bp, 8 predicted proteins | sample GraSoiAngelo_122_FD_62302 | JGI IMG/M metagenome (GOLD analysis project Ga0066673, IMG submission 62302) | Grasslands soil microbial communities from the Angelo Coastal Reserve, California, USA - 14_0927_02_20cm | ecosystem: Environmental > Terrestrial > Soil > Grasslands | place: USA...
CCGCTGCCGATCTGGATCGGCGGATCGAAGCCCCGCGTGATGCGCATCGCCGCGAAGTACGCCCACGCGTTCAATCTCAACGTCAGCGCGTCGGCACCGGCCGAGCTCCCCGACCGGCTCCGCGATCTCGACGAGGCGTGCGCCTCGGTCAAGCGCGACCCCAAGACGCTTCTCCGTAGCACGTTCCTCATCGCCTGCGTCGCGACGACGCGGGAGCGGGCCGATGCCCTGCTGGATCAGCTCGCGTCGCGCCAGAAGATGGATCGTGCCGCGTTCCTCGGGTCCCGCCCCGGTCTCGTCTTTGGGACTCCGGACGATGCGCTGCCGCGACTGCGCTCCTACGCGAGCCGGGGGATCGCGCACGCGAACATCATGTTCCAGCCGTACGGCTCTGAACGAGAACAGATCGGAGCCCTTGCGGCGATCGCGACCCGGCTCGGGTGAACGGGCCGATCTGGCTCGCTTTGGGTCTGGCTAGTCCTTCGGCCGCGTGAGGTGGTGGCGGTACTCGCGCTGATACGCCGCGACGAGGGCGAGGAGGAGTGGCTCGCTGTGCGGCGGACCGACCAGCTGCAGACCGACGGGCATGCCGTCGGTGCCGAGGCCGCACGGAAAGAAGATCGCCGGCACGCCCGCGAGGTTGCCGGCCGGGATCAGCCCGGTGTTCCCCGGCCGCTTCGTCGGTTGCGGGAGAGCGCCCCCAGCCGTCGGTGGCGAGTCGAGCGGCTTGGTGATCGGCGTGGCGGTGATCGCGCGCCCGAACGACAGGATCACGTCGACGTCGTCGAAGATCCCGGCGAGAGCGTCCTGCAGCCGCGTCCGGAGGCGAAGCGCGTGGAGGTAGTCACGCGCCTTGATATCGAGCGACGCGCGGAGCCCGGCCTTCTGGCGCGCATCGACGAGCTCCTCGAAGCGCGGCCCTTCGATCAGCTCCGCGAAGATCTCCCCGCCCTCGGCGCCGTAGACCGACTGCACCATCGGGCCGAACGGCATGAGCGGGAGCGTCGCGCGGGTGAAGCGGGGCGCGATCTTGCGGAACTCGGCGACGCCCTTCTCGAGCGCATGCCTCGCCTCGCCCGACGCGTGGTCGGCGATGTCCTCGTCCGCGAAGGCGATCCGCGCATTTCTGACCGCGGCTGACGCGGAACGCGCCGTCAACGGCTTGAACCGCTTCCCGCCGGTCGTGGGATCGGCCGCGTCGGGACCGGCGATCGCCTCGAGGACGAGCGCGCAATCGTCCGCCGTCCGCGCCATCGGCCCAAGCTTGTCGAGCGTCCACGAGAGCGCCATCGCGCCCTTGCGCGAGACCAGCCCGTACGTCGGTCGGAGTCCGGTGACCCCGCAGTACGCCGACGGGGTCCCGATGGAACCGGAGGTCTCCGACCCGATGGCGAAGGGCACGATGCCGGCGCCGACGGCCGACCCCGATCCGCTCGACGAGCCACCGGACCATCGCTCCCGATCCCAGGGATTGCGACCCGGCCCCTGCAGCGAGGCGCTCGGATAGCGGTAACCGCCGCCGCCCGCGAGCTCGACCATCGCGAGCTTCGCCGAGAGCACCGCGCCCGCTCTCCGCAGACGCGCCACGACCGTCGCGTCCTCGCCGATGATCTGATCGCGGTACGGCGGCGCGCCCCAGGTGGTCGGCGCGCCGCGGGCGGCGAGCAGATCCTTCGCGCCGTAGGGAATCCCCGTCAGCGGCTTCGCCTCCTTGCGACGGAGCGCCGCGTCGGCGCGCTTCGCTTCGTCGAGCGCGCGTTCGGGCATGAGCGCGGCGAGCGCGTTGTAACGAGGCGCGAGCGTTTCGAGAAGCTCGAGGGCGCATCTGGCGAGCTCGACCGCCGAGAGGCGACGCTTGCGGAGGGCCGCCCCGAGATCGGCGGCCGTCGAGAAGCGGACCTCGCTCGCGTTCAATCGACTTTGAAGACCGTCGCGGGCTCGGTCTCGATCGGAACGCGTTGCGCGCGAAGCTCGGTCGCGGCCTTCTGCACGTTCTCGCGCGCTTCCTCGGCGAGACGCACGGGATCGTCGATGCTCCGCTCTTCCTCCGCCACCGAAGTGCGCAGGATAGCGTGCTACGCTCGGCTCAGGAGCCGGAATCGTTGCAACAACGCCGTCAGGGGCTTGTCGAGCGTCCGCTATCGCCGCGCGACTACGACATGCCCGTCGGTTGGTGGGGCTGGAACTGGGAACCACCGATTCCCATGTCCGTCACCGAGCTGCTCGAGGCGCGCAACATGGATGCGCGTACCGCCGCCCTCTGCGGGATGGTCCTCGAGGCGCATGGCTCGATCCTCATCGCCGCCGAGCAGCCGCATTCGGGCAAGACCACGACGCTCACCGCGTTGCTCGACTTTCTGCCCAACCGCGTCCGTCGCGTGTTCCTGCGCGGCTGGGTCGAGACCTTCGACTACCTGCGCCAGACGAAGTCCGACGAGACGATCCTGCTCGGGAATGAGCTCTCGTCCCATCTGCCCGTGTATCTATGGGGACCGAAAGCGGTCCGCGTGTTCGAGACGCTCCGCCATGGTTACGCCCTCGGGTCGACGCTGCATGCCGACAGCGCCGGCGAGGCGATCGCGCAACTCACCGGAGAGCTCGGCGTCGCGTCGGCCGATCTCGCGCGCGTCGACCTCCTCATGGTCATGCGTGTGTACGGAACGATGCACGGGGCGTACGCGCGGCGCGTCGTCTCGGTCCACCACCTGACCCCGCGGAACGGCTCGGGCGTGCGGCTGACGCCGCTCATCGAGCACGATGACAACGCGGATGCGCACCGTCATCATGAGGATGCCGAGCTCGCGCTCCTCGCCGCGAGGCGGGGCGATCGTCCGGCCGAGAGCGAGGCCGAGCTGCAGCGCCGTACGGGATTCCTGAGCGACCTCGTCCGGCTCGGCTGCCGTCAGATTCCCGACGTGCGCGCCGAGCTGGCGCGTTACCGTGGAGAGCGAGCCCCACTCGAGATGCGAGGAGATCCGACCCAATGACACAGGCAACCACCATCGGCGCGCTCCGCGAAACGAAATACCGCCCGAGGACGGTGAAAGAGGAGCTGCGCGCGAATCTCATCGCCGGACTCGCCGCGAAGAAGCCGATCTTCGAGGGCATCGTCGGATACGAAGCGACGGTCATCCCCCAGATCGAGAACGCGCTCCTCTCCGGGCAGGACATCATCTTCTTGGGCGAGCGCGGTCAGGCGAAGACCCGCATCGCCAGACGACTCATCGAGCTCCTGGATTCCGCGGTTCCGGCGATCGCCGGATGCGAGATCAACGATGATCCCTTCGCGCCGATCTGTGCCGCCTGCAAATACCGCGTCGCCAACGACGGCGACAGCGTCGAGCTCGTCTGGCTCGCTCCGGACCAGCGTTACAGCGAGAAGCTGGCGACCCCGGACATCTCCATCGCCGATCTCATCGGCGAGGTCGACCCGATCAAGGTCGCCGAGGGACGTTACCTCTCCGACGAGCTCACCATCCACTACGGGCTCGTGCCGCGGACCCATCGCGGCATCTTCGCCCTGAGCGAGCTTCCCGACCTCGCCGAGCGCGTGCAGGTCGGCCTCCTCAACGTCATGGAGGAGCGCGACGTGCAGATCCGCGGCTACAAGGTGCGGCTCCCCTTGGACCTCTTCGTCGTCGCGTCGGCGAACCCCGAGGACTACACGAACCGCGGCCGCATCATCACGCCGCTGAAGGACCGCTTCGGCTCGCAGATCCGAACGCACTATCCGAAGGAGATCGCGACCGAGGTCGCGATCACCGAGCAGGAGCGCCAGACATTCGTCGACGAGGGCATCACGACGATCGTTCCCGGCTACATGAAGGAAACCCTCGCCGAGATCTCGCAGCTCGCGCGGCGCTCGCCGGAGATCTCACAGCGCTCCGGGGTCTCGGTCCGCGTGACCGTCGCCAACTACGAGAACCTCGTCTCCGCGGCCCTGAAGCGCGCGCTGCGCAACGGTGAAACGAGCGTGGTTCCGCGCATCAGCGACCTGCCTGCCGTCGTCGCGTCGACGGCCGGCAAGATCGAGCTCGAGTCCGTCGGCGAGACCTCCGAGGAGCGCGTCATCGACCGGCTCGTGCAGCGAGCCGTGCTGAACGTCTTCAACCGCACCTTCTCGCTCGTCGAGTTCGACGCGCTGCTCGCCGCCTTCCAGCGGGGAGCAACGATGCACGTGAGCTCCCAGCTGCCGAGCCAGGAGTACGTCAAGCAGGCGCTCCAGATCCCTGGCATGAAGGGCGCCGTCGCGAAGCTCGGCGCGACCGGCAATCCCGCGGCGATCGCGGCCGCGGTCGAGTTCGTGCTCGAAGGACTCCATCTCAACCGCAAGCTCAACAAGGAGCGCGGCGAAACCCGGTCGACGTTCCGGGCGTGAACGAGCCGACCCCGAACGTCCCGCGGAACGACCCGCCGGGCCTCGCCGACCCGTTCGGCGACGTTCGCTACACCCGGTGGGACGGGACGCAGCGCCTCGACGCGCTCGAAGCCGAGGAGCTTCTCGGCGCGATGGCCGACGAGCTCCTCTCCGGCGGCGATCTCGAGGACGCGATGGCACGGCTGTCGCGCTGGGGCATCCCCGGACGGATGGAGGGCCTGAAGGACTTCCTCGAGCGCCTGCGGACGGCGAAGCAGCGTCGCGCGCAGCGGCACGATCTCTCGAAGGCCTTCGATGACCTCAAGGAGAAGCTCGAGGAGGTGAAGCGCCTCGAGCGCGAAGGACTCGACCGAAGGCGCAACGCGACCGCGCCGAACGAGCAGCTCCGCGCGGCGATGGAGAAGCTCGCCGCCGAACGCATGGCCCAGCTCGACCAGCTCCCCGAGGACTTCGGGCGGGCGGTACGCGCGCTCAAGGACTACGAGTTCGTCGAGCCGAAGGCGGCGGAGAAATACCAGGAGCTCCTGAAGGAGCTGCAACAGCAGGTGCTTGGCTCGTACTTCAAGAACATGCGCGACGCGCTGCAGAACCTGACGCCCGAGCAGCTCGAGCGTACGCGGCAGATGATCCGCGACCTCAACCGCGCGCTGAAGGAGCGGATGGAGGGCGGCGAGCCCGATTTCGAAGCGTTCCAGCGCCAATATCCCGAGCTCGCGGGGGGCGCGAAGGACTGGGACGACCTCCTTCGCCAGCTCGCGCAGGGAATGGCGGCGATGCGCTCGCTCTGGCAATCGATGTCGTCCGACATGCAGCAGCAGCTCGAAGACCTCCTGGGCGCGGCGTTCAACGACCCGGGCCTCCAGGACGCCATGAACGAGCTCGCCGAGACGCTCGGGCAGCTCATGCCCGCCGAGAGCTACGACCACAATCTCTCAGGCGACGAGCCGCTCACCCTCGCCGAGGCGCTCGGCTTGATGGACGAGATGAACCAGCTCTCCGACATGGAGGACCTCGTGCGGTCGGCGCGCAACTCCGAAGACCTCGCGTCGCTCGATCGCGATCAGGTCGAGCGGCTCGCCGGGCCGTCCGCGCGGCAGTCCCTCGACGAGCTGCGCCGGATGACCGAGCTCCTCGAGGAGGCCGGCCTCATCCGAAAGGACGGGGATCGCTACGAGCTCACGCCGCGGGGGATCCGCAAGATCGGCCAGCGTTCGCTCGAGGAGATCTTCAAGACGCTGAAGAAGGACGCATTCGGGCCGCACCGCGCGAAGGCGCGAGGGCGTGGCGGGGATCCGACCGACGAGCTCAAGACCTATGAGTTCGGCGACCCCTTCCTCCTCGACCTTGCGGGCACCGTACGCAACGCGGTCATCCGCGACGGCGCGAAGGTCCCGGTGAAGCTCGCCGCACAAGATTTCGACGTCTACCGCACGGAGCTCACGACGCAGTCTGCGACCGCCATCCTCGTCGACGTCTCCCGCTCGATGCTGTTCCGCGGCTGCTTCCTCGCCGCGAAGAAGGTGACCCTCGCGCTCGACTCGCTGATCCGATCGACGTTTCCGAAGGACGACCTCTACATCGTCGGCTTCTCGGCGTTCGCGACGCAGCTCAAGCCCGCGGACTTGCCGCGGCTCACGTGGAACGAGTACGTCTACGGGACGAACATGCAGCACGCGTTCGAGACCGCACGGACTCTTCTGGCACGGTCACGGGGGAAGAACAAACAGATCATCCTCATCACCGACGGCGAGCCGACCGCGCACTTCGAGCAGGGCAACCCCATCCCCAGGTTCTCGTACCCTCCGACCAAGCGCACCTTCGAGGAGACGTTGCGGGAGGTCGTGCGCTGCACGCGCGAGGGCATCACGATCAACACGTTCATGCTCGCGCGGGGGCATTACCTCGTGGACTTCGTGAACCAGATGTCCAAGATCAACACCGGCCGCGCCTTCTATGTCGAGCCCGAACGTCTCGGCGAGTACGTCCTCGTCGACTACGTGAGTCATAAGAGGCGTCGGGTGGCTTAGGTGAGCGACGAGCGGTTCATCCGCGAGGAGCGAATCCACCAGCCCTGAGCGCGTCTCCGGCGAAGCCGGAGATTGATCAAAAGGCGGAGGGTCGCGTAGCTAGGCGATCCGCCTCCCGAGGGCGAGCGCGGCGGCGAGGAAACAGACGCCGGCGCCGATGAGCGGCCAGTAAACCAGACCGAGCGTCGCGCCGAGGAAGCCGAAGCCCGCGCCGACGCGGTCCAGTCCCGGCGTCGACAGGCCGAAGAGGTTGCCGGTCTGGAAGGCCCACGCGCTCCAGGCGCCGACGAAACCGGTCCACCCGCCGAGCGCGGCCGAGCTGATGAGCGCCGGACCGCCCTCGCGGGCCGCGGCGCGACCGAGCGTCACCCAGCCGACGAGCGAGATGAGCGCTCCGAGCCAGCCGAGCACCGGAAGCTGCTCGAAGTACGTGATCGCGACGAACGCGATCGTCCCGATGAGGAACAGCCCAAACAGCCGCACCGCTCGAGGCTAGCCGACCGATCCCACCCGGTCCATATCGCCTGATGCGGTTCTCGGATCTCCCGTCCTCATGAAGGCGAGCACCCGCCGCCAGGCGTCGTCGCACTCACGCTTGTGCTCGTCGAATGAGCGGTCGAAGAACGAATGCGGCGCGCCCGGGTAGGACTCGAGGTGCCGCTTCACCTTGGCCGCGGCGAGCGCCTCGTCGAACGCGGCGACGTCGGTCGGCGGGATCCCGGGATCGGCTCCGCCGAAGAGCCCGAGCACCGGCGCGCGCATCCGCTTCGCCTCGTCCGCGGGGACCGCCCACGTCTCCCCCTCGCGCCGCCCGAGGCGGCCGTAGAAGCCGACGACGCCGGCGAGACCCGGCTGCTCCGCCGACGAGAGGAACGCGATCCTCCCGCCGAAGCAGAATCCCAGGACGAAGGTCCGTCGGCTGCCACTCCGCTTCTCGAGATGATCGCGGCTCGCGGCGATGTCCGCGAAGACTCCCTTCGGCGTCGTCTGGCGCACGTGCGGCGTGAAGTCGAAGTCCGGCGGCCGGGGTGCGGCGCCGGCCGTCCGTCCGAAGTAGTCGAACGCGATCGCGCTCACGCCCGCGGAGGCGAAGCGCTCGGCGAGCTCCTCATAGAAGGGATGGAGCCCGCGCACGTCCGGGCAGATCACGACGCCCCTGTCTCCGGACGCGCGCGCGAGATAGGTCCGGAACTTCGTGCCATCCGCGCTCGCGATGTTCGCCTCTTCGCCGCCCGCCCCGCCGGACATCGGCGCCAGGCGGAGGTCGTCAGGGACCTCGGGGGGTCGCGCTCCAGGCGGATAGCACATACGCCCTCCTCGCCGCCGATATCCTGCCAAAAGGTGAGCGGCGCCGTCGGCCTCGTGTGGCACGAGCGTTTCGCGGGACGCGGCTTCGTGCCGAGACGGGCTTCCTGGTCCCGCTACGCGCTCGCGGTCTCGTCCTTCGCCGACCGCGGCTTCTTCCGTCAGGGTCTCCGCGTCTTTGGGACGCCGCCCGCCGGGGACGACGAGCTCGCGTCGGTGCACACCGCCGCGTACCTCCGCTTCCTCCGCGAACTCGACGGCCGCGGAGAGGGATTCGTCGATGGCGCACAGACGCCTGCGTACCGTGGCATGTACTTCCGTGGCGCGCTCGCGGTCGGTGGGACCCTGCTCGCGACCCGTCTTGTGACCGGCGGCACGGTCGCCCACGCGTTCAACCCCGCGGGCGGCCTGCACCACGCTCATCCCGATCGCGCCTCGGGCTTCTGCATCTTCAACGACATCGCCGTCGCGGTGCGCGACCTCCGTGCGCGCGGCGTCCGTCGCGTGGCAATCCTGGACGTCGACGCGCACCACGGCGATGGCACGCAGGCGATCTTCTGGGACGAGGACGTTCTCGTCGTGTCGCTCCATGAGCACGGCGCCGGGTTCTTCCCGGGTACCGGAGGCACCGATGAGACCGGGATCGGCGACGGCGCCGGATGCACGCTCAACCTGCCGCTCGCCCGCGGGACCTCCAACCGCGCGTTCCTTCGGGCGCTCGATCTCGCGCTTGTCCGGATCGGCGGGTATCGCCCGGAGATCCTGCTCGTGCAATTCGGGACCGACGGCCATGCCGACGATCGGTTCAGTCATCTCGAGCTGTCAGACGACGCGTACATCGCCGTCGCCGAGCGCGCCCATGCGCTCGCACACGATGTGTGCGGTGGCGCGCTCGTGCTGCTCGGCGGCGGCGGGTACGTTCCGGAGACGGTCGCTCGGGTTTGGACGTCGGCACTCGGGACGATCGGAGGTTTCCGTATGCTCGGCCGAGATGGCTGACCTCACAGAGCGCGTCGCGGCGAAAATCGCGGAGATGGACCGCTATCTCGATCGCACCGGTGGACACGTCGAGCTCGTCGACGTCCAGGACGGGATCGCCCGGGTCCGCCTCGTCTTAACTCGGCCACGCGCGAATCGGCTCGTCGCGTCGCTGCAGGTGAAGAGCGGAATCGAGCGCGCTCTGAAGGCGGACATCCCGGAGCTTCGTGGGGTCGAGGCGGTGAACCTGCCCCCCTACACGGTGCTCGGGTGGGACGAGCCGGATTTCATCCCGATCGACCTCCCGGCGAAGGACGGCGCGAGCTAGAGCCGAAAGGTCTTCGCCAGCGTCTCGAGGTCGCGTGTCGGGGACGCCGCCGGATCCGCCCGCAGGACCTGCAAGCACACGTGATCGGCACCGCGCCGGCGGTGCTCGCGGACGCGCGCCTGGATCGCGTCCGCTCCGCCCCACGCCACGATGGCATCGACCAGCGCGTCGCTGCCGTTCTGAGCGATGTCCGCATCGGACCACCCGATACGCCGAAGGTTGTTGGTGTAGTTTTCGAGATCGAGGTACCGCTTCATGTGGCGGCGTGCGACCTGCCGGGCCATGGCCGGATCCGTATTCAGTACCGCCGCTTGCTCGACCGCGAGGAGCGGCCCGTCGCCCAGCTCCTTCCGGGCGAGCGTCGTGTGCCCGACCGGAACGAAGTACGGGTGCGCGCCGAGGGCGCGTTCGGCCGAGAGGCGAAGCATCTGCGGGCCGAGCGCGGCGAGGACCCGCGGCACCTCGACCTTCGGTCCGGTGTAGGGAGCCGCGTCCATCGCGTCCAGGTACCGCTTCATGTGCTCGAGGGGCTTGGTGTAGGTCTGGCCGCGCGTCTTCACGATCGGCGCGTGGCTCACACCGAGCCCGAGGAGAAATCGGTCGGGGTAGGCGTCGACGAGCGTCCGCGCGCCATTCGCCATCGCCACGGGGTCGCGCGCCCAGATGTTGGCGATACCGGTCGCGACGATGAGCTTGTCCGTCGCCGCGAGAACGAGGCTCACGTGAGCGAAGATCTCCTTGCTCCCGAGGCTCTCCGGCAGCCAGATCGCCGCGAACCCGAGCGATTCGACGGCCCGCGCGTAGTCGCGAGCAGCTGAGGCGGTCAGTCGCTCGAGATCGTGGATCCAAAGTCCGACTTCGCCGAGCCGGTGTGCCCACGCGCGCGCGGCGTCGCTCATGGCGCGAAGCGTACC
>Ga0066673_10000818_pt1 | contig 9888 bp, 6 predicted proteins | sample GraSoiAngelo_122_FD_62302 | JGI IMG/M metagenome (GOLD analysis project Ga0066673, IMG submission 62302) | Grasslands soil microbial communities from the Angelo Coastal Reserve, California, USA - 14_0927_02_20cm | ecosystem: Environmental > Terrestrial > Soil > Grasslands | place: USA...
CCGAATTTGAAATCGTGCTTGTTCATCTTCCAGGAGAAGCTGTCAATCATCTGGGTGTTTGTGTCCACGCGCTGCCGCGGATCGCCCGACGTGGCTCCTAGTTGCGCAAAGAATCCGGATCCGCCGGTCGGCGTCGGTGAAAGGAGAATGATCGGCAGTCCTTCCGAGTGGCAAGTCCCAAAGGTCACTGGAACATTACACAAGCCAATAGAACTCGGATCGAAACTTCTATCCTGCGGAAAAAATCCCTCCGCAAAGCGATTCCATCCGTAACGCAACTCATTCACCATTGTCGGCGAAACCACCTGCACGTCGGAAACAGATACCAGTTGCACCCGAGTGGGTGTCACGGTATCGAAGCCAGGAAGCTGTCCGCCCGTTGCATTCAGAGCCAGTGGAAACTGTTGGGTGCTGTCGCCAAAGAAATATCTCCCGGTGATATTGTTGTTCTTGCTGAAGCTGTGATCGACCTTTGCGATGAAACTACTCAGGTTGTTAAACGATGGCGCAATCGCGGTGTAATCGGGCGAGAAGCTAGTGCCTGAAAAACATCCCGCGTCGGTTGCGATCACTCCTGGAATGTAATTCGCCGCGTTATGCGGCCAGAAGTTCAGTATCGCTTGGCCCACGGGACTCACTCCTGCTGGCGATGCGGTTGCATTTGCAGTCGCCTGCTGAATAAAAGCTGGCGTTGGCACGCAGGTTAGGCTCACCACTCCCACGTTTTCCCGCTGCCCTTCATAATCCAGAAAGAAGAATGTCTTGTTCTTTACGATGGGTCCGCCAATCGCCCCTCCAATCTGATTATTGTGAAATGGCGCCTTGGGAGCGGGGCTCTGATCGAAGTAATTCCGTGCATCGAGCGCGTTATTGCGAAAGTATTCGAACACGTCGCCATGCAGCGCATTCGTTCCGCTTTTGGTCACTATGTTCACAATTGCGCCGCCATTCCGCCCGAATTCCGGCTGAAAGTTCGACAACACGCGCATGTCCGAAACCGCATCGATCGGCAAAATCGTCGCTGGTGTCGCAAAAACTCCGGCCTCGTTGATTGCCGGATTATTGCGGTACCCATCGTTCATGTCGGTGCCGTCGAGCAGGAAGTTGTTGGATCGCCCGCGTGCACCGTTCATTGAAAACTCGCCAAATGATCCCGGCGAATCCGTGATCTGATCCGGCGATCCCGCAACCCCAGGGTTCAAGTAGATGAGCTTTGTATAGTCACGCCCATTGATCGGCAGGTCTTTCACTGTTTCCTGAGTCAGTACTCCGCCAAGAGTGTCAGTCGTAGTCTCGACAATGGGCAGCGTCTCGCCGGAAACCTCAACCGTCTCGCTAACCTGCCCCGTCTTCATGCTGACATCAACCCGCTTCTCCGATGCAACGTCCACTGCAACGTTACTCGTGACCGACTTTTGAAAACCCGTTTGCGAAACGGTCACCGTGTATGTGCCAATTGGCAACTCGGGCACCGAGTAGCTCCCGTCGCCGCTGGTCGCGGTGCTCCGCTCAAGTCCGGTGTTCACGTTGCGCACGTTCACCGTCGCGCCAGCAACCACCGCGCCCTGCGGATCGGTTACTGTGCCTAAGATCGTGCCGCGGAAAGTCTGCGCGAACAACGAAGTTGAAAGCAGAGAAATTGAAATCAGCAGAAAACATACACCCGCGCCCAAACGCACTTTCATACCGGCCTCTCGTCAATTAAGAGTTGGTGGACGGCGGGATTGTAACGCACCCGAGCGTGCGTCTTCCAGCTAACAATTCAACGACTTAGGTCCATATTGATGGGAAAATTGTGAACCCCCAAAGCCAATCGTTATTCCGTCCGTTCGGCAAGTTCAGTTTTTGTCGGGAGTCACCATGATGATGAACAAGAATTCAGTGATTTAGCTGGGGCTGATGCTGACAGCTCATCGCAAAAGATTTACCTGAGTGCTGACAGCTAAAAGTTGAACGCCACGCCGCCGCGAACTGCGCGTGCTGACTGCACCAGGTACACAGTCCGGTGGTCCTGTCCGACTACGGGGACGTACCCCTGGGCCAGCAGATTGCGTATCTCTATTAGAAGATCCATGTGCCCAGGTAATGAGGCCATTCCCGGTACCGGTTGCCGAATGAAGAAATCGAGGAAAGGATCGGCTTGTCCCGCGGAGCTATTGAACATATCTACAGGCGTCAGCGTGCGTCCGCTGGTCCAGCCGTATGAAGCAATCCAATGCGTCTTCGCTCCCGGGACTCCGCCGCTCAACTTCCCCGAGACCGCATGACGATACCGCAACGCGGTTGCATCGCGCGCGTCTTGCAGCGTCGCGTCGTTCTTTTCTAAATCGAGCGCACCGCCAAAACTGTAATCGATGGTCGCTGAGATGTCGGAAAGCAACTGCCGTTGCAGTACCAATCTCATTCCGCGCGTATCGAGATTATTTCCCTGATAGGTAAATGTCCCCGAATAAGGGTCAGGCAGCACATCTCCATCCGCAGCAGATAAAGTTCCCACTCCGGTCAACGCCGGGTTGGCGATCCGGTCAAAGAAAACCGCCGCCTGCATGCTGGTTTTACCTTCTTTATGTGAAACCGCGATTTCCTGATGGTGCGCGCGCTCTAGAGCCGGCGCGTATCCGTTGACGCTCATGCGCGGGTCGGTTTCGCTTAAGTCTGCTGGTGCAGAATCGAATCCTTTTTCCCCGCGCCGGTCAGGACGCGAAGTCGTGTAGCGGTACTCAACAAGTGTGTCCGGCGACAGATGCGCCGCAATCGACCCAAATGGACGGAACGCCGTTACTCTTCCCATGAATTGGATCGTCTGAAGTTCGCTTCCGAACTTCAGCTCCAACACATCGCCGACGGCGATATCGTCGGACGTAGAAAGCGCTAGTGCTTGCAAGTCCGCGTTTCGCAGCCCGAGACCAGGCGTAGAGAGACGCCGCATCGTAATCGCGATTTCTGGCGTGGAGCCATTGGCCATCTGGTGCTTATATGAGGTCCGCATTACCGCATTCGGCAGCCCAGGTCCGTAGCCGACGTCGCCGCCCACGCGCAAGGTATCAGAAGCGAAAAATGATTTCTCGACGCTGAAGCCGGTGCTTAAGTCCGAAAGTGATCCGAAGCCTTGCGAAGACGATCCCGCCAGAAATGAGAGTGTGCCCTTCAGATTTGACGACGGGTCGTTCGCCTTTGCGACTACAACCGGCGATCCATCAGGCATGATTCTCAGAACAGGGCGGTTCGCAGTGGAACGCAACACCCAGTCCCAATCGCCATTGTCAGTGTTGGCGTTTCGCGGCGCAAATTGCACTGCATCAAACAATGTGGTGAGAGTGAGATTGAGCAGAATGCCGGCGCCGGCCTTTACGTTGATTTTTTCGCGAAGCGTAGGAAGGAAAGCCGGGGCTGAAACTTTGACGCTGTAATTGCCCGGCGGCAGCCCTGCCGCCGCAAAATATCCTTTATCGTCTGTGAACACGCGGAACGTATGCAACGCCGTCCCCAATATGTCCACCATGGCGCCCATCTGCGGAACGCCATCACCGCTTCGCACGTAGCCCGAAATCGATGCGCTGCGCTCCGCGCTCCACGCCGGCAGCAGCATCAATCCCATCACCGCCACGAAGTATCCGAGCTTACGCAAGATCAAATGACCTCTTCGTTCCGCCCCGCTACTCTACCTGAAAGGTTGCCGAAGGAACTACCGTCTGCTTCGAAATATTGTCGTTGACTTTAATCTGAATACGATACACCCCCGGGTCAAGGTTGGCCGAGGCAACCGCTTTTTGCAATGTGACCTGGTCTCCCAGATTGCCCATCTTGTCCGAAGAATCTACCGCATGCACGATCGCTTTATTCGTCGTGGCGTTCACGATATCGTACTCGAATGTTGCCGAAGGCTTGTGGGTCTTCTCATCCACGCCGAGATTATAGACCTGCATCCAGAAGTTTACCTTCTGGCCACGCTTGAACACCGCAGGTTTGTTGTCGGCCGCAGCCACTCGCGGACGCACCTTCGTAGTCCCGATCACAAACATGCCCGTTCCCACGCTGTTCGTAGGCACCGCTTCCACCTGATCTGCCAGAATTAAAGTCGAATTGGTCAACTTATCGTCCGAGAAATTGGGGACGATAATTCCACGGCTGTAGGTACCCATGCGGTCGCCGTTCACGTCCTTCACAACTACATCGAGCTTGTACCGTCCAGGATGCAGCGGCACCGCCTTCCAATAAATCTTATAATTCTCCGCCTCACGGGGCAGCAACTCCGCCGGAACATCTGCCGCGACGGTGTCTTCGAACGTCTGAGCCACCTTACCGCCGATATTCGTCACCCGCCCGAAGATGTTCACCACGCCGTGCTGCACGCCATCCTTGTTATTAAATGTGATGTCGCGATTCCGGATCTGCACCGTGACCGGCACCAACACCGTTTCGTTGGTAATCTTCACAAAATCTGTCCGAACATCAAACGGCATCGGATTATACGTAATCCGATGCCCAACCTCTTCCGCCAGATCCTTGAATTTGATTGGCGGCGCCGCATTCAATTTCGCAAACTGTTCCAGTCGGTCAAACTGCTTCGCCTGCAAACTAGACGAATTCGGCCCCTGCCCCAGTTGCTCCAAACCTCCGCGCGAGAACCGGTCCGCTTTGGTCGACATGCCCATCTGCTCGTACAGTGTCAACCCCGCACCCGGCACCTTGGCCAGCGCGTCCTTTTCCCCTCTGTCCATTGTCATGTGGTATTCGCCGCACATGCAGGTATCAACGAATTCAACGATGACCTGGTCGCCAATGCCGTCAATGTGCCGATACCGCCAGTCTTCAAACGGATAAGTAGAGGTCTCGCCGCCGCCTTCTTCCATGGGGCGCTCATACTGCCCGCCCGAGGGGTGCGACTCGACTTCGTCAGCAGGCCCGAACACAATGTAAATCCGCCCGCGGTCGGTGCGCCATCCCTGGACGCCCGCCGCAAAATGCTCATTCGCGTACTCGATGCGGCGGTAGTGCTCGTCTTTAAATTCGTTGTCTTCGCTGTCAGGATTCGGATTGCGCCGGTCCCAGAATGCTTCGATAAACTTGTCGCGTTCTTCTTCGTTCGAGAGCGTCATGAACGCCTTGCGCTCTTCATCCGAGATGATCCAGCGCACGTCTTCATTCAGCCAGCGCTTATCGTCTTCAGAGAGCTCGTGCTTGAATGATTTCGCGTTCTGCTTTTTGCGTTTTTCCGAAATGGGACGCTTCAGCGGATCGCCCGACTGGTCCTGGGCTTCATCGGTCTTGGCGGGCGCGGCTGCAGGTTTGGACTGCTCGCCAGCGTTGCTGCTGGGCGTCGCCGCAGGCTGAGTCTGATCCGATTTGGGACTGTCTTTGGCCGTGTCGGCGGGCTTGGCCGAATTATCTGCCGGCTGAGTTTGAGCAAATGCGGCAGCAGCACAAACCAGCAACACGAACAGGAAAAAGCGGCTTACAAAACCAACACGGGACATGACCACAGGCACTCCTTCGGACACAACTCTGGTGTCATCATTTTATGTCTTTGATCAGGGGAATACAAGACAAGGGAGTTGATCAGCATGGCCAAGACTGACCCTCTGCATACCCTGATTCAGGGAGCTACATGGATGGTTGTCCAGGGGCTTCGTAAAATCGCCAAGCGCAGATTGCTATTGATCCGGAGCGTGGGGATAAAGCACGTTTCGCTGGTACGCCTATGGAGAAGTCGGCCCCGTTCTGGTGAACGAGCAAGACCCGCGGAGTTAAAGCGGAGAGCGACGCAGAGCTTCCCGGGTTGAGCATTGTGATCCAACCCTTCCCGAAACCAGGGAAGGATGGGGCACCCTCAGGTGTGTGGTAGTTTCAACGAAAAGGGTGGGGCCTCTCCGCCCAGGTTAGTGCCGAACGCCACCACAAGCAAAACCCTTACTTTTTCTTCTCGTAGACGAGGGTACGCTTGTCAGTTGGCCGACCTGGGCTCCACCAAGAAGACGTAATGTCCTTTCCATCGTCGCTGAGTACTAGAGAACCTTGAGTGAGGGCTTTGCCGTTGAGCTTCGTCGGAGTGTGAATCTCGCGTCGTCCGGCCATTCGCACTGAGTAGGTCATCTTCTCTGGAGCGGAAATCCCATGCACCGCCGCGTCGACTCCATCGAACGGCGCGTCAACATACTGCCCGGCACCCGGATAGCTGAGGTGCAGGGTCTGACCATCGAGCCTTAGCGTTAGGTCGGAGTGCCGCTGAATGTAGCTCGTGTCCCGCCACTGACCTGCAAAGCCGTTAGAACCAGAGATTCGCGAGGCGGCCATCTGACCAGCAGCAACAGGGCCACTCGGACGAAATGTAGTCGCCGTGGACATAAAAACCTCTCCGCTAGCCGAAGCTCCCACTGATTCGTACTCGTCTTTACCCCATTCTCTTTTTGGATTAGGTCCTTCATCGTGGAAGACCAACACTCGCGGCTTCTGTGCGTCCAGGTTAAGTCAACCGGTTCGCGCAAGCACCACGGATATGCCATTCAAATCCGCGGAAGCCAGGGAGCATACCCCGCATCCGCCTACGATTTCCTCGCCGCCTACGTCATCCCTGACGACATCTGGTTCATCATTCCTGAGGAACTCATCCGCGGCAGCACAACCATCATCGTCGCCATCAATGGCAGAAAGTACTCACCATATCTCGAGGCCTGGAAACTGCTGATGGGCGCAGCAGTCTCTGACGCATCAACCGTTATTGGAAGTTCCCTGAATCTCCGTAAGGCTGCCGAGTTGAGACGAACTGACGGCGACTGCCAGTCACCGTCACACGTTCCGACTTCCGGCCGGTTGCCCCACCCTTGAATCAAATTTTCTTGACTCGACGCCCACTCACAGGCTAGGATCTCTACAATACCGACCGGTCGGTTTTAATATCCAGGAGCGTGCACCGTGGCAGCCACCATCTTTTATGAGAGCGACGCGAATCCTTCAGCCCTGAAGGGCAAGACCATTGCTGTGTTCGGCTATGGGAGCCAAGGGCACGCGCAGGCGCAAAATCTGCGCGACAGCGGATACAACGTGATTATTGGGCTTGACCCGAGCCGCGGCAGCGCCAAACAGGCGCAGGCCGACGGATTCACGGTGCTGGCTCCGGCAGAGGCCGCCAAGCGCGCCGATTATCTGCAGATTCTGACGCCCGATGAGACGCAGGCCGACTTTTACGAATCAGCCATCAAGCCTGGCTTGACCAAGGGCAAAGTGCTCGGGTTTTCGCACGGGTTCAGTATCCATTTCAAAGCGATCGTTCCGCCACCAGATGTCGACGTGGTAATGATTGCGCCCAAGGGGCCGGGCCACCTGGTCCGGCGCGTGTATGCGGAAGGCGGCGGCGTGCCAGCATTGATTGCGATTCATCAGGACGCGAGCGGGCGCGCGCACGAACTGGCGCTGGCGTATGCGTATGGGGTCGGCGCGACCCGCGCAGGAGTTTTGCAGACCACGTTCAAAGAGGAAACGGAGAGCGATCTGTTTGGCGAGCAGACGGTGCTGTGCGGCGGTCTGACTTCGCTGATGAAGAAAGGTTTTGAGACGCTAGTTGAAGCCGGCTATCAGCCGGAGATCGCATATTTCGAATGCATCCACGAAATGAAGCTGATCGTGGATCTGATTTACGAAGGGGGCCTGGCACGGATGCGTTATTCGATTTCGAACACCGCCGAATACGGCGATCTGACGCGTGGGCCACAAGTTGTGGGCGACGAGACCCGGGCGGCCATGAAGAAGACGTTGGCCGATATCCAGGCTGGAGTCTTCGCGCGCGAGTGGATCAACGAGAATAAGATCGGCGGCAAGAATTTCGCCGCGCTGCGAGACGCGGAGAAGAAGCATCAGGTAGAAGAAGTGGGAGCAAACCTGCGCGCCATGATGAGCTGGTTGAAATCGGGCAAGCAGGCACAGAAGATTGAAACTGCTCCGCAGAAAAAGGTTGTGAATGCTTAAAGGTGCGGAAATATTTTTGAAGTGCCTGCGAGCTGAAGCCGTCGAACTCGTGTTTGGCTATCCGGGCGGCGCGATCATGCCGCTGTATGACGCGCTCGAGGGCAGCGGCATCAGGCACATACTGACGCGTCACGAGCAGGGCGCGGTGTTTGCTGCGGAAGGTCATGCACGCGCGACAGGACAGGTCGGCGTTGCAATTGCGACGAGCGGTCCGGGAGCAACGAACCTAGTCACTGGAATTGCAGATGCAAAAATGGATTCGGTTCCGCTGGTCTGCATCACTGGGCAGGTGCGTAGTGCTCTGATCGGAACTGATGCGTTTCAAGAAACGGACGTATTCGGGCTGACGCTTTCGCTAACAAAGTGGAGCCGGCTGGTGCGCTCGATTGACGAAATTCCTTCTGCGATTGCGGAAGGGTTCTATTGGGCGCGCGAAGGGCGGCCGGGGCCGGTGGTCATTGATATTCCTACCGACTTTCTCAAGGCCAAAGCAGAGTTTGCTGGGCCGGCGACGTTCACGCCGAAGCCACGGCCGTCGGATGCGAAAGCCGAAGCTAAATTTGCCGATGAGCTCATTTCGCTGCTCTCGAAAGCGCAGCGTCCGGTGGCTCTGATTGGGGCGGGAGCAAAACTCTCAGGTGCGATTGCCGGATTGCGCAGCATGCTGGAGGATCTGAATGTTCCGGCATTCGCGACGGTGCATGGACTCGGAGCGGTTGACCCGGATGCTCCTTATTATCTGGGAATGGTCGGCATGCATGGAACGCGCGCCGCCAACATGGCGCTCCATGAAACTGATCTGCTGCTGATTTTCGGAGCGCGGCTTGATGACCGCGTGACTGGAGATCCAACGCGGTTTGCACCGAATGCGAAAATTGCGCATTTTGAAATCGATCCGGCGCAACTTGATCGGGTGCGGCAATGCGAACTTCCCATCATCGGCGATCTCGCGCAGACGATTCCCGCATTCCACAAGAGAGTAAAAGCTGCACAGTTACCGAACTGGGCAGAGTGGCGCGCGTTGGCTTGCGGCGAAGACCGCGCTGAGCTTGATCCGCGCGGGCTGGCGCAGTCAACGATTCGCTTTCTTGATGAACTGTTTGGACGGTTGCCGGAGAACAGCGTTGTGATTGCCGACGTGGGCCAGCACCAGATGTGGGCCGCGCAGAGATATCGTTCGGGATCACCGCGAGGATTTATCACCTCTGGTGGATTGGGCTCGATGGGATTTGCTCTGCCTGCGGCGGTCGGCGTTCAGCTTTCGAAACCGGATGCGACCGTGCTTTGCGTATCGGGTGATGGCGGTTTCCAGATGAACATTCAGGAACTAGCCACCGTTCGCAGGCTGAATCTGCCGATCAAGATGGTGATCGTGGACAATAAGTATCTCGGCATGGTGCGGCAGTGGCAGCAGCTTTTTTATCAACGCAATTACGCGGAGACAGACTTAAGCGACAATCCGGATTTCGTGGAGATCGCAAAAGCATATCGCATTAATGCCGAGCGGCTGAATGAAGAGGCGATGGAAGAATTTCCGGTGAGCAAACAAACCGGCGATTCGCTGGAACGGTTTTTGAAATCGCGGGAGCCGGAGCTGCTGGTATTCGATTGCGCTCCGGAAGCGAATGTTTATCCGATGGTGCCGGCGGGAGCCGCGCTTTCGGAGATGTTGTTTGAAGAAGAGTAGAGGTTCATGTAGGGGCGGGTGCCCTCACCCGCCCGGTCGAGCAGAGCTCGACGCGAAATAATCCGGGCCTTCGGCCCGACGACGGACGAGGGCGTCCGTCGCCACGTAAGTTTATTAAAGGAATGAACATGCAGGCATTTCACATTCACTATCGCAACACCCAAGGTACGTTAATGCGCATTCTGACGGCAGTTTCGCGGCGGGGCCTCGATATCCCTTATATGCATGCCGCCGTTTCG
>Ga0066673_10000819_pt1 | contig 9886 bp, 7 predicted proteins | sample GraSoiAngelo_122_FD_62302 | JGI IMG/M metagenome (GOLD analysis project Ga0066673, IMG submission 62302) | Grasslands soil microbial communities from the Angelo Coastal Reserve, California, USA - 14_0927_02_20cm | ecosystem: Environmental > Terrestrial > Soil > Grasslands | place: USA...
CACTGCAACACAGACGCAAGCATTAGTTGGGCCGGTGCATCTTCGTAGTCCGCTTGGCATCTATTTAACTGGGGCTACTATTATGGGGAACACATTTAAGACCGCATTTCTGCTGACGGCGCTCACACTCCTGCTAATGTTCCTGGGGCGCGCGTTCGGCGGTCAAAACGGCATGCTGCTGGCGTTGATCATCGCAACATTGATGAACTTCGTTTCCTACTTCTTCTCTGACAAGATTGCGCTGGCCATGTACCGGGCGCAGCCGGTCACGCGGGAACAACTGCCTCGCGCGTACTCTATTGTTGAGCGGCTTACGCAAAAGATCGGTATCCCCATGCCGAAGATTTACGTGATTCCGACCGAGTCGCCAAACGCGTTTGCGACGGGACGCAATCCAAACCATGCGTCGGTCGCCGTCACACAAGGCATTTTGAATCTGCTGAACGATGAAGAACTTGAAGGCGTGCTTGCCCATGAACTCGGGCACGTGCGCAATCGCGATATCCTGATCAGCTCGATTGCAGCAACGATCGCGGGTGCGATCACCTTTATGGCCCGCTTCGGCATGTTTTTCGGCGTAGGGGATCGCGATGAGCGCCGCGGAGGCGGGGTGGGCGCACTGCTGATGCTCATTCTCGCTCCCATCGCAGCCGTGCTGATCCAGTTGGCGGTTTCACGTTCGCGTGAATACCAGGCCGACGAAACCGGCGCGCACTTTACAGGCAATCCTTACGCATTGGCGAGCGCGCTCTCCAAGCTGGATGTCTACTCCAAACGTCTGCCGCTGCAGGCCACTCCATCTACCGCGCATCTTTTCATCATTCAGCCGTTCTTAGGGATGAACCTGATGAGCCTGTTCCAGACGCATCCGCCAATCGCTAAGCGTATCGAGCGGCTGACTGGCCGTCCGGCTGAGTTCACGCAATAGGTGAAATGGACGGACGGGCGGGATGCCCTGGCGCTCCACACTGACAACGCTCTTGGTCACCAAGGTAACCACTGCTCCGCCAAGTACGCATAGTAGAATCGGCTCCATGCCGCTTGAAACCGTGATTGCTGCGTCACATAGCGCCGTCCGCCTGGAAAACGAACTGAAGAAGGTCATTCGCGGCAAGGACGAGGTTGTCCGGCTGGTGCTGGTATCGGTGCTGGCGCGCGGTCACCTGCTCATTGAAGGCGTGCCTGGGGTCGGCAAAACAACGCTTTCCGCCGCTCTCGCACGCGCCCTGGGATGCAGCTTCCAACGCGTGCAGTTCACTAGTGACATGCTGCCGTCAGACATCCTCGGCATTTCCGTATATTCCGCAGCGGAGCAGAAATTCGAATTCAAACGCGGGCCGGTGTTTACCAATATCCTGCTGGCCGACGAAATCAACCGCACCACTCCTAAAACTCAATCCGCGCTGCTCGAAGCCATGAACGAAGGCCAAGTGACCGTCGATGTCATAAGCCACAAGCTGCCGCAACCGTTTCTTGTCATTGCGACGCAGAACCCGGTCGAACATCACGGAACTTATCCCTTACCGGAATCCCAGCTCGATCGTTTTCTAATGCGGGTGCACATGGGATATCCCGACAGCCATGCCGAGCGTGAGATTCTGCGGGCCGAGGCTGGCGCAGCGCAACTCGATAGTGTCAATCCCGTTCTCAGCGGGGCCGATGTTCTCGAAATGCAGCATGTGATCACAGAAGTTGAAGTCGATGATTCACTCGTGAATTATGCGCTGGAGATCGTCCGCCGCACGCGCCAGCACGACAAACTTACGCTGGGAGTTTCGCCCCGCGGGTCGCAAATGCTTTATCGCGCAGCGCAGGCAATGGCTTTCCTCGATGGGCGCAGCTTCTGCGTCCCAGAAGATTTCAAGCCTTTAGCTGTTCCTGTCTTCGCGCACCGCGTCGCCATCCACGGGATGCACTCTTCGGGAATGAAGAAGTCCGTCCGTGCCGAAGAAGTAATTCAAGAGATTGTGGAATCGGTGCCGGTCCCCGTATAGTTTCAGCCTCAGGCACGACCTCAGCCGAGCTCTCCATTCGTTTACTATTCCCGCATGAACTTTGTCCGCTTCGTTATGCTGCTCGCGCTGACAGTCTGGCTTGGCGCGCTCACCTTCTTTCCGATCGTCGCCCAAACTTCGTTTTCCGTACTTCCCTCCTCGCACCTCGCCGGCCTGGTGGTTCGCGCGTCGCTCATCAAGCTGCATTGGATGGGATTGGGATGTGGTTCAGTCTTCCTTTTGTGCTCGTGGATCAACAACCACCTCCAACCGGGCAGGACGCGAACCTTTACTCTGAGCCATATCGCGATCGCCCTGATGGTCACGCTCACTGCGATCTCGCAATTCACAGTCATCCCACGCATGGATAGTCTGCGCGGGCAGGCGGCAGAGATAGCAGCTCTGCCCGTGAGTGACCCAATTCGGGCCCAGTTCGATTCGCTGCATGTCTGGTCCACTCGGATTGAATTCTTGGTGTTGTTATTAGGACTGATGGCGCTTTATTTCACTTCGCGACGGCTGGTTTCGACGTCGCGCGTAATAAATGAAAAATCGTTTAATCTGAATACGACCGCGTGAGAAAACAAGCATGGTCGTGTGGGAACGGGCGCCCTCGCCCGTTCAGGCCGAGCGCAGCTCGGCGACTTCAAAATAAACAGCTAGGAGCCAGCAGCTAGAAGCTCGCCCATGAAAACCGGAATCATCGGCCTGCCGCAGGTAGGCAAATCGTCTCTGTTTCGCATTCTCACCAAGGCGCATCTGTCTGCGTCCGCGAATCCGCGCGATGCCCACGTCGGAGTGGCCAAAGTCCCGGACGATCGGCTCGACCGGCTGGCGGCGCAATACAATCCCAAAAAACTTACGCACGCGTCGGTTGACTACGTTGACCTCGGCGCCATCGGGCAAGAGGCACTGAAGGAGTCGGCCTACCTCGGCCATTTGCGCCAGGTGGACGCGATCATTCACGTAGTGCGCGCCTTTGAAGACGATTCGATTCCGCACGTCGGAACCATTGACCCCTTGCGCGACATTAAGAACGTCGAATTCGACCTTATGGTCAGCGATCTGGGGCAAATTGAAAAACGCATGGAGCGCGTGGAAAAGGATCTCAAGAAGATGCGCTCGGCCGACCTGGAGAGAGAATTCGAGCTGCTGAAGCGGGCCAAAGCACACCTTGAAACCGAGCGCCCCCTGCGCGAACTCGAAATGACGCCCGAGGACAAGAAGCGCTTCCGTGGGTTTATGTTCCTGAGCGAGAAGCCCATTCTTTACGTGCTCAACATCAGCGAGAGCAGCGAACTGGGAAAAGACCTGGAAAGCGCAGCGGTGAAATACGGGTTGGCCGATGCCCACGTGGGGACGGGTGCCCCCACCCGTCCGGGCGAGCGCAGCTCGCCGGCGACAAATACAGGCGCAACTGCCATCTGCGGCAAAGTCGAAGCCGAGCTCTCGGAGATGTCCGACACCGACGCCGCCGAATTCCTCTCCAGCTACGGACTCACGGAGAGCGGCCTGACTCGCCTGATCCGCAAGAGCTACGAACTGCTCGGGCTGATTTCGTTCTTCACCATCGGCGAAGACGAATGCCGCGCCTGGACGATTCCCGTCAACACACGCGCGGCACAAGCCGCCGGAGCCATTCACTCCGACCTCGAAAAGCATTTCATCCGCGCTGAAACCATCCGCTGGGACCAGTTGCTCGAAGCCGGCTCGGAAGCCGCCGCCCGCGCAAAGGGCATTCTGCGCCTTGAAGGCAAGGACTACATCGTGCAGGACGGCGACGTGCTGCACATAAGACACTCGGGGTAAATATTACTTTTTTCATGCCGCCACTCTTTCACTGAGGTAACTTTCGCCCCGCCGCCCCCGAATGTACCGTGGCTCTGGGGCAAACTTCAGTGAAGGTGGTCATTTCGTGAACAAAGAATCCGTGCGTCCGATTTCCCGTTGTGTTCTCTTTTCAATCCTCAGTATCGGATTCGTTTTAGCGACACTGACGGTAAATGCTAAGGCCAGCAGAGCCGCTGATAGAGACGTTGTCGAATCCTGCAACATCTTCGATCAGGATGCCGCAGGACTAACCGAAGACGCGGCCGTCAACGTCCACGCGACGAGCGATTACTCCGATGGCGCTCGTCGACTACTCGCGGCGGGAAGATTTGATCAACTCGACTGTCTGGGTGATGGCGTACGCTCACATAAAGAGAGATTCTCCGGTGGCATGTGGAAGATTCATCTTCTATACGCCGGCTTGGTGAAGCCGCTTCCACGCAAAGTACATGCGACCGAATACGACTGGCAGGCTTTGTTGGCCGAACTGCAACAATGGGTTAATCAAAACCCAAAGTCAGTGACTGCACACATCGCTCTCGCATCCGCCTATATGGACGATGCGTGGTTGGCACGCGGTTCGGGATACGCAGATACAGTCAGTGGCAGCGGATGGAATGAGTTCGATTCCCGGGTAGCCAAAGCCAAGCAATTGCTCGACGACGCAGACGCGCTACCAACCAAATGCCCTGAATGGTTTGTGATCATGCTGAATGTGTCGCAGGCGCAGGGATGGGAATTGGATCAATCGCAAGCGCTCTTTGAGAAAGCTGTTGCATTCGAGCCCGGCTATTACTATTACGGCCGCGTATATGCGAACTTCTTCCTTCCACAATGGTTCGGCAAAGAAGGTGACGTGGAAAAATTTGCAGAGCGGGTTGCTGATGAGGCAGGAGGAGACAAGGGCAACGCACTCTACTTCCAGATCGCTAACTACATGATTTGTGGATGCCCCGATGAGCCCAAGATGTCCTGGCCTCGAATCGTGAAGGGCTTCGAAGCTTCCGAAAAGCTTTATGGCCCTTCCATGCTGAATTTGAACCTGCTCGCAAAGATGGCCACCCGGTTTACGGATCTGGATGCGATCACCGCCGACAAGGCTTTCGCGCGCGTTGGCGATCAGTGGGATGAGGACACATGGGGCACCAAGGAGAAGTTCGATTCCATTAAGAACTGGATCGCGGGGTATGCGCCCGCAGTTGAGAAGCGGCAAGCAATTGAGCAGGCTGCCGAGGCCAATGCTAAAACTCCAGAAGGAACGCGTTATAAGACAATTTTCGAAGAGAAGTACATAAAACTTGTTGAGCAATGCGAAAAGACTAATGGCAATGACATCGATGACATGGAGACCCTCACCAATTTGGGCACCGACGGAACTGTTGAAGACATGAAGATCTACTCCACCAGCGTTGTGGGAGGGTGCGTGTATCAGAAGCTGCAGGCGTTTAAACAACAAAAGACTCGTGCTTTTCCGGCGCCTCCACAGGCACCGTACTGGATGAGGCTAGATTTGACCAAGACCGACTTCAGCCCAGTTGCAGCAAAGTAATTTTAGGTGAGCGCGGCACAGCCTTATAAATTATCTCCAGGCCGCAGAGGCATTCACGTTTAGTTGTTCCAACACCATCGGCCCAAGCTGAGACACTGATCCCGCCCCCAAAGTCAGAATCATGTCGCCGGCATCGGCTTTTGCCGCTGCAGACGCGACCGCGTCCTCAAAGGAACTCGCGTATTCAATCTCCCGATTCCCTTCCTGTGCAATCCTGCTCGCCAACACCTCTCCCGTAATGCCTTCGATGGGCTGCTCGCTGGCGGCGTAGATATCCAGGACGATCAGCGAGTCGGCGTCGGCAAAAGCCGTTGCAAATTCGTCCATCAGGTCGCGGGTACGCGTGTAACGGTGCGGCTGGAAGATGACGTGGATCTTGCGGTATCCGCATTGGCGGGCGGCAGCCAAAGTCGCTCGAATTTCCGTGGGATGGTGGCCGTAGTCGTCGATCACGGTGATGCCCCCGGCCTCGCCGCGAATCTGAAAACGACGGTCCACGCCGCGGAAGTTTTCAAGTGCCTCGCGAATGTTGGCGACCGGGATGTCTAGCCCGACCCCTACTGCGATTGCTGCCGTAGCATTGAGCACGTTATGCAGGCCCGGCACGCGGAGAGAGAATTCGCCGAGGTCCTTGCTCTGGAATTTGACAGAAAAGGAATTGACGAGCGGTGGTTGTGCCGAGGAATCCTCGGGGGCTAAAGCCCCGGGTCTAAAAGAGTGCCTCTCGGCACGACTAAAGTCGTGCCCTTCCCGCTCCCTATTGGGTGCAGGCATGGGCGTCCCCGCCCGTGCGGAGCCCGAAACCTCGGTCCCGGCCGGGCGAGAGCCTGCCCTGAGCTTGTCGAAGGGACGCCCTGCACTGCACAACTCTTTGCTCAAGGTGATAACAAAATCCGAGCCTTTGCGCGTCCCGTAACTCACCATGCGTCGCCGAATCTTCGGAAAGAGGCGCCGCAGAATGGGATCGTCGTTGCACGCGACGATCATTCCATAAAACGGGACACGATCAACAAAATCGAGGAACGCCCGCTTGATGTCCTGCATATTGCGGTAACAATCCATGTGTTCGCGGTCGATGTTCGTGATGACGGCGAGAATGGGCGAAAGCTTCAGGAATGAGCGGTCGCTCTCATCGGCTTCGGCGACAAGGTATTGCGAGCGCCCGAGACGCGCGTTCGAGCCCATCGCGTCCACGCGCCCGCCGACAACAACCGTCGGGTCCAGCCCGCCGGCAGCAAGCACCGCCGCAACCATCGAAGTAGTAGTTGTCTTACCATGCATACCAGCGATCGCGATTCCGTATTTCAGGCGCATTAACTCAGCCAACATTTCCGCGCGCGGTATCACGGGGATGTGCAGGCGTAGCGCTTCCGAAACTTCGGCATTGTCGCTACTGACGGCAGAACTCGTGACCACGACTTCCGCGGTTGCGACGTTCTCCGCCGCGTGCGCCTCGCAGACAGTTGCCCCAAGCGTTTTCAGCCGGTCGGTAACAGCCGAGCGCTTCAGATCGGATCCAGAAACTTTGTATCCGAGGTTCAGCATGATCTCGGCGATGCCACTCATGCCGATCCCGCCTATACCTACGAAATGAATCCGTTGAATCCTTGCGAACATAACTTCTTTACCGCGGATTGACGCAGGTCAATACGGATCTAAACTTGAGAAACAATCAGTGATGATCCGTGTTAATCCGCGGGATGAATTTGAATTTCCGCTACTCTGCCCGCCAGTTCCGTAATATCCTTCGCCGCATCAGGATGCGCCATTGCACGCGCTGCCTGGCTCATTCGCGCCAGCCGGGCAGGATCATCGAGCAATGTGACGAGCGTATCAATCAGCCAGACCTCGTCGAGTTTGGTTTCTTCCAGCACGACAGCTGCGCCCGATTGCTCTAGGGCTTCAGCATTACGGCGCTGATGGTCGTCGGCGGCCAGCGGGAACGGGACAAAGACGGCTGGCCTGCCCGCGGCTGCAACTTCAGCCACCGTGCTCGCACCTGAGCGGCACAAGATCAAATCAGCCCGCGCGAAAAAGCGTGGCATGTCATCAATAAACTTGTGCACCTCTGCTGCTACACCCGCCTGCGTGTACCCGGACAGAACGTCATTATAGTCACGCTCTCCGGTCTGATGGATGACGCGCACGCCAGGCACACGTTTGATCAACTCGGGGATGGCGCGTGGCACAGCTTTGTTGATGGCGCGCGCTCCCTGGCTCCCGCCAAATACGAGCAGGGTAGGGGATGAAGGGGCGTACGGCTTAGCTGGAATCTGAAAAAACGCCGGGCGCACGGGAACTCCCGTGACAACCGGATTGCGAAAGTACTCCGCGGTCCGTTCGAAGTGAACGGCAGCCGCTGAGACGAAACGGGCGACGATACGATTCGCAAATCCGGGAACAAGGTTCGGTTCGAAAGCAACCGTCGGTACGTGCTTCAAAATCGCGGCAAGCATCGCCGGGCCGGAGGCGTATCCGCCAACGCCGATCATGACGTCCGGATGAAACTCGTTCAGAATGCCCGCCGCTGCAAAAACCGCGCGCGGAAGATCGAACATGGTTTTGAGCCGCGTAGCAAAGCTAACGCGATTCAGTGCCCCAACTTTTACCAACTGTAAAGGGAATCCAGCCGCGGGGACCAGCCGGTTTTCAAGGCCGCGTGCCGTGCCGATGAAGAGTACCTCGGCGGAGTATCGCTTTTGAAGTTCCTGAGCAATGGCGAGTGCAGGGATCACGTGACCACCGGTGCCGCCGCCCGCCAGAATTACTCGCATCACTTAACTATAACGGACGAAATTAGCCGGTCAGATATCTCGCGAATCAAGCACAAGACCTCTTGACACCATCTCTACTTAGTTGATAGACATAATGGAGTGACAATTTTTGGAGCGGCGCAATCATGACACTCTTGATCACTTGGACAGCCACTATTTCCTTTTCTCTGATCTTCTGGACATCGGTGATTACGGCTGTGGCCCGACTTATTAAGTGAGTTGAACTTCGCGAGGGTCGCGATCCCACGACATCCCACTCTCGCGCAAAGCAGTCCAGGGACTCCTCTGGCCCTGGGCTGCTATTTTTGGTTCTGACGTGCACGGAAGGACGGGTAGCCAAATGGTAAGGCGTCGGCCTGCAAAGCCGATCATCGCCGGGTTCGATTCCCGCCCCGTCCTCCAAACAGCAAGCTGTCCTCTGCGCCGGTCCCGAGGCCCGTTTCGGTGCGCAAAACAAGTGCCTCAAGCCTTGAGGACCGCGAGTTATTTCTTCGCAAGTGACTGATTTAGCGGGAGCATACATGCTTCATCAGTGGCCGTTTAAGTGCATACCCTATTAAATTGATCGAGATTGCTTACTATGTATTCTGCCCATGACACTTCGATAAATTCTCGCTTTTCGGTTGCAATCGTAGGCGGCGGATTCAGTGGCGCCACGCTTGCCGCGCACCTGCTACAGCTGGCGGGTCCGTCATTGTCGATCGTGTTAATCGAGCGCGCTCCCTTCCGGGCACGCGGCATCGCTTATGCCACGCAAGAGTCGCGGCACCTGTTGAATGTGCCCGCCTCGAACATGAGCGCCTTCGCCGACGATCCACAACATTTTCTGAGTTGGGCTCGTTCGAATTTCGATTCCGGTGTGCAAAACGGTGATTTCCTGTCTCGACGCCTCTACGGGCAGTATGTCGAGTCTGTGCTCGACACTGCCATCAGCCGCCGCCGCGGCGAGTTTCAATGGAGACACGGCGAGGTCGTCGGGTTGCGCACCCAGACAGGGACGACTGAACTTGTCCTCCGTAATGGCGACAAAATATTGGCCGCTGCTGTTGTCCTGGCCTTGGGAAATTTCCCGCCTGCAGACTTACGACTGCCCGGAAAAGCGGCCCATAGCGAACGCTATCTCTCTGACCCATGGTCGCCGGTTGCCCCAGAGAAAACGCCGGTTGACGGTGAAGTCCTGTTAGTAGGTAGCGGATTGACCAGCGTGGACACACTGCTCACGCTACGCGCTCGCGGATTCCGTGGCAGGATTCACATGCTCTCGCGCCATGGCCTGTTACCCCAGTCTCATCTCCCAGATTCTGGTTACTCAACATTCAAAAACTTCGCATCTTCAGGGACGGCAATCGGCCTATTACGTGTGGTGCGAGCACAGGTCCGCGAGGCGGAGCTTCGGGGAGAAGGATGGCGCTCGGCGGTTGACTCGCTTCGAACCGCGACCCAGGGAATATGGCAGACGCTTCCTCGTATCGAGCAAGAGCGGTTTTTGCGCCATCTCCGCGCCTATTGGGAGGTTCACCGCCACAGGGTCGCACCTGAAATTGGCAAAGTACTTAAACGTCAGTTGCTCGGCGGACAATTGCGTGTACATGCGGGCCGGATCGTCGAATACCGAGAGAATACGAACAATGTTCTCGTGACATTCAACGAAACCTACAGCGGCACGCGGAGACAGATGACCGTCGACTTAGTGGTGAACTGCACAGGGCCGGTTTCTGATATTCGCAAGGCAAACACTC
>Ga0066673_10000821_pt1 | contig 9874 bp, 13 predicted proteins | sample GraSoiAngelo_122_FD_62302 | JGI IMG/M metagenome (GOLD analysis project Ga0066673, IMG submission 62302) | Grasslands soil microbial communities from the Angelo Coastal Reserve, California, USA - 14_0927_02_20cm | ecosystem: Environmental > Terrestrial > Soil > Grasslands | place: USA...
ATTTTGCAAATCAAAAGAGTTGGCATTTTCGACCACGAGGACGCAAAAGCGAACATGATCGCTCAACCTCCGCTGCTCACGGTAGAGGAGGGCAAAACGACAGGCAATCCGTGCGATTACCGCTTTTTTCGCCGGAAGAAACCCGATAATGTGAGTACTATAAATGTATATAATATTACAGTAAATTAATGGACTGTTTGAATCCCTTTAACAAGTCGGCAGAATGCCCTAGATCGCTGTGCCAGTTTCTAACACTTCGCGGGCGTATTCTTGAAAGTTCGGTTAGCTCGGCATTAAAGTTTATTGATCTTCGCGCCGAAGGCAGCAAGCTGGAACTCCAACGTTTGGAGAGCTCTCGACGACCAACATGTATCGCTCATGGTAAGTACCATTATGATTAACTTGTTCGGCTCATGTCGTTATCGAAACCGAGCATCGAAGACGGTGTAAGCGTGCACATCGATGGACCGCACCAGGTGGCAGGGGGGCAGTACGATCCAATATGACGTGCACGTGCGAAACGGGAGCATGTATTCGTTAAACCGGGCGCAGGTGGTGGTGGACTTGCCGAACGACGCGAATTCTTCCGGGAACGGCGGGCAACATGCTCACTGTGCATGGGAATGAAGTCGTGATCAGGTTGGGCCGGCTCAGCGAGGGCAGCGAGCAGACCGTGCACGTGTCCGCGAATCTCAGCTCGGACCTATCGGCGAGAACGATGCTCAAAGCGAACGCGGTGCTGCGCTCGAGCACGGCGTTGCCAGTAAGGTCGAACGAGGCTCCGGCCCTCATCACAAAGCACTGAAATCGAGCGAAGAACCGCCCTCGCGGTAGTCGTCAGGGTGAAGCGACTAGAGCGAACGGACGGATCCGGATTTGCCGCGATGGGGCGCTGCATTGCTGCGCCCCGACTTGGGCCGCAGTCACCTTTCAGGGCGGCTGCGTCTGACGCCTTCGGCAACTCGGATCGCTTGTATTTCCTCTCATACGCCCGTCCCCAAGCGTCCTAGCTTGTTCTATGGCACGCCCGTCAAGGCGATTGTCCTGATACTCGCGGCTTTTTCAGAGCGGTTGGCAAACAAACATTCGGTCAGGAAGCCAATGATCTACGAACAGCGCCGCCGAAGGCACGAAATGGTCGCTGGCCCGGCGCAGAGCAAAGGAAAATGGTGAGTAGACAACGGCTTCCGGCGATTATGGCTGCTTATTTGCGATGGTCTGCGGTCCTGGGGCGCGTGCCACGTTCAATTGATCTGATCAATGAATGACATCGCCAGCGATGTGATATCATATCCGATGTGAGACTGGTCGTAGATACCGATGTGATCGTGGCAGCGATGCGCAGCCCAAGCGGGGCGTCCGCGGCAATTCTACGCACGGCGCGTCAAGGCAGGATAACGCTGCTCGTCAGCGTCCCGCTGGCTCTGGAATATGAGGCAATTTGCTCAGAAGCCGAGCACCGGCTGGCGGCGGGGTTGAGCGAACGAAGAGTAGAAATATTCCTGGATGCGGTGGTGGCGATGGCGGAGCCGGTGAAAACACACTTTCTGTGGAGGCCACAACTGCGAGATCCTGGCGATGAGATGGTGCTGGAAACGGCGGTCAATGGGCGCGCCGACGCATTGGTCACATTCAATGTGCGGGACTTTGGGACCGTGCCTGCGCGATTCGGGATCGAAGTGATGATCCCTCGTGACGCGATAGGGAGGATCAGACGATGACGGAGACGATGACATACCCTCTGCGGTTGCCACGTTCGCTAAAGAGGGCGGTGGAGCGACAAAGCAAGGAAGATAGGACGAGCATAAACCAATTCGTCGCCACAGCAGTGGCTGAAAAGCTTTCAGCTTTGCAAACGGCGGAGTTCTTTGCTGACCGTAAAGCGCGCGCAGATTTCAAGGCCTTTGACAAGCTCATGAAACGGCGCGGCGGAAAGGCGCCGCGTATAGGTGATGAAATGCCGGGCAGCAAAGCAAAAGCATCTCGTCACGTTCGTGACAATCCATAGCGGCTGGGTTCCTCTGGTTACCCAAAAAAAGAGCGTCGGACACAACACGGGTGTTCCGGCGGTTGCGGGGGGAGCCTAGCGGTAGGCCAATGGGACCCTCTTAGAATTACGTTGCACCTTCATAATGTAAGAGTTTACGAAATCCTGAACGCTATAGTCGCGCAAAATGGAAGAGCCATCTGGACTGTGACGGCTAGCAACTTAGCTAGCCCTCCACAATGTTGTGGCCGTTGGTACATTTACCCGCTTCAAGAGCCCTTTAAAAGCGTTGTCTCGGACAGGTTAGTTCGAATGCCACAATAAAATTCAACGCACGCGAGTAGCCTGTGGACAAAGTTGCTCCAAACGCCGTTCCCGTCAATGTGAACTACTACTTTACTTCTCCGATTTCGCCACATTACCAGGAGTCAATGCCGCTTCACAGCGCAAATTGCTTCCGAAGCGCCCCGGCAAAATCGTTCGGACCCCACCCCAGTCGCTGTTCGTTCTCACCGAGGAATGTCTCCGCCGCTTCCCTCAGTCGGTCGGATATTTCGCGTTGATTCAACTCGGCAATCAATGCTGGTACCGCCCGAGATTCTTTTCGATTGGCTAAGGCGACGAGTGCTTCTTCGCGTACATCGCAATTGAGGTCGCTCATTCGTTCCAGTAGTACTTCACGTATCTCAGGCGAATCCTTATCTCCAAGTACACCGAGGCCAAACGTTGCCCAATCCCGCACGTCGTCGTCAACATCGTGCATCAGTGTCATTAATACTGGCGCGGGACGCGGGTCATCTGCAAAGTTGCCTAATGCACAGGCCACAGCAAATCTGACATCCGGGTTTTCGTGCTCGCAATTTGCAATCACCAAAGGCACCGCGAGGCGATTTCCTACATGTCCGAGCGCGTGAATTGCTGAGAGCAATGGCAATGGGTCCCGTTCTCGTTCCGCTAACGCCGACAGAATCAAATAAGATTCGTCGGGGAAATTGTTAGTGGGGTGTTCGCCCGTCCGCCCGATTTGCGCGAGCACATCTGCTCCGCGAGCACGTTTCAGCGGGTCCTCTAAACCACACCACTCCGCGGCCCGCTCGAAAACGGCGCGACTGCCTATCTTTCGCAATGCCTGGACGGCTTCCCACGGCAAATCATCGTCGTAGTCACCAACCAAGGTTTGAGCGAAAATGCCGTCGAATTGTTCCAAAATCATAAAAAGCATACCACTCGGATGGTTAGGTCCCGAGTAACAGCGTTCGCGTCCATGTGGAATCCGCCAAAACCGGGAGTTAGAGTTTCGTTGGTTCTCGGACAGCCTCTAACAAAGCATACGAATGCGGAGAGTTCAAGCCGTTGGAATGAGCGGTTCGTGTCCGGTTCAGCGCAACGACTCGACCGCCGCCGGGCGGCTACGTCCTAACGCCGTCATCGGTAAGGTAGGTTTCCTACCTGTGAGCGTTCCAACCGAAAACGAGCAAAACGAAACAAACGACCGCACGCCATGCAATGAGGAAAGCTACCAACACCTTTTTCGTCGGCTTTCGCCATATTTCCCTTTGTGGCTCAAAGACAGATAGAAGCGCATAGAACAACAGCGGCAAGCCGAGGAGTATTTTCACCGCCAGCCACAAGTTGTCTTTCTCTTTCCTCATACGAGGGAATGTACTTAAATTTCGGTCCAAGTCTTCGGAAGCGTGGTAATCGGAAATCGGCGCGTAGCGTCCGACTTGGGTTGGATACCAAGCCCGCGAATTAGGCGCCAGCCAGCTTCGCTTCAACGCGGCTGGCTGAGCTGCTTCAGCTTCTGCTCCGCGCTGTCGCGGATTCCCTTGCGCCGATCTTCCGGATCGGTGGTGTCGTGCGCCAACAACTCAATCGCCTTCTGCGCATTCTGCCGCGCCAAATCGTTCTGCCCGTCGGCAAGGTACGCGTCGCCTAGGCTGTCGTAAACATTGGGTGAATTGGGGTACAGGCTGGCGTTGAGCTTGAGAATGGCGATCGCGCCTTTTTTGTCGCCGTCCTGAAGATGATCGTAGCCGAGGCGATTGAGGACCAACTCGGAAACCACCGGGCCATTCGGATTTTTGCCAGAGGCTGCGGCATATAGCTGCGCTGAGTTGGCCGCGGCGCCGGGCTGGTCGAGCGAGTCGAGAAACTGCGTTTCCGGCGACACGTTCGGCGGGCCTTTCGCCGCGGCGACATTGGGCGAACGCACAGCGATGGTGACCCAATCCACAATGGTCGCGGGAAGCTCCGGGTGCGCGGCGAACATCTCCACGCCGTGGCCGCCGGTCTTGTAGCGCACCAATTTCGTGTGCGCATTGGTCGAAAACGTGGAAAGCCATTGCATTAGGTCGGAGACGCCGGGATCGGTGTCGTCTTCGGCGGTGGCCAAGAACAGTGGCAGCGAGGGATGCGCGCGCAGAAAATTGCGTCCGTCCAGGTCGGTGATTTCCGAGAGCAGCACCAGCGCCTTGATTTCGGGGTGCTTCATGGCTAGGTGCACGGACTGGTTGACGCCGCAGCTTGCTCCGCCCGCGACGAGAATACCCTGAGAGACGGTGGGTTGGGCGATCAGAAATTTGTAAGCGGTTTCCACGTCCAGTGGCATCTTTTGATTGAACACCAGGTTGGCCTCTTCTGGCGTGAGCTTGTCGATCGGCGTGCCTTCCGAATCGCCGTAGCCGCGCAGGTCCACTGTCATCACGTTCATTCCGGCCGCGGTCATGCGCGTGACAAGGTCGTCCCACACCTTGCGCTGCCGGTTGCACTGGTGCAGCAGAAGCACGCCGGGCCCCGACGCCGCGGTGCCAGAAAATGTCCCTTTCAGCTTGAGCCCGTCGGGAGCCATTAGGTCCACGACGTGCGGCGCAGGAGCCTGCTGCGCTGCGATGGCGAAAGCGGGGACTAATAACATGAAAAGCGTTTTGCAAAGCTTACGTGCCAGCATGCAGAACCTCCATCAGGTTATCTATTTTGACTCAACCCACCCTCGAGCGTGAGCAATCGGACAGTGGCCAATGTGGCGAAGTTTCACGCGGTTTTACTACGAACTTTTCCGGTAACTCACCAAGACTTAGTCCGCCGAAACTCCCCAGAACGAGATTTGGCTGCTGTCGATGTTACTTTCTCCGGCGAAATAGAGACAGGCGTTCTGGATGAAGAGTGACCTCAGGCAGTTCGCCGCGCCGAAGAGCCGCAATAATGGAACGCAGTTCATCTTTGTCCTTCTCATGAGACAGGGAATCAAGATTAGGACCCAAACGCATACGCACTGCCTCCAAACGCGAGTCGGCTATTGCAACTGAGCTGGTGTCATCCCAATCCCAAGGACCGCCTGTCCCGAGCAGATGACTCTCAAGCTCGTCGGCGAACTGTTCGGGTGTGACTTTTCGCTTAATGGGCAACGCGGCTATAAAAAGAGCGAGAACAATGATTCCGAACGGAACGACAACTAACCAAGTGAGGTTATGCAAAAAGTAGGCCGTCAGGGTCGCTGGAAGGAATAAGACCAGCAGCACAATCACCCAGGCCGAAAGCTTCGGCGGATACAATTGAAGATGAAATCCCATTGTGAAGTAATTCGCTTCGCGCCACTCAGTGCCGTGACAAGATTAGGTGGTTTCATCCTGCCTCTACAAGCCCTGGTTAACGCAGCTAATCGGAGTGGCTCCCAGTACGAAGACCCGATAAGCCGAGTACGAGTCAGCGGTCCACGTATCTTCGGTTCGGCTTAATCCTTGCTCGCATGCCCCTGAACAGATAGAGAAATCCTGCTGCCAGAGCAAGTGCAGCAGGTGTGAGAACCCACCACGGCAGGGGCGACTGAGCAAATAGCAATACCAGGCCTACGATTGGAGCCAGCCCACGCGTTAGCAGGTAAACAATTGCGAAAAGTGCGAGGATGCCGACTGCAGCCCAGCAAACGATTTCAGAAATCTTTTGCATTTACGCTTTCCTACAGCGCCCCTATATTCTCACGGTCCCGTCCATTTGAAGTTATGGTACGGCACTTGTACGGTTTCCCCACATACCAGAGTTGACTATTAGAACGCTCAGCGCCAGACGCGGGCTGTCGCCTGCCGCCGTGGAGAGCATATTCTCTGATTATCTATGTTGCGCAAAATACTCGTTGGTATCGTTCTGCTCATCGTCGCTGCTATAGGTGCGGGCCTCTACTTCATGCATCGTTACGAGTCGAGATTGGAGCGGGAATCACGTGAGCAGTTGCAGAAGCTGAAGCCGATGGTCATAGCAGGCGAGGGGGAGTTTAAGAAACGGCTATTTTACGCAGACTCAAATCTGGCAGAAGTTACCGAAATTCTTGTAGGGTGGCCTGCTGACCGCGAAGGGGCCGCTCTAACCGTCTTGGGAAAACAAGGAGTTCATTTTCTGGATGCCAATGCCGGACTGAAGAAGCAAATCGGTTTCTCCAAATCTATGGCCTGTCCGCTTGAAGTGATGCGACTTGATAAGACCGGCGAGTATGGCTTTCTGACCCGAGACCAAAGTTGGGCTACAAATGTAATCCTCTTTGACAAGACAGGACAGGAAGTATGGAACTACCCCGGTGGCTTCATGAATGGCGTTGATGATTCAACTGCCGGGGAACCGGGGGAGGACGGAAAATCAACGGCTGTGGTCGGTTTTCAATGGCGGTGGCGGACTCGTTCTTGTCAATGCACAAGGAACAAAACTTTGGCAAAAGGCGGAGAGTAACGGGACTTAGACAATTACCCGTGTGGCGCGGCACAATGCGCGACTCCTTCTCCGCACCCGCATGAGGTAGCATCTAGTCGTATTCGGTGGAGATTTTCCTTGGCGACGAATCCATACAGGCTCCTGCTGGCCAACATTTCGGAAGAGAACCCCGGCTTTAAAACAAACACTCGTCACCATCTCACGTACCAGATACACGATGACTTGGTCCTTAGCGGTTTTACACTGGACCTGTCGGGGTTGGAGCGCGGTGCCTTTTATCTAACAGCATTTGCGCAACCCCTCTACGTCCCTCACAACCATCTGTTCCTGACGTATGGCAAGCGATTGGAGGAAGGCAAGAGATGGAAAATTGAGAGCCGGAATGAGCCCGAAGCCTTAAACGGGATAATGGGGGCGATTCGGTCCGAAGGCCTTCCTTTTCTGGAAAAGGTGAACTCTACCAAAAAACTTGCTGAGCTTACCGAGGCCAGACCAGGAACAAGGAAAAATCCATTCCACTGGCACCGTGATGACCCAAACGTAATCGAAACTCGTGCTTACTCATGGGTGCTCGTAGGAAACGAGTTGAACGCCAGGAGAGATCTTCTGTACCTCACCCAGCAATTTGTTCCCTCTCTCGCGTGGGAAAGAGAGCTTCAGAATCGGAGTGCGGCCGTAGTACATTCGCTGGTTGTTGGTCTGGAGACGACGAAAGAATTGCTTCAGAATTGGGCAAGGCAAACAGTGGTGAGCCTTGATTTGGTCGAGCACGACGCTAACTGCCAGGTCTGCTAACTCCCGACGCGGTTCTCGGACAAATGGCTTTTAGTACGGACTTCCACAATAATCGTTCATTTGACATAGAATGCGGCGCGAGGGAGTGTAGCGTTCCCGCCCCTTCGTGCATCGATTGATTGGGAGAAGAACCGAAAATGAAAATTGCAGTGTTGATTGCACGGATTTTACTGGGCCTGATTTTCGTGGTGTTTGGGCTGAACCCGTTTCTGAAATACATTCCGATGCAAATGCCGCCGGGAACTGCCGGCCAATTTCTAACTGTCCTCTTCGTATCGCACTTCGTGTACGTGGTCGGCGCGGCGCAGGTCATTGGTGGAGTGCTGCTCCTCGTCAGCCGTTATGTGCCACTGGCTTTGACGATTCTCGGGCCTGTGATCGTGAGCATCCTTGCCTATCACTTGCTGATGGACCCGAAAGGGCTGCCGCTGGCGATTATAGTGACGGTGCTTTGGTTCATTGTGTTTTTCCGGTACAAGCAGAATTTTTCGGGCATTTTCGCGGCGCGGCCAGTTTGAGCCAAGCAAGGATCGCGTCGACCTTAGGAAGTAACTGCTTCTAAGTGCAACGGGCAAACCAGACATCAAGTCAAAATGGTCCGAAAGCTACTTCTCCGGTAACCCCACTATACGTCCGCTGCCCCTTTCCCCGTTGTCCAGAGTGGCGACTTACGGCTACGCTCAGTGTGAAATTCAGCGTTTGATTTCACGTCTTGGCCGTCGTTCACTGTAAGGCCTCATGATATTTTGAGAGACGAGCGTCTGAATGACACCTTCTTTCACTGCGCTTCCAAAGCAAATACACTCCGGATAGAAATGGTCGTAGGCCCCGAATTGAAGCTGACCAGCCTTCTCGATTTGAATGTGAATTATGGCTCCAGGAACAGTTCCACCGATAGCAGCAATGATTTTCTGGGCCATAGATGGCTCTACTAGGGGAACAACTACAAAATCTTGCTTTGGCCACAGCGTGTTTCGCTTAAGGGCAACGGTCGGTTCCTCGGAAGCACCGGGGATCCTCAGTAACGTTAGTCCTCGTAGGTCACCCTCGAATGGGACATGCGCGCCTCCTGCTAGTTCTTCCATCATAGCCAGCAGCAAACGCCTTTTATCTAACACTTTCCAGGGTTTGAAAGAGCCTTCCTACGTGAATCTTACCATTGCTATTCCGGCAGATTCTGACACCGATGATTCCACATGCGACCCGCTGTCCGGCTAACGCTTGATCAACAGCATAGTCGTCGACTTGAAATCCTTTGCGAAAGGAAGAGCCCTTCAATGCGGCGACCCATTACCCCTGACGATCACGACATTCGCAGCATTGGACAGCAGTTCTCTCAACCTGGTGGAACTGTAGTCGATTCGGCATTTCTGATAGACCGCACCACGCTTGTATTCGGACCAAGTGATGCTCAATTTCGTTGCCCCAGGGCTAAGAAATCTGCAGTGTAGGTCCTCCGATTTGCAGTCCAAGACCAGTTTGATTGTGATGTCAACCGATTCTCCAGGATTAATCTGCTGAAGGCTTCCTTCCACTTGCTTCGCACCGTATAACCTCACAGGAATCCGGAAATAGGCGGAACCGTTGGCTGGCACAAGAATTGTCGTTAGGTTGGCTTCCAAGTATTCATACGAGTCATTTTCGTCTGGGAGTTCTATCAAATCTGGGTCTGTGGTCCAGGGCACTGACGCTGGGTCATGTCCCACATTTGTCAATCTCAACGAAATCGTCGCATCACCCCCAATAGAAATCTCTGTTGGCTCGACGCTGAGCAAGGAAAGCACGAAGGGATAAGTCGCTGCCGGACACGCGATCGCCGTTGTCGCGCGGCTGTCAGCCGTGCCATCACAACTACTGTCTGCGTGGAACTTCTTATGCTGCAGGGGATTTGGAGCTTCTTGAGTAAGGTCCTTACGGTTAATCCCCTGCGGCAACACCAGCACCGTGAACAGAATTGGGACAATCAGAAAATAATCTTGTCGATTCCTGAAGTTGGACCACATTGCAGTAAGTTTGGATGCCGGATGTTTGGCCCGCGATGGTCACGCCCAATGTTCGTTGCCTCACTTCACGGACGACTCCTGGTAAACGTGTTCCCGTCAATGTGGAAACCACTTGTTCGAGAACGCGACCAGGCACTGACCAACACTGAGGGATAGCTTTGCAGGCTGGTAAGGGATTACGATTGCTACCATGCTGCAATCGTTGGGCAGGAATCGCTTGCCTTGGCTCATCTTGGCTATTGCCCTGATGCTCGCGTCAGCTATTTGTGGTCTGTTGAACATGGACGCAGTGGGCAAGATAAGCGGGTGGATTGGACTTCACGAATACGAGGGCTTTGTCCCGCGACTCCAATGGTACGCAAGACTATGGTCAAGCCTCGCTGTTATC
>Ga0066673_10000824_pt1 | contig 9868 bp, 7 predicted proteins | sample GraSoiAngelo_122_FD_62302 | JGI IMG/M metagenome (GOLD analysis project Ga0066673, IMG submission 62302) | Grasslands soil microbial communities from the Angelo Coastal Reserve, California, USA - 14_0927_02_20cm | ecosystem: Environmental > Terrestrial > Soil > Grasslands | place: USA...
TCGTTGATCTCCCAGAGATCGATGTCCGTCGCCTTCAGCCGGGCGCGGCCGAGGGCCTGGTTGATGGCGTCGGCCGGGGCGATGGTGAACTCCACCGGGTCGCGCGCCGCGTGACCGAAGTCGCCGAGCCGGGCGAGGACGGTACGGTTTTCCCGCTTCGCCCGTTCAGCCGACATGAGCACCACCGCCGCCGCTCCGTCGTTGATCGACGAGGCGTTTGCCGCGGTGACGGTGCCGTCCTTCTTGAACGCGGGCTTGAGCGACGCGATCTTGTCCGGCTTGGCGAGCTTCGGGCCTTCGTCCTCGTCGACGACGGTCTTGCCGCCCTTCTTGTCGACGATCTCGACCGCCGCGATCTCCGCCTTGAAGGCGCCTTCCTTCTGCGCCTTCTGCGCGCGCAGCGTGGTCTCGCGCGCGTACTCGTCCTGGGCGCTGCGGGAGAACTGGAAGTCGGCAGCGCATTTCTCGCCGCACATTCCCATGTGCATGTCGTTGTACGGGTCCCAGAGACCGTCGTGGATCATGAGATCCTTCATCTCCACGTTCCCCATGCGCGCGCCGTTGCGCATCGAGTGCGTGAAGTACGGCGCGTTCGACATGCTCTCCATGCCGCCCGCGACCAGCACGTCGGCCTCGCCTAGCGCGATGACGCGCGCTGCCTCGATGACCGCCTCGAGGCCCGACCCGCAGACCTTGTTCACCGTCACACAGGGCACGGTCTTCGGGATGCCGGCGTACAGCGAGGCCTGCCGCGCGGGGGCCTGACCGACGCCGCCCTGCAGCACATGGCCCATGAAGACCGTCTTCACCTCTTCGGGCTTCACGCCCGCGCGCTCCAGCGCCGCCTTGATGGCGACCGCCCCCAACCGGGGAGCGGGCAGGCTCGACAACGATCCCTGGAACGCGCCGATGGGAGTCCTGGCGGCGCCGACGATCACGACTTCCTGCACCTTCCGCTCTGCGGCCATGTCCATCTCCTGAAAGTGGGCGGAACATTCATAACCGGGTGCGCGCTGTCAAGCCGCCGGGCTTGTGTTATGTCGGCGCCCCCATGTCCTACGCGGGAGATCTGACGCAGGCGGAGTTCGACACCCTGCTGGACCGCAAGGGCGGCCCGGCGGTGGTGGTCCACGGCGGGGCCGGAACGCGGCCGGACGTGGATCCGTCGCCCTACTTCGAGGGCACGCGCCGGGCCACCGAGGCGGGATTGCGCGTGCTTCTTCAGGGAGGCTCCGCCCTGGACGCCGCCCAGGCGGCAGCGGTGGTCCTGGAGGACGATCCCTTCTTCAACGCCGGCACCGGCGCCGCGCTCACCAGCGAAGGCGAAGTGGAGCTGGACGCGAGCTGCATGGACGGGACGACGCTGCGGGCGGGTGCCGTCGCCTGCGTGAAGACGGTGAAGAACCCCATCCTCGCCGCGCGCCGCGTCTGCGACGACACGCCCCATGTTCTTCTCTGCGGCACCGGGGCGGAGGCGTTTGCACGCGAGTGCGGAATCCCCGCGATTGCGAATTCGTCGCTGATCACGGCCCGGCAGCGCGCCCGCTGGGAGGAGTTGCACGCGCTGGCGCTCAAGGAAGGCGCCGACAGCGTGCGCCGCAAGATCGGCACCATCGGCGCCGTCGCCGTGGACGCCAAGGGCCACGTCGCGGCCTGCACCTCGACTGGCGGCACCATGTACAAGCGGCCTGGCCGCGTCGGCGACACGCCGATCATCGGCGCCGGCACCTACGCCGACGATCACGAAGCGGCGGCCAGCTCGACGGGCCTGGGAGAGGCGATTCTCAAGGTCACGATGGCCCGCGAGGCGTGCGCATTCGTCCGGGATGGGGTCTCTCCGCGCCGGGCGGCCATCGACGCCGTCGGTCTTCTGCGGGCGCGCGCCCACGGCGAGGGCGGCATCATCGTCGCCGGCCGGGACGGCCGCCTCGGCTGGGCCTGCAATACGCCGCGCATGTCCCGCGCGTTGATCCGAGCGGGAATGTCCTCAGCGAAGGCGGCGGTGTAGGTCGGCGACGGCCTCGTGCATGCGGTCCGGCGGAAGATGGAGGCTCCGCCCGTGGCCCGGCAGGACCCACTCGAACTGATAATCGAGCAGCTTGCGCAACGACTTCTTCTGCTCCGTCCACGAGTACCAGGAGACGCTGCGTCCCATCTCCAGCCGACCTTCCCAGGCCCAGAGATGGTCGCCGGTGAACAGATACCGCTCGTCGACCAGCAGCGCGCAGCTTCCGCGGGTGTGTCCAGGCAGATGGATGACCTGCAAGCCGGGCGCGAGATCCCGATCGCCGTCGAGCAGGACTTCCGCGTCGATCACGGCGTCGTCGCGATGGATGATCCGCTCGCAGCGGAAGCGCTCCCGGAACCGGGCGTGGTCCGCCACGTCATCGCGGTGGGTCAGGAACATGCGCCGGACTCCGCCCAGCTCCTCGATGCGTCTCACGAGCGGCCCGGCGAATCGCGGCGAGTCGACGAGGACGTTCCCGTCCTCGCGGCGGATGAAGTAGCTCTGCGCGCCATAGGACGACTCGCTCGAGTATCCGCAGCGATGGACCGATCCTTCGAGTTGGACCGGGAGGTCCCGCGCCGCTTCCTTCGCGCTGCGCTCGGCGCCGATGGAGGCGGTCGGGCAGCTCACGACCGCGTGCAAGGCCCGGCGCCAGGTGGAATCATCGGAGGGCTGATGCTGGACGAACGACTGTCCGGACTCCAGGCTGCCGAAGACCTCGGGCGCAAGCTCGCGGCAGGTGTCGCACTCGATGCAGGTCTCATCGACGAACAGGTCGCCCGGAACATTCTCCGCGACCGCGAGCTCGCGCCGCGCCATGACGCGTGTCTAACAGGTGCGCCGCCGCCGCGCTTTCCGTTGCCGCGCCTGGCGATTCCGGTGTAAGCGCGCCCCATGTCCATGCTGGAGAAGCGTCTGCTCCGCGACGTGGGTCGCGCCATCGCCGACTTCAACCTGATCGAGGCCGGCGATCGGATTCTCGTGGGTGTCTCGGGCGGCAAGGATTCCTTCACCCTCCTCCACCTGCTCCAGATCCTGAAGGCCAGCGCGCCGATCGACTTCTCGCTGGTCGCCTGCAACCTCGACCAAGGGCACCCCGGGTTTCCCGCCGCCGACCTCCAGCGGTACCTGCGCTCGACCGGAGCCGAAGTGCTGATGCTGCGGGAGGACACGTATTCGGTGGTCAAGCGGCTCATCCCTGAGGGGAAGACCGCATGCTCCGTCTGCTCCAGGCTGCGCCGCGGCATCCTCTATGGCGCTGCCCGGAAGCTCGGCTGCACGAAGATCGCCCTCGGCCACCACCGGGACGACCTGATCGAGTCGCTGCTACTGTCGATGTTGTTTTCAGGCAAGATGCGGTCGATGCCGCCACGCCTGCGGAGCGACGACGGCCTCAACGTGGTCATCCGGCCGCTGTGTTATGCGGCGGAGAGCGAGATCGCCGCCTTCGCCGCGGAGATGAGGTTTCCGATCATCCCCTGCGACCTCTGCGGCTCGCAGGAGAACCTCCAGCGCAAGCGGGTGAAGAGACTGCTCGCGGAGCTGGAAAGCGAGCATCCCGGAGTCCGAGCCTCGATCCTGGGAGCGATGGGCAACGTGATGCCGGAGCACCTCCTCGACCGCGCCGCGATCCGGGAGCAGCGCGGACCGGATCCGTGGATCGACGGCGAAGCGTGTACAGTCTAGAACATAGCCGCATGCCCGCCCTTCGTGCGGGGGCGGCTCCTTGACGTTCGGTGAAACCGGTTGCAAGCGGCCGTGCCAATCGCCCTTGCTCCCTTCCACCGCCGTTCCCAAACTTTTCCCAGACAGCCGGGCGAGCGCGGGAGGCGGGGCATGAAGACATGCGGGCGTTGCGAGCGGCAGAAGATCGTCGCCATCACGCTGGACGACAACATCGAGGCTTGCGGCCACACCTTCACTGCCCAGCTTCCGGCGGAAAAATGCGAGGCATGCGGCCAGGTCGTCATCGACGGTCACGACCTGAGGCTCTTCGAGCTCCGCGTCGCCGTCGAGCTGGCCAAGGCGGGCCTCCGGGACAAGGAAGCTTTCGCGTACCTGCGCAAGGCGCTCTCGCTCGAGCCCAAAGGGCTGGCGCACATCCTCGACGTCTCCGAAGACTTCATCGGCTACTGGGAACGCGGCGAATGGCCCGTGGACCCCCGCGCGCACGCAGTGCTCTGCTCGCTGGTGCTGGCGAAGCTGGAGCAGAGGCCCTCGACGTTGGACTGCCTGCGCGTGTTGCGGGAGCCGCGGAAGCTCGCGCGCAACGTGCGCGTCCAGCTCGTCGACGCTCTGGGCTACGCCGCGAAGGCGCTGCAGTTCGGCAGTGCAGCGCACACGGCACCTGCGCTGGCCTGAAAATCAGCCTTGGCGTGCTTGGCGGTTGATCCCGCGACAGCACAACCCCTCTCAGAGGGGAAATATGAGCGGGAGCCGGCCCTGAGTGGTCTGAAATGGACCCCAAACAGCCAGATCGGTCACAAGCCGGTCACAAGGAATCTGCGCACGTAGGCTTTTGTTAGCGGCGGTAGTTGAAAACTCCGCCCCCGCAGTTGAAGGTCAGGGTGGTGGACGATGCGGAGTAAGCGCACGCATACGTTCCGACCGGCAGGCAATTCCCGCCTGTCGTGGATTGGATGACAACCCGAACTGACCCTTGCGAGCCCAATGGCGCCGCGTAAGTGCCGGCGCTCGTGCATCCTGGCCCTTGGTACTGATAGTCGCAATTCTCCGACAGAATGATCTGATCCGTCGTGGTCGTGCCTATCCAAAGGCCAGTATACGGACTCGCGCATTTACCGCCACCGCCACCACCTCCACAGCCCGAGATTGCTAGCCCTGCGAATACTGCCGCAAGCAGGTAGGCGCGTCTTCTCATTTCCCCTCCGGTTCCGCCTTTAACCCCAGCGAGACGGACCAACTCTCCAGCCCACCAAATCGCCAGCTTCGCCAGAACCGCGCAGCAGGTCAGGAAGCCGACGAACGCCGCCACGCCAACCAGCACGGTGTGCATCGGGATCGGGATCATAGAATCCATGCCTCCACGCCGTGGTTCTCTAGCACCTCGACGCCGGCAGCGTGCGCCCTGCGCACCATGTGGGCGGTACCGCGCCCGCCGGGGAACGCCAGCACAAGGTCGGGGCGCGGGCGCGGCTTGCCTCTTCCAGCATCTGCCTGTTCCGGATTGGCCCGCCGGCCCTACCGTGCTTCTCCCATTCCGCCCGATAGCACAGCGTCTCGATTCCGCGCTCTAGCGCCCACCGCTCAGCCAGCGCGTCGGCGCCCTTCGCCCCACCGTGCTATCAAGGGCAATGGAGGGGCGATGCCCAAACTGATTCCGATTGCTCTGTTTGCCGTCGTCGCGTGTGGTGGTTCTGCCGGTCCAACCGGGCCGCAGGGGCCGCCGGGTCCGGCCGGCGCGTCCGTCGTCTCTGCGCGGTTCTGCGAGGGCCAATCTGCGGTCATCGGCGGCAGCAACAAGCTCTACGACTATCAGGTGGTCGTCTACTCCAACGGCGAAAAGCTGATCTCCTGCTCGGTCGCAGATGGCAGCCGGTCATTCAGTTGGGAGGTTTATTGCCGGCTGGGCTCCGCCTGCATCGCCACCTCGGCCTGCCGGCTGATCTACGACGTGGACACGACTGCGGCGCCATCTGGCACGCTGGAATTCCGCAACGACGCGCCGGGCGAGCGGGTCATCTACCACGACGCCGGCAGCACCTACGACAACGCCACAGTCGCCTTCGGCTCAGCCAACTGCTCCTGACGGGGCTGCTGGACCGGTAGTCACAGGACGGTCACATGGAAGGCCGTCTTTCACTCTCATTTCGTACCGCTTGAGCTGAAGAGTCAGCTTCCGGCGATTGTCGCGCCGCCCAGGACTTCGTCGCCCTGGTAGAAGACCGCGCTCTGCCCCGGTGCGACGCCGAGGGCCGGCTCGAGCAGCTTCACCTCCACTTGCGCGCCGGAGGGATCGAGGACCGCCGGCAGAGGCTTGCCGCGGTGCCGGATCTGGACTTCGCAGCGCGTCCCCGGCAGGGGCCGGTCCTGGACCCACGAGGCCTCCAGTGCACGGAAATCGCGACGCTGGGCCTCCTCGCGGCTCCCGACCACCACCCGCTGGCGGCCAGCATCGAGGGCAGCGACATAAAGCGGCAGCTTGAAGCCTGAGCCGATTCCCCGCCGCTGCCCGACGGTAAACCGATGCACGCCGTCGTGCGCTCCGAGCACGTTCCCCTCCATGTCGACGATCTCGCCGCGCGCCCGCTCGACCCCGTGCCTTTCGAGAAACTCCCGCAGCGGCGTGGTGCCAACGAAGCAGACCTCCATGCTCTCCGCCTTGTCGGCGTTGGGAAGTCCGCGCTGACGCGCGATGCCGCGCACTTGCACCTTGGTCAGCGCGCCGAGCGGGAACTGCACCATCGACAGCTCCTCCTGCGTCAGGCCGTGGAGGAAGTAGCTCTGGTCCTTCGACGCGTCGGCCGCTCGCATCAGCCGGAAGCGGCCGTCGCGCCGCTCGACGCGCGCGTAGTGGCCGGTGACGAGCTCCCCGGCTCCCAGCCTGCGGGCCCGGTCGAGGAGCCAGTCGAACTTCACGTGATCGTTGCAGCGCACGCAGGGATTGGGCGTCTCGCCGCGCGCATAGGAGTCGATGAACGGCTCGATCACCTGAGCGCGGAATCGCTCCTCCGCATCGTAGACGTAGAAGCGGATTCCGACCTTCGCGGCCGCGCGACGGGCGTCGTACAAATCGTCGGGCGCGCAGCAGGTCCGGCCGGTGCGCGCCGCATCGTCGGCCGTCGAATACAGCCGCATGGCGACACCGGCGCAGGCATCGCCGCCGCGCAGGTCCGCAGCCAGCGCCGCTGCGACGGAGGAGTCGACCCCGCCCGACATGGCGATCATCGAGATCACGGCGGCGAGACTTTAAGACGTTCCGCCCTCGGGCGCACTCTCGTGAAAAGGAGTCGGGTGCGGCTCCTTGGGCGCGAACGCGCGCAGCGGGATCCAGAACGAGAGCTTGGTGCCGGAGAAGTGCGCCTTGGAATCCGGTTGGTTCTTCGGCGGGCTCTCGGCGGAGATCCTTCCCCCGTGCGCCTCGATGATCTGCTTCGCCACCGGCAGCCCGAGACCAGCTCCGGGCGCGCGCTCCTCCCCGACGCGATCGGCATGGAAGAACGGGTCGAAGACCTTCTCCGCCTCGTCGGCGAGCATGCCTTCGCCCTGGTCGTACACCTCGAAAGAGAGCTGCTGGCTGTCGGAGGCGACCCGCACCAGCACGTGGCTGCCGTGGGGGCTGAACTTGATCGCGTTGTCGATCACGTTCCCCAGCGCCTGCTTGAGCTTGCGCTCGTCGCCCCAGCCCGTCTCCGGAAGGGAATCGACGGAAAGCTCGAGCGTGATCCGGCGCGCCTTTGCCTTTGGCTTCTCCTCGTCGAGCACCGACTTCGCGGCTGCACGGGGATCGAAGGTGTCGCGGTGGATCGCGTATCCCCCGCTTTCCAGGGTCGCGAAGTCGACCAGGTTGTCGATCGTCCTGGAGAGGCGCTCGGAAGCCGTCTGCATCGAGTCGAGGATCTTCCGCTGCGGCTCGGTGAGCGCGCCCGTCTTCTCCGACTTGAGGATCTTGAGGTACCCGGTGATCGGCGTGAGAGGCGTCGCCAGCTCGTGGGAGAGGTTCTGCATGAACTCGGTCTTGCTCCGGGCCGCCGCCCGCAGGCGCGAGTTGGCCGCGGTCAACTCGCGAACGGTGGCCTCCAGGCGCTCGACCAGCGACTGCGAGTACTCGCGCAGATAGCGGCGCTCCTCGGCGGTCTTCACCTTCTCCCGCTTGCCCTTGAGGAACTCCCGGAGCTGACCGGGGAACTTCTCCACGTCGATGGGCTTCTCGATGTAGCCGTCGCAGCCGATGCTCAGCGACAGCCCGCGATCCCCGTGGGAGGTGAGCACCACGATGGGGCAGCCATCGAGGCCGCGGTACGAGCGCAGCCGCGTCGCAGTCTCGTAGCCGTCGATCCCCGGCATCTCGATGTCACAGAGGATCAGGTCGGGGTGCGCCGAGATGGCGAGGTCGATCCCGGCGATGCCATCGGAAGCCTCGAGAACGTCGAATCCTCGCGCTTCCAGGACGTTGCGGACGAGTGCCCGACTTTCCGGGTTGTCCTCGATGTAGAGGATGCGCGGATGCGGCGGGGGTGCCTGTTCGGCCATCGATGAACGTCCGGGTTGCGTGGGGGCCCGTAGGTCGCGCGGCGCGGAGTCTAGCATCCGGTCGACTGCCCGGAAAGGAGCGCGCCGGCCGCTTTCTGCTCGCCCGCTGTGCACATGGAGGCCCTGTCCGCCCTCCCTCGTCCACATCCTGTCCACAGGGTCGTTCCTCCCGCGGCCGCAATCTTGCCATCGCCTGAACAGGGCGCATGGAGGTGGGGCCCGGCGCTGGCGTCACCTCCTACCTCTCTGGACTTCGGACGTTTTTGGACGGCCACGCATTCACGCCCACATCGTCGCACCACGTCGTTGCGCCGCAGAGCGTCACCGAAGGAAAGCATCACTGTGAATTCACTGTGGATAACTTGCGGTGACCTCCGGCAGAAGTCGGAGTAGCGCCTCACGGGTGTTCAGATCCGGGTCGTCGATCACTCGCTCGAGCAGCCGCGCGAGCACTTCGCCGACCTCGCGTCCGGGCCCGATGTGGAGCTCGCGCATCACGTCCTCGCCGCGGATGGCGAGATCCGACACCTTCAGCGCCGCAGCGCGATCGATCTCCCGTTGGAAGCGGACTTCCGCTTCCGCCTGATTCGCCAGCCCTTCCTCGACGAGACGCCCGCGGGCCTTCAGATCCGCCCTTCGCAGCGCCCAGAGAGCGGGTATCTCGGCGGGCCCGATGCGGGCCAGCACGCGGCGGACGGTGGCGTCGTTCCACTCGGGGAGGAAGTGCCAGTTGTGCTCGGCCACCAGCAGCGCCACGCGCTCCGTCTCGCGGCGCGGAAATTTCAGCCGCTGCAGAATCGCGGCGGCGAGCTGCGCGCCGACCTTCTCGTGATCGTAGAACGTGTGCTCGCCCGGAGCGCCCTCCTTCGGCGCGGCGCAGCGCGGCTTCGCGACGTCGTGGAGCAGCGCCGCCAGCCGTACCACCAGGTCCGCCGGAGCGAAATCCACGCACCGCAGCGTGTGCTGCCAGACGTCCCAGCGGTGATACCGGTTCTGCGCGAACCTCACCGACTCGAGCAACTCGGGGACGATGCGCGCGAGTAGACCCGTGCTGTGCAACAGCCGGAGCCCGCGACTCGGCGGCGCGCCCCGCACCAGCAGCTTGATCAGCTCCTCGCGCACCCGCTCCATCGCGACCTTCGAGAAAATCTCCAGCGTCGCCGGGATGGCGCGCCGGGTCGCGGGGTCGAGGGCGAGGCGCAGCGTACAGGCAAACCGGACGGCGCGGAGCGGCCTCAGCCCGTCTTCGCGAAAGCGCGCCACCGGATCGCCGACGGCACGCAAGCGGCAGCGCCGCAGGTCTTCCGCGCCGGCGAAGGGATCGCGCAGCACCCCGTCGATGGGATCCCAGGCCATCGCATTCACGGTGAAATCGCGCCGCGCCAGATCGCCGTCGATGTCGCCGAGGAACGTCACCGCGCTCGGCCGCCGTCCGTCGAGATACGGACCTTCACCGCGAAACGTGGTCACCTCGACGTTGTGCTCGCCCGTGACCACCGTCACCGTGCCGTGCTGCATTCCGGTGGGGACCACGCGCGGAAAGAGCTTCACCACCTGCTCGGGAAGCGCATCGGTTGCGACGTCGAAGTCCTGCGCAACCTTGCCGAGCAAGAGATCGCGGACGGCGCCGCCGGCGAGCCACGCCTG
>Ga0066673_10000839_pt1 | contig 9820 bp, 8 predicted proteins | sample GraSoiAngelo_122_FD_62302 | JGI IMG/M metagenome (GOLD analysis project Ga0066673, IMG submission 62302) | Grasslands soil microbial communities from the Angelo Coastal Reserve, California, USA - 14_0927_02_20cm | ecosystem: Environmental > Terrestrial > Soil > Grasslands | place: USA...
GCGAGGTTCAGGATGTCGAGCACGCCGAAGACGAGCGTGTAGCCGACGGCGAAGAGGGCGTAGATGCTTCCGAGGAAGATGCCGTTGATCGCCTGCTGCATGCGGTTACTGCATCACCTGGAACTTCCCGCCCTTGACCTCTTGCACGCTGGGCTCGTGGCGCGCGTCGCGCTTCTCCGTGAAGGAGAACTTGCCGAGCGGCGTGTCGAGGTCCTTCACCTGCGAGAAGCCGTTCTTGATGTCGTCGCGGCCCGTCTTGTTGCCCGCCTTGCGGATGGCCTCGGCGACGATGAGCACGCCGGTGTAGGCCTGGGCGGAGAACTGGTCGGGAGAGGCGCCCTTCTTCTGCATCGCCTCCTTGAAGGCGGCATTGGCCGGCTCGGTGCTGGCAGAGTTCCAGGAAGTCCCGACCAGGACGCCCTCCGCGGCGGGCCCCGCGTTCTTGATGAAGGCCGGAGAGTTGAAGCCGTTGCCGCCGAGGATGGGGCCGCTGTAGCCCAGCTGGCGTGCCTGGGCGACGATGGCGGCAGCGTTGTCGGCGAGCGCGGAGACGAGGAGGATGTCCGGCGTCTTGCCCTTGAGCGAGGTGATCTGCGCGCTGAAGTCGCGATCGGGCTTGGCGAAGGTCTGCGTCTCGAGGATCTTCACGCCCTCGTCGTCGAGGGCCTTCTTCATCACGTCGTAACCGGCTTTGGTGAAGACATCGTCGTTCCCGTAGAGCACTCCGGCGGTCTTGAAACCGAGCTTCGCCTTCGCCTTCTTCACCGCGCCGGGAATCACCTGCGCCTCGGTGAGCGAATCGCGGAAGATGTAATCGCCGATGTCGGTGATGCCGGTCGGGGCGGTGTTGGAGATGCCGAGTACGGGCGTCTTCGCCTGCTGCGCCAGCGGATCGGCCGCGCTGGCGGTGTTGGAGAGAGTGGGCCCGAGGATCACGCTCACCTTGTCCTGGTTGATGAACTTCTGGAAGACGTTGATGCCCTGCTCCTTCGTCGAACCGTCGTCCTCGACCAGGACTTCCAATTTCACGCCGCCGAGCGAGTTGGAGGCGTTCACGACCTCGACTCCGGTTTCGATTCCCGCCCGCTGCTGCGCGCCGTAGGAGGCGGCCGGGCCGGTGATGCTTAGCGCCGAGCCGATCTTGGCCGCGTTTCCGGAAGCGCCCCCGGACGCTCCTCCGCCGCCGGAAGATCCGCCCTTGCAGGCGGCGAGGACGAGGAGGGGAAGGAAGACGCCGACCGGGACGACGCTCCGCCTGGGCATGCGAGCTCTCCTGGGACTACCGGGGGTCCGGACCGCTAGGCTGCGTGGGCAGAGGAAGCGGGTTGCTCCGCGAGCTCCTCGGCCGGCGCGGCGAATACCTTGATCGTTCCGCTGGTGATGGCGTTGTTGGGGACGATGACGCGGGTGCCCTCGTCGTTGACGAGGACGGTACTGAAGATCTGGATGTCGATGACTCGTCCGGTCTGCCCGGCCGCCTCGATCCGGTCGCCGACGCCGAAGTGACGCAGCAGGATGATCATCACGCCGGCGGCAAAGTTGGAGAGCGAGCCCTGCAGCGCGAGGCCGATGGCGAGGCCCGCGGCGGCCACGACGCCGATGAACGAGGTGGTGTTGACGCCGACCTTCTCCAGCGCCGCGACGACGATGAACACCATGAGGAGCGCGTAGACGAGGTTGTAGAGGAACTTCACCAGCGTCGCGTCGGTGTGCGAACGCTGGAGGACGCGCGAGAGCGTGGAGGCGGCGATCCGCGCGGCGATGCGGCCGAGGAGCAAGATGAGCGCCGCGGCGAGGATGCTTCCGCCCAGGGAGATGCCTTTCGCCCTCAGGACCCCGAGATCGAACCACTGCGATAGATTGTCCACACCGCCTCCCGCGGAGTCTTGTCGTCCGCGCACGGCGCGGAAGTCAAGGAGGCAGCGCCGTGGCTATTGCAGAAGGTGGTTCCAAACCCGGAAGGCTACGAGGCATGTGTCGTCGTGGCAGTACCAGCCAGCGCGTCCGGCGACCGATCCTTCGGCGCCGACTCGCAGCGCGGGATTGATGACGGGTGCCCCGGGGGAGCACTTCGGCTCGGCGATGGTGACGGTCGCGCAGACCGTTCCGTCCGGCGCCAGGACCTCCAGGCGATGCGTGCATTCGTCGCTCGAGCCGCGCGGGACGTAGGCGTAGGCCCGTCTTCCGCGAATCAGGCTGAGATCGCCGTCCGTCCGTTGCGCGAGCCATTGCGGCCTGGGCACGAATTGCGTCGATCCCGAGGGGAGCACGCCGCTCGAGGTGTCGTATCCCCCGCCCACGAGCGTACGGAACGGCCCGGAAATGGTGCCGGCGATCGGGCCGGAAAGAACGCTCCCGTCTAGCTCGCGCCAGCGCAAGGTGCCGGAAGCATCCGCGGCCAGCATCAGTCCCTGCTCGTCGATGCCGTAGACGCCGATCGTTTCCGGAAGGGGCAGCGCGGCGGCCGTCTCTGCCAACCCGGAATCGAATCGATGCAACGAAGCTCCTGCCTGCGCAGACCAGCAGGCTGCCGTCACGCTCGAATCGGCCGCTGCCGCCCAGGAACAGAACGGCGGGTCCGGCTGCACGGTGGACGGCAGGATGATGCGGAGCCGGAGCGAATTGGTCGCTCCGCCGTTCCACCCGGTGAGGATGTCGGACTGCCCGTAGTCGACCGCGCCCAGGAGCGTGAGAAAGCCGTGCTGCTCGCTCCGCACGACCGTGCCCGGAAGCGTCGCCAGGGTGGCGCCGTCCGCGGTCATCACCTGGGTCCTGGAGCCGTCTGCCGGGTATCCTGGATCGCTGTACATGCAGACGCCGAGGTGGCCATCGCCGTCCGGGACCGCGCCGCAGTTGACCGTCCCCATCGAGGGGCCGAGGAATGACTTCGTAAAGAGCACCGGCTCCGGCACGGTCACGGGCAGGAAGGCCGCGCACTGTGCGGCGTCGGACTGGGTCACTGCGACGGAGGGCGCTCCTGGATCGAAGCAACGTGCGTCGAATGGCGCACTTGCCGAGCAGTCGGGCGGCGTGCCCGCGTCGGGTGCGGACGCAGTGCCCGCATCGGGCTGACCGGCGTCGGCGCCCGCTCCGCTCGAAGGATCCGTGGCGGCTGGCCCGCTGGAGGCGCTGGACTGCGTGGGCGGCCTGGATGCGCCGCATCCGACCGCCACGAACAGGCTGAGAATCACGAAGAGGAGGGGCACCCGACCAATTTGTGCACAGCGGTCTTGGTGGTCCGTTTTCGTACGGAATCGAACACCGGCGCGGGTGCGCCGTTCAGTTCCGGCTCGCCATCTCCTCTCCGAGGCGCAGGAGCCGATCCAGATCGGACCTCCGCAAGAGCTTTCCGGCTACCACCACGGCCCTGATCCGATTCGTGTTCTCGATGCGCTCGAGCGGGTTCCCATCGAGGAGCACAAGATCGGCGAGCTTCCCCGGCGCGACGGCTCCGATGTCCTTGCGAAGGATGGCGGCGGCATTCGAGGTCGCGGCGCGGAGCGCCTGCAGCGGGCTGAGGCCTGCCTCGACGAGTGCGCCGAGCTCGTCGTGCAGGAAGAACCCGGGGATGCGCGCGGCCGCGATGTCCGTTCCCGCGAGGAGCACGACGCCCGCGCGATTCATCTGCCCGACCACGGCGCGGTACTCCGCGTAGGTCTGCTCGAGCTCGGCGCGGTCTTCCGCCGACATCGGCGGCGCGCGCTTCTGCGCTTCTTTCAGCGAGCGCGCCACGTACCGCATGCGAGGGTCCGAGAGCGGATCGGGATGCGCCAGCAGATGACGCCACGGCACGAGGGTCGGGGTCACCGGGGTGTGATTGCGCACGAAGCGAGCGAACAAGGCGGCAGCGCCTTCCGATCGGAATCGTGCGATGGCCGCGGGGAGCGCTCCGGGCTCGAGCGCAGCGGAGAACGTTCCCTCGAAGAGCGTTTCGGTGTGCTCGATGAGCTGTCCCTGGTCGGAAGCCTCCTCGGGAGTGACCGTCATGGGGATGTGACCGACGAGCGGCAGCCCCTGCTTCTTCGCCTCGTCGGCGATGGCGAAATACGCCTCCCGCTCCACCCGCCGATGCACCTTGATCAGATCGACCCCGACCTGCTTCAGCGCCCGGACGATGCCTCGCGCCTCTTCGGGCGGGCCGGTGACGAGCTGGTAGCGGTTGAAGCTCCGCCCATTCAAGATCGGTCCGGCGCGGACGATGCGCGGCCCGATGCGCACCCCGGCTGCGATCTCCGCGCGCCAGGCATCGATCCCGGCCAGATCGCTCCCCAGGTCGCGCACGCAGGTGACCCCGTTCGCGACCAGCAAGGGCAGGGCGCTCGCCGTCGTCCAGCTCAGGTGGACGTGCATGTCGCAGAGGCCCGGCAGGAGGAACTTGCCGCGCCCGTCGACCTGGGTGGCTCCCTTCGGAACCTTCGCACCGGAGCGCCCGACGCTCTCGATGCGGCCGTCGCGGACGATGACGGTCTGGTCTGGTACGATCCGTCCCTCGTCGAGGTCCACCACGCCGACGTGCGTGATGGCGATCGGGGCGAGCAGAAGCGCGATCGGGATCACGCCCAGTCGAGCACGACCTTTCCCGACTGTCCCGAGCGCATGGTCTCGAACGCCTTCAGGTACTCCTCGGCGGCGAAGCGGTGCGTCAGGACCGGCCGGACGTCGAGGCCGCTCGTGAGCATGGCGCTCATCTTGTACCAGGTCTCGAACATCTCCCGGCCGTAGATGCCCTTCAAGATGAGCCCCTTGAAGATGACCTGGTTCATGTCGAGGGCGACTTCACCCGGCGGGATGCCGAGGATGGCGACCCGCCCGCCGTGGTTCATCGAGCCGAGGAGCGCGCGGAGCGCCGCCGCGTTGCCGCTCATCTCCATGCCCACGTCGAAGCCCTCGGTCATACCGAGCTCCTTCATGGTGGCCTCGATGGAGACCTTCGACACGTTGATGGCGCGGGAAGCGCCCATCTTCCTCGCCAGCTCGAGCCGGTAGTCGTTGACGTCGGTCACCACCACGTGTCGCGCGCCGACGTGCCGGGCGATGGCGGCGGCCATGACGCCGATGGGGCCCGCTCCGGTGATGAGGACGTCCTCGCCCACCATGTCGAAGGAGAGCGCGGTGTGCACCGCATTTCCGAGCGGATCGAAGAAGGCGGAGATCTCGTCCGGAACTTCCTTGGGAACGCGGAAGACGTTGAAGGCGGGAATGGAGATGAGGTCCGCGAAGCAGCCGGGACGATGGACGCCGACGCCCTTGCTGTTGCGGCACAGGTGCCGTTTGCCGGCGCGGCAGTTGCGGCAGTGGCCACAGGTAATGTGGCCCTCGGCGCTGACCCGTTCCCCCTCGTGGAATCCGGTCACCGCGCTCCCGATCGCCGCCACTTCGCCGGTGAACTCGTGACCGATCACCATCGGTACCGGGATGGTCTTCTGCGACCACTCGTCCCAGTTGAAGATGTGGATGTCGGTGCCGCAGATCGCTGCCTTGCGCACGCGGATGAGGAGATCGTTGGGCCCCGGGTCGGGCGGCTTCACGTCCTGGAGCGTGATCCCGGGCTTGCGTTCCGCCTTGACGAGCGCCCTCATCGGATGACTCCCAGCTCGCGGCCCACCTTGGCGAAGGCGGCGATGGCGCGATCGATGTGCTCGCGCTCGTGGGCAGCGGAGATCTGCGTGCGGATGCGCGCCTTGTCTTTCGGGACCACCGGAAACGAGAAGCCGATCACGTAGATGCCTTCCTCGAGGAGCTTGTCGGCCATGGTGCTCGCGAGCTTCGCGTCGCCGAGCATCACCGGGATGATGGGGTGGCTTCCGGGGACGAGCGTGAAGCCGAGCTTCTCCATTCCCGAGCGGAAATACGATGCGTTGTCGCGGAGCTTCTTGCGCAAGTCCCCGGTGCGCTCGAGCATCTCGAGCACCTTCAACGACGCCGCTGCGATCGAGGGAGCGAGCGTGTTGGAGAAGAGGTACGGCCGGGAGCGCTGCCGTAGCCATCCGATGATCTCGCGCCGGCCCGAGATGTAGCCGCCGCTCGCGCCGCCGAGCGCCTTCCCCAGGGTGCCGGTGAGGATGTCGATCTGGTCCATCACGCCGCAGGCTTCGTGCGTGCCGCGGCCCTTCTCGCCGGTGAAGCCGACGGCGTGGGAGTCGTCGACCATCACCAGCGCGTGATGCTTCTTCGCGAGCGCGCAGATCGATCTCAGGTCGGCGAGGATTCCGTCCATGGAGAAGACGCCGTCGGTGGCGATGAGCCGCATCCGAAAATCCTTGGCCTCGATGAGCTTCGCCTCCAGGTCCGTCATCTCATTGTTGGCGTAGCGCAAGCGCTGCGCCTTGGAGAGCCGCACGCCGTCGATGATGCTGGCATGGTTGAGCGCGTCGCTCACCACGGCGTCGTTCTCTTCGAGGATGGTCTCGAAGAGCCCGCCGTTCGCGTCGAAGCAGGAGGAGTAGAGGATGGTGTCCTCGGTGCCGAGGAAGCGCGAAAGCTTCCCTTCCAGTTCCTTGTGCACGTCTTGCGTGCCGCAGATGAAGCGCACCGAGGCCATGCCGTAGCCGTGCCGCTCGAGCCCTTCGCGGGCGGCGGCGACGACCTCCGGATGGTCGGCGAGCCCGAGGTAGTTGTTGGCGCAGAAGTTCAGCACCTTGCGGCCGCCCTGGACGCGGATTTCCGCTCCCTGCGGACCCTCGATGACGCGCTCGCGCTTGAAGAGACCCTGCCCCTGGAGAGCTTCGGTCTGCTGCTTCAGATGATCCAAGTAGGCCCGCGGTTCCATGGCGCGCTCCCATAGCACGGCGCCGGGCCGATCTCACCGCCCTCACGAGGACACGTTCGTCGTGGTCGCGATCGCTGAGTAAGCATCGGCGTGTTACGTGCCCGGGCCAGGTTGACGGATGCGTTGTTCGCCGATTCAAGTTCGTGCAGCGGATCATCGTGGGTGGCGGCCCGTGAAAGCGAACACGGCATCGGGCCAGGACTCCAATCGCGTATCGAATCGGAGGAACCCGCTCGCCCGGCTGCCGATCGTCTCCCGCCAAGCCCACGGGTACACAATCCTCGTCTCCTCGGTGATCGCCCTGCCCATGCACACGTCGCCACGGCATTCGTCCTCGTCCACTCGTTCGAGCGCGCCCGTCGGGACCTGATGCCCGGAAGTTCCCACGATCAAGCTCAAGACGGAGTGGGGATTCGCTCAACAGGAATGATGTGCCGCGTCGGCAGGCCGCCGCTCGCGAATCGACCGGCAGTACTGCGCCATCCGACGCGAAGAGAACGAAGTGACCCTTGGGGACGCCCTCCTTTGCGAAGTTGGCAGACCACTTTTCGGCCAGGAACACGACGAAGATCGGCGGCTCGTGTCTTTGCGGTGCGACTATCACGGCATTGACATGGCAATGGGAGTAGGTCGGATCGCTGCCGTAGGCGTAGTCCTGCCGCCGAAGAAGCTCGCATGGCTCCGATCGCGCTCGTTCGGGTTCAGCAACATCGAAACCAACCTCTCGCTTGACGGAGCGGAGGCGGGGCGGTGCCCAGCCGATCCTCCGTCATCCTTCGCGGTCCTCGCGCTCGCGTGGATCGCCGTCGCGCACGCAACCGCCACCAGCCGCCGAGGGCTCGAGAGGCGCACCAAGCTGATTCTAAGCGATCGACGGCGAATGATCTCGAAGAGCCCGTCTCTACCGGGCCCAGAGCGTGATCGGATCGGACCTCGCAGACCGGCGAGCGGTGGCGAGCTAGAACTTGTTAGCCGATTCAAGTCGGGTGGTTAGTGGCGGAACAGGGAATGTCAGACCCTCGCGCTACGATGATGCCTTCGCTCAATCGGGTGGAGGCAGCGATGAAGCAGCTTGCGATGTAGTTCCGGAGTTGGGGAGGGAAGCGTAGGGGCGCGGGGCGGAAGTCGAAGGGAGCGCGAGCGGGAGTGCCGCATGTGCCGCGGAAGCAGTCGCGGCGGACGCCAGCCCATGTAACGATGCGAATCGCCGGCGGGCGGCCGAGCTTGCGCGGACCGCGTAGCTTCCGCGCCATCAAGGAGGCGCTCCGCAAAGGAAAGGAGCGCTTCGGCCTCCGTGTGACTCATTTCAGCGTCCAGGGCAATCACATGCACATGCTCGTCGAGGCGGAGGATGCGATCGCGCTGTCCCGTGGCATGAAGGGACTGGCCGTTCGGATGGCTCGGGGCCTCAACAAGGCGCACGGAATGCGCGGCCAGGTGTTCGCCGACCGGTTTCACTCCCGCGAGTTGAAGAGCCCGCGCGAGGTGGCGTACGCGATGCGCTACGTCCTCGGGAACCACATGAAGCATGGGGCTCTCGAGCTGGGACGGCTCTACCGATCCCTGCTCATCCGCGGCCTTCACGCCGGGACCCGAGGGCGTGACGGTCCGGCCCAAGCTCTTCCTCATCCACATGACCATGGAAGGGCGCTGGTTATCGCTCGCCGTGCCTTGAATACACTCAGTGCCTTCCAACAGCGTGACTGCCTCGCGACCTGGCAGAGCGATAGGCGATAGCTAGCTGATTCCCCTTGGGACGTTGTTCACCGATTCAAGCCATTCCGGCGCGGCGTTGAGCGACGGTATCGAGACCGTCAAGTGAGACGCAGCAGTAGCACGCCCGCCACCACCATCGCTGCGCCCAGGAACCGCAACGGCGTAGTCGTGTGGAGCGGCACACCCACGAACCCGAAATGGTCGAGGAGCAGCCCCAGGGTCATCTGGCCGGCGACGTACAGGCCGACCGTCGTTCCCGCTCCGAGCTTGGGGACGAGAACGAGCGCCGCCCCCACGTGGAAGACGCCCAGGAAACCTCCCGCCCACACCCAGGCGCGCGTGGGCAACTGCGCGGGCAGCGGCGCACGCGCCGCAAGCACCAGCACCCCGAGCGCGATCGTTCCCACCACGAAAGAGAGCAAGGTCGCCCACAGCGGGCTTTGCACCACCGCCCGCAACTGGGCATTCACCGCGCCCTGGAGCGCCTGCGCCATCCCTGCGAGGAACCCGAGCGCGAGCCACGCTTCCATCGCATCCTCCCGGGGCGGAGGACTCGCCGCCTCGATCCCCGAGACTTACCTCTTCTCCTCCTGCGACGTCGCCAGCGGACGGACACGGGGCGGCGTGGAGCGCTCCATCCGCCGCTGCGGCAGGCGCAGGTGGAAGATGCTCCCCTTTCCTCGCACGCCCTCCGACTCCACCCAGATCGAGCCTCCGTGCTGCTCGACGATGCCCTTGGTGATGGCGAGGCCGAGGCCGAGGCCGCCGTACGAGGTGCCGTGCGCGCGGGCGAAGCGCTCGAAGATGTGCTGCTGCTGATCCTTGGGGATGCCGAGCCCGTGATCGGCGATGGCGAGATGGACGCCGTCGCCGGCCTCATCGACCTTGATCTCGATCTCGCCTCCGTCGGGCGAGTAGCGAAAAGCGTTGGAGACGAGATTGGTGAGCGCCTGATCGATGCGGTCGCGATCGCCGAAGAAGTAGATGTCCTCGCCGGCGACGACGCGGATCGGATGCTTCTCCTCGTCGAGCGACGACATGCGGGCCCGAACCTCCTCGATCAAGGCGCTGAGGTCGAACTCGGTGGGATTCAGCTCCAGCTGGCTGGAATCGAGGCGGTTCACGTCGAGCAGATCGCCGACCAGCCGCACCAGCCGATCTATCTGCCGGGAGATGACGCGCAACGAGCGCGCGGCGGTCGGTTCGCCGTTGCCTTCGGACAGCTGGTGCAGGGCCAGCTGGGTCTGCGCCTTGGCCGCCGCGAGCGGGGTGCGCAATTCGTGGACCACCGAGGCGAGGAAGACGTCCTTCACCTCGTTCTCCATCGCCTGCCTG
>Ga0066673_10000840_pt1 | contig 9814 bp, 6 predicted proteins | sample GraSoiAngelo_122_FD_62302 | JGI IMG/M metagenome (GOLD analysis project Ga0066673, IMG submission 62302) | Grasslands soil microbial communities from the Angelo Coastal Reserve, California, USA - 14_0927_02_20cm | ecosystem: Environmental > Terrestrial > Soil > Grasslands | place: USA...
GGATGCCCGCAAATAGAAAAATATAGGCTCTTTGGGGCTCGTCGTTTCCTCGGGATGCGACGAGTATCAGACGCTGTGCACTCTCATCTGCTGCCTGATGTAGTCGGCCTGTCGCAGCGCCAGCGCCACGATGGTTAAGGTGGGATTCGCTGCGCCAGGACTCGTTAAGACACTGCCGTCGGAAATAAACAGATTCTTGATGTCGTGTGTCTGGCCCCAGGCGTTCGTGACGCCGTCGCGGGGCTCGACGCTCATGCGCGCGGTCGAGAGATTATGGGTCGCAGGAGGAGTCGGGCCGAGGACGATGCGCTTCGCCCCGACGGCATCGTACATCTTGCTCATTTGTCCTTGCGCATGTTTGCGCATGGCCTGGTCGTTCACATGCTCATCGACATGGACATTCGCCACCGGCAAACCATAGGCGTCCTTCACTGCGAAATTCAACGTGATGCGGTTGTCGGAGCGGGGCAGATCCTCGCCATTGATGAACATGCCGGCCATATTCCTGTAGCTTTCCATGATGGAGGCGAAATCCCGGCCCCATCCGTAGGGCAAGCCCACCAGGGGAAACGTCGGAAGATCCAGGGTGAGGAGTTCAAGGCGGTATCCGCCGACGAAACCGCGGCGCGGATCGTTGCGCACTTCGTCTTCGACCACTCCTGCCAGCGTGGCTCCGCGCCAAGAGTAGACGGGCTGGTCAAAGATCCCCCAGACAAAGCCGGTGATATGGTGACAATAGTTGCGGCCCACCTGGCCGGAAGTGTTGCCGAGACCTTGCGGAAATTTCGAAGAAGCAGAAAGCAGCAGCAGACGAGCCGTCTCGATGGCGTTGCCCGCCACGCAGATCAGGCGGGCCCGTTGTCGCTGTTCTTTGCCCTGATGATCCCGGTACACGACGGCGTTGACGCGGCCGTCGGGGCCATGTTCAATTTTTGTGGCCATGGATTCGATCCGCAGGTCCAGATTCCCGGTCGCTTCAGCTCGCGGAATTTCCGTGTAAAGCGTGCTCCACTTCGCTCCCATCTTGCAGCCCTGCACGCAAAAACCTTGTTGGATGCAGTAGCCCCGCCCGTCGAAGGCGCGCGAATTGATGGCCATGTGGCCGGTGTGCACTTGCTGGTAGCCGAGCTTCTTCGCTCCCGCGTACATGACCTTGAAATTGTTCGAAGCAGGCAAGCCGGGAACGCCGTTGCGGCGTGTCACGCCGAGACGGTGTTCCGCGATTTCATAATACTTCTCGAGTTCTTCGTAGGAGATCGGCCAGTCGATCAGCGAAGCGCCGGCAACATTTCCATAAGTCGTTCGTGCACGAAGTTCCCAGGGCTCGAGCCGCGGCGCCGATGCGGTCCAGTGAACCGTGGTGCCGCCGACGGTCTTGCAGTGCCACACGGGCAGAGCGGGAAAGTCCCGCGCGACGCCCCAATTACCACTCTGCGTGCGTGTATCGAGCCACGTCAATTGAGCAAAGGCTTCTCCGGGCACCTGTGAAAACGTCTCAGTAGATTGCCGCTTGCCGGCCTCCAGTAAAACGACTTTGATGCCGCGGCGAGTCAGTTCATGCGCCAGCGTGCCACCTCCGGCACCGGAGCCGATGATGACCACAGCGCTCGAGTCATGAAGATCGATGTGACTCATGTCGGAGTTCTCCACTACCTACGAGCTGACCGGCATCGGCCCGCCGTCCTCGAGAGGCACTTCCGGCAACCAGCGCAGATCGTTGAATCCGCGCTGGAGATACCCGCCTTTTGAGAATGCCTCGCCCTGGTAACCAAAGTAGACATAGGCAATGGGGGTAGCATAGAGAACTTGCAGCGTTTTCAGGCGCATCGCTTGAAAAAATGCGGAGGATTCCATTTTCTTCAGCGCCGCAACGCGGTCGTTCTCCGAGCTTGCTGCGAATTCCGAGCCGAGCGCAGCGAGACCTTCTTTGAGCATCTTGCGATTGCTCTCGTCTTTCTCTGCATCGCTGTCGATGGCCTTGATAACCATCGCATAGGCCGCATCATCCAGCTTGTCGTGCGGCACGATGGTGCGTGCCACGGCCATGAGTTCGGTGCCCTCGGCGCTCGTCAGGGTCGTCAGATCGACGGCCCAGGCACGCCCCGGCGCGACCAAGGCGAGGGGACTTCCTGCGACCACCAAACCGGTCAGCAGCCCGGTAGTAGTTTTGAGGAGTTCCCGGCGGTTCAGATTTACGACATCATCCATATATTTTCCGTCCCACCGCGGATTGCCCAGAGAGGCTGAAGTTGCTGGCCCGCCCTCAGGCGTAGCTTGTCGGATTTACGGACTGATCCATCCCCATGCAAGTCTGTCCGCCTTTTGTAACATTGACGCTGATCAAGCGCGGTCCTTGCGCAGCGAACGCTTCTCTCAGAGCAATCTCGAGATCTTCCGGTCGGTCGACTTCCTGAGCCGTCATGCCGTAACCCTGAGCGAGCTTCACCATGTTGATGCCAGGCAGGTCCATGCCAGGAACATTTCGTCCGACATTTGTGAAATCGCAGAACCCTTTCAAGGCGGAGTAGTCGGCATTCCTGAGCACGACAAAAATCACCCCGGCGTTGTATTGCACGGCGCTCCAAAGCGCTTGAATCGAGTACTGGATAGAGCCGTCACCGACCGGGCAAACCACCCTCCTCTCCGGATGCGCAAGTTGCAAACCAACCGAGGCAGGCACAGCGAAGCCAAGAATTCCTGTGCGCACAGAATAGAAAGAGCCCGGCTGATCCAGGCGAAGATACCGGTCGAGATCCCCTTTTGATGACGGACATTCTTCACAGATGACCGCATCGCTCGGCATGACGCGGTCCAAGACGCTGAAAAGAAAGCCAGGAGTAATGGGATATTCGGGTTGGGGTTCTGGCGGCGGTGATGGGGACGAAATCGGATCTCTTTTTCTTGCCTTGGTGTGACTGCGAATGTAGTTCATCGCGGAAGCGAGATTGCCGACCATGCTGGTTCCGGCGAGTGCGCCGGAAGCGTCGAGCGGGGAATTGGTGATCTGGAAAAGTTTCGTTCCCGGCTGAATCGGATTTCCGGGCACGTAGGCATAATAAAGAAAAATGGGCGCACCCAGAACGACAATCGTGTCATAACTGGCCAACTGATCTGCCAGCGGCTGCTGCGCGGGCAAGAGATTTCCCCGAAAGAGGGGATGCGTGCGCGGGAACGCCACCCTCGGCGCAATCGGCTCCTGATAAACATCCACGTCGAGATGTTCCGCGAGCTCGATAACTTCCCGCCAACCCTGGTCTTCTTCAATCTGCGAGCCGGCGACGATGGCGGGATTGCCGCTGGAATCTAGTGCGCGAACAACGGCATCGAGCGCCGCAGGATCCGCCAAGACAGTTTGGTGCACTTCGCGGGAATCCATGGACCGGCATTCGTGCATCCAGTCGTCCATGGGAATGGAAATAAATACCGGCCCCCTGGGCGGCTGCATGGCGAGGTGATGTCCGCGCACAATGGCGGCAGGTACGTCTTCCGCCCGCAGCGGTTCGCAGGCCCATTTCACGTAAGGCTTGACGACATCCACGGCCCGACTCACAAGAAACGGTTCTGCCAATAACTGGCGTCGATCCTGCTGCCCCGTGGTTACCACTAGCGGTGCGTGGCTGTAGGCAGAATCGATGATGGCAGAGAGCCCATTGCCCGCGCTGGCGATGGAGTGCAGGTTGGCGAAAGCGGCTTTTCCCCGCGCCAGAGCGTATCCAAGCGCCATGCCGGCCGCACATCGCTCGTGGAGTCCCAGGACATATCGAAAATCGGAGGGCATGTCGCGGAGAAAGGGCAGTTCCGTCGAGCCGGGATTGCCGAAGATCACCGTCATCCCTAAATTGCGCAGAACTTCGTAGGTAACTTCTCTGACCGTGCTCAACGTCGGCTCCGGAATTCTTCAACCTCAAATTCTCCAGACGCGGAAGTTATACCACTTTGAATGCGCTGGCAGCGAGCCCGCGAAAGACCGGCCGTTAGGGTCGCGATGACAAAAAGGCATCGGTACTCGCCAGTGATTGTTGCCAAGCGTTTAGCGGGTACGACATGTTTCGCCGCGCTGCAGATGTGCCCGGCGCTGCCAATCTGCTACTGCGATTTAAAGAGATGAATCCCCGGTCTTCAGCATCGTTGCGCCCCACGGCTCAAGCTTCGAGAGCCTGATCAAGACGCTGAATTCTTACGCCGAGCTCCTGCGCAGCTCGAGGCCAGTTTGTGACGTAAATTTCTGCCGAGCGCTGGTACAATCTTTACGTTTGCGCATAAGCCGAAACCCTTGGCTATAGTCATGCGTCAAAACAAAAAGACGGGGGATTGCCAGTCACCGTGCGTCAGAAAATATACCGAAAACAGGATTTTCGGCGAGGATACAACTGCCTCGTCCCGCTCGTTCTGCTGGCCACGGTGTTCGCCGCAGGGTGTTCCAAGACCCAAACAGCCAGCGTGCTGGGAGACGCGGCTCACCCCACGCCCGTGCATTTCTACACCGTTGCCGAAGAAACCGCCCGGCGGCGCATCCAGGCGGTGGGCTCGCTCTATGCGTTTGAAGAAAGCATTTTGAGTTCGCAAGTGGATGGCCGAGTGGCCCAAGTGCTTGCCGACGTCGGCGACCATGTCAAAGAAGGTCAGGCGCTCATCACCATCGATCCGCAGGAGCTGCAATTCGAAGTGGACCGCCAGCGCGGCCTGGTGACGCAGGTGCGTGCGCAGCTGGGGATCGGACCGAACGATCCGCCGCCGTCCGATCCCAAAAAACTTGCCTCCGTGCAGCGTGCGGAGGCGGACCTCTTTGACGCCGATCACAAGTACGGCCGCGCGCAGCAGATGTTCAAGGACAATCTGATTTCGCAGCAGCAACTCGACGAAGCGGCAAGCCGCTTCCAGAGTACGAAAGCGACTTACAATGTCGCGCTGCAGGAAGTGGATCGGCTGAAGGCGCTGCTGATTTCCAGCGAAGCCAGCGAGAACCTGGCCGAAAAAAAGCTCGCTGACGCGGTCATTCGCGCGCCATTTCCGGGGGCCATCAAGACGCGGACCGTGCATCCCGGCGAATACCTGCGCGTCCAAAGTCCGGTGATGGTGCTGGTTCGGACGGACCGCTTGCGCGCGCGACTGGCGGTGCCGGAGCGCTGGGCCGGATGGGTGAAAGACGGAGCCACGGTCGATTTGCACGTGGAGGCTTTTCCCGGCGAAACCTTTCAAGGTAAAATCTCGCGCATTAACCCGGTGGTGGCACAGGATTCACGTACCTTTGAAGCGGAAGCACTCCTTGCGAATCTCGATGGGCGGCTGAAGCCCGGCTTCTTTCTCGAAGCCTCTATCCCCAGTGAGAAAGAAGAGAAAACCATCTTTCTCCCGGAGAGAGCCATAAACTATCGCTACGGCGTCTATAAAGTCTTTCTGCTGAACGGTAATCGCGTCTCGGAACGGCAGATTCGCCCCGCCGGCCAGACGGAAGATGAGCGGGGGCGGCGTTTTGAAGTGGCCGAGGGGTTGAAGCCGGGTGACCGGGTTGCCGTGGCCATTTCCGGCGAATTGCACGAGGGCTCCGTCGTGCGAGAACAGGCTGAGGGGACCACGCCGGCAGCGAAGTGATCCGGATGTGAAGAACACGCGCGTCCGTCGTTGAAGCGATAAAGCGATGAAGCTCGCCGAAACCTGCGTAAAGTATCCCGTCTTCACGGTGATGCTGATTGCTTTTCTCGTGACGCTGGGTGTGTTTTCCTACCGCGGGCTGGCCGTCGACCTTTTTCCCAAAGCGGACCCCGCCACGGTAAACGTGGAAGTACGGCTGCCCGGGGCAACTCCCGAAGAAGTTGTCACCGGAGTCGTCTTGCCACTCGAGGATGCCATCTCCTCGGTCAGCGGCATCGATGAGATCAGCGTTTATTCCTTCGAAGGCTTTGCTTATATCACCTGTACTTTTGTGCTCGAGCGCGACATCGAGGGCGCCGCCCAGGACATCCGAGAAAAAGTTGCGGGAGCCATTGATCGGCTGCCACGCGACACTCTTCCGCCAATCATCACAAAGCAGGATCCGCAGTCTGATCCCATCATGACACTCCTCGTGAGTGGCCCCATGAGCCGCCGCGAGCTGACCGAGATCGCCGACAAGCAAGTGCGCCGCGTCATTCAAACGGTGGACGGAGTCGGCAGCGTCGATCTTAACGGAGGGCAGGGGCGGCAAATCCGCGTCCTGCTGGACGCGCAAAAGCTCACCGCTCACAACTTCACGGTCCTCGACGTGCGCGAGGCGCTGCGGCGCGAGAACATCGAAGCGCCGGGCGGGCGCATGATCACCGGCCCCCAGGAACTGGGGCTGCGCACTCTGGGGCGCGTGACTTCCGCGGAGCAATTCGGCGAGATCGTGCTCGGGACGCGCGGAGGCGCGCCCGTGCGCATCCGCGATGTGGCGCGAGTCGAGGATGGCGCCCAGGAACTGCGCACTTGGTCGGCACTCTTTCGGAAGGGCACGGCGGCACAAGACGTCGTGGCCATTCAGGTTCTCCGCCAATCCGGCGCCAACACCGTACGCGTGGCGGACGACGTGAGGAGCAAGCTTGATGATTTGCGCGCGCAGATGCCGCCGGGCGTTCAACTCCAAGTAGTCCACGACATTTCCGATTTCATCAAAGCTTCGGTGCATTCGCTGATCGAGCACCTGATTCTGGGCAGCGTTCTCGCCAGCATGGTTGTCTGGCTCTTCATTCGCAACTGGCGTGCGGTGCTGATCGCCGCGGTGGCCATCCCCGCTTCCATCATTGCTACGTTCACTTTGATGCGTGGCATGGACTTCTCTCTCAACAACATAACGCTCTTGGCGCTGACCCTCGCCGTTGGAATCGTCATCGACGATGCCATCATTGTCCTAGAAAACATTTTTAGATTCATGGACGAAAAGGGAAGAGACCGCGTTCTTGCCGCGGTCGAGGCCACCAAGGAAATTGGGCTGGCGGTGATGGCCACCACACTCTCATTGGTGATCATCTTCCTGCCCATCGCGTTCATGACCGGATACGCCCGCAAGTACGTCAATTCTTTCGGATGGACCATGGCCATGGCCATTCTCGTCTCACTGCTAGTGGCCTTCACGCTGACGCCCATGTTGAGTTCGCGTTTCCTCAAGCTGGGGGGCCGAAAAAAGAAAGCGCAGGGTTTCCTGCACTCGGTCGAAGTGCTCTATCTGAGGATGTTAGATTGGTCCCTGTCGCACCGGCGCGTGATTATCCTGATTTGTGTGGCGACTTTTCTTTCCACATTCGGTTTCTATCATCTGGTGGGACGCGACTGGATTCCCGCCGACGACCAATCGGAATTGATCAGTTCCTACTCGCTTCCCGAAGGCACCTCGCTCGGCAAAACCACCAAGCTTGCGCAGGAGATGGCCGAGCGCATCGTGGCCCTGCCGGAGGTGGCCCTGGTCCAATCGTTTACGCACGGGACGACCAATCACGCCCACTTTTTCATCGTGCTGGTGCCGCGCAGCGAGCGAAACCGCACGCACGCGCAGATGGCCACCGCCGTTCGTGGAATCCTTTCGAGCTACCGAAACATGACCTACAACGTACGCCTGCCTTCCGTTCTGGGAGGTGAAATTTATTTTCCCATTGCCGCGGTAATTCGCGGTCCGGAGCTTGCACAACTGGCGGAGCTCAGCAAGCAGGCCGCCGGCCGGATGATGAAGTATCCCGACCTGGTGGACGTCAACCCCAGCCTCAACCTGAATACGCCGGAGTTGCAGGTGAAGGTGGATCGGCAGCGGGCTGCGGATATCGGCGTGCGCATGACCGACGTCAGCGATGCCGTTAGACTGTTCTATTCCGGCGAAGACGAGATTACCCGGTTTAAAGAGGGCTCGGAACAGTATCCGGTCACCATGCAATTGTTGCCTGAGCAGCGGGACAATCCCGATGTTCTCGCTCGCATGATGGTACCTTCAACGAAACTTGGGCAGGTGCGCCTGGAAAATGTCGCCACCATCGGGCGCGGCGCCGGCCCTGCGTCCCTCCAGCGTTACAATCGAGAATTTCAAGTCAGCGTCTACGCTAACGTAGCTACCGGCTATCCGCTGGACCTGGCTGCCGCGCACACCGTGCAGTCCATCAAGGAAGTCGGTTTGCCCGCCGGGTACTCCTACGTATTTTCCGGACAGGTGAAAGTCCTGGAGGAGACCACCTGGAATCTCCTGCTAGCGATGTTGCTGGCCTCTATCTTCATGTACATGGTGCTGGCGGCACAGTTCGAGAGTTTCACCTATCCCTTCATCATCATGCTGACGCTTCCGCTGAGCGTGCCGTTCGCGCTCTTCTCGTTGTGGATCACCGGACGCGCCCTGAGCCTGTGGAGCGCCTTGGGAATGTTCCTGCTGCTCGGTATCGTGAAAAAGAACGGCATCTTACAAGTGGATTACACCAATCGACTGCGGGCCCAAGGGATGACCGTGGGAGAGGCGATCATGGAGGCGAATCGCGTGCGCCTGCGGCCCATCCTGATGACCACGCTTTCCATCATCGCGGGGCTGATTCCCGTGGCCATCGGCATCGGGGCAGGTTCGGAGCAGCGCGCCTCGATCGCCGTAACGATCATCGGCGGACAGACACTTTGTTTGCTGCTCACCTTGTTGGTGGTACCGGTGGCGTATTCCTACCTGGCAGAGTTCGAAGCCGCGCCTTGGGCCGATTGGGCAGCTCGACTGCTTGGCCGCGTCCGCAGCTCCGTGCGCCCGTCCGACAACGATTAATGGCGCACCCTTTGCCGTTCGGACGGCACACCGCCCCGAGAAGAAGGTAAATGGGAAATCGGAGAATTGCGAAACTCAGAAACTTTGAGAAGCTGCGCGGACCGCAAACTGCTCGTCAGAGGAAGCTAGCGATTGGGCGAGTGTTAGGCGCGGGGCTCGCAACAAGAGGAACAGTTCACTTGCCCAGAGCAAAATATCCAGCAAACGTCCGCGCTCAAGATTGTTCAGGTTCTTAGATTGCAGGCTGACGTCGAGCGCCTTGCGCGAGCATTCCTCAACGAAAGCGCGCATGGAGGGCACGTCGACGGGTTCAGCGCTGAACTTGCGGCCCCGCGGATCAAGGCCCTCAAGCCTTTCATAACAACACAGCAGGAAGTGTTTCAGGCAAAGAGCCTGGCGATCCAATGCAGTAATCGCGGAGCCACCACAAGAACCCATCCGGCAGTTTCGTTTCCTAAGCATCGTATCCATTCCACTCCGACCCGTTGATTTAACTCCACGATCGATCTCATTCTTCTCCGAATCTTTCTTTAACCATAAGATGTACTACGCGACACAAACGGTTTTGTCTTCGCAAAGAAGGTCCTCTATCACAGAGCACTCACGGGCCGCAATTGTTTCCGGCCGAATCGCTGGCAACAGCGGCACGTGCGCGACCATGGTTTGCACCCGCAGGCAGCGATCGAGATACGGCGCCAACAGCGCGCGCACCCAGCGGACGTTTTCGCCGCGTCGTTGCACCCGATCATCCCCGCACCAGAGCGTGACCACGGTTACCAGCCGGGCTTCCTGATCTGCAATCATTACCAGGCATCCGGCGAATCCGGTTACATCCTTCAGCGCCCCGGCAATGGCGGCCGGAATCGCTGTTTGTACTCGGTGAGCTTCCTGGGGCTTGGCGACAAATTCCACACTCAGGGCAGTCACCGGGGGAACACCCGATCTCCCTGTGGTCGTCGTCGGCTGCGATCTTAGCCCGGCGGTTTGAGGGAAGGCATGAGCGGCATTTCTTATACTGCCTACGTAACTCGCCGGCGTTGTCAAAATTCCTCCAATCAATTGGCCCACCCTTAGGAG
>Ga0066673_10000841_pt1 | contig 9814 bp, 13 predicted proteins | sample GraSoiAngelo_122_FD_62302 | JGI IMG/M metagenome (GOLD analysis project Ga0066673, IMG submission 62302) | Grasslands soil microbial communities from the Angelo Coastal Reserve, California, USA - 14_0927_02_20cm | ecosystem: Environmental > Terrestrial > Soil > Grasslands | place: USA...
TGGCGTGGAAGCCGGAGTTATGCGATACCAGGCGTGCGATGCAGAACTGGCGGAGGCCATGTCCGAACCGGAAATGGAAGTTTGCAGCGAGGAACTCGATTGTGCGGACAGTGTTCCGGTGGCGAACAGGAGCACCGACAAGAAGGTCAATGGCGCGTTCGATAAAGCTGACATCGGAGTTCTCCTTTGGAGGACGGCAGGTCAACGAACGGCAGCTGACTGGCGGAAATGGCACAACGAGCCGGCGCTTCCGAATCCGCTTGCTTCGTGGAACTTGCTTGCATCTATGTAAGGAGAGTCGCGAGGTAAGAGCAATACGGATGATTCCTGAGAAGATCTAGGTGTGAGAAGTTGAAGTTTGTCTTGACAAGCTATGCCGCGATGAGTTCAAGGCGATTTCCAAAAATATCGTGTATATGACAACGGCGCATTCCGAGAATTTCATTCGCCTTGCTCACGGGAATTCCAGCAGCGCCAAGTTTCGCCATGAAGCCATCGTAGTCGGCGCAGCGCAGTGCGGGATGCGCTTTCTTCGCGGGACGAAAATCATTTTCGACGCCGAGATGGATCTGCACGCCGCCACTTTCGAACCAACATCCGCCGCGAACGACGAGTTCAGCCGGCTTCGGAATCTCTCGCATGCCTAAAATGCCGCAGTAGAAGGAGCGGGCCGCTTCTTCCTGTCCGGCGGGCATGGCCAGTTGCACGTGATCAATGGCGATGAATGTCCCGGGAGTCGTGCTCAGCTATTTTTTCTCCAACAGAACAGATCTAGTCCTTCTTCGCGGCTTTAGCAGTGGGCGGCGTCAGTCCATTCTGGCGAAGATACATGGCTGCCATACCGTAGTGATCGGCCCAGCTTGCGGACAATCCCAGGAACGCCCACGCGCGTGTCCGCGGCTTGCCGTCGAACCATGTAATGTTGTTTGACATCTTCGAGTCGTCGGCAGAAGCCAGTGCGGTGTGGCAAAACTCGAAAGAAGCTCTCATGGCTGCGACTAATTTGTCTTTACCTTCAGTACCTTTCAACTCTTCCGCCTTGTGCTGAGGAACGGCGCCGGCGCTGGCGCAGAGGAAGTAATTTGCTTCGGCAATGTGGGCCGCGAGATGACCGAATGTCATCTGGTCGGGCGTGGGCTTGAAGTCGAACTTGGCGGCGGGCATTTCTTCGAATGCGGCGACAGTGGATTTCTCCCGTCCTTCTAGCATTTGCCGCAAAGCATCGCCAGCCGGCCCCTTTCCTTGTGCGAACACAATGTATGGCGACAGCACAACGTATGGCGACAGCACAACCCAAATCATGAGCATGCGTTTCATTTGATTCCTCCGTAATTCGCCAGCAAGGATAAATGGGAGCGCCTGAATATCAAAATGCTCTACCAGCGTGGCGAGTGCGGTTGCGGGACACGCGCGCGGCCAATAGAATCAAAGCTGGCTGTTGCGCTGCGAAAGCCATGCAGCGCTTCCCAAACCAGCGTCCGGAGAGATGGCCGAGTGGCTGAAGGCGCACGCTTGGAAAGCGTGTTTAGGGGAAACTCTAACGTGGGTTCGAATCCCACTCTCTCCGCCATAAAACTTCAGGTCCTTCGCCTTGCTGCGCTCACTCAGGATTTCGGCAGCGGGCTCAATTCTTAGCTCGCCCTGAGCAATTGAGCAAAGCGAAATGCCGAACGGGCCCGCTAAACGCCTCAATTTGAGTGGGGCACCCGTTCCGGAGACACTTTGGGTTGACGGCGCACGAGCAAGTAAAAGGCCGTGAGGTGCGTGATCATTAGTATAGGCACGTAGATGATCGGGATCGCGTATGTGGCGTGCAACTCCCCTGCCAGTGCGGGAAGGCCGACCTGGACGGCGTGGTAATAGTCAACGATGAGGTCGAGCGTCCCAACCATATTGAAAGCCACGACGAAGAGCCAGTAGAGCGGGCGAATCCTTACGGTGAGAAGCGCCAGGATGGCCAGCACCCCTGTGGCAAAGTCCCCGTAGGCGGCGAACGTGGCGAAGCTGGCGGGCAAATTTCCGACGATGCCTGGAAGGATAAAGACAAGCCCGAAGAAGCGGAAGCTGTGCAGAGTAGCAATGGCGCGATGCGCTTCGACCTTGTCCATCGACTTGAGCCTGGGCAGGACGTACACACGGAAGCAAAGCAGCCACGCGACATAACCTAAAACGAGATGTATTTGGAAGATGGTTTGCGGCGCCATTACGGCCTCCTAAGTGGCATGCAATACGATGGTCACTATCAAAAGAATAGTCACTTGCTAAGTGAATGTCCATGGATTTAGTTTGTAGATATGGCGAGGCCTTATCGACAAAAGAATTGCCCGGTGGCAAGAACGCTGGACATGATCGGGGAGCGCTGGACCATCCTTTTATTGCGTGATCTGTTCTTTCATGGGCCGCGCCGCTTTCAAGATTTTCAGGAGTCGTTGAGTGGGGTGGCCCCCAATACGCTGTCCGCACGCCTGAAGAGCATGGAAGCACACGATCTCATTGTCGGCCGTAGCTACAGCGAGCACCCGCCCCGGCTTGAGTACCACCTTACGGAGAAGGGCAAGAGTCTTGGCCCAGTGTTGAAAGCGCTGCGCGACTGGGGACAGCGGCATCATTGAGTCGTGAACGATTCCTAGGAGTGAAGCCGCATCGTTTTTTGGCCACACCGGTCCCGACGCCTAACGTTTGTCCGCTCGATCCACGCTGATCTACGATCATGGCCGTGAACGATATTCAGATCAGGGCGGCTCGGCTGTCCGATCTCGACCAACTGGCGCCTATGCTCGCGGCCCTATGGCCCACGTCTTCTGCACAGGAACACGCCCAGGAACTGCGGCTGCTACTCGGGGGCAAAGCAGACGCGGTGCTCACGATGCCACTCACCATCTTCGTCGCAGAAGCGAGCGATCAGACATTGGTCGGCTTCCTCGAAGTGGATCTACGCTCGCATGCGGACGGTTGCAACCCATCACAACCGGTGGGTTACATCGAGGGCTGGTACGTTGCCGAGGATTACCGGCAGCGAGGAGTAGGCGCTAGATTGATCGCCAGCGCAGAGGACTGGGCGCGCAGTCACAGGTGCATAGAGATTGCGTCCGATGCGCTCATTAATAATGAGGTATCCCAGCGTGCGCACCAGGCGTTGGGATACGAGGTCGTGGACCGCTGCGTGCATTACCGCAAACAGCTCGTCACACAGTAAGGGCAGAGTACGATAGCTCAACAAATCCGTTCTTGTAAGCGCGCACGTTCTTCAAATTCCATCTCTGTTCGGGCAGCGATCCGAACAGGCGGAGTCCGTCACCTAGTAGGACAGGTGCTATGGTCAAGCTGATTTCGTCCACCAGGCCGAGTTCGAGAAAACGGTGGCACAACATGGCCCCGCCCACGAGCCAGATGTTTCGATATCGAGGCGCGAGTTTCACGTCAACCAATGTCTTGAGATCGCCCGAATAGAACTCGACGCTCTTCGTCGCCGCTGGCAATTCTTTGCTGGTCACCACTACGGCGGGAGTATCGCCGTATGGCCAGCCCAGTTCAATCGCATGCTCGTACGTGTGGGAACCGAGCACATAGCAGTCAATCGTTTTGATGAACGCTGCGATTTCTTCCTGCGAAATGGAAACGCCGGCTTCGTAAACGCTTGTGCCATCCAGCCACGAGACATTGTTGTCCTTCTTCGCGATGAAACCGTCCAGACTGGAAACCATGTGTAAGGTTACGCGTCGTTGTTTTGCAATGCCTTCGCTGGGTGACATAGGTTTCTCCTCGCTTGGGCCGATATCGATGTGCGTTGGGTGGATTGGAATTGCGTGTTTGTTCGGAAGAAGGATCGTACAAGAAATTTGATGCGGATGACTCCCAGATGCCTACTTCTCTGAGAAACTCTAACGTCAACGGGCGCCCTCGAACAGCTCTGGTAGAATCCTGCCCGCGTGTTCAATTCAACAGCGAGCATAACGTGTATGCGTGTGTGCGCCGCAGTTGCTCCATGGCAATTGTGTCGAACGCAAGTGCGGAACAATCAGCTGGCAAGCTGTTGAACGATCTCAAATCTAAGCGCGAAACGCTCTCCGGGGTACATCAGGAATTCGAATCTACTAACACATTCACATCGACTCATGGCACCCAGACCTCCCATCAACAAATCGTTGTAGATGTATCTGGCAAAAAATGGCGTGAGAGATCCGTGAGCGGCGCCGGTAAGCGAGTCCGAATGTTCGATGGCAATGATTTATTCGCCATCGAAGAAGAGGACGAGGAATACGTCCGCGTCAAACGCAAAGATAAAGATAAAGAAAAGGATCCCGAGCCTGCGCCCTATGGGTCCTTTGACCTGGACTGGGCAAAAGCGAAGGAGCTCGGACGGCAGCCCTGCGGCTTTGCGACCCCCGATCACACCTGTATTGTCTTCGACGTGCCGGTGAAAGGCTGGGCACACATTGGACGAGGGACCCACATTGTAAGAATGACCGGAGGAGTAAGCCGGTTCGCGATTGATAGCGAAAATGGTCTTCTAATCCAGTCAAACACGCAACTCACGGTCGACGACGAACGAGGAGGGTATCGCCATGAGCGCACATTTGTACTAAAAGGAATGGGGTATGGCAAAGCGTCCGATACTGCTCTTTTTACCCTAGCTACAACCGGCATGCGAGAAGTGAAGGAATTTACAAAATGGAATGCAGGCCAGATCCGAAAGCAACTTGCTGGCAAGCCCGCACCTGAACTCGAAGTTACCGATATCAAGGGAAACCAGGTTTCACTTTCAGCTTTGAAGGGTAAGACCGTGCTGCTCGATTTTGGACTACCTGGTGTCCGCCATGTCTCGCCGACGCGCCGGTGCTGGATGATCTTTACCGCAGGTACGCAGACAAAAATTTGATGATCGTAGCGATGTCAGTCGATGAAGATCGCGAAACCGTCGAGGGCTTCCTTCAGAAGCATGCGCACAACTTTCCGGTGGTCTTAACTACCGAGAATGAAATGCCACGCGCTTATCAACTTGGTCTATTTCCCACCTACATCGTCATTGACCCGAACGGCACCGTTAATACTGCATTCGACGGAGATCAAGGCTTTGGAGAACTGCGGAAACACCTTGCAAAAGCTGGGATGGAGACTCATTGATCCCTGCGACAGGTGCCCACTCAAGCCCCGGCTTTGGCTTGAGTGGGAATGTTCCGTCGTCAGCTAGCTGTATAGTGACTCAAATGCTGGAGGGACGATGAGTCACCGAATTGTGCACCTGATGTGCGTCGTAGTCCTTACGACCGCCGCCTATGCGCAGCAGAGCCATTGGGCCACACCCGACGACAAAACCGCGAAGTTCATGATCGACATGGAGCGCAAATGGGCCGAAGGCGTTTGTGCGAATAATGGAGTGATCTCTGAGTTGTTGGGCGACGATTTTCAGGGCACCAGCACGGGCGGCGAGCGCTACACCAAGGCAGATGAGCTACGCGATGAAAAACGTCCGCACTCGGCGCATGGCTGCGCGCTCGACGATGCCAGGGTGCACTTCTTCGGCGAAGACGTGGCAATCATTTACGGCAGCGAGCACGCCATCGGCAAAGATAAAGCACATCCCGACGCCAAGGTGTGCCAGGTCTGGACCGACACTTGGTTGAAGCGCGACGGTAAATGGCAGATCGCTGCCGCGCAGGACAACAAGGTCGATTGCAAGTAAATAAATGGAGGCCCGATGAGAGGATCCTCCATTTGTCTGGCATTGCCTTCTGAAAAACTGGAACTTGAACGACTACAGATGCGTCCATCGCTCGCGAATGAAGGAGATCGCGATGCTTTTTCGCTCATCCTTGATGCGATTCAGGTGCCGGTTGAGCAAATCGCTGGAGGTCGAGTGTTCGTTTCGGAGTGCAGCCCGCCGCCACTACTTGCTAGCCAACTTCTTGATGTGATCATCGCTCTCTTGCACACCCGCTTGCACGTTAACAACCTATATAAGCTTCTAGCTTCGCGCCATAGGGAAATAGCATGTTCCGTTTCCCCAGCGTTTTCTATGAGCAGCGCAAATCCTCGAATGGCGTTGGCAAGATCCAGAGTAGGTGTTTCGCTATGTGTCCGGTAAATGGTTAGCGCTTCCTCGTAACAGGGTCTCGCTCGCTCTATAGAGTTTTGATTGCGAAGAATGTCTCCGACGTGCCGAATGGTGTGCGCAAAGCTGAGCGGGTCGGGCAAGCTCCGGTAGATCTCCGCAGTTTCTCGATAATGCTGGACTGCCTGGTCGTTATTTTTCAGGTCCCGCTCGGTCTGTCCTAAACCGGTCAGAGCTCTTGCCAGCGCTGCCCGATCTCCAGAGCCACGGCTCAATTCAACCGCCTCGGCGAAAAGTTGCTTCGCATCTTGCAATCGTTTCTCTTTTCGCGCTTGGTATGCCGAACTGATTAGAGTGTCCGGATTATTGGACATAATGGCAACAGCGTACCACCGAGCATATGTCGCGTAAGGGCCTGGCTCACCTTCGAGGTGATCGGGACAACGGAAACCCGCTTCGGTCCAGGATCTTGATGCGGAAGCCCGTATGAATGGAGTGGGGATAGTTCCGTCTGTCCCCGATTCTCTCTGCTATCTACATCATCCCCGCCGCGCTGCTTCGATTTTGGCGACGTCGATCTTTTTCATCGGCATCATTGCCTCAAAGGCACGTTTTGCCTCACTGCCACCAGCCGCAAGCGCATCAGTCAGCACGCGCGGGGTGATCTGCCAGGAGAGGCCCCAGCGGTCTTTGCACCAACCACACGCACTTTCCTGGCCGCCATTGCCGACGATCGCGTTCCAGTAGCGGTCTGTCTCTTCCTGATTGTCCGTTGCGATCTGGAAGGAAAAGGCCTCGCTATGCGTGAACGTCGGGCCGCCGTTGAGACCGAGACAGGGAATGCCCAGAACCGTGAACTCCACCGTCAGCACCTCGCCCTGTTTGCCGCCCGGGTAGTCACTGGGCGCTTTGTGAACAGCAGTGACTTCACTATTCGGAAAGGTCGCGGCATAGAATCGCGCCGCATCTTGAGCGTCCTTGTCGAACCAGAGGCAAATGGTATTTTTCCGCTTCGAGGTCATCAGGTCTCCTTAATGTAATGAATGTAATCGGATTCAGATGAGGGAAGTCATCGTGAAAGTTGTGCGTTGGAGCGCGGAGATTTGGATCGTCAACGTTGGTAATTGTCTCCCCTCTTTTCTAATAGCTTGAACGAGTCAAAGGAAAGTAAACTAGCAGGCATCGTGATCGAGCAGAAAATTAACGAATTCTTTGGCGATGCCGAATCCACCGGCTTTGGAACGGGTTGGTGGAGTGGGATACTGTCGGCCTTCTTCGGATTTCTTTCGTTCGGAGCGGTTCTGTGCCTGCATTTTCCTCAGCTACTAAGCTCTCCCGAACTGCGTACGCATTATCCGATGCACACCATGCGGCTGTTAATTCAATGCCTCATCGTGGGGGCGCTCTTGTTCGGAGTCATCTCTTCGATTCTGCGCAAGAAAAAAGTTTTGGCATTGACGGGGCTGTCGCTCGCCACTGCTGCAACGCTGTTGGGAGGATCAAGCGTACCCATCAACCAGACCCTGCGCGACGGGCCGGCAATCGGCCTGGACTGGTTTTTGCTTGATATGTTTTTGATGGCACTGATCTACGTGCCACTGGAAAGGCTCTGGCCTCAGTATCCGGAACAAGGAACATTCAGGAACCAGTGGGTTTTGGATGTGGTTTACTTCATGTCCACTCATCTGCCGATACAGGTTTTATCTTTTATGGTCTTATTGCCCGCTACCCTGGCGACCAAATATTTGGGCATCCCCGTTCTTCAACATTCAATCGCTCGCCTGCCCTGGGTTTTGCAATTCTTCCTGGCGATTGTGGTGGCGGACGTAGCTGAATATTTCATTCATTTGGCTTTGCACAAAGTGCCCTTTCTATGGCGCTTTCATGCCGTCCACCATTCTTCGAAGGCGCTTGATTGGATCGCGGGCTCACGCTCCCACTTTGTGGATGACACACTGGTGCGCGGATTTATCCTCGTTCCTATGATGTTCGGATTTTCGCAGGCGATCATCTTCGCCTATTTGATTTTTGTTACCCTTCACGCTACCTGGACGCATTGCAATTTCCGTCTCAGTGCGAAGTGGCTGGAAAAGTTCCTCGTCATGCCTAGGTACCATCATTGGCACCATACTTCTCAAAAAGAGGGCATCGACAAGAACTTCGCGATTCATTTTCCGTGGATTGATAAGCTTTTTGGGACGTACTACTATCCCGATAACTGGCCGGAGCGCTACGGCCTGGACGGCGAGGAAATTGCGCCAGGCTTTATGGCGCAAACAATTGAACCATTTGGAATAAAGAAAAGAGCGCCGTAAAAGGCGAGGCGAGTTCAGATACTATCGTTTTTGAAGTCCTGGCCTGTGAGTCAAAACAGATTGGACCGAAGTCAACAAGCGATATCGAGATTTATCGCCAATTACCTCCCATGGCTGACTGAAAACAGGAGTAAAATCCGGCTCAATGAACGCGTTCCATAGCGGACGGCAAGCCAAAGAGTTTTTGATTTCCGAGATTATCGCGGAAGCGCAGCGCGAAAACGTAGCACTCTCAGACGTGGAGCGCAAAATGCTTTACTTTACGGAAACTGGCTGGACACTGCCCGACATCATGAACGTTAACGAGGATTTCGATCGCGAATACAACCAAGATGAGTATGAAAGGAAGATCGCAAATCTGCTAGCGTCGATTACGAAAAATGGTGGGCCGTTTTCTGCAACAGGAAGATCACTACGTTAGTGTAATGATTGCATTGGCCGGCCTGAGGCCTCGCGGAGATCAGTTCAGGCTGTTCATAGCAGCGCTGGGGATCGTAGGCGTGATACTCGCGTGGGCGTTTCTGAGTGCCAAGTACAACATTCCGGCACCCTCTGGTGAAAATCTGGGAATTTTTGCAGGTGGTTTCGCTGCCTGTTTATTTATTGCCTATGTTCTTGTCGCCCTCGTCGTCGGTAAAAAAAGAGCCGATGACCTCACCTTCGCGACTATCGAGAAAGTTCTGCGATTTTGCGAACGCGTTAGTGGCAACGCATAGTTGCTGCCGTCAGACGTTACCACTCACTGACTGGTCAGCTTCAAGGAGCTCCCGCTTCGCTCAGGGCACAGCCGAATTTTTCCTGGAGTGTTACTAGCTCCTAAAAGCCTAGCGCCTGTAACGGAACATCTTCGGGTATCGTCTCGCCTCTTGCGGTTGCCTTCACCAGGCCTAGAGCTTTCATAGTCTTTACCGTCAGAAATCCGAAGTCGTATTCAGATTCCTCGTGGCTCAGGCGCAAAAGTCTCAGGCGCAAAAGTCCTGGATAGTGGTGATGATTATTTTGTAGACACGCACTGAAAGTTGACGTTACCGGCAGCCACTCGCCGATATTCATGGCGTTGTCGTCATCATCGTAATAGCGCCGGTATCCGAAGTCTCGCGTGTGAGTCCAATAGTTTTGAATCATGTTTACCCACAGCGCAAAAATTCGCGTTCCAAACCACATCACCAGCGCAAACTTCAGACTTCCAGCTAACTTCCACAAGAGATAAAAACTAAGGGCTTGAACAACTATTGCGACAATTGGGTTCGCCGCGACCCGAAACGTCCGAGAGTGCAAAATCTTGTCAGTGGTCAAACTCTCAATGCATTGATACGGCATTACGCACAGATACATGGTCCGCCAAAAACCGTCGCCTGAAAGTTTGTTGGGGTCCCCGTCGTGGTCGGAGTTTTTATGATGCAATCGGTGGCGATTCACCCAGGCGATCGGATCTACATAGATGGCG
>Ga0066673_10000845_pt1 | contig 9780 bp, 7 predicted proteins | sample GraSoiAngelo_122_FD_62302 | JGI IMG/M metagenome (GOLD analysis project Ga0066673, IMG submission 62302) | Grasslands soil microbial communities from the Angelo Coastal Reserve, California, USA - 14_0927_02_20cm | ecosystem: Environmental > Terrestrial > Soil > Grasslands | place: USA...
GCGTCGAGCATCTCGGACTCGTTCTCGAGGGAACGGCGACGGTCGCGTTCGAGGATGGCCGGGTATGGGAGCTCACTCCTGGAACGCTGTTTCATGTTCCGCCCGAGCCGCACGACAGCTGGGTGATCGGCAACGAGCGGTATGTGTCGCTGCATTTTCTTGGCGCGAGTCATTACGCCAAGTGAAGTAGTCTCGGTTAGCGAGCTTCATCGCGACGGGTCCCGCACGAAGTCCCTTCTCGAAATCATCTCCGGATACGGATAAAGCACGCGCGGAGTCTCGACCCGCGTGGGTGTCGAGCCATCCGAGCAGGCGTGTTCTATTCTCAAAGTAACGGCGAGACTGATACTCAATATCGTCGCGATATAGGGGAGAATTTCCCGAGCGGTTTGGTTCCTCGTCAATCCTCTCATTTCGCATCTCCGGTTGTGGATCGCCCAAATCGCGGTCGCGAAGTTCGAGCGAGTCCTTCCAGTAGATGCACACCCTGCCGTTACTCGCGCGTGAAGCGAGCGATCACGGTCCCCACCACCGGTGAAGGATCACGAGCAACAAAAATCGATTCGTACTCCAGGTTGAACGACGCCAGCTCCATCGTGCTTCCCTTCATCGAAGCGACGCGCTTCACGACGTGACTCTGATCCGGCAAGCGCGCGACGACCAGATCGTCGACGCGTGGAGCAGTGTCGAGGTGAATCAGGATTACCTCACGTGGACCCAGCACCGGAGCCATGCTGTCACCTGCTACTCGCAGCGCGACGTAACGCCCCGACGGCACATCGGCCGGCAGCTCCAGCCAGCGATCACAGGGCTCGTCCCACAACTCTCTGCCACTCCCCGCGGCCACGGCCAGATCGAGAATCGTCGCGCAACGCTCCTTGCCCGCTGCGGGAACCGCGTGCGCCAACGTCGCGCTGATTGACGACGCTCGCTCGCGCAGCCGCCGGCGCGGCAGACGCCTCTCGGTGAGACGAATCTTGAGTCGAGTCAGAGCACGCCGGGCGAATTCAGCGGCGTCACGCTCGTCTCTCGAGCGCTGGTCGCGATCGAGTCCGCTCCGAAGATCGTTGGCCAGCCAGAAGAGGAAACGCTCATCCTGATAGGCGAGTTGTTCGTCCGCCAACTCACTTTCGCGACCCATCGCCGACATTAGGTCGTCGATCGCCCGGTCATCAAACCTGATCATTGCTCTTCTCCTCTGTTTTTGCTGCGATTTTGTGTACGAGGCTCACTTCCGCGCGACGAAAAAAGCGTTCGAGCTCCAACCTCTCCGCCGGCTTCGATGCTCGAACGTGTTCGATCGCCAGCTCTCTGAGTCGCTCGCGCAAACGGTGCAGTCGCACCCGTGCTGCTCCGTAAGTGATGCCGATCTGATCGGCAATCTCCCTGAGCGGGACGTGTCGTCCGACGCGGACAATCATCACCATCTCATCCCGCGTCAGATCACGAGCACATCTCTCGGCCAGTGCGGCAACCGACGCTCTCAATCGCACTGGCACACCCGACTCCACGCGTCCACTCGCCTTAATTCCATACTCGGAATGGCACTCGGCCACGATTCTCTCGATCGATGTACTCGGCTCGTCGTAGGCGCATTCGCGAGTGATTGTTCGGCGGCGCGAGTCGCGATGCCAGTTGCGCGCGCGATTACGCAGAGACGCGACGAGGTACTTCGATAGATGGCGGAGCGCGATCTGGTGTTCCATCAAATGCAGCACAACGTCGTCGAGCAGCGTCGTGACAAACTCGTCCCGTTCATCGGGGCCGATGCTCATTCGGCGCGCCTGATCCCTGAGCAGCGGAGCGTAGAGCAGGAACAACTCTCTGATCGCAGCCGCATCGCCGCGAAACACAGCGGCGAGCAGTCGCCCAGACGTCGGATAACGCACGGAGGCGATCGCTTCGTCGTCTTCGCGCCGCGTGTTGTCGCTCTGATCCACCTGATACTTCCCTCCCCTTCTCCGTCGTCGCTGCCTCCGCGTCCCTGAGAAACGCACACCTGTGTGTTACAACTCGTGTCGACGGATCCAGGTTCGTAGCGAGGTCTCGATTTTTCTGACTCGCGACGCTGAGAGGCCGGGCTCTTTAACCCGTTGTCGGAGGACGTCTGCACGCCGGAGCGGGAATCCCTTCGCCTCCGCGTTGGACAGAAGGTGGAGGACGTCGTCGGTGGCGTTGGCCAGCGAATGCAGATTGGCGTTTTCGCGCCGAGTCCGCTCGCGTATCGACAACCTGCTTCGCAGGCGCTCGACCTTTTCCATCTCTTCGCGACTCGGTCGTTTCGAGCTGGCGGTGAAGCCGAGGTTGGCGAGCGCGCGGCCGACAGCAGACGTCTCGGTGTTCTCGAGACAGGCAACGCTATTTATGTCGCTGTCGCCCTCGCGTTCCGACGCCCAACCTGTCGCCGCGACCAACGTATCGTCAGCACTCCGATAAACGAGCGCCTTGAAAGTGATCTCACCCTCGGCGCGGGAGACGAGCTCGGTATTGATCCGACCCTGCGGAAAGCGCGAGTAAAACAGCTCGATGCGCTCGGCGACCGTCGCATACTGATCTGGATTGAAGAAGGAGTCCGTCTTGGACATCGGGTCTCGGAGGCGATCACTGACTCCAAGTTATACCCGAATAAAGGCCGAAACAAGGGCTATTTAAGACCTTAGTCCCGCTTCTGCCCCGTCATCGGCGTGACCGAAGCCACGATTGCGTCGGCGATTTCGTCTTCGACGGTGAAGACATCCTTCACGTCACGATCGAACACATCCGCCCACTGCATCACGTCGTCAGCGGTGCTGCTCAGACGCGCCGTGACGCGCAGACGATTCCCGACGCGCTCGACGGTTCCTTCGAGCACGAGACGCGCATCCAGACTCGCTGTCACTGCCGAATCGCTGCGACGACGAACCGAGCGCGGCAGTCCGGGCGCGAGAACCCGCAGGCCCGGCGTCTTCATCAATTTGCCGGCGACAGCGTTGGTGACGCCGGTCGCCAGATACGCGTTCGATGAATCACTGCCAAGACTGACGAACGGCAACACTGCAATCACGCCGAGGCTGACCGGTTTGTGCGAGGCGGTGGATTCGGCCATCGCTGACGCGTTGCCGGTATGCAGTTTAGCGTAAATGCCCGCGCTCACCACGATCGCACCGATCAGCGCCAGCGCGCCGATCACCGCTCGCTTCACGCGCTTGCCGTGACGCGCGGCGGTCGTCGCGAAAGATCCACTGATCGTCTCGGGATCTTCCAGCGCTTCGACGAGAGCAGTCGCCGACTGTGGACGATCGGCGGGATCGATCGCCAGACATTTGGCGATCAGCTTCTCGAGACCGATGGGCACATCCTTGCGAATCGTCGACAACGGCGGGGGCGGCAATGTCAGTCTCGCCGTCAGCATTTCGCGCGGATTGAGATTCGCAAATGGCGCCACACCGGCGAGCATCTCGTACGCGGTGACGCCGAGCGAGTAGATGTCGGCGCGGCCATCGATGTCGGGATCGCCAGCCGCCTGCTCCGGCGCCATGTAAAGTACGGTGCCGAGCGACATGCCGGTGTTGGTGAGACCATTGCCCTTCTCACCGGAGCGTCGGGCTGACGACAGTGCTTTGGCAACGCCGAAGTCGGTGACTGTGGCAGAGCCCGCGGCAAGGAGGATGTTGCCGGGCTTGATGTCACGGTGCACAACGCCGCGCTCGTGCGCAAAGGCGAGTGCCCGGGCTGCGTCTTTCATAATTCCGAGCGTCTCGCGCACACTGAATTTTCCATCGCGACGGAGCTTGACGTCGATCGATTCGCCGTCGACGTAAGGCATCACGAAGTACGGCAGTCCGTCGACGTCGCCGGCTTTGAGGATGGGCACGATGTGCGGATGCTGCAGCCGCGCGACCGTCAGGATCTCGCGACGGAAGCGCTCCGCGGACACCGTCGCCGCCAACTCGGGCGGCAGAATCTTGATGACGACCTTGCGTCCGAGATCGTGGTCTTCGCCGGCGAAGACGAGCGCCATCCCACCGCCAGTGAGCTCACGCTCAATGGTGTAGGATCCGCCAAGTGCGGAAAGGAGGCGTTCAGAAACTGTGGACATACGGGCCGGCGATTGTGTGGTCTAAGGTCTCAGCAACTATTAGATAGCCGACGGGGCGATAAGGTTGGCAATATTCTCGTAACAGCCTCGTTAACGTGGCTTAACAGTATGATAGAACTACGCGTCTACTCTACAGGATGTTGTTGGAGGAGATGATGCGAGTCACAAAACTGGTCCTGATCAGCGCTACGCTGCTCGGCGTGGCACCAATTGGCGCATCCGCGCAGAAATCCGGTGCCCGGAAACAGACGTCGGTCGTTACAGCGCGCTCGGACGTTAGGGAGCTGCCCGCCGATCAACAGATCATGCAGGCGTTGAATCGGCTGACCTTCGGCGCGAAGCCGGGCGACGTCCAGAAAGTCCGCGCCATCGGACTCGACAGTTGGATCGACCAACAGCTCCATCCCGAAAAGATCAGCGACGACGCGATGAACTCGTTCATCTCCAGATACACGGCGTTGAACCAGGATCAGAACGACCTGCTCAGGCAGTACGCCCAGCAGCAGCAGGAGCGCCGCCAGGTTAAGCGCGATCGCGCCGATACGACCATGGCAATGAGCGCTGACGACGCCGCAATAATGCAGCAGCTGCGGCAGCAACAGAACTCGCGGCGTCAGGTCGTGACGCAACTCCAGTCATCGCGCGCCGCGCGCGCCGTAGGCAGCGAGCGGCAGCTCCAGGAAGTCATGACAGATTTCTGGGAGAATCATTTCAACATCTACGCGGCGAAGGGTGCGCCGGAGCCGTACTACCTCGTCGACTTCGACCAGAACGTGATCCGCCCGCACGCGCTGGGCAAATTCCGCGATCTGCTCGAGGCGGTGTCTCGAAGCCCGGCGATGCTTTTCTACCTCGACAACGCGCGCAGCATGGCGGACTCCACGCAACCGACATTAGCGGGAGGCGGGAGGCGGGAGGCGGGAGGCGATAGACGTGGAATCCGCGGGATCTTCGGGCCAATGCGCGTGCCGGTGCAACGTCCGCCACAGCAGCAGCAGCAACGACAGCGTCAGGGCCTGAATGAGAACTACGGGCGCGAATTGCTCGAGCTGCACACCCTCGGCGTCGACGGCGGATACACCCAGCAGGATGTGATCAACGTCGCACGCGCCTTCACCGGCTGGACGATCATGCCGCCGGCACAGGGTGGCGGATTCATTTTCCGGCCGCAGGTGCACGACGCCGGTGAGAAAGTGGTGCTCGGTCATCGTCTGGCGGCGGGAAGGGGAATGGAAGACGCCGAGGATGTGCTCGACATCCTGGCGAAGAGTCCGGCGACCGCGCACTTCATCTCATTCAAGCTGGCGCGTCGCTTCGTGAGCGATATGCCGTCGAAGGCGCTCGTCGATCACGCTGCCCAGGTCTATCTCAAGAGCGATGGCGACATCCGCGAAGTTCTCCGCGCGATCATCACGTCGCCCGAATTTTTCTCGCAGCAGGCGTTTCATAGCAAGGTGAAATCACCGTTCGAGATCGTCGTCAGTGCGGCGCGCGCGCTGAACGCACAACCTGACAGCACCCCGCGCACGGCGCAGGTGATCGCCTATTTGGGACAGCCGATTTTCGGACATCAGGCACCCAATGGTTGGCCGGAGACCGGGGAGTCGTGGATGAACACCGGCGCGATTCTCAATCGCATCAATTTTGGCATGGCGGCGGCGGCGGGACGGCTGCCGGGCGCCAACATTCGCGCGCTGCCGGCGCTCGACACGCTGCAAGCAGCGCCGCGGGAGAAGCAGGTCGATGCAGTCGTGGCGACTGTTCTCAACGGAATGGTCTCGCCGGATACCCGTGACGTGCTCCTTTCGGGAGAGCATCCGCTGCTCGCCAATGGGGCGGGAGCGACAGGAATTCAGGATATGTCTGGTGCGGGGCAGGACGAAGAGATGTCGGGAGCGGCGATGCCCGATGGGAACTCGCGGCCGCGACAGAAGCAGAATGGGGCTGGCAAGGTGGGTTTAGGTCAGGGGCGGGGAGGGCTTGGCAATATTCCGCAGCTCACCGGCCTGACCCAGATCGTGGGATTGGCGTTGGGATCACCTGAATTTCAACGGCACTAGGATCGGGAGCGGTTATGGAGCGGAGAGTTTTTGTTAAGTCGGGGGCGTTGGCGCTTGTCACGATGGGACTCAGTCCGAGTTTCCTGCGGCGGACCGCGTTTGGGATGGAGCTGTTCAAGGCGCCTAAAGGGAAAGTCTTGATCTGTCTCTTTCAGCGTGGAGCTGCTGACGGACTGAACGTCATCGTGCCCCACGGCGAAAAGGCGTACTACGCGATGCGGCCGTCGATCGGGATTCCACAGCCGTCGAGCTCAGTTGCGGGAGCGGCGATCGATCTCGATGGATTCTTCGGATTGCATCCGGCGCTCGCTCCGCTCAAGCCGCTCTATGATCGCAAGATGCTGGCGCCGGTGCAGGCGGTAGGCAGTCCGAGCACGACACGCTCGCACTTCGACGCGCAGGACTACATGGAGACGGGCACGCCCGACAATAAGGGCACGACCGACGGCTGGCTCAATCGGTATCTCGCGGTGAAAGGGACGTGCGACGAGTGCAATCTCGCCAAGACTCCGTTCCGTGCGGTGTCGTTGACGCCGCAGACGCCGCGGATTCTGGAGGGGCCAAGTCCGACGGTGGCGATGAACAGCCTCGACGAATTCTCCGTGCGCGCGACTGGAAGCTCCGCCGAGAGACTCGAAGCGCTGTACAGAACCGGCTCGGCAGATCTGGTGCACGCGACGGGCGCCGAGACGTTCGACGCGGTGAAGATGCTCCGCGCCGCGAATCCGCAGAAATACCTGCCACAGTTCGGCGCCGATTACCCGCGGTCGCAGTTCGGCCAGCGCTTGCTGCAGATCGCGCAACTGATCAAAGCCAACGTCGGACTGGAAATCGCCTTCGCCGACGTCGGCGGTTGGGACACCCACGTCAACCAGGGGTCGTCGACTGGGCAGCTGGCCCAGCGTCTCGACGATTTTTCACGCTCGATCGCCGCGCTGGTCACCGACCTTGGTGACAGAATGGACGATGTCATCATCCTGACGATGTCCGAGTTCGGCCGCATGGCGCGCGAGAATGGAAACCGTGGGACCGATCATGGGCACGCGGGTGCGTTGTTCGTAATCGGCGGAAATGTTCGCGGGGGCAAAGTTCACGGGAAGTGGCCGGGGCTCGAGCCGGAGCAGTTATACGAGGGTCGAGATCTCGCTTTGACGACTGACTTCCGATCGGTGTTTGCGGAGGTCGTCTCGCGCCACATGGGAGCGAAGGCGCTAGATAGAATTTTCCCTGGGTTTGTTGGATCGGCTCGGGATTTTCTTGGGGTCGTTTAGGCGGAAGAAAGACAAGACAGCGCCTACGCGGCGTCTAGGTCTAGACGCCGAGATGCTAGAACCTGAAGATCTTCCCGAGCGCTCGACCAATCCGCCGCCCGACATCGCCGAGAGTGTCCTGCGGATTCGGCTGCACGTTCTGATCGTTGTTCATGTCGGGCCCATGCTCCGGACACGGGATCGTCGGCAGCGGCGCCTCGGGCTTGTAATACTCGTTGCGCGTCACCGGGCACCACTCCGTCGCGAGATATCCCGTCGTCGGATCGATGATCTTCTCGACCATGCCCGCGGGCGGATTCCAGGAATTGGCCGACGCAGCCTCACGCCAGCCGTTCAGAAAAAACTCCGCCCAGGCCGGCGCGGCGAGACGACCACCCGACGCATCGCCGCTGATCGGCGCGGGAATGTCGAAGCCGAACCAGAATGCGGCGACCACCGTCGGTGTGTAGCCGACGAACCAGACGTCGGTGCCACTGTTCGTCGTACCGGTTTTGCCGGCGACGAGCCCGCGCACTCCGTAGTCGCGAATGGTTCTGCCAGTGCCGTAGTCGACGACCGATTGCAGCATCGACGTTACCTGATACGCGTCGCGCGGATCCATCACCAACGGCAGGTCGCGCGGCGTTGGCTCGTCAGCTTGGTTCGGATTCGTCGGCCAGATCGGAATGTCCTGCGCCGCCGAGATGCTTCGTATCAGCCGCGGCTTCACCTTGTAGCCGCCGTTGGCGAACGGCGCGTATGCCGTGACCAGCTCGATCGGTGTAACCGCCGCGACGCCAAGCGCCGTCGACGGAACGTTGGGAATGTCACTGACGATGCCGTTCTTGTGGGCAGTCGCGATGATACGCGGAATCGTCACCGCCTGACTGACGCGCACGGTGGCGGCGTTGGCGGAGCGGATCAGCGCTTTGCGGAAGGTTATACGTCCGGCGTAATCGTCGTTGTAGTTCTGCGGCGACCAGACGTTGCGGCCCTGGATGACGTCGATCGGATCGTCGTCGACTTCCGACGAAGGTGTATAACCAGCGGCCATCGCTGTCGCGTAGACGAACGGCTTGAACGCCGAGCCCGGCTGGCGATGCGCGTAAAGCGCGCGGTTGAATGCACCGCGCTCGTAAGTGCGGCCACCGGTCAGAGCGCGAATGTCCCCTGTACGCGGATCGATGGCGATCATCGCGCCCTGAATCAAGCCGCGGCGACCCGTCTCTGATTGAATCGCCGAAGCCCGTCGCCGCACGGCACGATCGGCGGCGATCTGTGCGTTGCGATCGAGTGTAGTGCGAACGGTGAGGTCGACGACGTCGGCCGACCCGCCTTCGATGATCGAGTCGACCAGGTTGCGCACGGCATCGAGCGCAAAGGAATCGTTGGGGTCGACCGGGCGCCATTCATCTTTGGCGATGGTGTTGGGTGTCGCCTGCAATCCCGGCAATCTGTTGGCGGAGACATATCCCTCTTTTACCATCAGACCCAGCACCAGATTGCGGCGCTCGAGGGCGCGCTGCGGATGACGTCGCGGAGTGTACGTCGAAGGCGCTTTCGGGAGTGCAGCGAGCATCGCTGCCTGCGGCAGAGTTATCCGATTGACGCTCTTGCCGAACAGATCTCTGCTCGCCGCTTCCACTCCGTAGACGCCGTTCCCCATATAGATGACGTTGAAGTAGAGCTGGAGGATCTCCTGCTTGGTCAGCGAATGCTCGATCAAGCGCGACAATCGCAGCTCGGCGAGTTTCTGCCGCAGCGATCGGGCTGGATATCTCCGCACGGCGAACGTGTTGCGCGCGACCTGCATTGTAATCGTGCTGAAACCTTCGCGGGTGTGGCCGGCTTTCAGGTTGGTGACAAGGGCACGGAAGAAGCCGCGCCAATCGAGCCCGCCGTGCTTGTAAAAGCGGCGATCTTCGGTAGCGATGAACGCCTGCCGGACGAAATCGGGAACCTGGCTGAGCGGGACGTTGACACGCCGCACCAGCTCGAGCCGGCCCATTACGCGGTTGTAGCGGTCGAGGATGCGTCCGCCCTGGTCGGGCTGGAAAGTCTGGATGTCGCGCGGCGTCGGGCAGCCGTCGAAGCCGCACGTCAGCAGCCACACGTCCGTGACGTAGACCGCTAGAATACATATTGCGAGTAAGCCGAGGAGGATTCCCCGGCGCCTCGCTTTAATTGCTGATACAACCTCGGAAAAATGTATCGTTCAGTCCTCGTTTCGATCGCCATCGCCACCGCCCTTGCCTGCAACGGTAGTGGGACAAAGTCTGCGTCTGCCGCGAACAGTAACAGTACCGGTGCGACAACGCAGGCGTCGTTCCCGAATGTCACATCAGACACCGCCAACGGCGTCGCGGGTCCAACCTCCACTACGGACAGGAGT
>Ga0066673_10000848_pt1 | contig 9760 bp, 9 predicted proteins | sample GraSoiAngelo_122_FD_62302 | JGI IMG/M metagenome (GOLD analysis project Ga0066673, IMG submission 62302) | Grasslands soil microbial communities from the Angelo Coastal Reserve, California, USA - 14_0927_02_20cm | ecosystem: Environmental > Terrestrial > Soil > Grasslands | place: USA...
TGCAATCGCTTGATAATAAAGAGCCTAAACGGTGATATGTCGCGGTCCAAGTCCCAGAAATTGGCAACGGACTTGCTGGTTCATCAAAGGTGCAACATTTTATTGGCGACCCGACCGCAGTTTATGGAGGTATGCTCCTCTTTCTCGCAAGGTTATCACCAGCATTTGCCACCGAGTTAGTCGGAAAAGCCAGATTCGCCACCTATCGTGAAATTGGACGCCGCTGTAAGTGGTTCATTATCAAGACGATGTTGGCTCCGTTTGTGGTACTGAAACTGCTGGGAGGGCGCTTGTCGAATCCGTGCGGCTCAATGGCTCTCGGCTCTTGTGGTGCACCGTGGAAAGGGCTCTCGTAATGTACCTGTCCTTCTATCAGCTCGATGACCAGCCATTCCGGCTGACGCCGGATCCGCGCTTCCTGCATCTCTCACAGCCCCATCAAGAGGCGCTACAAACGTTGCTCGAAGGAATTCTGTATCGCCGCGGTCTAGTCATGATCACTGGCCCCATCGGAACCGGTAAGACCACACTGATGGACGCGGCGCTGCAGATCCTTACCGATCTTTCGAAGAACAACGCGAAAGTGCGCACAGCGCTGATCTTTAACCCAACGCTGACTCGCGAGGAGTTTCTGGAAGCACTGGTGGACGAATTTGAGGTTCCCTGTGCATCCACGAGTAAACCCGGGCGGCTCTCGGCACTCCAACGGATGATACTCGATACGCACCGGCAAGGTGGCACGGCGGCGCTGATCATTGACGAAGCTCATTTGCTGTCTCCCGAACTGCTTGAGGAGATCCGCCTTCTCGGAAACGCGGACACGCATCAGGAAAAGATTCTGCAGATCGTGCTGAGTGGGCAGCCCGAACTCACGACCATTCTGAACCGGCGGGAACTGAGCGCTCTGAAGCAGAGAATCGCCTGCCGAGCGGAGCTGCGTCCGCTCACCGAAGCGGAAACGCGAGTCTACATCACCGAGCGCTTGCACACTGCGGGACTCAAGGGGAGCTTGCCGTTTGCTTCCACGGCAGTGAGCTCGATTTTCCATTACAGCCAAGGTGTGCCGCGGCTCATCAACCTGTTGTGCGAAGGCTGTCTGGTACTGGGTTTCAAGACGCAACGCAAGGTGACTCAGCCTGATATGGTTCAGAGCGTGGCGGATTCCTTGAACATGATCGTTCCCGGTACGGAGCGGACGACTGTCCCGTCGGCGCCGGTCGAAATGCCGATAGCACAGAAATCGGCCGTGGATCTCATTATTGATGCGATGAAAATGAAGCGTGTGGCGAGGGTAACCCCCGAATGAGTAAATACTTCAATGAAATTGCTCGCTTCAGTACCGTGGATTCACCACCTCTGGACGAACTGCGGAAATTTCCAACGCTCATCGAGAAGCCCGTCACACCAAACGTGTCGGCGAATTCGGGAGTGGCCCCAGCTAAGGACAAGAAGGTTCCCGGAGAATCGCGTCTAGAATGGTGCGGCACAATCCACAATGTGAGCTCAGTGCTTTTGCAGAACCGATTCCCCGAGAGCGATTCAATGCAGGCGGCGGCGGAGTCCTATCGCGCGCTGCGTGCCCGCTTGCTGCGGCTTAAGGCATCCCAAGAGCTGCGCTCCGTGCAGCTTACCAGCGCTACAGCGGGTGAAGGTAAGACCATGACGGCCCTTAACCTTGGCGTCTTCTGCGCCCAGTTGCATGAGATGTCTGTGTTGCTCCTGGACGCGGACCTCCGCAGCCAGGGGCTGACGCGTATCCTTAAAGGGCCGACTTCTCCGGGACTCGCGGAGGTTCTCGCCGGCCAGACGGAGCCGGAGAAGGCTATCTTGGCGACGGATGTCAACAACCTTTACGTTCTCCCGGCCGGCAAGTCGGATTTCGCCCCGCCAGAGCTCCTTGCCGGTCACCGCTGGCAAGAACTCATGACGTGGTGCAATAAAACTTTCAAGCTTATTATTGTGGACTCGCCGCCAGTGCTCGGCCTTTCCGACAGCGAGCTGATCTCGGCCTCCTGCGACGGCGTCTTGATGGTCGTTCGCGCTCGGCACGTGGAACGCGATGTCTTGAAAAAAGCGGCTCAGCAATTAGACGCAGAAAAGCTGCTTGGTCTGGTGTACAACGGGGACGAGCACGGCAAGAAACATTCTTACTTTTACGGCGCCCCGGAAAGCCCGCTCAAGCTCGGCTAGCAGGCGGCGCGGCGAAATTTAAAGAACGAAAGACCAGTAGGCTCGATGTTTCCGAATCTAAAACTTCAGATTTTTCGTCGGAGCAGCCATCAGAACCAGCTCGCGCGTGCTGTGGGCATGGATGAAACGGTCTTGAGCAAGATCATTCACGGTTACCGGAATCCTACGGCCGAACAGCGCCAGCTGCTGGCGGCGTATCTCGAAGCGGATGAAAACTGGCTGTTCGAATGCTTCGAGGCCCCCACTGTGCCGCTGCCGAACCGGATCGCGCGTCCCGCTGAGTAGAACGGGACCGGCGAGGATGAGAGCTGTGGAGTTTCGGCGTCGGCCGATCAGAGAGTCGCGCCCGCAAAGCCTACATAAACGATCGCGATGCATCTTGAGGATCGAGTCACCGCAGAGCGGGGCCACAGAATGCTGCCCAGCTATTTGCATATTTAATGAAGTCGTCTCCATCGATTGAAGACAAATGGTGACGGCAGGGCAGCTTGGGTCGTGTGCCGTATACCCAAGGACCCCAGATCTTGCCTAGTTGCTTTCTCCGGCGGTCCATTGCATGGAAGTCAAGCGTCTGCCGAAAGAACATGGGCGCGGCAAGGATTGGCTAGACGCGAACTGCCGTGTTAAGGTATCTGGCATAAAGTCGCGAGGAGAAGAGGGGCCCCCGACAGTCCCTCCGAATTAGAGGAAGGGGTCTCTACGAAAAGTAACTGCACGAGAAGAATACCCAATGATAATTCCTTGGCGGCTCAAAGAAGCTCTGCGTCCCGCGGCGCTTGCAGTTGGAATCTTTGCCTTCCGTCACGGCTTTCGCAGTGCCCAAACCTTCGAGTGGCTGAGAAAGGGCTGGGGAAACGAAGGCTGGACCGCTGACACAACATATCTCAAGACTATTTGTCGATGGGCGTCGCAGGTTCAGGGTCCCATTCTCGAATGCGGCAGCGGGCTAAGTACAATACTGCTCGGCATCGTGGCCCCTGGTCGGGTTACCACTCTGGAGCATCTGCCGAAGTGGCAGGAGCGCACTCAGCAGACAGCCAAACGGTACTCCTTAGACGTCAACATCCTGTCTGCCCCGCTTGTCGATTACGGCGGATTTACTTGGTACTCGTTGTCAGACTCATTATCCAGAAACTATGCGTTGGTTATTTGCGATGGACCACCGAGCGACACGCCAGGAGGGCGCTACGGGCTCCTCCCTGCGGCTAGACGCCTGTTGGCACAGAACGGAGTGATTCTGATGGACGATGTCGAGCGACCCGACGAGCAGGCTACCATTGCACGCTGGAAAAGCGAACTCGGCGTCCTCTGTGAGGAACACCGTACCAGTAGTGGTGTATACGCCATTGTAAGGGTAAAGGCCCAGACCTAAGCCGAAATGCCGGCGCACCCGCTGTCGTGCGCCTGAGCAGGGAGCGACAGGCGGCACAGGGGCCTGTTCTTGGTTGTCGTCTTGAGCTGCTTGATGGTCTTGTTCGTGATGGAACAGATTTTGGTCCAAGGCGTTGGATTCAGGCTACTTAGAGGAATTAGGGGACAAACCTTGGGGCAAAATTCTGCATCGCTTTACCGTGGGCAGCCACGGCCAAGGGATGACTTCTCGGACAGCGCGTCGTTGCAGAGGCCTTGCGTGTCTACTTCCTATGATTTGTCAACGTTCGTCGTAAGCTGTAGGACAACACCATAAAGATAATACCCAGCAGTATCAGGCTGCTGGATTCAGGAACCACAGTGAGAAGTTGGACGAGCGCCATGTCTTGAGAGGGAGCAAGGCAAGTTCCAAGCTGGAGATTAGCTAAGCGGCTTATTTTCAGCTGTTTATCGATCACAGTGAAACGTGGATATTGCAAAATCTGGGGAAAGAGTGGAAAAACTTGAACCGTTTTTCCCACCTAGTTGTCGCGCGGCCGGTGCCTTTGGCTGCGGGGATAACAGGCCACGAAATTGCACCAACTAAATCCTGACTATCGCCGGAAATCACTTCACTGCCGAGGGGGTTCACAAATGCTTGGGTCCAAGGAGGACCGTCGCCAGAAACTGAGTCTTTGCCGAGGCGAAGTTATCGACGTGCGCACCGAGCAGGAGATTCTCTCCACTCTGGACGAAAATGGAGAACTGGAAGGGCTTCCGTTCATGCCGGAGATGCTGCAATTCTGCGGGAAACGCTTCCGCGTGTATCGGAGAGCGGACAAAACGTGCGACACGATTAGCAACGCGGGCCTGCGCCGGATGAAGAACTGCGTGCATCTGGAAGACCTGCGCTGCGGAGGAGAAGACCATGGCGGATGCCAGGCTCGGTGTTTACTGTTCTGGAAGGAAGCCTGGCTGAAGCGTCCTTCTGAGAGCAGTACAAACATAAAAGCAGGATTATCGGATTCCCGCGAGAACGTCACCCGCTGCACGATTTCGAAACTGATGGAAAAGACCAGGAAGACGACGCCAGAGGAAGCATCCGAGGACGTGCGCTATTCCTGTCAGGCGACAGAACTGTCCCGGGCATCAACCCCGCTCTCACCACGCGAGCTCGGCCCGTATGTCCGAGACCTGTGGTCGCGAAATGTGTCTATTAGCGAGTTTCTTCGCGCGATGCTCTTTGCAGCCTTTCGGAAGTTGATCAGAATAGGAGGCTATCGCATTGCGGTATGGATTTACGATCGGGTTCATCAACTCACAGGCGGCTCCCCATACCCGTACAGACAGGGAACGCTCAAAACGACTCCGACGGCCACGCTCAATCTTCAACCGGGCGAATTGGTTCATGTGAAGAGTCAGGAAGAAATCCTGAAGACCGTGGACACTCGTAACCGTAACCGAGGACTTTTTTTCGACGTCGAAATGGTCAGATTTTGTGGGGGAAAGTACCGCGTATTACAAAGAGTGGAAAAAATCATTAACGAGAGAACCGGCAAAATGATCCGGTTCCCGACTCCTCCGGTGATGCTAGAGGGTGTGACGTGCAGATCCGAAGTGGGCGAGGGCAAGCTCTTTTGCCCTCGTAGTATTTACTCCTACTGGAGAGAGATCTGGCTAGAAAGAGTCAAGTGACAAATTGCGCGCTTGCAAATTCTGATGTGCGGGGCCCCTCCAGGGTGTCAGCCCGTGTGGCCAATGACTCACAGCTCCTTGAACAGTTCCTTGCGTTTCCAGAGGAGGATCCGGAGCAAGGCGAGTATCAGTCGCGCTCGCTCCGCGATGGGCAGCGGCGTGCGAAGAGTGGAGCGGAAGTGCCCCACAAGATGATTCCATTCTCGACGGTGGATCCGTTCCCGCTTCGCAAGAGAAGGCTCCAGGTAGGTTTCAAGCTGCTTTTGGTCTTTTATACTGCTGGCGGCAGAAGGGTGAAACCGCCGATAGAAGAGGTACTCCGGGACTTCGTAAAATTTCCCGCGGAGGGATAGCTCCGCCATGAGAACAATGTCCCCACCCAGATAGGCAGGATATCCTGCAGTCTTCCGCAGTTCGACGGTGCGAACAAGTCCAAAAATGGTGTTGCAAAGCCGCATTTGCCGCATCAATTGTATGAAACGCTCACTAGGCCGCGCCGACTGCAGGTTCATCCCCTCCTCGTATTCAACTAGTTCGCCGGACAACTCATTGAGAAGCTTCGTTTTGGGGTAGGCCAAAACAACGTCGGGGTGGCGCTCGAGCACCTCAAGGCAGCGTTCAAGAAATTGGGGAGCGCACAAATCATCATGGGCAGCATACTTGAAATATTTGCCAGTGGCCAGATCCAGCACACGCCTGCAATTCCCCGCCACTCCTATATTGCTTTCATTGCGGTAATAGCGGATGCGCGGCTCGCGACGCGCGTATTCACGACAAATCTGCTCGGTTTTGTCATGGGAATCATTGTCACAAATAATGATTCCGAAATCGGAAAACGTCTGGGACAGGAAACAGTCGAGCGCTTGGCCGATGAATTGCTCCCCGTTGTAAACGGGGATGCCGATGCTCACGAGCGGTCCGCTAGATGCCGTAGCGTGGCGCAAGATATCCTCTCTTCGATCGCCTTTGCCGACAGAACCGGAGTTCCCCTCATCTCTGGTTCGGTCATCGGGAGAAAACATGAGAACTCCCCATTACCGCAAGAGCACTGTCCCAACTTCCGGGATGACTCTAAACACCACTGTACCCTGAGACCCACTTGGTCCGCAGCTTAAACAACCTCACTATTTCGCTCCAGAAAACAAGAGTCACGAAAACCAGATACACGGGCAAGAAGGCCGCAATCTGAGAAAAAAACCCCATTAGAGCTGTAGCCGGCCAATAGCAATCTGAAAAGTAGCAGGCCACGCCGAATGGTATGACTGCCAGGACCGGTCGCACCCAGCCCTGGTAGATATAATGCCAAACGGGCACACCCACAACCTGAGAGATGTAGCGCGGCCACAGAATGAGCTGAACGAACAATGTGGGAATGACGGTGCCCAGTGCTACGCCGTAAAGGCCAATACGACGAGCCAGGAAGATACTGAGAGTTAGGTTTGCGAGCGCTTCACCGGCGAGCCACAGGGCAAAACGCTTGTGTTTTGACAAGCCGAAACTGATGTTTATGCTCGTTCCGTTGGCCATTGTGAAGACTTGCCCCAGGAGCAGAATTTGCAGGACTCGTCCCGAAATTGACCCGTATTGTGGCCCCATCCAGAGATTGAGAAAAGTCTGACCTCGAAAGAAGAGGGCAGCTTGGATCGGTAATGCAATGATGAGCGCAGCTTGCGTGCCATTTATCAACAAGAGGCGAAGCTTCTCGGCCTCACCCGCTGTTTCGTATTTGCTAGCCAAAGGCATGAAGGTCTGCGTGAGAGAAGCGATGACGGTTCGCAAATATTCAATCAGAGAGCCACCAATCGAGTAGAAAGTCACGGCGGCGACGGAAACGAAGGCGCCTACCACGAGATTGTCGGTGAAGTAGATCACCTGGCCAAAAATGTGCACTAGAAAAACCCAGACGCCGTACGATGCGAAGGACTTCAGGATGTCTTTACCCGGAAAACTAAGCGATACACGCAATTCAGGATAGGTGGCGAAGCACACGTACGTTTGAGCTAGACCGATAACGATGGCAAGAGTCAGCTCCAAAACTCCCAAGCCCAGGATGCCAAACCTGTTCTTCAGCACCCACACGACACCGGCGGCTCGCAAAATAGTTTGAGCGATAGAAATCTCGCCTATCAAATCAAATCGCTGCAGGGCCGCGAGCACACCGCTGAAAACGCCGAAAAAAAGTGCCATGCCGAGACCTAAGCCGCTTAGGCCGACGGCCCAGCGCGCGGCATTCAGCGTCTCAACGGGAATGGCGAAGAATCTGTCAATCAAGAATGCCAGTGACACGCTCAGAACAAAGATGGTCAGGCCAATCCATTGGCGTAGCCATAGAGCTCCGGACACCGCTCGGCTAGACTCCTCATGGTTGCCCAGGACATGGGCTCTTGATACAAAGCGGACCACGGCGCCGCGCAAACCGAGGTCCAGCAGTCCCAGGTAGGACGTCGCCGATACGACAAGAGCCCACACACCATATGTCGTGACGCCGAGACGGTGCACGATGAATGGCGTCATGAAGAAAGTGACACCAAACCCGAATGCCAGAGCAATCCAGGTCCAAAAAACGCCGCGCGCGGTTTGCCGAGGTTTGCCCATATTATGATCTAGCAGTCATAGTTGGCATCGCACGCCACGTGTACTTCGGCTGCCCGGTGCCAACGGTATAGCAAAGCAATCAACGCAACAGCAGATTTTCAAACACGAAGCTTCCTGGCGTAAAAGGCTTCGGCAAATCCTGACTGCGAATGGGCCTCGACTCCGCGCAATCGCATGAGTGCAGAAAAGACATCTCCCGTAAACCAGTGTTTGTTTCGCTGAGACGCAAAGGCTTTTTGCAGATAAGCAATCTTGGTCCGGCACACAGAGCTTTCGAGTTCTACGAACAAATTTGGCGAGCCGAGATCGCCGTCGTACTTCGGGATCTCGTACTCGAGAATGAGGTGGTTTCGAAATGTGTTCCAGGTCAGTTCGTTGACGAGCCGATGATCCTGGTGCAGGTCGGCCCGATAGTGGGTGAAGATCAGATCTGGATCGACCGCGCGTTTCACCCTTTCGAATTCGTCTTTGATTTTGGCCCCCCGATAGGGGAAGAAGCCATCGCGATGCGAGCGGATGGCGATACTTTTATTTCTTGCGCGTTCCAGGAATAGGCGCGCGCTATCAAGGGCTTCACGTCTTCGTGCGCGTCCCGCGCTAAAGACAATCCAGTGCACATCGCAGGCTTGGCTCTTTAGCAAACGCAAAATCGTTCCACCACAGCCGATTTCGATGTCGTCTGAGTGCGCTCCGAGACAAAGGATCGTAAGGCTCTTTCCGTTTGCAGGGGATAAGGGAATACCAAGCACAGTGGAATGCTCTCCTTGGATCCTAGCGGGCCGTCTGGGTTGGGCTCTGCCCCGCAGCGGGCACGTGCTTCTCTTGCTTGTCGCCATTTACCTTCCAGACTTCCCAAGGTGCCTTGCCGGTATTGTAGAGGTCATCCAGCGTCTGTTTGTCCTTGAACGTATCCATGGAGGCGAAGAACCCATCGTAGGGATAAGCTATGAGCTGCTTCTTCTCGATTAGCCGCTGAAATGGCTCCTGAACGAGTTCTTCTCTCTCTCGAATGTATTGAAAGATTTCCTTTCGGAAGATGAAGTAGCCTCCGTTGATTCTCAGGTCGGAACGTGAGATTTCGCAGACCCCCCGGACCAAACCGTCAGCTTGCGCAGAAACAAGGTGATAGCTGAGGTTTGGTCGCACACTGACAAAACTGCCAGCCTTGTTTTGCTGCAGAAATGTTTCAATCAAATGTGGCAAATGCATGCTTGTCAAACCATCGGAATAATTTGCCAGAAACACTTCTTCTCCCTGAAGGTACTTCTCAACGGCCTTCAGACGCATGCCGATGTTGGCATTCACTCCGGTATCGGCGAACGTGATGTTCCAGTCGTGAATGTCGCTGTGGAACAGTTCCAGGCGCTTTCCGCCCTGAAAAAGCGTGAAGTCATTCGAGAGACACTCGTCGTAATGCAAGAAATAGTTTTTGATGGCATCGGCTCGGTACCCGAGACAGAGGATAAAGTCGCGATGGCGGAAATGAGCGTAGTACTTCATGACGTGCCATAAAATCGGACGGTAGCCGATCGGTACCATCGGCTTTGGAGTATTTTCCGCATACTCGCGCAGGCGCATTCCGAGACCACCACAGAACAGAACAACTTTCATCGAAAGTACTCCTCTCCTAAGGGCATGAGAATTCGTTTGAGCATTCGCTTCATGCGTAGACCCTCACCTCCGGAATAGGCACGACAAACTCCCCGCCCCATTCCCGAACGAAGGAGAGCTGCTCAATGATTTCGTCTTTCAGATTCCAAGGAAGAATGAAGATGTAGTCGGGACGCGCGGATCGGAGCTGTTCGGGAGGCAGGATGGGAATATGCGTGCCGGGGAGAAACTTGCCCTGCTTGTAGGGATTTCGATCGACAGTGAACTCCAAGAAATCCGTGCGAATGCCGCAGTAATTGAGAAGCGTATTCCCTTTTCC